>PR_CR_10_Liq_1_inCRDRAFT_1000658_pt1 | contig 21088 bp, 17 predicted proteins | sample PRCRCaboRojoPR_3_FD_10241 | JGI IMG/M metagenome (IMG submission 10241)
GCAGCGCCTTGAGCCCCTGCCGGCGGCGCTGGCGGCCGACGCGAGCCTCCCCGGCATCGTCGGCGGGCGCTACTGGGGCGACGAGCGCCCGGCGGAGCTGGACGCCTGGCTCGCCCAGCCCGAGGCGACGCTGCGCGAGCGCTATGGCGGCGTCATGGGCCGCCCGCACAATTATCTGGTGATCTCCGGCGGTGGCGGCGACGGGGCCTACGGCGCCGGCCTGCTCACGGGCTGGACCGAGACGGGCACCCGGCCCGAATTCCAGATCGTCACCGGCATCAGCACCGGTGCGCTCATCGCCCCCTTCGCCTTCCTCGGCCCCGAGTACGACCCGGTGCTGCGCGAGGTCTACACCCAATTCTCCACGGACGACCTGATGGAGCCCCGCGGCCCGCTGGAGATCCTCCGCGGCGACGCCGTCTCCAGCACCCGCCCGCTGCGCCAGAAGATCGCTGAGTACCTGAATGACGACGTGCTCGCCAAGATCGCCGCCGAGGGCCGCAAGGGCCGCAGCCTGCTGGTGGGCACCACCAACCTGGACGCCGGCCGGCCGGTGGTCTGGGACATCACGCGCCTGGCCGCCAGCGACGCCCCGAACGCACCGGCGCTGATCCACGACGTGATCCTGGCCTCCGCGTCCATCCCGGGCGTCTTCCCGTCGGTGCTGATCGAAGTGGAGGCCGACGGGCGCCGCTATGACGAGCTGCATGTGGACGGCGGCGTCACTGCGCAGCTCTTCTTCTCGCCGGCCGGTGCAGACTGGCAGCGCATCGCCGAGCGCCTCGACGCCCGCGGCGAGCCGCGGCTCTATGTCATCCGCAACGCCAAGCTGCGCCCACGCTGGCAGACCGTGAAACCCCGGCTCGTGCCCATCATGAGCCGCAGCATCGACACACTGATCGGCACCCAGAGCATCGGCAACCTCGCCGAGCTCTACATCGTCGCCCGCGAGCAGGGCCTCGACTATCGGCTTGCCTACATCCCCCAGAGCTTCTACGCCGTCGCCGACGAGCCCTTCGACAGGGCGTACATGAACCAGCTGTTCCGGCTCGGCCGCGAGCGTGCACTCGCCGGCCAGGCCTGGGTGACCATCGATGAGGTCAACTGATCCCGCCGATTGACACTGCGCGACGCCGCGCAGGGATTGCGGAGGGGCTCATGCCGACTGTTACCGTTTCCGACAACTGTCAGGCGGTCATCCCCGCCGCCATCCGCCGCCGGCTCGGCGTGGTGCCGGGCAGCAGGCTGGACGTCGAGCTTGAAGGCGACAATCGTGGTGCCCGAGCTGCACTGACGGCGTCGTCAGGCCATCCCGACCCTGACACAATCAGGGCGGGAAGCCCTGGCTGCGCAGGACGCGCCCGCGCATGGACGGGGGCGTGACCGAAGCCAGCGCGTGCGGCGGACAAGCCCGATGACCCCGGAGGCGGTCCGGCCTGCTGCGCCGGATGCGGCGCATCAGCCCAAGGGCTCCACGCTCAAGGCGCGGGCCTGCGCTGCCGTCAGATGCCGCCACGGCAGCGGCAGCAGGCCCGGCACAAGCTCGCGATAGCGCCGATAGCGCTCACCGTGGAAGGCGATCAGCTTGCGCTCTTCCAGGCGACTGCCGACCACGAAGTAGCCCGTCAGCAGGACGGCCGAGGTGAGAAACGACGGGTCCATGTCGCGGGTCCAGATCAGCACCAGGCTCAGGCTGTACCACGGATGCCGGACCCAGCGATGCAGCGGCGAGATCGCGAAGCCCTCCCGGTCGGCGACCGCCCCGATCCGCTCCCGCCACTGCCTGAGGCCGAGAAAGGCCGCGCCGTCGTACCAACGCAGCGACCACAGCACCCCGGCGATGGCCGCGAGCGCCAGCCCGTTGGCGATCCAGGCGCCGACGCCGGTCCAGGCGATCAGCACCGGACCCGGTCCCGTCAGGGTGAGCCACAGCGGCGGCAGCACCAGAAGCACCGCCAGCGCATTGAAACCGAGCCGGTACAGCGGCATCCAGTCCGGACGCCGGGCCGCCGTCCAGCGCTTGACCGCCAGCGATGCCAGCAGCGAATGCAGCACGAAATAGCCGAGCCAGGCCGCGACCAGCAGCGCAAGATGGACCACCACAGAGGGCTCGTCGGTGCTCATGTGACTTCGGTCTCGTGACGGCTTCGGAACCCTCAGGGAAGCGCATGTCTGAGCTGAGTGCAAGCCGGCACCGAGCGCCGAGAGGTCGCAGCCGGCCTCGCCGGCAGCGGTACTGCACCATCCGACACTTGTCCCCCTGCCCATGATCAACGGCATCTCCACCTGGTCCGTCCGCCATCCCATCGGCGTCGTCATGCTGACGCTGGCGGTGATGGTGCTGGGCGGCTTCGCGCTCGGCAGCCTGAACCTGGATCTGCTGCCGCGCATCGTCTACCCAGACATCCGGGTGCGGGTGCTGGACCCGGGCGTGCCGGCCACGGTCATGGAGGACGAGGTGACACGCTTCCTGGAGGAGCAGCTCGCCGCCACCGAGGGCGCCGTCGCCATCCAGTCCGAGACCCGCGAGGGCCGCAGCGCCGTGGACCTGTCCTTCCGCTACGGCGAGGACATCGACCGGGCGCTGCGGGATGCCAGCAACCGGCTGGACCAGGCGCGGCGCTTTATGCCCGACACCATTGAGCCGCCGGTCATCTACAAGCGCGACCCCTCGCAGCGCCCGGTGGCCGAGTACGTCGTCAGCTCCAGCCTGCGCGACGCCGTGGAGCTGCGCGACTGGGTGGAGTACAGCCTGAGCCGCTCCCTGCTGACGCTGCCCGGCATCGCCGCCGCAGAGGTGGGCGGCGGCCTGGAGCGGGAGGTGGGCGTCATCGCCGACCAGTACCGGCTCGCGGGCGTCGGCCTGGACGTGCTGGACCTGCGCGACGCCCTGCAGGAGGCCAACCGCGACGTGCCCGCGGGCCGGCTCATGATGACCGACGGCGAGATCAGCGGGCGCATCGGCGGGCGTCTCGACAGCGCGGCACAGATCATCGACCTGCCGCTGCCCCTGGCCGGCGGTGGCATGGACGCGATGCCGAGCGGCGACAGCGCCGGGGCCGGCAACGGCAGCCGCGCACCACCCGGCCTGTTGCGGGTGGGCGATGTGGCGCGGGTCACCGACGGTGCCGCGGCGGAGCGCCTGCGCATTCGGCTGAACGACGCGCCGGGCATCAAGCTCTCCATCGAGAAGCAGCCGCTGGCGAACACGGTCACCGTCGTCAACACCGTGGACGAGGCGCTGGCGACCCTGGAGGCGCAGGACCGCATCCCGCCGGACATCAGCGTGCGCAAGGTGGATGATCAGGCCCGCTATGTGCGGCAGAGCCTGCGCAACGCCGCCCAGGCGGCGCTCACCGGCGCCGGGCTCGCGATGCTGGTGGTGTATCTGTTTCTGGGCAGCCTGCGGCGCACGCTCATCATCGGCAGCGCCATGCCCATCGCCGTGCTGGTGACCTTCGTCCTGATGGCCGGGCTCGGGCTCGACCTGAACATCATGACCCTGGGCGGTCTGGCGCTCGGCATCGGGATGCTGGTGGACAGCACCATCGTCATGCTGGAGAACATCCAGCGCCACCAGCGTCTCGGCGAGGCGCCCGTCCCCGCCGCCGTCAACGCCGCGCGGGAGGTCACCAGCGCGATTGTCGCCTCCACCTCCACCAACCTCGCCGCGGTGCTGCCCTTCCTGTTCATCGGCGGGCTGGTGGGGCTCCTGTTCCGGGAGCTGATCTTCACCATCTCCGCGGCCATCCTCGCCTCGCTGGTGGTGGCCCTGACCCTGGTGCCGGCGCTGGCCGGGCGGGTGCCGGCGACGCGCGAGGGCCTGTTCCGGCGCGGCGTCGACCGCGGCATCGGGGCGCTGCAGTCGGGCTACGCCTGGCTGCTGCGCCGGCTGCTGCCGCTGCGCTGGCTGGTGGTGGCGGGGTTCGGCGTCTGGCTCGCGCTGACGGTGCCCGGCTTCTTCGGCGGCGAGCAGCAGTTCCTGCCGGAGCTGGACGAGGGCGACGTGCAGATCGCGCTCTGGGCGGACGAGGGCATCAATGTGGAGCGCATGGACCGGATGGTCCGCCGGGTGGAGGCCATGGTCGCCGCACAGCCCGAGGTGGATGCGGTGTTCACCACCGTCGGCGGCTGGGTGTTCGGGCGCTCGGCCTGGGAGAACCCGAACCGCGCCGGTATCCAGGTGCTGCTCCAGCCCGCCGCCGAGCGCGACGGGCTCACGTCGGACGCCTTCATCGACCGCATGAAGCGGCTGGTGAAGGCCGAGGGCATACCGGGTCTGCGCACCTATTTCTACACCTCCGGCGTGCGCGGCATCCGCTACAACCGCGGCGACGACGATGTGAGCCTGCGCATCAAGGGGCCGGAGCTCGACCGGCTCATCGCGCTCGCCGACCTGGCGGTGGAGCGGCTCCAGGACGTGCCGAGCCTGAGCAACATCCAGCACTCCAACGAGGACGTGGCCCGGGAGCTCTCGGTGCGCCTGGACCGCCGCCGCGCCGCGAGCTACGGACTGGACGTGGAGGACGTGGGCGCCGTGCTGCGCTTCGCGCTGGAAGGCCAGACCGTCACGCGGCTCATCGACGGCGACCGCAGCATCGACGTGCGCCTGCGCCTGGAGCGCGCCGACGTGGGCACGCCGGGGGACCTGGAGTCCATCATCCTGTTCAGCAGCACCGAGCCCAGGCGGCCCATTCGCCTGGGCGACATTGCCGAGGTGGACCTGCTGCCGCAACCGGCAGAGATCATGCGCGATCGCCAGCAGCGCGTGGTGGAGATCTCCGCCTCCGTCGCTGGAGATGCGACCCTGGAGGGCGCCATCGGCGATGCGCTGGCGGCGCTCGATGACCTGCCCCTGCCGCGCGGCTACACGCTGTACGAGGCGGGCGCACTGGAGACGCTGCAGGAGGGTCGCGATCTCGGCCGCATCCTGCTGGCGCTGGCGCTGTTCCTGGTGCTGGTGGTGATGGCGGTGCAGTACGAATCCCTGCGCAACCCACTGATCATCCTGCTGTCGGTGCCCTTCGCGCTCATCGGCGTGGTGCTGGGGCTCGGGCAGACGGGCACGGCGGTGTCCATGCCGGTGTGGCTCGGCGTCATCATGCTCGCCGGCATCGTGGTGAACAATGCCATCGTGCTGGTGGAGTTCATCGAGCTGCAGCGGCGCGACGGCCTGGCCATGACGGCGGCCATCGTCAGCGCAGCGCGGCTGCGGCTGCGGCCCATCCTGATGACCACGCTCACCACCGTCTTCGGCATGCTGCCGCTGGCGCTCGCCGTGGGCGAAGGCTCGGAAATGCTGCAGCCGCTCGCCATCGTCATCGTCTGGGGACTCGGCTTCTCGCTGCTGGTATCCCTGCTGCTGGTGCCGATGATCTATCGGATTCTGGGGCGGCGTGGAGATCCTGCGGCTGAGGTCTCCTCAGCCGGCGCGCCCGCAGGCGTGCCAGGCACCTGATCCACCGGGGCATGTCGGGCCGGACGCTCGGCGACTGCCGCGCCAGGACTGCCCGTTGCGGCGTTGCGCGAAATCTCGACCCGCTCCGATCGCACAGCGGCGCTATTGCCGCGGCGCAGGCGGCTTGGCGCGAATTCCGGCGGCGTCACGCACGAAGTTCGGAAAGTCCGGATTGGTCCATCCATCCGGCGCCAGCTTCTCCGGCGGCGGGCGCAGCCGGGCGGTGTAGTCCAGCACGGCGGACTGCTCGGCGGCGCTGAAGCCCAGGATCTCCTCACTCATCTTGGAGTCCGCGTTGCGCCGCGCGCCGCTGCGGATCTGGTCGAACTGGCGCACCAGGTAGGCATAATGCTGGCCCGCCAGCGCCGGGATGTGCTTGCGCACGTCGCCCTCGCCGTCGGGACCATGGCAGTCCACGCAGTGGTCCTGATACAGCTGCTCCCCGAGCGCCAGGTCCGTGCCGGGCCCGAGGCCGTTGTGCGGCGTCATGGGCAGCTGCGCCACATAGGCGGCCACATCGGCCATCTCCTGCGTGCCACCGAGAATACTCGGCACCGAGAAGGGGTACATGAGCGGGTTGTCGCGGTTGCCGGCGCGGAAGTCCGCCAGCTGCTTGATGATGACCGTGCGCAGCTGCCCCGCGATCTGGGGATAGGTGCCGTCCTCGCTGCCCCAGGCCTCGGGCAGGTGGCACACGGCGCAGGTGAGGTAGGCCTCCCGGCCGTTGTCCAGGTCCGGCTCCAGGGCCATGACGGCGTCGTATTCCGCCTGCGCCTGCGCCACCGCTGCCGCATCGGCGGGCGGGGCCTGTTCGGGCGCGGGTTGTGCGGACACCGCCGACAGCGCCAGCACCAGCGTCGACGCCAGCACGGCGGCGGCGAGCGGCGCCGGTACCGCGCGGGCTCCGCGCTGGGTCAGGGCTGTGTGGGCGCCGCCATCCGCTGCCGTGGGCCGCGGCGAGCGCCCGCTGCCGGTCACGCCGGCAGGGAAGCCGCGGCGAGCAACGCGACACCCTGCGCTGGGCCATGCTGCGCTGGGCCTGATGATCATGCTGTCCTCCGGTGGCAGATGCGGCCCGCCTCTGCGGCGCGGGTCCGTGGGTCTGTGTGCAAGTATCGCATTCGCCCCGGGAGCTGTCTGCGGCGGGCACGGCCGCGCGCCCTGGGGACGGTCTGCACTGACAGCCGCGCCCGCGACGGGGTAACATCCCGACACACAGGGGAAAGCCGCATCCGCCTGACGGGCCAACAGGGGTGTCCGGCCCGGCCCCGAAGGCCGCATGGGCGCATCAGAGCGCCGGTCAGCGGCGGGCAACCAGGGCGCAGCACCGATGCGCGCCGCAACGCCCTTACGAACCCACAGGCCCAGTGGAGCACGCGCACCAGGAACCGGCGATGAACGACTTCCGCAACCCAGACTGGCAGGGCCGCGGCCCGAGCGACACCATCGGCCGTGCCAACGGCAGCCCGCCGCCCCTCGGCGAAGGCCCGCGGCGGCTGGACGGCATGGCAGAGCCCGTGTACGGGCGCATGCGCCCGCGCGTCAGCCGTCAACGCAGCTCCAGCAGCAGCCGGCGCAAGATCCGGCGCCTGCGCGTCCTGGCGCTGGTGCTGGCGGCGGGGCTGGTGTCAAGCATCGTGTTCTCGGTGGTGCTCTACTTCCACACCCAGCGCATCCGCGGCAGCGAGGCCCAGCTGACGGTGGCCCAGAAACAGTTGGAGCAGGAGCTCGCGAAGGCGCGCGAGCGCATCACCGAGCTCAACAACGATCTGCGCATCCTGCTCGCGAACCGCATCCCGGGCATCGATGAGCTGGTGCTCAACCGGCAGATCGAGCTGAACGACCAGTACGTGAAGAACATTACCTTCGTCGAATCCGGCCTCGGCGATGAGCGCACCGTGGAGTTCAGCGCCGTGCTGCACAACGGGCGCACGGGCCCGATCCTGCCCAGGGTCACCATTGTGCTCTTCGACGAGGCCGGCCTTCAGACCGGCATCGCCCGGCTCGACAAGAGCCAGACCATCACCCCCGCGGACATTCCAGAACTTCAGCCGGGCGAGACCCGGACCTACTCCGCGCAGATCGACCTCGCGCGTCAGGAACCGTCCAAGTATTTCGTCGTCGAGGTGCGCTGAGCCCGCCGCTCACAGCCGGCCCCCCACTGCCGGTCCCCCACCGCGGGGCCTCCACCGCCGGCCCCCACCGCCGGCCCCTAACGAAGCTGAATCGGCGCACGTCAGGTCCCTGCAAACGCTGTCCCCGCGCATCGGCCTCGTCGCGGAGGCCGATCAATCGCCGCGACCAATCCACCATCGGCAGGACGTCGGTCGTCGCCCGACGTTCGGCCCGTTGGTCTGCCCGGCGCGCAGCCGCGCACCCACCGGCCGACAGCCCTGCCGCCGCATCCATCCACAGCACATGCCGCTGACCACGCGCCCCGGCGGCCGGTGAGGCTTGAGTTATCCACAGGCATTGCACAGCCCATCAACGGCTTCACCACGGGTTTGAGCACAATATCTTGTGGTTGACAGGCCCATCTGAACATATATATTCCTGACGGCATCGCTGGGATCTCAGGCCGTGGACGCCGCCCACTGGCGTGGCGCCACCCGCCCTGCGGCAGGCCCCGTGCAGGGCGTCTCGCCGCGCGCCACGGCCGCCGAGCCCCCGGCAACCTCCCAATGCAGACAGCCCGGAACCAGCCAGAGGAGCACCGCCATGGCCGCCGCAATGCGCGTCGAGAATCCCACGCCCGAACAGCCCGACCAGGCCGCAGCGGCGGCGACGGCACAAGATCCCGCACAGCAGCCGGCGACCACCGCGGATCTTGGCGCCCATCAGCCGGGCCGGGTGCAGGTAATCCGCCGCAACGGCAAGGTCACGCACTTCGACCCGAACAAGATCAAGGTCGCCATGACCAAGGCCTTCCTCGCCGTGGAAGGCGGCAGCGCAGCGGCCTCCTCGCGCATTCACGATCGGGTGGAGAGCCTGACCGAGCAGGTGGTGAGCGCGCTCACCCGCCGGCTGCCGGGCGGCGGCACCGTGCACATCGAGGACATCCAGGACCAGGTGGAGCTGGCGCTGATGCGCGCCGGCGAGCACAAAGTTGCCCGCGACTATGTGCTCTACCGCGACGCCCGCGCCCGCGAGCGCGCCGAGAAGAGCGCCGCCCAGACCGCTGCAGCAGGCGCTGCCGCAGACAAGGGCATCCACGTCACCCTCGCCGACGGCACGACCCGCCCGCTGGACACCGGGCGCCTGGCGCGGCTGGTGGAAGAAGCCGCCCGCGGGCTCGACGGCGTGGATGCCGAGGCCATCCTCAAAGACAGCCTGCGCAACCTCTTCGACGGCGTGAAGGAGGCCGATGTCGGCCAGGCGCTGGTGATGTCCGCCCGCGCCATGATCGAGCGCGAGCCCGCCTACAGCCAGGCGGCGGCGCGGCTGTTGCTGGACATCATGCGTCGCGAGGCGCTCGGGTTTCTGGATATGGCCGTGGGCGTCGAGACCCAGGCGGACATGGGCGAGCGCTATGCCGATTACTTCGCCGCCTACGTGCAGCGCGCCGGCGACCTGGAGCTGCTGGACAAGCAGCTGGCGCGCTTCGATCTCAAGCGACTTGGCGCGGCGCTGAAGCCGGAGCGGGACCTCCAGTTCACCTACCTCGGGCTCCAGACCCTCTACGACCGCTACTTCATCCACACCGACCGCGGCATCCGCTTCGAGCTGCCGCAGGCGTTTTTCATGCGCGTGGCCATGGGGCTGGCCATCAACGAGATCGACCGCGAGGAGCGCGCCATCGAGTTCTACGAGCTGCTGTCCAGCTTCGATTTCATGAGCAGCACACCGACGCTGTTCAACTCCGGCACGCTGCGGCCGCAGCTCAGCTCCTGCTATCTCACCACGGTGCCGGACGACCTCGACGGCATCTACGGCGCCGTCAAGGACAACGCGCTGCTCAGCAAATTCGCCGGCGGCCTCGGCAACGACTGGACCCGGGTGCGCGGCATGGGCGCCCACATCAAGGGCACCAACGGCAAGTCCCAGGGTGTCGTGCCCTTCCTGAAGGTGGCCAACGATACGGCGGTGGCGGTGAACCAGTGCTTCGCGCCGGACACCACGGTGTTCACCGCCGACGGCCCCAAGCCCATCGCCGAGGTCAAGCGCGGCGACCTGGTGCTGGGACAGCGCGGGCGCTGGCGCGAGGTCACCGAGCACTTCGTCTACGACCAGAAGGACGCGCCCATGGTGCGGGTGCGGGTCAAGCACGCCGTGAACGACCTCCGGGTCACCGCCGGGCATCCGTTCTGGGCCATCAAGGGCGTGCCACAGGAGCAATCCATCGAGCGCACGCTGAAGCAGATCGAGCACGGCCGCTTCAAGCCGGACTGGGTTGAGGCCGGCGAGCTTGGCCGCGGCGACTATGTGGCGCAGGTGATCCCGGGCGAAGTCGTTCCGGTGGATGGCTTCACCGAGGCCGACGCCCGCTTCTACGGCATCCTGCTGGGCGACGGCCATCTGACCCGCGGCTATGAATTCGGCATCTCCGGCAACCCATCTGTCGACGGCGGCCACCTGGACTTCGTGCGCGCCTACCTCACCGAGCGCGGTATCCACTTCTGGGAAACCGGACGGGGTGATTCCTACATCCAGGTCAAATGGTCCGTCGGCAAGGGCCTCGCGCGCTGCGCCACCACCGGCCAGTGGGTCGGGCAGGACCAGGCCGCCCTGCCCTTCACGGAAGACGACCTCTACGACGCCGCCCGCAACAAGCGCATCGCCCGGCGCTTCAGCCACCTACCGCACAACCAGGCGCTGGCGCTGGTCCAGGGTCTGCTGGAGACCGATGGCGGCGTGAGCAGAGGCAAGGAGATCTACTTCACCAGCACCTCCACGCCGCTGGCCGAGGGCCTGCGCTACCAGCTGTTGCGCTTAGGCGTTCCCTGCGCCGGCCAGTACCGCGAGCGCGACAACGCCCACGTCGGCAGCCGCTCGGACGGCAGCGTCGTCTCCTTCACCGGCACTACCCGGGCCTTTGATCTTCGCATCCCCGCAGTGCCGCTCATCGCGGACCTGGTCGGCGTGCCGGGGCTCACCAAGCAGAACTGGTTCCGACTCGGCAACTGGGTCTTCACCCGTATCAAGGCCGTCGAGGCCATCGCACCGCTGACCGAGGTGCACGACCTGAAGGTGGAGGGCGACGAGAGCTACATGACCGCCGCCGCGCTGGTGCACAACGGCGGCAAGCGCAAGGGCGCCGTCTGCGCCTATCTGGAAACCTGGCACGTGGACATCGAGGAGTTCCTGGACCTGCGCAAGAACACCGGCGACGACCGCCGCCGCTGCCACGACATGAACACCGCCAACTGGGTGCCGGACCTGTTCATGAAGCGCGTGGCCGAGGACGCCGAATGGTCCCTGTTCAGTCCGGACGAGACCCCGGACCTGCACGACCTCATGGGCCAGGACTTCGAGCGCGCCTACACCGCCTATGAGGAGCGCGGGCAGCGCGGCGACCTGCGCGTCTACAAGCGCATCAAGGCCGTGGACCTGTGGCGCAAGATGCTGGCCATGCTGTTCGAGACCGGCCACCCCTGGATCACCTTCAAGGACCCCTGCAACCTGCGCTACACCAACCAGCACGTGGGCCAGGTGCACAGCTCCAACCTCTGCACCGAGATCACGCTGCACACCAACGACCAGGAGATCGCCGTCTGCAACCTCGGCTCCGTCAACCTGGCCAACCACGTGGGCAGCAACGGCCTCGATACCGCCAAGCTCAAGAAGACCGTCGGCACCGCCATGCGCATGCTCGACAACGTCATCGACTACAACTTCTACAACGTCCCGCAGGCACGCAAGTCCAACCTGCGCCACCGGCCCGTGGGGCTCGGCATCATGGGCTTCCAGGACGCCCTCTATAAGCTCGGCATCGCCTACGCCAGCCACGAGGCCGTGCAGTTCGCCGACCAGAGCATGGAGATCCTGAGCTGGCACGCCATCAGCGCCAGCACGGACCTTGCCGAGGAACGCGGGCGCTACCAGAGCTTCAGCGGCAGCCTCTGGAGCCAGGGCATCCTCCCCATCGACAGCGTCCGGCTGCTGGCGGAAGGCCGCGGCGGCTACCTGGAAATGGACACCGGCACCACGCTGGACTGGGAGGCGCTGCGCGAGCGGGTGACCACCGTCGGCATGCGCAACAGCAACTGCATGGCCATCGCCCCCACCGCCACCATCAGCAACATCTGCGGCGTCAGCCAGTCCATCGAGCCGACCTATCAGAACTTGTTCGTCAAATCCAACCTCTCCGGCGAGTTCACCGTGGTCAACCCCTACCTGGTGGCGGACCTGAAGGAGCGCGGCCTCTGGGACAGCGTTATGGTCAACGACCTCAAGTACTACGACGGCAGCGTCCAGCAGATCGACCGCATTCCCGATGACCTGAAGCAGACCTACGCCACGGCGTTCGAGATCGACCCCCGCTGGCTGGTGGAGGCCGGCAGCCGCCGCCAGAAATGGCTCGACCAGGCCCAGAGCCTGAACCTCTACATGAGCGAGCCCAGCGGCAAAAAGCTCGACAACCTGTACAAGCTCGCCTGGGTGCGCGGCCTGAAGACCACCTATTACCTGCGCTCCATGGGCGCCACCCACGTCGAGAAATCCACCATGGACGACGCCAGCAAGGCTAACCGCCTGTCCGCGGTCGGCGGCAACTACGTCTCCCTCGGCAAGGGCAAGTCCAACGGCAAAGGCAACGGCGCCGCGGAGCCAGCCGCCTGCTCGGTGCTCGATCCGGAGTGTGATAGCTGTCAGTGAGGAGGCAGGTACGGAGTACGCGGGCGCAGGCTTGACTGGCAGCCCCACCTGGGGGCGCCGACTTCCAGTCGGCGACTCCCGCGCCACCGACAAACACCGCATCCACACCAAACGACGACCCCAATGGACACCAACGCACCGACCTACACCGAGCCGCTCGGCGACCTGGAGACCGTCCCGGACTTCCTCCCGCCGCCTGAGGCCCTCATCCCAAAGGCGCCGGAGACCGATCCACGACCGACCACACCACCCGATGCCCCCAATGCTTGAGTACAAAGCCTATCTCGGAACCCTAGAACCAGAAGACGGCAGCTTCGTCGGCAGGGCCATCGGTCTGCGCGACGTGATCACCTTCGACGGCGAGAGCTACGCCGAAGTCCAGCAGGCTTTCCGCGACAGCGTCGACGACTACCTCGCCTTCTGCGCAGAGCCCGGTGAGCCTTGCGCACGAAAGGCGCGCCCGACCAAATGGCTGTGGCATGCGCCAATAATAGGGTTCAATTTCGCGTGTTTCGTAGTTGCTCCTTGCTCTTGCAGCACCTGAAAAAGGAGGAAACAAGGGCTCAGACCGAATATTCCGATTAAGCAAGTTTAGTGGAGTCGAATATGCCGACGATCTCCATGTTCTACGGCATCATCATACGCATGTACTACGCACCGGCGGAGCACCCACCGCCGCACTTCCATGCATACTACGGCGAGCACAAGGCGCGCATCGACATCAAGACCTGCGAGATCATAGACGGCGACTTGCCGAAGAAGCAGACCAAACTCGTGCTGGCGTGGGCAGAGTTGCACCAGGACGATCTGCTCGCAGACTGGGCGCTCGTCATGAACGGCGAGGAACCCCACAAGATTCAGCCGCTCGTCTGAGCGGGAGATGGTCGATGTATCCTGCGGTGACAAGCGTAGACGTCAACGAAGACTTTACCCTCTCGCTCGGCTTTTCCACCGGGGCTAGCGGGACCCTGGACATGAAGCCGTACCTGGATTTCGGCGTCTTTCGGAGATTGCGCGACCTCGACGCCTTTCGTACCGCGCATGTTGCCTTCGATACCGTTGCATGGGAGGGCGGTATCGATTTGGACCCGGAGTTCGTCTATCGAAAGTGTAAGTGCGCCTAGAGCAGCAAGGGGGCAATCGGGGACAGACCACCTTTTTCGGGCAATCGGGGACAGACCACCTTTTTCCAACACGAGTGACCGTCCGGCCGGCAGTTTGGGCGTCGTTATCTCAGTGATGCCGGGCGGACGGAATATTTTGGAAATACGAAATGCACGAAATACGCGAAAAGGACGGCTCCGGCAAGGCTACGCGATTTTTCGCGCCTTTCGCGTGTTTCGTAGTTTGAACAAACGATGCGGTCAAGTCTTGCCGTTTGCCTCGCATGAACGATAGCGCCCAGCAGAACCTGCCTTTTACCTCACATGAATGGGAACGCCCAGTGAGTCTGCCAACCCGACGCCAAACTCCGGCGCAAAGTAGCAACGGGGCGGTCGAAGCCATGACCAAGGCCATCGTGGTCGACCAAGCAACAACATAGACACCGCAAGCACCAGCGCCATGCCCAAAGACTTCAACGACGACCCGCACCTCGACGTCTGCCAGAACATCGAAGTCGGCCTGCGTGAGCAGTACGACCGCTTACCGGGCCTCATTGACACCCAGTGCATGTTCGCCCTCGACAGCGCCAAGGTCGCAATCAAACAGCAGTTCGGCTACGCCAGGAACGAACGCGTCAACGTCCTTCCGGGTACCGAAGGCATCATCGACTGGTGCGTCGCCATCGGCCAGGCGCGTATCGGCGACGCGAGCAACCTGACCCTCAAGGAGGACGTGGCCTGTCTGGAGAAGATCAAAAGGTCAGTGAAACGGCATTCCGAGGCGGGGCCGCGCGGCTACTATGCGTTCATTCGGCACTATGTCTGAAGGTCTCGGCGAAGCGAGCAAGCAGGGAAATTTCGGTTCGCCCGAAACAGCGCGACCGCACTGAAAGCACGTCCAGTGTCTACCAGCCAGGCAGCCAGCGATGACCCAACACTCCGTCAAAGTCGCCAAGTCCATGCAGGACCGTTTCGCCGCTATCACGGAGCTGACCGATGCCGTCTGCGCAGAGCATCTGAACGACGAGTACGCGGACCTGATCCGGGCCGCAGCGGCAGCGATGAGCCGCAAGCGCCCATCGCCCCTTGCGAACGGTGCGATCCGCAGCTGGGCGGCGGCGCTGACGCACGCGGTCGGCATGACCAACTTTCTGCAGGATCGGGATCAGACGCCGCATCTGTCGGCCTCGGCACTGTACTCAGCCTTCGGCGTGAGCCAGAGCAACACTTTGGCCAAGTCCAAGCAGATTCGGGATGCGCTCGGCATGACACCGATGCACCCGGACTGGTGCCTGCCGTCCATGCTCGCCGACAACCCGATGGTGTGGATGTTGCAGTGGGATGGATTCATGGTCGATGCACGGCAGTTGCCCAGGGAGCAGCAGGAGCAGTTGGTACAGGCCGGGGTGATCCCGTTCGTGCATCCCGATGCGCAGGACGCGGCGGATCTTGCCGTTGCAGCGCGACGAGTAGCGGAGAGATTTGGAGCAGACCACGATGCGCGATTTACCGGACTCGCTCGCTGATCGACACCGCCCCCTTGGCGTCGCTGCTGCCGCATTGCACCCGCTCGCTTGAGCAACCACCGAGACCCGTAGCCATGCCCGCAGAACGACCAAAGCAGATCTATCAGCTGAAGATCACGCTCAAGGGCGCGAAGCCGCCCATCTGGCGGCGTGTGCTGCTGCCGAGCGACCTGACACTGGACGTACTGCACGAGGTCATCCAGATCGCCATGGGCTGGACGAGCTCGCATCTGCATCAGTTCGTGGCAGGCGGGCGTTTTTATGGTGTCCCGGATGACGACTTCGACTTCGAGGTTCAGGACGAGGCAGAGGTCAGGCTTGGAGATGTGCTGCGCAAAGAGAAGGAGGCGATGGTCTACGAGTACGACTTCGGCGACGGCTGGGAGCATCAGGTTCTGCTGGAGAAGCTGCTGCCCTTCGATGACGCCCAAGCCCTGCCGATCTGCGTCAAGGGCAGGCGCGCCTGCCCGCCTGAGGATTGCGGCGGCATCTATGGGTATGCGGATCTCCTGAGAATCCTGGCCGACCCGGCTGATCCTCAGCACCAGGACGTTCTCGAGTGGGTCGGAGGGCCGCTCGATCCGGAGGCGTTCGACATCGACGACACCAACCTGGCGCTTGCCGCCCTGGGCGTGACTGGGCAGCGCCGATGAGGCGCAGCCTAACCCGGCCGAGCTTACCCGAGTGCTGCCGAGGGTCGGGTTACGTTGTCGCTGACCCGACTTACGAGGCGTCACGGGGCGGTCGATACAGTCGCGTTTCGGGCCGAGCGGCCGCCACTGGAGACGCCGGGGGTTCTGGCGCTGCCGACTCCGCCTCAGTCACGAGTCACCTGGGCTGCCACATCCACTGGCCCCAACAGCACGGTCTTGAGCAATGCCGATCCCACACGCCGCAATCCAAGCTCACCAGCCAGGCAAGGCCGAATCCACATGATCCAGATCCCCCAATACCTTGAAGTCTACATCGCGACGCTCAATGCGGAGCTGGATCGGTTCTGGTCCCGCTTCAACGTCTACGTCATCATCCAGGTGGTGGCGGTGTTGGCGCTGATGCTGGCGTTCGATAAGGTCCAGATCCACCCGGATACGGCGCGGGCCGCCAACATGGTGCTGTTTCTCTGGTCGCTGACCGGCGCGGTGATCGTCTGGCGGTCCATCGAGATCCAGCAGCGGCTGGTGACGGCCATCGTGGCGGCGGAGACGAGCCTGCCGGATGACGTGGGGCTGTTTCGCGAGGCGCTTCAGGCAACCAATCCGGCGCAGCTGTTCATCCTGCGGGCGTGCTTTTCGTTCTCGCTGGTGTGCTCGGTGTTCTGGGGCGGAATGATTTTTCTCGGACCCTATCATTCATAGAGCGGCATCACAGCGGATGGACATGCGCGGCAGGTTTCTCTTATGAACGAGCTCATCAAGCCTCTTGCGGAGATCATTGCCGTGTCGGTGGAAGGCGTGGGCATCGCCATCATCGGCCTGGTGAGCTTCTTGGTGCTGGGACTCTTCGTCGTGCAGTTGCTGCGGCGGCGGGACGTACCGGCGACCTATGGCCAGGTCCGACAGCTTCTGGGCCGGGGCATTTTGCTGGGGCTGGAGTTCCTGGTGGCGGCGGACATCATCCACACGGTGGCGGTGGAGCTGACCTTCGAGACCGTCGGCGTGCTGGCGATCATCGTGCTGATCCGGACCTTCCTCAGCTTCACGCTGGAGCTGGAATTGACCGGCCGCTGGCCCTGGCAAAAGCAGGGGTGAATACCATGACAGACCATCAGCATCGAAGGGGCGCGCGACAGCCGCTGGCGGGCGTGATCGCCCTCATGGCGCTCGCGGCGGGCGTTGCTGAGGCCGCGAGCTTCGACTGCACCAAGGCATCGACACGCATCGAAACGCTCATTTGCGCCGATGCGCAGCTGAGCGGTCTCGACGCCGAGCTGGCCGACCTCTATCGCGCAGCCCGCCGGAGCACCGACGACCCCGAGCGGCTCACCTCGGCGCAACGGGCCTGGCTCAAGCGGCGGGACCGCTGCACAGACAGCGACTGCGTCGCAGATCTGTACCGCCAGCGCATCGCCGAGCTCGGCGGCGACGCCGGCGGCGACGGCGATACGCCCATGGGCGCGCCGCGCACCGAGCGCTCGGCCGAGGCGGTGCGCATCACCCAGCAGGGCGCGCAGTTCGAGATCGAGGCCGCCTATCCGCGACTTGACGACGGCGCGGCAGCGGCCGCCGCCGAGCGGGTGCTGGCGGATGTCGTCGCCGCGGAGATCGAGGCCTTCCGCGACATGTACCGGGAGCTGCTCGCCGCCGGGGCCGGTCATCAGGGGCCGGCCTGGCAGCTCGCCATCGACTATGACCAGGTCTTCACCGCGCCCCGGTTCTGGGCCGTCGGCCTGCGCAGCTACAGCTACACCGGCGGTGCCCACGGCGGCACTCATCACCTGCCGGTGGTGATCCGCCGCGATACAGGCGCCCAAGTGCCGGTGGAGGGCCTGTTCCGCGCCGGCAGCAACTGGCGGGCACCGGTGGCCGACTACTGCTACAACACCCTGGCCGCCCGCGAGCCCTTCAGCCCAGGCGACGACTGGCTGCGCGACGGGACGGCCCCCACGCCGGAGAACTACCGCAAGCTGCTGCCGCTCGCCGATGGCCTGCGGGTGATCTTCGAGCAGTACCAGGTGGGCCCCTACGCCATCGGTATGCATGAGGTGGCCGTGCCCTATGCCGAGCTCGACGGCCTGCTGAATCCAGCGCTGTTCCCAGGCGGGCGGCCCTGACACATGCAACGGAGCCCCAGATGCCGTCCATCGACATCCTGCCCTGGTGGGACTGGCCCGACTTCGCCCGCGTTGCGCTGGTGCTTGCGGCGGTGGCGGCGGCGGGTGCGCTCGGCACCCTGCTGCTGCGCGCCGCGAAGCGCCCTGCTGGGCCACCGGTGCGCCCGCCGGGCCGCCCCCGGCTGCCCAGGCATATGCGCCCGCCGCGTGAGGGGCAATCCATGAGCGGTGGACCGGCGGAGCACGAGGAGTTCCCCACCCGCGCGCCGGACCCGGTGCTGCGGCTGCTGCATCGCATCCTGCGGCTTGCCACCTATGTGCTGGCCATCGCCATGGTGGTGGTCATCCTGGAGGGTGTGGTGAGTGTCATCCACACCCTGTACATGAGCATGTCCCGGCCGCCCTATTTCATGGTGCCGAATATCGTGCAGACCTTCGGCGTCTTCCTGGCGGTGCTCATCGCCTACGAGATCTTCGCCAACATCACCCTCTACCTGCGCACCGATGTCTTCCCGGTGAAGCTGGTGGTGGCCACGGCGGTGATGGCCATCGCCCGGAAGGTCATCATCCTGGACATGGAGGACTACACGGCCCTGGATCTGGTGGGGATCGGCGCCATTGTGCTGGCGCTCGGCATCGCCTATTGGCTCATTTCCCGCGTGGATGCAGACAGCGGCACGGCACGCTGGCGCAGCGACAGAGAAGAGGACTCATGAGCGGGCGGATCAGAATGCAGCCTCACGGCCGGCGGCGCCTGCGGGAGACGGCGGGCGCCCCGGCTCTGACCCTTACCCTGAACCTGAACCTGACCTTGTCCATACCCTTGGCGCTGGCGGACGATGCAGCCCTGCCGGACCAGGGTCAGGACAAGGAAGCGACCCGGCACAGCGCCACAACCACGACCCACAACACACCGACCCGGAGGAGATCCGATGCTGAACTGGGACGACCCCCTCGCCAACGTCACCACCCGCCCGCGCACCGCGCCCCGGCCGCTGCCGGCGGGTGAGGCCGCCTTCGGCGACAGCGCCGCGGATGCCGCCGGCGATGACGACTTCGAGCTCGGCAGCGCCGCCGAGCGGCAGACCGAGACCGCGCCCGAGACCCCAACGGCACCCGCCGCCCGCCCGGGCCACGGCCTGCTGGGTAACGACGCGCTCATGCGCACCGCAGGCGCCGCGCCCGTGGTGGACCCGAACCCGCTGCCCGCCCAGCGCTCTCTGCTGAACGAGGCGCCGGCAGCGCAGCCCGGCAGCGCGCCGCCGGCGGGCGCCGACTACGACACCAGCGCCCAGGGCGGCGCCACCGGGTTGGAGACCCTGGAGATGGGCGCCGGGCGCCTGCGCGTTGACGACAAGCGCATCATCAACTGCAACGCGGACCTGAACCAGCTGGTGCCCTTCAAGTACGACTGGGCCTGGCAGAAGTACCTCGACGGCTGCGCCAACCACTGGATGCCGCAGGAAATCAACATGAACGCGGACATCGCGCTGTGGAAGGACCCGCAGGGCCTCACCGAGGACGAGCGCACCATCATCAAGCGCAACCTGGGCTTCTTCTCCACCGCCGACTCCCTGGTGGCGAACAACCTGGTGCTGGCCGTCTACCGCCACATCACCAACCCCGAGTGCCGCCAGTACCTGCTGCGCCAGGCCTTCGAGGAGGCCCTGCACACCCACGCCTATCAGTACGTCGTCGAGAGCCTGGGCCTCGACGAGGGCGAGATCTTCAACATGTACCGGGAGGTGCCGGCGGTGGCGCGCAAGGCGGAGTGGGCCCTGCCCTACACCCAGTACCTCGCGGACCCGCACTTCCACACCGGCACGCCCGAGAACGACCAGCGCCTGCTGCGGGAGCTGGTGGCCTTCTACGTGATCTTCGAAGGCATCTTCTTCTACGTCGGCTTCGTGCAGGTGCTCTCCATGGGCCGGCGCAACAAGATGACCGGCACCGCCGAGCAGTTCCAGTACATCCTGCGCGATGAGTCCATGCACATGAACTTCGGCATCGATGTCATCAACCAGATCAAGATCGAGAACCCGCACCTGTGGACCGAGGCGTTCAAACAGGAGCTGGTGACCATGATCCGTGACGCCGTGGCGCTGGAGGCCCAGTACGCCCACGAGACCATGCCCCGCGGCGTGCTCGGCCTGAACGCCCCCATGTTCGAGGAGTACCTCCAGTTCATCGCCAACCGCCGCTGCGCGCAGATCGGCCTGCCGGAGCAGTACCCCGGGGTCACCAACCCCTTCCCCTGGATGTCCGAGGTGCTGGACCTGAAGAAGGAGAAGAACTTCTTCGAGACCCGGGTCACCGAGTACCAGACGGGCGGGGCCTTAAGCTGGGATTGAGGCGCTGGGCCTAAGGCGCCGGGATTGAGCCCTTGGGATTGAATGGGAGCTGCCGGCTCGCCAGCCGGCGCCGGGCGGCTCAGGCAGCGGCGCAGTGCGCGCCGCCGCCTCTCTGGTGCCGCACCGCGGAAGTCGCGAGGCCGCCCGCGCCGGGTACGCCGCCTTCAGTCGGCACCCTGGGGCGGGCGGACTTCAGTCCGCCGACAGCAGTGGGACGACGGGCGCCGTGGCGAACAGGGCGCAGGGCGACGCGTGCGGCCGGTCATGTGGCGGTCGGGTGGAGACACCCACCGCTCGCTCGCCTCGCCCCCGGTGGATGCGCTTCGCTTATTCAACCTACCTGCACGCCTGCACGCCTGCACGCCTGCACGCCTGCCGAGGAGGCTAACCCACCTCCTCAACGCCGGAGTCCACCGACGCTGACGCCTCACCAGCCTCCTGTCGCGTGCGCACCAGCTCGCCAGCGGGGAAGCCCTTGTCGGCAAACTCCGCGAGCCAGCGCTGCACCTGCTCCTCCGGCGGTCGCGGGTCGCGGGCGAGGATCCAGCCGCGCTTGCGCGTGGGCTGGCCCACCAGCGCGTAGTCGTAGTCGGCGCCGACGCCGATGATCCAATAGTCGTCCCAGAGCACGTGCACGCCGTAGAGGGTGCGGAAGCTGATTTCGAGCCGCGCATTGGTGCCGCGGTCCACCACCCGCGCGACGCCCTTGGCGGTGCCCACGCTGCCGTCCTGGTGGGTGCAGCGGTTGGTGACATAGACCATGCCGTCATCGCCCAGCACATAGTCGGCGGTGACGTCCTTGACGCAGCGGCGTTGGGTGAAATACGGCAGGCGCGCGATCTCGTACCAGCGGCCCATGTAGCGACGCAGGTCCACGTGGGCTGTGGTGGCGGGCGCCGTGAGGTGCACCTTGGGCTTGCGCAGCCGGGTGCTGACGATGACCTGCGCCTCGCCCTCGTCAGCAGCCGCCTTGTCCTTGGGCGCCGCATAAATCTCTTCAGCCCAGGCATCGATCTCGCCGGCGGCGCGCCGCCGGCGGCGGCCTGTGGCGCGGCCGCCGGCTCCGG
>PR_CR_10_Liq_1_inCRDRAFT_1000660_pt1 | contig 21053 bp, 18 predicted proteins | sample PRCRCaboRojoPR_3_FD_10241 | JGI IMG/M metagenome (IMG submission 10241)
ACTCCGTGTTGTTGATGGTGGTGGGCCTGCCGTACAGGCCCGCCTGCGCCGGGAACGGCGGCTTGAAGCGCGGCTGGCCCTTCTTGCCCTCCAGCGACTCCAGCAGGGCCGTCTCTTCACCGCAGATGTAGGCGCCGGAGCCCAAGTGCGTGTAGAGGTCGAAGTCGACGCCGGAGCCCTGGATGTCGCGACCCAGAAGACCCGCCTGGTAGGCCTCGATGAGCGCTTCCTCGAACCGGTCCGTGGGCTCGTAGAACTCACCGCGGATGTAGTTGTAGCCGACGGTGGCGCCGATGCAGTAGCCGGCGATGGCCATGCCCTCGATGAGCTGGTGCGGGTTGTAGCGCAGGATATCCCGGTCTTTGCAGGTGCCGGGCTCGCCCTCGTCGGAGTTGCAGACGATGTACTTCTGGCCGGGCTTGTTGCGGGGCATGAAGCTCCACTTGAGCCCGGTGGGAAAGCCCGCGCCGCCGCGACCGCGCAGCGCGGAGAGCTTGATCTCTTCGATCAGCGACTCCGGCGAGGGCTTTTCTTTGAGGATGCGCTCCCACTGCACATAGCCGCCGACGCTGCGGTAGCCCTTCAGCGTGTGCCGCAGCTTGGGCTTCAGGTGCATGGTGCGGAAGCAGACGGTGTCTTGATTGTCGACCATGGCGGATGTTGCTGATTCGGTTGCGCGAAGCTCGGCGGTGCCGCAGGCCCAAGCCGGGGTGGCGTCAGTCCAGCTTCGAGATGATCTTGTCGATGCCGTCCGGCGTCACACACTCGTGATACTCCTTGTCCACCATCACCACCGGGGCGTGGCGACAGGCGCCGAGACACTCGAACTCCTTGAGCGTGAACCTGCCGTCTTTGGAGGTCTCGCCGGGCGCGACGCCGTGGCGCTGCTCGATGTGCGACAGCAGCGCCTCAGCGCCGCCGAGCATGCAGGAGATGCTGTTGCAGACACAGATCTTGTGGCGCCCGACCGGCTCCAGATCGTACATCGCATAGAAGCTGGCCACCTCGTAGACGGCCACCTCCGGCATGTCCAGGTAGGCCGCCACCTGGTCCATGAGGTCCCGGGTGAGCCAGCCGCCGTTGTCATCCTGCACCAGGGTCAGCGCCGGCATCACCGCGGATTGCTTCCACTCCGGCGGATACTTGGCCACATGCCGGTCGATCTCGGCGCGCAGCTGCGGTGTCAGCAGCGTCTCTTTGTCCAGGTCGTGGACGACGGCGAGCGGTGCGGTGCGAAAGCTCATCAGCGGTCGATCTCCCCGAAAACGACGTCCATGGTGCCGATGATGGCCACCACGTCGGCCAGCATATGGCCCTTGGACATCTCGTCCATGGCGGCGAGATGCGGGAAGCCCGGCGCCCGGACCTTGAGCCTGTAGGGTTTGTTGGCGCCATCGGAGACGATGTAGCAGCCGAATTCGCCCTTCGGCGCCTCCACCGCGGCATAGGCCTCGCCCGGCGGTGGGCAATAGCCCTCGGTGAAGAGCTTAAAGTGGTGGATCAGGGCCTCCATGTCGTCTTTCATGTCGACACGGCTCGGCGGCGTGACCTTGTGGTCGTCCACCATCACCGGCCCCGGATTGGCGCGCAGCCAGTCGATGCATTGCCGGATGATGCGATTCGACTGGCGCATCTCTTCGATACGCACCAGGTAGCGGTCATAGCAGTCGCCGTTCTGGCCCACCGGGATGTCGAAGTCCATATCCGCATAGGCCGCGTAGGGCTGCTTCTTGCGCAGATCCCAGGCGAAGCCGGAGCCGCGCAGCATCGGGCCGGTGAAGCCCAGGCTCAGCGCCCGCTCCGGGCTCACGACACCGATGCCGACGGTGCGCTGCTTCCAGATGCGGTTGTCCGTGAGCAGCGTCTCGTACTCGTCCACCAGGGCCGGGAAGCGCTCGGTGAAGTCCTGGATGAAGTCCAGCAGCGAGCCGCTGCGGGCCTCGTTCAGCTTGCGGATGGCGCCGGTACCGTGCCATTGGGTGCTGGACTCCGGGAAGCGCGGCATCTGCGCCGGCAGGTCCCGGTAGACCCCGCCGGGGCGGTAATAGGTGGCGTGCATGCGCGCACCCGACACCGCCTCGTAGCAGTCCATCAGGTCCTCGCGCTCGCGGAAGCAATACAGGAACACACTCATGGCGCCGACATCGAGCGCATGTGCCCCGAGCCACATGAGGTGGTTCAGGATGCGCGTCACCTCATCGAACATGGTCCGGATGTACTGCGCGCGGATGGGCGCCTCGATGCCGAGCAGCTTCTCGATGGCGCGCACATAGCCGTGCTCGTTGCACATCATGGACACATAGTCCAGCCGGTCCATGTAGCCGATACTTTGGTTGAACGGCTTGGACTCGGCGAGCTTCTCGGTGCCGCGGTGCAGCAGCCCGATGTGCGGGTCGGCGCGGTCGATGACCTCCCCGTCCATCTCCAGCACCAGGCGCAGCACGCCATGGGCGGCCGGGTGCTGTGGGCCGAAGTTCAGCGTGTAATTGCGGATCTCAGGCATTGGCGCCGCCCCCGGCCGCGTCCTTGGCGGCACGCGCGGCCCGCGCCTGCTCCTCGGTCACATAGCGGCTGTCGTTGCGGATGACCTTGGGCACCAGCACCCGGGGCTCGATCTCCACCGGCTCGTACACCACGCGGCCCTGATCCGGGTCGTAGCGCATGGCCACGTGTCCACTCAGCGGGAAATCCTTGCGGAACGGATGGCCGACAAAGCCATAGTCCGTGAGGATGCGGCGCAGGTCGGGATGGCCCCGGAACAGGATGCCGAAGAGGTCGAAGGCCTCGCGCTCGAACCAGTCGGCCGCCGTCCAGACATCCACCACCGAGTCCACCATGGGCTGTGCGCCGCCGGCGTAGACCTTGAGCCGCAGCCGCCGGTTGTACTCCAGCGACAGCAGGTGATAGACCACGGCGAAGCGCTGCGGGTCGTCTTCATCCAGATCGACATCGCGGTCCACGCCGCGGCCGAAACCGGTGGTGGACGCCTCTTCCGTGGCCCATTCCGACTTGCCGTAGGCGGCGTAGTCGACGCCGCAGAGGTCGATGAGCTGCTCGAAGCGCAGCGCGCTGTCGTCACGCAGCTCGGTACAGACGGCCTTGATCTCCGCCGCCGGGACGGTGAGCGTCAGCTCGCCCAGGGCGGATTGGAGCGCAAAGCCGTNCCCGCCCCAGCGGCTCTGAAGCACATGGGCGAGGGCGTCGAGGCGGGCGTCCCCGGTGGAAGCGATGGAGTCGGACATGGACTGTGGTACTGCCGGGAGCGCGCGTCAGCGCGCGATGGTGTTCGTGCGGCGGATCTTGTTCTGCAGCTGGAGCACGCCGTAGAGCAGGGCCTCAGCCGTCGGCGGGCAGCCCGGGACATAGACATCCACAGGCACGATGCGGTCGCAGCCGCGCACCACCGAGTACGAATAATGATAGTAGCCGCCGCCGTTGGCGCACGAGCCCATGGAAATCACCCAGCGGGGCTCGGCCATCTGGTCATAGACGCGGCGCAGCGCAGGCGCCATCTTGTTGACCAAGGTGCCGGCGACGATCATGACGTCGCTCTGTCGCGGGCTCGGCCGGAAGATGATACCGAAGCGGTCGAGGTCGTAGCGCGCCGCGCCCGCGTGCATCATCTCGACGGCACAGCAGGCGAGCCCGAAGGTCATGGGCCAGAGTGAGCCGGTCCGCGCCCAGTTGATCAGCTTGTCGGCGGTGGTGGTGACGACACCCTCGTCGAGCACGCCTTCAATACCCCCATTAACACCCATGGTGGCCTCCTCCGGCAGTCAGCGGGGCGAAGTGCAGGGACCCTTGGGCGGCACACCGACGCGTGGCGCCCACGAGCGTTCCAATGGTGAGCCCGGAGCTCATTCCCACTCCAGGGCCCCCTTGCGCCACTCGTAGATGAAGCCGACCACAAGTATCCCGAGAAATACCGACATGGCGATGAAGCCGGCCATGCCAAGGTCTTCCAGCACAACGGCCCAGGGAAACAGGAAGGCGATCTCCAGGTCGAAAATGATGAAAAGGATGGCGACCAGGTAGTAGCGCACATCGAACTTCATGCGCGCGTGCTCGAAGGCCTCGAAGCCGCACTCGTAGGGTGAGTCCTTGGCCTGATCCGGGCGGCGCGGGCCGAGCACCATGCCGAGCACACGCGGCACAAAGCCGATCAGCAGCGCGACGACAAGGAAAATCAGGATGTGGAGATAGTCTTCCAGCACGCGCCGCTCGCCTGTGTCGGGTGTGTTGTCGGGGCTGTTCGAACAGCGCCCGGGGCGCGCCGGAGTCTAGTGCAGGGAGGGCCGGGGTGTCAAGCAGGCGGATCACCCGGAAACCCTTGCCTTTCAGTGAGTTGAGACAGCGAGTTGAGCCCTGGGCAGCGCCACGGGAAAGGCGCTGGCCGAACAGGGCTGCGGCGCCGGTGGCCGAACCTGAAGCGGCCGGGCCTAAGGCTGTGAAGATGGTGCCGACGGCCGGAGTCGAACCGGCACGGCTTGCGCCACTGCCCCCTCAAGACAGCGTGTCTACCAATTCCACCACGTCGGCAGGTTACTCGGGCGGTGACCGCGCACGCGCATCACCAAAACTGGCTCCGCCATCAATCGCCCGGCGGCTCGTCAACAGGCACCGGCGGCAGATCGGCACCCTCGGCCGGGGCGGTGGCCTCCGGCGTCATCGGGACATCCACGGGCGGCAAGTCCGTGTCACCCAAATCCGACGATGCGCCGGCCTCCGCCGCGGCATCGTCCGGCACCGCAGGCGCTTCACCCGCACCACCGTCGTCCGGGGCGAGCGGCAGATCACCCACGCTGCCGGGCATCACAGGCGGCGCCTCGATGTCGTCCATCAGGCCCTGTGGCTCCCCGACCTGCGCCGCGAAATAGGCAAGCGCCATGCTGGTCAGGAAGAATGTCGTCGCCATGATCGCGGTGGCGCGCGTCAGGAACGACGCCGACCCGCGCGAGCCAAACACCGTCGCCGACGCGCCGCTGCCGAACGCGGCGCCCGCGTCCGCACCCTTGCCGTGCTGGATCAGGATCAGCCCGATAAGCCCCAAAGCGAGCAGGAGGTGCAGGATGGTCAGGAAGAGCTGCATGGCCTGTTATGTGGTGTCCGACCTTCGGGCGGGGCGCCGTGCGCGCCCGCGTGCTGTTATCGCGGCCTGCGTTCAGGACCGCATCAGGCCCGCGTTAGGCCCGTCTCAGGCGTTGTCCTCGCCGGCCTGGCAGATGGCCACGAAGTCCGCTGCCTTCAGCGAGGCGCCGCCGATGAGCCCGCCGTCGATGTCCGCCTGGGCGATGAGCTCGGCGGCGTTGCCGGGCTTCATGCTGCCACCGTAGAGGATGCGCAGACCATCGGCGATGTCCTTGCTCTTCGCGGCAACCCGCTGGCGCAGAAATGCGTGCACATCCTGCGCCTGTTCCGGCGTGGCCGTCACGCCCGTGCCGATGGCCCACACCGGCTCGTAGGCGACGATGCCCTGCCCATAGGCCTCGACGCCCTCGGCATCCAGCACCGCGTCGATGTGCCGGGCGACCACCTCTTCGGTCTTGCCGCTCTCGCGCTCTTCCAGCGTCTCGCCGACGCAGAGAATGGGCACGATGCCGCTGCGCACCGCCTGCGCATACTTGCGGGCGATGAGCGCGTCGGTCTCGCCGTTGAGCTGCCGGCGCTCGGAGTGTCCGATGATGGCGTAGCGACAGCCGAAGTCCTTCAGCATCGCCGCCGACACCTGGCCGGTGAAGGCGCCGCCCGCCTCCTGGGAGACATCCTGTGAGCCCCAGCCGATGGCCGTGTCGGCCAGCAGCTCAGCGGCGATGTACAGGTACGGGAACGGCGGGCAGACCGCCACGTCCACCTTCTGCATGCCGGCGACGCCCGCCTTGATGCCGTTCAGCAGGTCGGCGGCCTCGGCCTTGGTGCCGTTCATTTTCCAGTTGCCAGCAATCAGGGGCCGTCGCATCAGAAAATCTCCCGCTGAAAAGCCGACTAGTCTAGCCGCAGCGCACGCACCGCGCAAGAAAATCTGTAACGCCCGGCTTCCACCGCCGCCGGCGGTTAGCTTACACTCCCCAGGATGGCCAAGGGAAAAAAGAACAAGCCCGCCGGCGGCGGGAGCACCATCGCCCTCAACAAGAAGGCGGGACACGAATACCACATCGAGCAGCGCTTCGAGTGCGGCCTTGCGCTGGAGGGCTGGGAGGTCAAGGGCCTGCGTGCCGGGCGCGTGCAGCTCAAGGAGAGCTATGTCAGAATCCTGCACGGCGAGGCCTTCCTCATCGGCGCCCACATCTCGCCCCTGCCGTCCGCCTCCACCCACGTGGAGCCGGACCCCACCCGCACCCGCAAGCTCCTGCTGCACAAGAGCGAGCTGAACCGCCTCATCGGCCAGACCGAGCGCGCCGGCTACACCCTGGTGCCCACCGCCATGTACTGGAAGCGCGGCCGCGCCAAGCTGGAAATCGGCCTCGCCAAGGGCAAAAAGCTCCACGACAAGCGCGCCACAGAGAAAGACCGCGACTGGCAGCGCGAGAAGGAGCGGCTGTTCAAGCAGGGCTGAGTGGATTGGGACCGGAGTGGACCGCCGGCCCACTTCCGGCCAGACATCGAGACAGATCATCGAGACAGATCATCGAGCCGGGCGTCGCGAGGAAAATACCGAGACTTCGCGGCACCCGAGCATCCCGACGAAGGCAAGCAAGAGCCTAATCGTTGCGGCCCCGGCCCGCACAGCGGACCCTACCGGTTGCGGAGCACGCATCCTGATCCCGCTGCTGCACTAGGCCGCATACCGCAGCCGATGCCGCATCATGAGCCAGAAGAGCGCGGCGCCGAGCAGGATGCCCACGGCGTCCGCCGCCAGCGGCAGGGTCTTGTCCACCGCCGCGGCGCCGCCGCCACGGAACTCCCAGTACAGCGCAGCGCCCACCGCGAGCGCGATGCCGAACAGCGCGCTGCGCGCGGGTGTGAGGCCCTGGCGCCAGTCCGACGGCATGGTGTGCAGCGAGAAGTGCAGGAAGACCAGCAGCAGCACCAGCACGATGGCGGCGTTGATCCAGAGCGACGCCGCCGCGCCCCAGGCGGCGCGCTCGGTGGCCGCGAGCGGTGCGACACAGGCGAGCGCCAGGATGGGCAGGGTAATGGTCATATAGACCCGGATGCAGCGCGAGCGAAAGGCGTCCACATAGGCGAGCGCCAGGATGCCGCTGCCGGCGAAGATCAGCGCCCGGGACCAGTGCGCCGCATCCAGCCCGAGCAACGGCACCTGCGGCGCCAGCACCGCACTGGCGACGAGCAGCACCGCGATCAGCACGGCGATCACGAACGGCAGGCGCCGGCAGTCGGCCTGGGATTCACTCATTGACGTGCCTCCGATTCGAGGATGGCTGCATTCAACGCTGAGTGCCTTGTCATGTTGGCCGGGCAGCACTCAAGCGGCGGATGCGCTTCGCTGATCCGCCCTGCGCTGCTGCGCAAGCCCGCTCAGGCGTCGGCGGTGCCGGGCAGCACGACCCGTGCCGGGCCGACCGCCGCAGCAGGGCGCACGCAGCGCTCCTCGAGCCCGCCAGGACGTCGGTCTCCACCGGGATCACGCGTCTTCGTTCGTGTCCGAGGTCGTGCGCAGCGCCGCATCGATGCCGGCGTCCATCTGCGCCACCGACTTCGCCGGTGCACTGTAACCGGTACAGCCCACGCCGTCCTCCACCCGCGTCCCGACGCCGGGTGCGATGAGGCTCAGCGCCTCGCGGCGCAGCAGCGGCATATCGACCATGCCGGCGAGCTCGGCGTCGTCGTGGCGGCCCTCGAACGCCTCCAGCGACGCCTGCCGGAGCGCCGAGGGCAGGATCTCGTCCAGGGCCTCGGCGTAGCGGCCGTGCTCGATGTGCTCGCGGAGGTCTTGCAGCTCGTCCATCGTGATGGCTCGTCGGGGAAGTCCGTCATCAGGGTCGTCGGGGACCGATCAGTCCCATGGTAGACGGATTACGCGGCGACCGCGAAGAGGCCGCGGCTAGCCCCGCCCGGCCCGCTTGCGCTCGTGCTCCTTCAGGAAGCGCTTGCGGATGCGGATGGCGCCCGGGGTCACCTCCACCAGCTCGTCGTCCTCGATGAACTCCAGCGCCTGCTCCAGGCTGAACTTCACCGGCGGCGTGAGCAGGATGTTCTCGTCCGAGCCGGCGGCGCGGATGTTGGTGAGCTGCTTGGCCTTGAGGGGGTTCACGACCAGGTCGTTGTCGCGGGAATGGATGCCCACCACCTGGCCCTCGTAGACCTCGTCCCCCGGCGAGACCAGCATGCGCCCGCGCTCCTGGAGGTTGAACAGCGCATAGCCCAGCACCTTGCCCTGGGCATTGGAGATCATGGCGCCGTTGCGCCGCGGGGCGATGCCGCCCTGGTTGGCGGGGCCGTAGTGGTCGAAGATGTGGTGCTTGAGGCCCGTGCCGGAGGTGAGGGTCATGAACTCCGTCTGGAAGCCGATGAGGCCGCGGGACGGGATCTGGTAGTCGAGCCGCACCCGCCCCTTGCCGTCCGGCACCATGTCCTTGAGCTCAGCCTTGCGCTCGCCCAGGGCCTGCATGATGGCGCCCTGGCTGGTCTCCTCGACGTCCACGGTGAGCAGCTCATAGGGCTCGCAGATCTGCCCGTCGATCTCGCGGAAGATGACCTCGGGCCGGGAGACGGCCAGCTCATAGCCCTCCCGGCGCATGTTCTCGATGAGGATGGACAGGTGCAGCTCGCCGCGCCCGGACACCCGGAATTTCTCGGGGTCCGTGCCCTCCTCCACCCGCAGCGCCACGTTGGAGATCAGCTCCCGCTCCAGCCGGTCCTTGAGCTGGCGGGAGGTCAGATACTTGCCCTCCTTGCCGGCGAAGGGCGAGGTATTGACCTGGAAGGTCATGCTCACCGTCGGCTCGTCCACCGACAAAGCCGGCAGCGGCTCCACGGCCTCCGGATCGCACAGGGTGTCCGAGACGTTCGGCGCCTCGATGCCGGTGATGGCGACGATGTCNCCGGCGCCGGCCTCCTTGACCTCGTTGCGCTCCAGGCCCAGGTAGCCGTAGACGAGGCCGATCCTGGCGCGCTGGCGGTCGCCGTCGCGCTTGACCACGACGATCTGCTGGTTCGGCCGGACGCTGCCGCGCTGAATGCGGCCGACGGCGATGGCGCCGACGAAGCTGCTGTAGTCGAGCGTCGAGACCTGCATCCGGAACGGCCCCGCCGGGTCCACATCCGGCGGCGGGCAATGCTCGACGATGGCCTCGAACAACGGCGTCATGTCGCCCGCCGACACCCTGTCCTCCAGGCCCGCGTAGCCGTTGATGGCGGAGGCGTAGACGATGGGGAAGTCCAGCTGCTCGTCGCTCGCGCCGAGCTGGTCGAACAGGTCGAACACCTGGTCGATGACCCAGTCCGGGCGCGCGCCGGGCTTGTCGATCTTGTTCACCACCAGGATGGGCCGCAGGCCATGCTGGAAGGCCTTGGCCGTCACGAAGCGCGTCTGCGGCATGGGCCCCTCCTGGGCGTCCACCAGCAGCAGCACCGAGTCCACCATGGACAGCACCCGCTCCACCTCGCCGCCGAAGTCTGCATGGCCCGGGGTGTCGACGATGTTGATGTGGTAATCGGTACCGCCCAGGTTGACGTTCAGCGCGGTGTTCTTGGACAGGATGGTGATGCCCCGCTCCTTCTCCAGGTCGTTGGAATCCATCACCCGCTCCACCGGCCCGAAGCGCTCGCCGAGCGTGCCGGACTGCTGCAGCAGCTTGTCCACCAACGTGGTNTTGCCGTGGTCCACGTGGGCGATGATGGCGATGTTACGNAGGTTCTCGATCACGTCGGTGTGAGTCCGGGGCTCGGTTCGGGCACTGCCTGTCGCAGGCCGCGCGCCGCGGCGACGGACGCTGCTGCCCGGTGGGCGGATGCGATGTGGAAGGCGATACCCGCTGCGGAGGCCGTGCTGCGGGTCTAGGGTCAGCAGCCCAGTATACCCTTAAACGGCAGAGCCCGAACCGCAGCACGAGGCCCTCGGCGCCGGAACCAGGCCCGATGCAGGCGGGCGCGACTGGGCAGCCTCCGATACAGCCACTTAGCGGCGATTCTTCAAGTGAATACTACCCTGTCACAGGCAAGGCATTTTCCCGTCATGGAATCTTCGCATTCGCCAACAGGCGCTGTGGATAAGCCTGTGGACAATCCTTGGGAGACGGGCCTAAGCCCCCGAAAACACGGGGGTGACGCTGGATTGTACGATCACTGACCAAGCGCGCAAGTCATTGATTATGCTAATATCCCGTCGGGCAGTGCGTCTCCCCGCCGGGCGCCGCAGGGGCAACCCGCGGGTGGCCCTGTGCTTGTGAACAACCAAGCCGGCGAGAACGCCGTCGGGGGCTGCTGTCAACGGTGCCGGACCGCTGATACCGGGTGCAGCGTCAGCCCCGGTCGTCGGGCGTCCGGTCGCGCTCGGATCCGGCCGGCGCCACCCCCTGCCCCACCGGCAGCAGCAATGCGCCGCCACCCAGCAGCAGGGTGGCCCCGAGCAGGAACAGGTGCAGGTTCACCGCACCCGCCAGCGCGGCGCCGACATCGATGCCGAGCGGCACCATGGCCGCCATGCCGGTGAGCTCATAGGAGCCGGCCCCGGCGATGCCGTGGAAGGGCAGCACGCTGGACAGCTCCGCCCCCAGCACACCGGCCAGTCGCTGCCACAGCGCGGCGTCCACGAAATGCCCCAGCACCAGCGCAAAGGCCAGCAGCTTGGTGCCCCAGGACAGGATGGTCCACAGATACAGCCGAGCCAGCAGCCAGGTATCCGCCGGCGCGGCATCCAGCAGAAAGAGCAGCACCCGGCGCACCCGTCCCGGCGGCAACTGCGCCACCCAACCGCTTTGCCGGATGGCGAGCCCCAGCGGCACCAGCGCCAGCCACAGCGACCCCAGCCCCGGCCACCACCAGCCCGGCAGCCGCAGCCACAGCACCACCAGCGCCGCCAGCACCAGGCAGTGCAGGTCCATGACCCGAATCCACAGCAGCGAGGCGCCGGAGGCCAGAAAGCCGTGCCCGAACCAGCGCCGCATGAGCCAGGGGAAGACCACCTCCCCGGTGCGCATGGGCAGCAGGTTGTTGGCCGTATTGTGCAGCACGGACAGGCGCAGCACCGCCACGAAGCGCCCGGCCACCAGTGGCCCGAAGTATTCGTAAACCCTGAGCCCGCGCAGTGCATAGCTCACCGCCGTCAGCGCGAAGGCACCCGCCAGCAGCCAGGGCGAGAGGGTGCGCCAGGGGGCAATCAGCGCCTGCCAGCCCACCCGATGCTCCACGGCGATGAGAAGCCCGATGAGCAGCGTCAGGCCGATGAGCCAATCCCGCGCTCGCCCGAGCCGTGGCGGCCGGAGGTCGGGCTGAGACGGCACCCGTGCACTCATGTGCCGACCCTGCCCGCACGCTGCCGCGCCTGCCGGCGGCGCTCGCGGCGACGCGAGATGGGATACAGGGGCGGTGCGCCTGCCGGGCGCGTCTTGAAGCGACGGTGCACCCAGAAGTACTGCGCCGGCATGCTCGCGAGCCGCGCCTCGATCACCTGGTTCATGCGCGCCGTGTCCGCCGCCTCGTCGCCGCTCGGAAAGTCCGCGAGCGGCGCATCGAAGCACAGCTCCAGCCCCTGCCCCTGCGGCAGAAAACGCGCGAAGGTGGGGATCACCTCGGCGCCGGCGAGCCGGGCGATGCGCCCAAGCGTCGGCACCGTGGCCGCCGCCACGCCGCAGAAGGGCACGAAGATGCCCCGCCGCGGCCCGGGGTCCTGATCCGGCAGGTAGAAGAACGGGATGCCGGCACGGATGCGGCGGATCAGGCCACGCAGGTCGTCACTGCGCTCCACGGGAATACTGCCGAAACGGGTGCGCCCGTGGCGCACCTGGGCATCGAGCACCGGATTGCGGATGCGCTGATACATGTACATGCCCGGATGCACCAGCGCCGTGAAGGCCGTGCCGCCCAGCTCCAGCCCCACGAAGTGCGGCACCAGCACGATCACGGGCCGGCCGGCGGCGATACAGGCATCGATGTGCTCGCGGTTGCGGATACGCACGATGCGCGCAAGCCGCCCTGGCCCGGCCCGCCAGCTGAGCCCCTGAGAGACGGCGGCGACACCGAGCCAGCCGAAGTGCGCCCGCACCAGCTGCGCACGCGCCCGTGCATCGAGCCCCGGCTGACACAGCGACACATTGGTCTGCGCTACGGCACGCCGCCCCGGCAGCACCAGCCATGCCAGGCGCCCGAGCCCCTGCCCCAGCGCCCAAAGCAGCGGGAAGGGCAGCCGCGCCAGAAGCCCGAACAGGCCCACCGCGAGCCAGGCCGGCCAGTGCCGCGGCCCCCAACGCATCCGCACCCAGAGCATCCGCCCCCAGAGCCTCCGCCCCCAGCCCACCGGCGCGCTACTCGAACCACGCGCGCTCGATGCGCTCGACATAAGGCAGACCGGCCAGTTGCTGCAGCACGAAGGCGAAGTCCGGTCGGTGCGTATTGCCGAGCACCAGCACCTCGTCCGGGCCGCAGCCGACACGCCCCGGGGAGCCGGGACTGAGGCGCGCGGTGGCATCGATGGCCCGCACCTGCGCCGCGAAGCCGGCGCCCGCCGGAATGCAGAATTCGTAATCCAGGGCCCGCTTGCCGCCCGGCGGGCCCACCAGGCCGTCTGCATCCATCTCGCACAGGTCGAACCCGATGACACCGACGAGGGGCTCGTGCGGCTCCACGCCCGGCGCGGGGGCGGCAGCCAGAGACAGCGCCAGAGACAGGACCGCAATCGGGACCTGCGCAGGCCCGCGCACGCCGGCCGGGGGGGCAGGCAGCGGATCTCCGGGACGCTCGGGTGCAGGGGTCGAGCTCATGCGATGGGGGCGACGGGCAGCTTGAGGGAACCGGGATGTTCGGCCGAACGGCCCGCCAGATCAAGCCGGGCCGGGAAGGGATCCGCGGTGGGCACGCGGGTCGGCACCAAGGGACGCTTCAGGAACAGCCGGTCCATCGGCGAGATAGTGTGGATGAGTCGGGTCGGCGGCTGCGCTTCGCTGATCCGCCCTACGGGGTTGGCGTTGCTTCTGACACGTTTCCCAGTGATGGGCGGCAGATCGGACCCGGCTTTCAGTTCTCGAACTTGAAGAAGATGTCCGCTCCCTGGCTCTCTCCGGTCTCGGTCTGCAGCTCGATGTTATTCGACAGGTCGTAGCGCATCTTGACGCTGTCCTGGGTGTCGCGGCCGGCGGTTTCGTACTCCATGTAGAGCTTGGGGGCGACGTAAGTGCCGACGGCCACCGCCCGGGAGTCCTCCGCGGCATCGCGCTTCGGCGGGATGCCCGTCACCAGGTACTGCGTCACCTCCGACTGGGTCAGGTTCGGATCGGACTCGGAGAAGAAGGCGAGCTTCGGGTTGCGCAGGGTGCCGAGCACCCGCACGCCGGCGGTGATGTCGCCGCCCTCGCGCTGTGCGTTCAGGATCAGCCCCGGATTGCCGATGGGGGTCTTGGCGTAGACGACGAAGCCCTGCTCGATGGTGAGCGGCCGGCCGATGGCGGTCATGACGCCAAGCGTGGGCAGGGTCACCCGATAGGTGCCGTCGACGATCGACAGCTGCCCATCGCCGAGAATCTCGCCCTGCGGCGCCTTCAGCACCCGCAGCTCGCCACGCAGGCGCCCGCGCAGGCCGAAGGCGTCCACGGTGACCGCCTCGCCGAGCTTTGCCACCAGGTCGATGCTGAGCGGTGCGCCGGCAGCGTCCTCGGCGGGCGCTTCCATCACCACATCGGGCGAGGGCTGCACGGTGCCCGTGGGCACGGTGCGCGGCTTGATACGTGCCTCCGGTATGGTCACCTCGCCGCGCACGGCGGCCCCGGCGGCGCCGACACCGATGGTCATGTCCATGGACAGCAGTGCGAAGTATTCGCTGCTGTCGGCCACCGTCAGATCGTCGCCGCGGATATTGATGGTCCCCGCCGGCGCCGCACCGCCCAGGTCCACGTCGCCCGACAGGGTCATGCGGCCGTCGCCCATCTGCGCACCGCCGCTCAGCTCGAGCGCCGTGGCCGTGCGGCTCACGGCGGTGAAATCCGCATCGCTGAGGGCGAAGCCGTACAGCGGCACTTCCAGGGCGAGCCCGCGCACGCGCAGCTCGCCGCCGATGTCCGGTGCACCCAGGCTGCCCGCAAGGCGCAGATCGCCGTCGATGTTGCCGCGCACATTGGTGACGTCCGGCAGCAGGTTCGACACGCGCCCAAGGCCGTCGAGGCCGATGCGGACGTCCCCGCGCAGCGGCTGCGCGGCGCCGCTGTCCAGCCGGAAGCCCGGCAGCGACAGCGCGGCGCGCACCCCGCCCAGCTCGGCGACGGACAGGTCCAGCCGCGCATCCAGGCCGGCGTCACCCGCCGTGATATCGAGCCGCGTGCCCGAGAACACGAGCACGTCCCGGCCCGTCTCCTCGCCCGCGTCGCCGAGGGCCATGGTCACCTCGCCGGTGGGCACCGCCACCCGTGCGCTGCCGGCAAGTCGGTTGCCCTCGCCGCGGAAGCGGCCGTCGGCGCTGACATGGCCCTGCATCACCAACAGCTCCGGCAGCAGCGGGTTCAGGATGCCGAAATCGATGCGGTCCACGTCCAGGGACACCTCGAAGCGGCCCGGCTGCGGCTGCTCGAAGCCGACACAGCCGCCGGAGCCCTGGCCGTCGCCGAGGCACAGCGGCCCCAGCTGCACGGCACCGGCGCCGACGGCGAGGGGCGCCGGGCGCGTCAGGTCCCAGGTGCCGAAGGCCTGGCTCGCGAGCTGAAGCCTGCCGAGGCTGCCGGCATAGGCGCCGTCGGCACCGAGCCCACCGCTCAGTGCCGCCTCCAGCGCCATGAGATCGCCCGTGGCCGCGGCACGCAACCGGTGCTGGTCCATGCGCCCGCTGCCCTGCACCGATAAGGTCTCGAAGCGCTGCCCACCGGCGATGAGGTCCCGGCCGCTGAGGTCGATGTCGAAGTCGTCGCCGGGCTTAAGCCCCACATCGGCGCTGGCGGTGATCGCGGCGATGCCCTGCCCGTTCAGCTCCGCATCCCGGCCTTCCAGGTCCACACGCACGCGCGGGGCTTCGACGGTGCCCGTGACCGCACCGGCCAGGTCCAGGCTGCCCGCGGCGCCCGGCAGCAGCGCCGCCAGGTCCGGCGAGGCGAGGTCGAAGCGCAGGTCCAGCTGCTCGCCGGTGACGCCGCCGCCGGCGGTGAGCCGCGTGCTCCCGGAGCCGGCGGTGAGGTTGCGCAGCTCGATCGCCTCGCCGCGCATGCCGACCTCCGCGGCGAGGCGCACCGGATAGCCGCGCAGGGTGCCGCTCACCTCGTTGATGCGGGCGGTGAGGTCCGGCCCGTCGGGCGTGAGGCGCCCGCTGCTCTCGAGGCCGCCGCCGATGCGCCCGGGCCAGTCCGCGAGCAGGCTGCCCGGGTCCAGCTCCGTCAGGGTCAGGGCCGCATTCCATTCCACCGCCGGCGCCCAGGCCACGCGGCCGTCGCCGGTGATGCGCCCGTCCAGCACCTGGATGTCCAGGGTTGCGATCTCCGCCGCCTCGCCGGTGCCGGTGCCGCGCAGGTCGACGACGGCGGGCGGATAGGCGCTGAGCGCGGCGCTGCCCTGAAGGCCGAAGTCGAAGCCGTCCGCCAGGCCGCCGGTGCTGTCGAGCGCAAAGCCGACGCGGCCGTCGAGCCCCGGGTACTGCTGCCCCGGGTCCAGGTCGTCGGCGCGCAGCGCAAGGTTCCAGCGCAGGGCCGGTGCCCAGGCCAGCTCGCCGCCGCCCTCCACCAGCCCGCCGAGGGTCTCCAGCGTCAGCGTGCCGAGCTGCACCTGTTGCAGATCGCCGTTGCCGGCGACGTTGACGACGACGCCCGGGTAGGCCTCCAGTGCGGCAGTGACGTTGGCACCGAAGCGGTAGCCGTCATCGAGTCCGCCCTGGGAGTCCGCCTTCAGCGCCACCTTGCCGTCCAGACCCGGCACCTGAAGCCCCGGGTCGATGTCCGCCGCGGTGACGGCCAGGTCCCAGGTGACCGCCGGCGCCCAGGCGGCGCTGCCCTTGGCCTCGATGCGCCCGCCCAGGGTCTCGAGGAGCAGTGTGTCGATGCGCGTGTCCTCGGCGCTGCCGCTGCCGGCGAGCGTCAGTGCCGCCGCGGGCAGGTCGGCCCCGGACACCTCGGCGCTCAGCTGGTAGTCGAAGGCGTCCAGGTCGCCGGCCACCGCGACCTCGCCTTGCGGCGCCGCCACCAGCACGTCGCCGGTGAGCGGCCAGCGCAGGCGCTCCCAGTCGCCCTGCAGCGCAAAGGCCGGCACGCTGCCGGCGAGATCGGCATGGCCGCTGAGGTCGAGTCTGGCCCCGGAGGCGGTCTCGTCGAGGCGCACCGCCCCGAGCGTCAGGCGCTGCTCGGCCCAGGTCAGGTCCAGCGCGGCGCTCAGCTCGCCCAGCTCCGGCAGATCCGGTGCAACGCCGTTGAGGGTGCCCGTCAGCGTGGCGCGCTCCAGGTCGCCCGCGGTGGCGAGCTGCGCCTTCAGGTCCACCGCAGGCGCGTCCGGCACCAGGGCCGGCAGATCCACGCGCGTTACGGTCAGATCGCCCTGCCAGGCCGGCGCCGTCAGCACCTCGCGCAGGGTCGCCGTGAGCGTCGCCTCCGCGGCGCCCGTGAGCTGGTGCTCCACCTCCAGTTCCGCCAGCGTCCCCGTCACCGTGCCGCGGCCGGTGAGCGTCAGCGCCGGTGGCTGCCGGAAGTGCCAGTCGAGCGTCAGGTCCAGCGGATAGTCACCGGTGAGCCGGGCGCTCCCCGCGGCCTCGGCACCGGCCTCGGGCTGCGCCAGGTCGGCGCTGAGCCGGCGCAGGTCCACACGGTCGCCGTCCGCGGTGGCCGACAGCTCGGCGCGGGTGACGCGAATGGCGGCGGTGTCCGGCGCCCCCGCCTGGCGCAAGCTCAGGCGCTCCACCAGCACCCGGTCGATGTCCACGGCGATGGGCAGACGGATTTCCGGCAGCTGGAAGGGCTCCGCCGGCGGCTTCTCCGCCGACGCGGGCGCCGTCACCACATGGACGTCGCTGACGCTCAGGTCCCGCACCCGCAGCCGGCCCGTCAGCAGAGCGCCCGGCTGCCAGTCCAGGTGCAGCCGGCCGAGCCCGAGGCCGAGCCCAGGCAGGTCCAGTGTCAGGTCGCCGATGGTCAGCTCCCCGAGCACCCGCCCGTCCACCTGACCGACGCTGACCCGCTCCGGGGCCAGCTCCTCGGCCAGGGCCACCGCCATCCGCAGCCCGGTCTGGGTGCCGAGCACNAAGCCCGAAACCAGCACGGCGACGAGCAGCAGTAGGCCCACCAGGCGCAACAGCAGCCCGAGCAGCGGGAAGCCGATGAGGGAGTGGCCGGCGGTGCGCTTGGGCATGGTGAGTCCGGTTGGTTGTTTGGGAGCTGCCGAGGCACCGGCCAGCATGGCCCAGCATCGCAAAGGACCCAACGCTGGGGCGTCTCGATTCCTGCTTTCTCAACGGCCGCGGCGGCCGCTCGGCCTGGGGGCGTGCAGCCGCCCGCTAAAGATCCGGGCCCAGGCCGAGGTGCAGCCTGAAACCCGCGGGGTCTTTGGTGATGGCGTAGGCGACATCCACCCGTACCGGCCCGATGGGCGTCGAGAAGCGCAGACCCAGGCCCGCGCTCTGTTCCCAGTCCGCGTCGTAGTCCGGATCGAAGGCGTTGCCGAAATCCGTGAACACCACGCCACTCCAGGGCCCCTTGATCTTGCGCTGGTATTCCAGGCTGCCGACCGCAAGGTAGCGCCCGCCCACCACCTGATCCGTTTCCGGGTCCACGGGGCCCAGGGCATCCAGCCCCCAGCCGCGGATGCTGTTGTCGCCGCCGGCGAAAAAGCGTTGGCTCGCCGGCACGTCCGTGAGCGTCGCAGCCCAGGTGGCACCCAGGTTGGCCCGGCCGATGAAGCGGTTGCCGGCGCCCAGGGACTTGATGCCCTTGTAGTTGACGCTGCCGCTGAGATAGCTGGTCTCGGACAGCACATTGCGCGCCGTGCCCTCCAGCAGGAGCTTCAGCCGGTAGCCGTTTTTGGTGTTGATGGGGTCGTCCGCCACCACCCGCGACCAGGAGGCATGCGGCACCAGGCCGGTGAAGCTGTCGCTGTCGTCCTCGATGACTTCGTAGTCCTCGTAGCGGTAGTCGACGCCCAGGTTGCGGCGCCAGCCGCCGGCGGTCACCACCGATTGGAGCGCACTCAGCTCGAACAGCGTGCCCTGCCGGCTCGCTGTGTCGAAGGAGTAGACCTCCGTGCGCAGCTGCACATAGTCGGATACCGGGTCCCGGAACGGGATCCGATACTCGGTGACGAAGGACTGGGTCACAGGCGCAATCTCGATCTCCGACTTGAGCTTGTGCCCGCGGCGGCCGATGTAGCGGCGCCGGTAGTCGAGGCTGAAGCGTGGACCGATGTCGGTGGCATAGCCGAGACCCACCCGGTACTTGTTGGCCTTGTTGCGCTGCGCCTGCACGCGGATGGGCACCTGCCGGTCGGGGCCCGCCTGGTCCTTGAGCGGCACGATCTCGACGTTGCTGTAGTACTCCATGCCGATGAGCTTGCCCTGCAGCCCCAGGAGCTGGTCCGGGTCGTAGACATCGCCCGGCGCGAAGTCCACGAACTTGCGCAGGTAATCGTCAGCAAGCAGGTCCTGCTGGAAGCTCACCTGCCCGAAGTACCAGCGCGGGCCGGTGTCCAGGTGAAACTCGATGTGGGCGGTGTAGGCCACCGGGTCGATAAGCACCACATGGCGCGCGAGCTGCGCGTCGAGATAGCCCTGCTCGGAGGCGATGGCCGTGATCTCGCCCTTGGCCTTGTCGTAGTCGGCGTGCAGCAGCACGTCGCCCGGCTGCATGGGAAAGGCCTCCGGGAAGGCCGGGTCATCGGCGCCCGCGCCCGTGACGCGGTAGTCCACGGTGGCGATCTTGACGGGCTCGCCCGGGTCGATGCGGAAGCTCGCCACCCAGCGGCCGTCCGGATCATCGGGCCGGGTGAGGTCGTCCTCGATCTCCACCCGGTAGAGGCCGAAGGGGGCCAGCGCCTCGCGGATCTGCTCCGGCGCACGACGGTACAGAGCGATGAGGCGCGGCACCGTCAGCTCGCTGTCCTGCTGCTCCTGATAGAGGCCGAGCAGCGCCAGGACGTTTTTCTCTTCCTGGCCTTCCAGACCCTCCACATTGACCTTCAGGGTCAGCGCAGGAGCCGCCGGCGCCGCCAGCAGCAGCGCACACCACAGAGCCAGCGCCGCCCGACAGTGCCGGCGGCAAGAGAGGCAGCGGCGCTGTGAGGCGAGCGGGGTCATAGCACAGATACTAGTAAATTCAAGTTAATATGCAAATCTTTTGCACGCGAATATCAGCTTTTTGTACGTTCTTCCGCCGGCCGTCCGCCCGATCCCTGAGTATCGCCCCCGGCGCCGGCGGCGGCCTGAAGCGCCGCGCGCAGGCCCGCCACCTCCTGCCGCAGGTGCCGCACCTCCGCCAGCACCCGGTCCGTGTCGTCATGCATGGCCCCCTCCATCTCGCGCCGCTCGGCGGCGTGGTCGGCCTCGTGCATGGTCTGCATGGTGTCCACGATGATGCCGATGAAGAGGTTCAGCATGGTGAAGGTGGCGATGAGGATGAAGGGCACGAAAAAGGCCCAGGCGGCGGGGTAGGCGTCCATCACCGGGCGCACGATGCCCATCGACCAGCTCTCCAGGGTCATGATCTGGAACAGGGTGTACATGGACGCACCGATGCTGCCGAACCATTCCGGAAAACGCGCGCCGAACAGGCTGGTGGACATCACCGCAAAGACATAGAACAGGAGCAGCATCAGCCCGGCGATGGAGGTGATGCCCGGCACCGCCGCCAGCAGCGCCTCCACCACGAAGCGCAGCCGCGGCACCGTGGACACGAGCCGCAGCACCCGCAGCACCCGCAGGGCCCGCAGCACCGCCAGCGGCCCGCTCGCCGGCACCAGGGCGATGGCCACCACGGCGAAGTCGAACACATTCCAGGCGCCGCGGAAGAAGCGCCAGCCGAAGGCATAGAGCTTGAGGCCGATCTCCACCACGAACACCGCCAGCGCGGCCCGGTCCAGCGCCTTCAGCAGCCCGCCCAAGGTCGCCATCAGGGCATCCGCGGTCTCCAGCCCAAGGGTGACGGCGTTGACGATGATGACGGCGATGATGATGCGCTGGACCGGCGCGGATTCGATCCAGGTGCCGATGCGCTCGCGGGAGGGCATTGACTCAGGCTCCGTGTGAGGGTTTGCGGGCGTGCTTGGACTGCGTGATGTCGCAGCCCTAGGGCGGACAAGCGAAGCGCATCCGCCCCCCTGGCCTGTTGGATGCGCTTCGCTTATCCGTCCTACCGGCTGAAGTCCGCCTGTTACTTCGTATTTGCGTTTCGCCTTCTGCTCGGCACCAGCGCCAGCTCCCCGCGGTGCAACACCGAGGATACACATCAGGTGTGTCTGTTACTTCGTACTCCACGCCCGGCGTCGCAACACCGTCACAGAACCAAGTTACGCTCGCGGGATTCGGCCGCCATGATCAGGCAGGAAGAATGGACGAAACCCGCATCGAAAGCTGGAACGACCTCCAGGACGCCCTGTTCGCCGAGGCCTGGATTCCGGAGCTGGGCCGCTATCGCTCCCGCTACGCCTTCCGCGGGCTGTCGGACGCCGACTACCCGCTTGAGACCACCCTGTGCCGGCTCGGCGGCGATTATGCAGCGCTGGAGCACCATCTGCTGCGCAACTTCCGCAAGTACGCCCATCGCCGGGTGGTGGAGCGGGACTCCGTGTGGCACTGGCTTTCGGTGGCCCAGCACTACGGCCTGCCGACGCGGCTCATGGACTGGACCTACTCGCCCTTCGCCGCGCTGCACTTCGCCACCGCCAACATCGAGCAGTTCGACCGTGACGGCGCCGTCTGGGGCGCCAACTACCTGCGCACCCACGAGCTGGTGCCGGACGTGCTGGCGGCCCGCCTCGCCCGCGAGGGCGCCAAC
>PR_CR_10_Liq_1_inCRDRAFT_1000661_pt1 | contig 21047 bp, 18 predicted proteins | sample PRCRCaboRojoPR_3_FD_10241 | JGI IMG/M metagenome (IMG submission 10241)
AACCAGTTCTCGGAAGAAAACTACCCACAATTAGAGTTTCCAGGCACAGTAAAGACTATAAGAGAAGCTGCCATACAAGTACTTATTTGGAAACAAACTGAAAACAACAAAAAGCTCATAGGTGAGAACTGGTTGAGCTTTACCAAACTATTTAAGTCAAACATAGAAAACATATACAGGAACGAATCCAGTATCTACTCAGCAAGTCTCAAACAGTCAACCATAAAAAAAAGCTTTTTAGAAGAAATCTCTAAAAAAGTCCACTTTAAAAGGTTCAACGAAGACTTGTGGTACAACGGGAAAAAAGTAGGAACAGTTGAAGGCAGCTTGCAAATTAGCAACTTACCAGCTTACCAACAGATCATTGCTGGAGTAAACACTGAAACTGGGTACCAAGTGCAAAGCAGTACTTTTATAAATGGGAAAAAGTCTAATTTCTTAGCGAAGTCTCTTCCTAATGAAATTAGGAAACTGGAGGACCTTGTAGAGCAACTTAAAGAAAGCATTCTTAAGAAGAAAAAGAACTCAACCTTCAGCAACCAAAGCAGATCAGTTGCTGGGTCCCGAAAAGCACTCATTGGAATTATTGAAATCCTCCAAAAAACAGAAAGAGAGTCAATGGTGTGCTTTATCTACAATGAAGAACAGGACGTGGTCAAGGCCCAAAACGTGTTTTTAGACTTAGGAGAGCACCTTGCGGACTACAGTGAATGTGTTCAGTACGACATAAAACCTTTTTACTTCAAAGCTTTGAGACACTTAGTTGTGAGAGGAGAACTAGGACTAGGGTACTTGTCACTGAACTCAGAGTCAACCCCAGAAAAATTTGAAATAGCTAAACGTTACAGACTGCTTCTGTACTCAATGCTCAACGTAGCTGTGTCAAGAATGGCTTTCAAAGGAGTAGACGAAGAAACCCAAGAGTTCACTGAAATGGTTGTGGCCATGGCTTGGGTAAGAGTTCCTGAGTTCAGAGGTAAGTTCGTTGAGTGTCTCAAAAAATCAGGAGACACTGAAATTGAGGAGTGGAGGGGCGAACATCTAGACTCAGAAGAGCAAGCAGAGTTACTTCCTGTAATAGACTGGCCTAAGAAGTTTTACGCCTTTTTAGAAAGTGATTACAAAGCTACCAAACGACTCAACAGTGCTTTAGAAAACAGAGCTTGGCAAGTTAAGATGCAGAAACGCGGAGTAGCTTTTTTTAAGTTCTTAAGCAAGTGGTCAGACTTGATCCGCAAAGAATTTGTAGTCAAATCAGTGCTCTGGCCTAGCATTCCTGACTACGAACCCCTAGTTAACAGTTTCTTGTGTGAAGTTAAAACAAGACAAATAGAAAACTTTCCTGAAGCCCTTATCCAGGCATCCTGCGGCATTCTTAAAAACCCAAGGTTAATATCAGTTTTGGTGATGATTTTGTTTAAAAAATGCAACGTTTACATGCAAAACCAAGTTTGCGAAACCTTCAACATCATGCAAAGGTGGTTCGAAACTTTGTTTACAACAGGTCACAAGTTGCCTTCTAACTTCGACAACTTGTTTTTCGAAAACGGACTCAAAGTAACTTTGAAAAGCACTTTGTGTTTGAATGTAACTAAAGTGCTGTGGTTTCTATACTACGAATACCACATGATTCAAGAAGGAGTTAGGAGAAGCCTTGTTTACAAGTTCATGGTTAAAAAAGACTTTTATAGTTTTTTCTTTCACTGGAACTCAGACACTAGAGTTATGTTTTACAACTTCATTACTTTTAGAGTACTTTCCAAAAAGCACTTTTCTTTTGAAAAAGACTCTGACTTAGACAGAAAACTCATCAAAAAGCTTGAAAAAAGAATTGAAGAAGCTGACCAAGTTGAAACCCCTTATTCAGGAAGAGCTTTGCAAGAATTTAACCAAGTCAGGGATGAGTATGAAGAATGGCTGAACAAGTTGCCAGCAGACAAGAAGGGCAAGTTGTACGGAGTGTCTAATGAGTTCCCTTACCCACAAGTAGCTATCAACATGCAAGTTGGAGACTTGATTGAAATGGAGTTAGACGAAGAATGGTAATTATTTGTAATAACTCACTGCTTTACTTCTTCAATCATTTCTTCAAAACTAACTTTGGCCTTTTCGCGTTCTGGTTGCTCTTTAATGTGGATAAGTACTCCCTGAGTAAAACTTACCAAAAGTATTACGGCAAAAGCAACTGTGTTGTTTGTCTCACCTATCACTAGTCTTGAGTACCCAAAACTAATCAGCAGTACTCCGCAGTAGTATCCCTGAGCCACTTCAAACTTTATATAAATTACTATTGAAAACCTACTCTTCAGTTCAGCTAAAAACGAAGATTGAACTAAAGCAAAGCTCAGTACAACTCCAAACAGCAAAAGCAGTGTAGAGGGCGAAGGATACTCGTCATCCAAGACTGAAACTATTTCTATAGAAAAAGTCTTTATGCCAAGAACACAAGTAAAGCCCAAACCACTTATACTGCAAGCTTTCAAAGTCCCTTTTTCACAAAAGTTTACAACAGGAACCACAAGCACCGAAAAAAGCCCTGCAAGTAAGACCATTTCCACCCTAGAAAGGAACTCTCCTTTAGTTCTTAACAAGTAAACACAGCTACTTAGTTCTTACAGTACTCCGCACAGCACTAAAACATTGCCAACAAGTTGACTGGTGGTTGGTCTTCTCTTGTCGTAGTAGCTAAACAAAACTGACAAAAACAACAGGTGGATCGAGCCTAACTAACATTTACTCATAAAAGTGTACTCTGAAAACTCTAGAAGCCCCACAGCTAAAAACTCACAACTCAACCCCATGCTGTAGTAAAGCATCCTCGTTGCCTTGCTGTCGTTGCAGTTCCTTCTGTAGCTTTCAAAGCAGCTCCTAACTATTCCAAATTCCTGCAAAAACGCTCCAAAGGCTCCTAAAAAAATACCGCTAGTTCGAATCATAGACTCCATTTTAGTTAATACTTAAATGTGCTTTACTACCCACTGGCAATACTCCTTCAGGTAGTCAGCCCTTAAGTTCTCAATTACCGAAAAAACTTCTAAGGCATTGGACTGGTCGATTCTTTTATAAAGCATCCTTTCGCACTCTGTAAGCACTGGTTCTAGTAAGAACCTGTCAGCGTCTTTCAAAAGTTCTAACAAAAACTCAGTTTCTAAGTTCTGTCCTTCAGTTCCTGCGTCTATTTCAACTGAACCTGTGTACAAGAACTTAAGCAGTATCATAAAACTCCTGTACTTTATGTCCTTGAGTTCTATTTGCGACTCGCGGCATTCCCGCATTCCGCTTTCAAACATCACTTTGAACTTTTCACTGAACTGGGAAATTATCACTTTGTGGGCGTAAATAGTTCTTCCTTCTACTATGAACTTAATGTCGCTGAATTCAGGGTTGTTCACTAGCTTTCCTAAGTTAAAACGCAAGTCTAGAGGTTCAGGAGTTTTAGGAAGAGCAGGTGGGGGGTCCGTGTCCAGCTCGAAAAAAGAACTGTTGTACTGGACTCCGTTGGAACCTCCAAATACCAAAAGTGACCTTTCACTAATAAGAGTGCAGGTGTGCCCAGAACGGGGACAAGGAGTGTCTTGGAGTTCTATTTGAGCCCACTGGTGAGTTTCTGGTTCTAACACATAAAGGTCATTGTAGCAAGCAGAGTACTTTCCGGAGCCTCCAAAAAGCACTATGTTCTTTCCAACAGAACTCAGAGTAGTGCCTGCTCTTGGACACGGAAGGTTACCATGGACCTGGGGTTTTTCCCAAACGTAAGTTTCTAGGTCTAGAAAGTAAAGGTCGTTTAACCTTTCTATTCCATTCCACCCTCCAAAAAGAAAAAGCTTGCTTTTCCAAACACAAGAAGAGTGGTTTGCTCGGCAAGTAGGCAGGAATCCAGTAGCTTGGATCTTTTGTAGTGAGTTTTTTAAAATGTCCAAGCAGTGCAAGTCACTGAGGTAGTTACTTCCGTCACCTCCTCTGAAAATGTAAATTTTGTCTTGGTAAAGGTCTGCAGTATGCATGTTGCACGGAACCATAGAACCTTCAGGAGTTACTTGACTCCACTCAAGTGTTTCTGTATTTAAAAGGTGTATTTCTCGAGTGGTGCTGGGAACCTGTCCGTTCCAACCCCCAATTACATAAATAAAGTTTTTATAGAGAGTGGCTGTGTGCCCATTCCTAGCTGAAGGAGCGCCTGAACTAGAAGTATTCCAAGTCCACTTTTTTGTGTCCAAAACATGCAAACTACTTAGGTGCCTTGTGCCGTCAAACCCTCCGTAGATGTAAAGTTTGTTGTTGCAGTGAGTTGCAGTGTGGTTCTTAAGTTTAGGAACTGGTTCTTGAGTCCTAGGCACCCACTTCATAATCGTTATAATGGAAGTTTACGTAAACATATATGACTTAAGTACCTACAACAGATACGGAGAGTGGTTAGGAATTGGTGCCTACCACACTGGAATAGAAGTGAACAATATTGAGTACGGTTACGGGTACTCAACTCAAGAAGAAGGAGGTGTGTTTTGCTGCGAACCTGGAATGCTAGAAGGTCCTTCGCTGAAAACAAGATACTTGCTAGGAAAGACCTACAAAAGTTTTTTAGAAGTCCAACTAATTACTGAACAACTTAGTGAAGAGTTCAGAGGAGCTGACTACAACTTACTTACTAAAAACTGCAACCACTTCAGTGAGGCTTTGGCAAAAAGACTAGTTGGCAAAGGAATTCCTAGTTACTGCAATAGAGGTGCTAACTTAATGCAGTGCTTTAGTTGCTTACTTCCTTTTAAGTTTCTTCAAGAACCAGAAGAACAACCTATTAACTTTAAAAGAAGTTTTTAGACAGGCTTGACTCGGAAGTGCAGAGTAATTATAGAGAACACCAGGCACTTCAGGTCTTGTACTAAGTAGTAAAAACTCCTAAGGCCTTCTGGGTCTGAACTCTGCTGGATCTCATTAAAAGACCCTATTTTGGAAGTAACAAAGCAGATGTGGCGGTTGCTCAAAACAACTTCTAATTCTTGTCTCCCGTTTTTGTTGGGTTCTGGCCAGTTTTCGTCGTACTCATGGACTATTCGGGAGTCTTTTACTATGTTTTTGAGTTCTTCAATTACAATTGGGTTTACATAGACTTCTTTTCTGATAAGTGGTTCGTTTCTGTAGTTAGTGTTGTTTGCGTAGCGCAAACGGCCGTCACTTCTAAACTCGAACTCCAGGAACTCGTGTCCAAACCTGCCCTTGTGGCCTACATAGTATCTTAAGTAAAAGTCAGAGTCTTCTTGCATTTATTAAAGGGTTATTGAAATGTTAATAGAAATCACAATGAGCAAAGTGAACGCCCACACCCCAAACACAACTGAAGTCTCTATATAGCCTTTTTTATGAAAGTCTTTGTACCAAGTTACTATGTAGGGTCTGTAAGCTATGAAGTAAAACTCTTCACAACTCAGCTGAGAGTAAAAAAGCTCTCTTAGGGAGTCAGGCAAACTTCCAGGGCTTACTTTTAAATAGTAGTACTGGCTTGGAACGTGAACTCCAGCTTGGTCAACACAAAGTTCTTCAATAGGGAGCATTTTGCTAAATGGATCTGGTATGCTTTTGTAGTTGGTTTGGACTGTTTTGTCTATCCAGTACTTAAGCAAAGCCAAAACAAGCAACAAACACGAAGCAACGATGTTTGCAAAAGGAATAAAGGTTGCCAATGTTAGAATCAGAAGCAAAAGGACCTTTTGTCTCTGAGTCATGTTCTCCAGAAGACCTGCAAAGTTCGGAAGAGCTTTTAAAGAACTGTTTTGGTTGTAAGGCCAGTTGTTGAGCTTCACTATATGGTTGTACCTGTCCACTTTAACAGTTTTTTCAGTTCGCAAATTTCTGAACAGCCAAGGATCAGCTGCGTAACCTTCGACTACTTGGAGCTGAATTTTATATTATGGAGTGCTTAGTTCAGGTTCAAACTAATTAAATAATAATGCATACTCCTAAGAAATCGTTTTATGGAGCTCTGAAGATTCCCAAGTCCGGAGGTTCCAAGTCCAGTTCGCCCATGACAGACGACGGAGGACGGTTCATTCCCAACAGAGTGTCCTCGAACCTCAAAGACATTTTCGAGAAAGCTGAGAGGGAAGAAATCAGAAAACCCGCGCAAGAAGAGAAGTCTCGCGGGTTTTCGGAACTACTGCACCGTCAATTCTTCGGAAACAGAGAAACTACTAACTTCAATTTTCTGCGCTACAAAGGCTCCCAGCAGGAAGGCAAAGAAAACACCGAAAACGCCCCTGTGTTGACTCTGTTCCATCCACAACCCTCGATTATTCCTAACTACCGCACACTTCCTAAAGCTCCTTACAAAATACTAGATGCTCCAGGATTAAGTGACGATTTCTATGTGGACTTACTAGACTGGTCCAGTAGGAATGTAATTAGTGTAGGTCTGAGTGACCAAGTGTACTTATGGAACGCTGAAAGTGCTGAAGTCAACTTATTATGCAAACTACATAACGACAGTGTGACTTCTGTGAAATGGAGCGAAACAGGAGAGTTCCTCGGAATCGGTACAGACAAAGGTTACTGTCTTGTTTACGACGTTTCTCGGTCGGTGGCTTTGAGTTGTGTTAAGCAGCATGACTCAAGAATAGGCGCTCTTGCATGGAACGAAAACTTACTGACTTCGGGGTCCAGAGAAGGAAGTGTAATTAACAAAGATATTAGGTCTTCCAACAGCTTTACAAAAATCCAAGCACACTCCCAAGAAATCTGCGGACTAGAGTGGTCAAAAGACAAAATGATGCTTGCAACAGGGGCTAACGACAACTTAGTTAAACTTTGGTGCAAAGGAATTCCAGAAAGTGTAGGCAAACTAGAAGGACACAACGCTGCTGTGAAAGCTATGGCCTGGTCACCCCACACAAGGGGGCAGTTAGTGACTGGTGGTGGAACAGCAGATAAAACTATTAAATTATGGAACACGCAAACCCTAGAAACCTTAGAATCAATAGACACGAATTCCCAAGTATGCAACCTTTTGTTTTCTGAAAACACCAGAGAAGTAGTAAGTACCCATGGGTACTCCGAAAACTTAGTGATGCTTTGGAGCAGCCCAGGTTTGGAACCCCAAGGCTGCTTAAGAGGACACCAGAAAAGAGTTCTGTACGTGGCACTGTCTCCAGACGGGGAAAACATTGTGACGGGTGCAGCAGACGAAACACTTAGGTTTTGGAGACTTTTTTCTAAGAAACAAGAGACTCCTATGTCCAGTTCGTTGACGTTATCGTTTGAGAATTTGCGTTAGTGTAAGTTAAATTAAAGCTTATGTTATTTTACTCTTGCCTGGGAACCTCCTTGTATACAAAAGAGACAAAATAATGCTTAGACTCGTAAAAATTGAGTACAGAAAAAGAAAGAACCCCACTAAGTCCCTGTAGAAGACGTCAGGCACAAGCTTCAACTTACTGAATTCCAGTATTTTTTGTGAGAGTTTTTCTTGGTTTGGCAGGTTGCTTTTGGTTTGTGTGATTTGGTTCTCTAAAAGAGTGACTTCTTTGTAGTACTCAATTTGCCTCGAAGGAGTGACCACTCCGAACTTAGGCGACTCCTGCACAAAAACAAACTCGTCTTCGTCGAACTTTTCGACCGGGCCTTCAGTAACCACCGTCTCTGTGACTGGTTGTGGGTAAGGAACGGAGATTCCAGCCTTTGTTAAGTAGATAAAAACTAAAAACCCCAACAAAAAGATACTTGCTAAGCTTTGGTGGGCAAGAGGCCAGGCATAAGTAGCAATGGCTTTACATTGCAGTGTGGAGGTTTCAACATTGCTTTTAGAGGAATCAATGATCATTGAGTAAATAAGGTGTTTGGCTTGGTTAAGGAGTGCCTGGACTTCTGTTCTGATGTGATAAGTTCTAAAAGCCACTACTAACAAAACTACTCCCATTCGAAAAGCTTCAAAGTACTTTTCGCCCATAAGCCCAACTAAAGGGTCTTTAGCCATAGGCTTGACCCACAAAATCACTAACAGCAAAGGCGACACAAGCACCAAAGGCATTATCTTGCTGTTTGCCTCAGCACCTTCTACGTCAAAAGGAGTCTTAATTGTGCTGTAGAAGTTCAAGGTTGACCTAAACACAAACTTGAAAAAAGGAAACAAACACAAAGCAGCCAAAAAAGAGCAAGCTACTGAAAAAGTTAAGTAGTCTAGTTCAAAAGAAAAGTTCCAAAACTGCACAAGAGCACTTGTAAAAGTTAAGTTAAGCATTCTGAGTGACAAGTGGAAGTTAAAGTCAAGCAGTTTGTGGTGGTCGAAGTTCAGTATAAGTGCTCCTAAAAAGAACAACGTCAAACTAAACATAAAACCTATGAGGTTATCTGGGTTGGATATTCCTGACTGGAACACTTGCTGGTAAGCTCCTGAAATGCTAAACACTACTACAAGCAAGCACAAGTAGAACGAAAGTGTGTAGTCTGTAGAGAAAAGCCCACAAGTCTCCCCTAACCAATTTGCCACAAGCACTCCAGAAGTAATAGCAGCCAAGGCAGTTAGGATTTCGCTTTCAGAAAAGAAAGGCGAAGCCTCCGAAAACTCTTTATCGACCAGTAAACAACTAAGTTTGAACCTGTCAGGGGTCTTTTTGGCTTCTTGGATTTGTTCATTCGAAGGAGGCAAGTAAACTATTAAGCCTTTGAGTAAGGACTCTAGTTTAGGAAGTTTCTGTTTAAGTCTTTTGGACAAAAGCAACAACACACAAAGCACAATGAATTCTGGACTCAAAACTTGCATTTTTATACCTTTAAACCGCCATGAAAGAAGCTCACTGGTATATACCTGGAGTTAAGTCTGAAACTTCAGTTGGCCTTCCAAAAGGCCCTAACTTGCAACGCTCTCAAGAACACATCTGTGGCACTACTCAGAGAGACCCTTTGTGCTGGGCTTACTCCTTCATAAAGGGTTCTTCCAACCCTGTGCATTTGAAATCTTACTTGGTAGAACACGTCCACAGAGTGATCTTTGAAAAACTAGAACAAAAAGGACTTAAAAACTATTACAGACTAAGCATTCAGGAAAGGCTAGACTTAGCTCTGAACTATAACTTAGTGAGTACTTCAGCTTTGACTTACTTGCACCAACTTACAAACGAAGCTTTTAAACCTAGACTAGTAGTTATCTTCACAAGACTGCTTGTAGAGATCCAGCCTAACTCTACTTACTTCGAACCCTTAGTTACTAACTTACTTAGGGACCAAGAGTTCTTTACTAATAACTGATAATTTAGCTTAAACCCTACAAACGTAAGACCCTGACTGAGTGATGTACCTAATCCACCTTGTTGGGTTTTTTGTATGTGAAAGTTCAGACACTTTCAAGTACTTAATTTGCATGTTAGACACTCCGTGGTTTGCAATCTCAAACACCATTGCAACAGGCCCTATTTCTTTTTGACTGCACTTGCGACTTACACTTAGGCTAAGGTTGAGTGAGTGCTGTTCTCCTCCTTTGAACTTCGGTATTACCCATTCAGCTCTTTTTTTGGGTTCTTGGTACTCAGTGGTGTGTCCTTTGGGTGCTCCAAAGTTAACAGAGTTAGTTACTTTTGGAAGTTGAATTTTCAAGGCGACCTTTGTAGCAGTTAAGTCAGCAGAGAAGCAAGACTGGACTCTTAGGTTGAGTTCTACTTTGTAAGGGCTTATGTGATCCACTACTGGAAGTAGTCTAAACAAGGTTTGGTAGTCGCCCATGATTCTGTAGTTCATCACTACAAACTCACCAGCAGGTGGATTAATAGTTAGTACTTTATGGTCTTCGAACTCGTTGTGGTTCACACACTCATGAAAATTACAGTCTTCTATCAAAGGTCTTCCATAAGGAGAACTTCCAAAAGCCAAGTCGGGGTTAAACCCCAAACGCAGCTGAGGGTTGCCTTGGAGGTAACTTTTCATCTTAATGCAGCCTTGAATTCCAGAGTTCAAAATGTACCCACTAGAGTTAAAAAGTGCATTTACTCTTTCAACAACGTCCACAAAGATTTCGTTAGTGTTCTTTTTGGTTTTTGTAATGGGTTTGTTAGCAGCAGTGTAGGAGACTTTGTTAGGGTTCAGGAATTTAGGCTTTTTTATTTCGAACTTCTTTTCTTCAGCTGCGGCTTCGTTAACTATGTAGGGCTTAATTTGTTCAGTAGAAGTGCTTTGAGCGTTACCGTAGTCAATAATTTCGTCAATGATTTCGTAAGCCAACACAAAGTTTTTCCTGAGTGCTTCTTCGTTCAAGACTCCTAAATAGTCTTTAATGACCTTAACTACCAACTCAAGCAGGTCAAACACAAACGCTGGAGACACGTTTTGTCTAGAAGTAACTACAATGTAAAGACCACCTCTTTTTATGTGCAGGAAGTTTATGCCTTCTACGTTGAACACAGGCCAAGGGTCTCCTAGTTTCACTTTTCTGAAGAATATTTCATTAGTTCCTTTGATTAAGTCTCCTCTGAAGTTCCTAGTAAGGATCGTGTCGCCCCGAGTAGACAAAACAAAAAGCTGAGAAAGCATTTTTATGGAAAGAAAAAGGTCCCGGTCACCCAGAAGACTTGTCCCACCAGTGTTTTCCCAACTAAACTTAGGCTTGCAGTTGTTGTTTCACAACTCAAAGCCAGTTTGTGTAGTACTCAAAAAAATAAAGTTAAGTGAAATCCACACAGTGCATTCAGAACAAAACCCACCAGAAGTTCCTAAGAAGTACTGGGTTCAGCGCTACAGCCTTTTTTCTAAGTTCGACGAAGGAATTCAACTAGACACTGAGTCTTGGTACTCAGTCACACAAGAAGAAATAGCAGCAAAGATTGCAAAAACTTGTGAAGACGCAGACTTAGTGCTCGACGCCTTTGCTGGTGCTGGCGGTAACGTAATTCAGTTTGCCAAGAACTCCAGCGTAATAGCAGTGGACATCGACCCCTACAAATTAGAACTGCTTAAAAACAACTCTAAAGTTTACCAAGTAGAACATAAGGTCCAGTGCTTAGAAGGCGACTTTTTGGAGGTGGGCAAAACTCTAGAAAGCATAGACGTGGTGTTTATGTCTCCACCTTGGGGGGGCCCTGAGTACTGCAGAGCTTATTCCTTCGACTTAAAAGGAATCACTCCCAGCATCTACAAAGTAGCTTCTGTCTGCAGCGAGCTTACAAGGAACCTCATTATATACTTTCCTCGAAACATAAATCCTAGTCAAGTATTTGAGTTACTTGAAGAACTGCCTAACTTCGAAAGAAAAGTTGAGTTCCACGCTTACTACAGAGGCAACAAGTTCTACACAGTTGCTTGCTTTATAGGGGACTTGGTTCATCCAGACACAATGCAGCTTTCGAAACTGCTTATTGAAAGCACTCAAGGGAAGTACCAAGAGTCCGGGTTGATGCAAGCTTTAGAGATTCAGACCTCTTTAGAGCAGAAAGGATTTAACGCAACTTGTGAGTGCTACTTAAAGTAACTAATAAATGTCTTTACACAATTATTTTTTGCCTTCTGAACTTCAAAACCAAAACTGCTGTAGGTACTTAAACAACGTCCTGAGTTACCCACTGCCTCGCTTAGAAAAAGAACTAGAAACTTTAAAAGACCAGTCAAAGTCTTTGTCCAATCATTTGTCCAGTCGGGCACTTACCCAAACTAAAGACTTCGTCCAGAACTTAGGAGACGCCTCTGACTTGCTTACACAAGGCAAAGCTATTAACTCTCAACTCAGGAACTGCTTAGAAAAGTCTAGTTCTTTCTCCTCACTTTTGCAGTCCAACTCCACTAAACTCCACAAGAACTTAAATGACCAAAGAAGCCTAAGAGTGCTTAAGCAAAACCAAAATGTTATTTCAGAGGTGCTGGAACTTCCTGGGCTGATTAAAACAGTGCTTAATGCCAAGCACTACTCAGAGGCACTTCAGTTGTGTGAGTTTGCAGAGGGGCTTTTTGAAAAGTTCGGAAGTGAAGTGTTAAAGGGACTAAGTACAGAAGTAGCCCGCCTTAAAGCTAAAACTAAAGAAGACATGCTGGAACAACTCACTGAAAGCTCAATACAAAAAACCCAGGAAATCTTTGGTTTACTTAACTACTCTCAACAAGAACTTGCTAAGCTTTACTTAAGTGCTAAAGAAAAGCAACTTCAGAAAAAGTTTCCTAAACACACCTTGCCTGCTCAGTCAATTAAGTCCAAAATTGCAACTTGTCACAAATTACTTCCTCAAATAAACACAGACTTCAAGGACCTTTTTAGTTCTCACCAAAAAGAACTTAACTACTTTGTGTTCAAACAAGTCAAACAACTCTACCAAGAGCTAAAAAAAACACTTTACGAAGTAGAGTCTTTTTCTGACTTAAAAGAAATAGTTTCAGAGTTTCTAGAGTTCGACCAAAAGGTTCTCAGGGTGTTAGGAATTAGCTTGTCTAAAGAGTTCAAACCTTTAGTAACCCAAGTTTTTAACTCTAAGCTAGAAGTTCTCTGTGAAAAGACTCTTGCTCACTTCGAAAACATGGTTAAGTTGTATCAGTGGGAGTCTTCAGGACAGAAAGAAAACCCTTTGCTTGAGTTTGGAAGCATTGCAGCTTTGTACAACAACTGTATTTGCATTATTAACCACGTAAGGTAGGAACTACTTAGGGAACTGCCACTGCCTTCTTCAAAAGAGTACTTTTTAAGTAAGTTCAAAGAGCTATTGAGCCGAGTTGTCAACTACACTAAGCACAAAGGAGAACACTTACTAACAACCGAAAAACTCACAAGACAGCAAACTATATACAAAGAACTCTACTTAAGGTTCACTGAAGTTCTAAAGAGCCACCTGATTCCCCAAGTCGCGAAAAGTGCCTTAGAAACCTACGAAGAAGACTCTAGTAGTTACCTAGAAGAAATAATTAACTAGTGATTTAAATTTAACTGTAAAGATGACGGAAGACCAAGACCCCGAGCAAGTGAGGAAACTGATAGAGTACGAACTCACTGAAAAAAAACTAAAAGACAAAATAGAAAAAATGTAATGCACACCTAGATCCAACCAAAACAGAGGCAACCTCAAAGAAATAGACGAACTCAGAGCAGCTTACGAAGAACTCAAAGAAGTCAACTCCACAATGATAACTGAACTCAAGTCAGAAATCAAAGAACTCACCAAAGCCAAAGTAAGGGCAGAAGCCCAAATCTTCACTCTCAAAGGCGAAATAGAAAGAATCGGCCAAGAACGCAAACTTGAAATTGAACAAATTCAAAACGACCACAGACAAGAACTAGACTCCAAAGCCATTGAAATCCAGTCTTTAAAAGGCAAACTGAGCGAACTGAACGAGTTCGCGAACAACAAAGTAGACTTAGAAAGGAAGTTTGCCCAACTCGAAGAAGACCTTAAAAAAGAAAAAGAAACCCACGAAAACGACGTTGACGACCTAGAAAGAAAACGAGTAGAAGACATCCAAAACCTCAACACCAAAATGCTCCACACAATCAAAGAAGAAAAAGAAAAAGCCAAAGCTATGAACGAAGAGCACATACAAACCACCACTCTTTTCACTCACTTAGAGAACAAAAGACTCACCAACGAACTTGAGTACCAAAGCGAACAAACTGAAAAACTACTGAAAAAAAACTCTAAACTTTTGGAACAACTCAGTGAACTCAAAAGAGACGTTGAAGTTCATAAACAAGTAGAAAGTGAACTAGCTAAACGGTCTCACTACTGCCAGAAAATCATCAAAAAACTCAACGAAAAAATCAAAGACATGGAAAACCAGTTGTCTCGGAAACCCAAAGTGCAGGAACCCAAAGTTCCTTCTCCAGAAAACGACTCTAGAATGAACGAAGAACTTGTTCAGTTCTTAGAAAATAAGCTTGAAGAAACCATCCAAAAGAACTCCCAAATCCAAACAGAGTACAACATACTCAAGGCTGAGTACACAGAACTCAAAGAAAAAGTGTCTGAAAAAACTGAAAAGTTCCACACTTTAGGTTACTTGCTTTCGGACTACCTGAAAGACCTGCAGTCTATATCTGCCAGTTTGATCCAAGACGATGAAGTAACTGTTAACATCCACAGAGCTGCCAACACTCCTGTTGAAAACCTAACTAACTCAGACAGGGCTAACTTAGTAGTGGTGTTGCTGAAACAAATACAGCCTTACTTGAGCCAGTCTAACCTTTCAATACCTAGTGTAAGCACTGTGAACGTGATCACATCGCCTCTTTTAGGGTCAGACAACTCTGTAAGGAAAGTCCCTACTATCAGTATAGGAGTGCAGACTTCTTTTGCTTTAGGCACTTTTGAACTGCCTAAACTCGACGTGGACCCTGAAATAGTCAAAGCACCAGTGCGGCCTTGGGGGGAAAAGTTCAGGTCAAGCAGGGACTCTTCCTTAGTGAGAAAAGCTAGATATAAAAAACCTATTTAATGCTAATTTAGTCTTCTCCTTCTTGGTACTTGAAAAGAAGGCCAGTTTCTTTTAAGCCAAAAGCTATCAAAGAGGTACTTAGCAGGCAAGCAGGCACTAAGTATAAAAGCGCAGGTTGTTCTTTGTTCATAACAACCATAGCTCCGACTGTGCATAGAATTCCTAAAAAGTACCCTACTAAGCAAGACTTAAAGTAAACCCAGCTTTCTTTTTGCTCCTTTTTGTTTTCGCGAAACAAGTCAAACCGCAGAGCCATTGCTATAAACACTCCAGGCAAAATGATGTCTCCAAGGCCTATCATGGAGAAGTCTCCGCCAGGTTTCGGAAACACCAACTTTATGGGAGCGTCTATTTTTTTGGCCACTGTAAGCATAATGTCTGTGCCGAACACAAAAACTACGTCGTAAACCAACAGCCCTGCTAGCAAGCCATAACCAATCTTAAAGCTCCCCAAAGGCAAGTTTTCAATGGCGTTTATTGAAAAAGCCAGTCCAAAAACGTTTGTGAGGATCCAGTTCTTTGTTAAAAAATAAGCAAAGCCCAAAGGACCTGAAACAGCGTAAGCAACCAAGTCCTGGATTGTGACTTCAAGTAGTTCTTCTTCACTCATGAGGTAAGGAATCTTGATTTTTCTGGAGTACTTCCACTCGAACTCCAGTAAACTTTGTGTTTTGAAAAAGGCCACTATGTAAAACTTAAGGCAGTAAATCCCTAACACCAAAAAGTAAAGCGAAATCAACAGATTCACTAGTTCTGGACTGGTGTACTTGATGGCGAGGTAAATCGAAATCAAAACTGAAGCAGCTACTAGTGGAAAACGCATAGCTTCCTGAGGGTTCATAGGCTTGATCTCTGGTTCTTCCTGAGACCCTTTGAAAAATGGACTTAACTTCCTCGAACGCACACCTCCAATGTATATAGGAACTAGTGTGTGAACCACTAAGTTCACCCAAACTGGCAAAGCATACACACAGGATATGCCAGTTATTATTCCTACAGGGACAAGAGCTATAAGTGAAGAATGCACCATTTATAATTAGTAAGACCTTCCCCAAAGAACCCTTTTCGAAGCAGGTGCTCCGCAATGGAAACAAACACTTTCTGGGCCCAAAGAACTCTGGTCCAGAGGCATGCACAGAGTCTTTGCAGACCCAGTTAGGTGTTCTCCTTCGGTGTCCTTGCTTTCCTCGCCTGACCTTTCTTTAACTTTAGTTTCGCACTCAGTCTGCTCGCACCAGGGAGTCAACACGAAGTTTTTGTCGTTAACTCCTTCTAAAAAGCCTTCCCAGTTATTAGCTTCTACTATCCTTGAGTCTAGGGTTGACTTTGCCTTAGCTAGCATTTCTTTTTGGATTGTTTCAAGGAACTCAGGAATTGTGTTGACTTCTTCGGTTGAAACAATCTTGGGCTCTTTCGTGTCTCTTCGAACTAACCGCATTGTTGAGTTCTTAACGTCCCTAGGTCCTATTTCCACTCTCAAAGGCACTCCTTTTAGTTCCCAGTGGTAGTACTTCCACCCAGGGTTGTAGTTGCTTCTGTCGTCCAACTCAGCCCTGACTCCCATACTGCACAGCTGCTGGTAGACTTCTTGTGCTTTTTCCACTACTGTTTGAACTTGTTTTTTTTCCACTACTGGAATAACTACTACTTGAGTAGGGGCCACTCTCGGAGGAAGCACGAGTCCAGAGTCGTCTCCGTGCACCATAATCATGACTCCAATAGTCCTTGTAGTGAGTCCCCAAGAGTTCTGCCAGACCAGTTGTCTCTTTCTGTTTTCGTCTTCAAAGGTGATTTCAAACATCTTGCTGAAGTTTTGGCCTAAGCAGTGCGAAGTGCCTCCTTGAATTCCTCTGCCGTTCACTGGAATCATAGTTTCCACAGTTGTAGTGAAGTCGCCCCCTGCGAACTTCTCCAGCTCAGACTTGATTCCTTTAATCACTGGAACTGCAAGCAACTCTTCGTAAACTTCGCGGTAAAAGTCCAAAACTTGGTAAACTTCTTGCTCTGAAGACTCATATGTAGCGTGTGCAGTGTGTCCTTCTTGCCAAAGGAACTCCCTAGTTCGTATAAAAGGAGTAGGGTGCTTGAATTCCCACCTCACTACGTTGCACCACTGGTTAAGCTTCAAGGGCAAGTCTCTGTGTGACCGAATCCACTTAGCAAAAGCAGGGTACATTATAGTTTCTGAAGTGGGTCGAATAGCTATTGGTTCTGCAAGGTCAGAGTCCCCGGACTTAGTGACCCAAGCTACCTCAGGGGCAAACCCTTCAACGTGGTTTTCTTCAGTTTGCAAAGCGTGCTTTGAGACAAACATTGGGAAGTAAGAGTTTTTAACTCCGATACCTTTGATGTCTTTGTCGAACTTCGACTGAATGAACTCCCAAATACTGTAAGCCCAGGGCCTCAAAACATAGCACCCTGAAACGTCGTAGTACTCAATCATTTCTCCTTTAGTAATCACTTCTGTGTACCACTGAGAAAAGTTTTCGGTTTTCTTGACAGACAGTCCAAGTTTGGTTTCTTTTTTCTTGTCTTCTTCTTCTTTTTTGGGTTGTTCTTTTTTCTCTTCTTCGTTAAAGTCAAGCACATTCATTTCCCGCCCGAAGTGTTCCAAGAACTTTTTAAGTCCTTCCGTAGTTATTTCGGTGGTGGACGTGTTTTCCATAGGGTGAACTAGGATCTTTTCAGTCTCAATTAAGTTTTTGTCCACAAGGAACTGAACAGCTTTTTGGGAGTCATTTACCAAAGCAAAAGGGTTCACAGCGCCCCTGACTACTCCTAGCAATTCTGACAAAGACTCTTCAGGAGCTGCGCGGACTCCTCCTCCAGTTCCTTTGAGCATCTTTTGCAGAGCTTTGAAAGAAGTGGGTGTGTCGTGCAAAGCTGTCAGCAAATAAAATTTCCCTTTTTTGTCCTTTAAGAAAAGGTTCTTGACAAAGGCACCCTGCATGCCCTCACAGACTTCTAAGCCTTCTGCCACTGTTAGGATCTCGCGGTGTTCTCTTGTGTTGAAAGGAATTGAAAGTTCGTTCAGAACCTTTTCTACTTCTTGCCGGTTGCTTAGAGTGACTCTTTCCATTGCAAAGGACCTTGAAATTATGGCTCTTAATACTCGGCGCATTATAACTTGTAATTAAGTTAAGTTTAAATAACTCTCTAACACTTCTAGTAGTCCTTAAGATTAGAAACCATTGCCATCATAAAGACTTATTTAGGTCTGTTTTTAGAAATCTGAATAGTTACGTCCGTGTAAGTGATAGAACCAGTTTGTGCAGCACTTCTAGCACTTCTCAATTGAGTGTAAGTAACTAAAAACATATCTCCTTTAGAGTCCAGCTGAGCAATCCTTCCGAACTGCTGCATTGCCTTTTCAACTTCATCAGCACTGAGATCTTCGCACTCAACACACACTTGGTGGTGAGGAATAGCGTGCTTCACACTTCTTTCCAAGTCGTGTTTCAAAGAGGGCTCCAGCAACAGCACAGGTTTTCCTTTGAGTTCCATTTCTTTCTTAGTCAAGTACTCTACAGTGTGCATGTGCCTGAAACTGAGTTTGATAATCAGACCTCTTCCTATTTCTACTAAGTTACTGAAAACATACTCGATTTTAGGGGTTTCAGAGCATTGCAAGTGAGACAGTTCTTGGAGTATGTCCGAGTCCCTAACTTGACTGGGAGGACACAGGATCAACAGCACTGGTGAAGAACCCCATGGCGACCTAGACCGCCTTCCTTCGCGCTTGGTAGTGGGTTTTTGGCGCTGTCTTTTGTCAAGAAGGGCTCTGAACACTTCTGTTGGCTCTAGTTTTTCGTGCTCCCTGAAGTCTTGTTTCCTGTTAAGCAGTTTTTCGGCGTCTTTGTCGTACTTAAACCCTATTAGAGCTTCAGCTTTGTTGTTAGTGAGTTCTTTGACTCTTACGAAGTCTGACTGAACTGGACCAAATTTAGACTCAAGTTCAGATATCAGTTCTTCTTCAAGTCTTTCAGTGCTTTGGCTGCCTAAGTTGAGCCCTTTGACATAGAAGTGGTACTTGAGGTGAGAGCTTTCTTTGCGGCCTTTTTCTTCTTCTCTGTAGTCGCCGAAGTCTGGCTCTTCCTCTTCCATATTATTATAGTCTACTAATAAAATGCTTAGAAGGCTTTTGACGCTTATGACTGCTGCGAAGTGTTTGGGCAGTATAGTTATACACACACCTGATGAACTCAGAACCCAACTAGAAAACCTGCACCCGCGATCTTCTGTGCCAACTAAAGTTGGGCTGTTTGGGCAACCTCCTTATGGAAAAAAAGTAATTGGCGAGATTGCAGTTACTGGAGTCAATGAAACCAAAGCTTGTGAACGTATAACTACTGTGAAGCGCGAAAACTTAAACCCTTTCTTTTTGCTTCTGGAAGAAGGGGACTGTCCTTACACCTTAAAAGTTAAGTTTGCACAAGAACTGGGAGCTTCAGCTGTGATTTTGCAACACTCTGACAACAGGATCCAAGATCTAAACTTAATAGACGACGGCTACGGCCAAGAAATCATGATAGGAACTCTTATAGTTTCTGAGTCAGTAGGCAACTTGATTCAGGAGTTCAGAAACCAAACAATAGAAGCAAGTCTTGAGTTCGAACTTCCTTCAGCCACAGACACAGTCAGCATCAAGCTCTACAGCTCATCCAAAAACCTGCTAGCTTTGGACCTTATAATGGGCTTGAACGAGATGTCTGACAGCCTTGACTTCGACTTGCTAAAACTAGAACCCCACTACGTGCACTGGAAGTGTTCTCAATGCGAAGAAACCAACTTCTCCAGTGAAGTAGAAAACTGCTTAAGTGGAGGGAGGTACTGTGCAGTTGACCCTGACGGAAGCACAGGACCACTTTTCGGGTCAGACATAGTGCAGCAGAACCTGAAAGAAATCTGCATTTACCAGTCTTACGAACCTAAAGTTTGGGTGAACTACATGTCCAACTACTACACTCAATGCCAAGACATGAGCAAAGAGTGCAACTCAAAGGTTATGAAAGAAATAGACATAAATGAAAAGTCCGTGAACACCTGCGTCCGAAACAGTGTGGAAGGCAACAACATAAAACTAGACGACAACAAAATACTGAAAAAAGAAAGACAAAAGTGGCTAGAACTAAACACGCCTTTTTACCCTGTTCTTTTAATAAACAACTCTACTTACTACGGACACTGGGACGCAAAGAGCGTGTTAAACTCAGCATGCAGCTCTTTTAAAACTACTCCTGAATTCTGCAAGCAAAGTCAGTCCCAAACCCCAATTAAAGGAGTCTCTCTAACAAGTGTGATTGTGGTTTTGGTGGTTTGTTTTGGCTTGCTCGTAGTTTGTTTGGTGGTTTACAGAATCCAAGTCAGGAAACAAATGAAGGCAGAACTCAAAAGACAAGTCAGTACTGCCGTTTCACAGTACTTCGCTTTACAGGATTCTAACTACCTTGAAAGAGATTAAATTAAGGAGGACCTAGTTTTTGAAGGATGCGCGTAGCGTACTTAACTACTTGGGGGTCTCGGTGGTTTATAAGTTCTTCAATTGTGATCCTTTCGCTGAGTTTCTTAAATTCGTCTTTACACTCAGGGTACACACACAAGTTACCAATTGAAAAAAGAGCTACTTGTCTAGGAGACTGTGTAGGCCCAGGGTCGTTTTTGGCAACCTCTATCAGTTTCTTCAGAGCACCGTTCCTAATTAGTTCCCCACACAACAAGTCAGAGTTCCTCACAAAGTTGCCTAAGGCCCCTGCAGCGTTGGCTCTGGTCTTTTCTTCAGGGTCGTTAAGCAACTCTACTAGTAAAGGAACACAAGGCCTCAAAACTTCGTAAAGCTTGCTGTTGTGGAACCCTGCGTTTCCCACAGCGAAGCAAGCGAACTTCCTAGTGTTTCGGTCTGGGTCACGGCAGCAGTTTATAGCTGCCTGGATCAGTCCGTGGTCCATCAAAAGGTCGTAAAAGAAAGAAGAGTGCCTGCAGATGTTTCCTATAAGGTTGCAAACTTTACTCCTTACAGCAGAGTCTGAGTGGTCAATGAGTTTTTTAAGTGATTGATAAATGTTAGAAGAGTGAATGGACTCATAGTTGTCTTTCGAGAGTCTAGCTAGTTGACTAATTAATGAAAGCGTGTCTACTATTAAGTAACTTGGGTTCTCTGAAGACAGAAGGTTATACTTGCTTACAATGTTCATCCCACCTGAGTGCATAAACTGCTGTGCAAAAGGCTTGGCCCCGTCCGTAGTAAGTACCATCCTGGCTAAGAGCGACAAAGCTATACTAAGGTGCTCTTTCGAAAGGTACTTCATAGTGTGGAGTGTTGTTGTAACTATGTCGCAGATAGCAAACTCTCTGTTGAAAAGTTCCATTTCTTTGTAGAAGGACTGTATCGTGTAAGGCAGGTTGAAAATCCTCAGAATCTGTGCAATAATTAACCCTACTGCGTTAGGACCCCCTCCACACATCACAGGCCACTCATTGATGCTTTGGAGTTGGGTTTCTTTGAGGAGTCCAGACAGAGTCCTGATACACCCTTCTTGTATCATCTTTTGAAGAAGAGGTTTAAGCTCTGAAAAAATAGCGTCGTGCATAAAAGTCAGCAAGGACACTAGTCCTTTAGGTGACAATTCACTTCTGGGGTTCAGCGAGTTTACTGTTACTACTAGCAC
>PR_CR_10_Liq_1_inCRDRAFT_1000662_pt1 | contig 21041 bp, 22 predicted proteins | sample PRCRCaboRojoPR_3_FD_10241 | JGI IMG/M metagenome (IMG submission 10241)
GCCATGGCGATCCGCGGCGATTTGACTGGATCACGTGTCTTTAAACCGAAGTTCTCAAATACGTGTTGGTCTCTGATCGCGACTGATGATGGAGTCAAAGTGGGTGCGAGCTACGAAGCAACCGACGAGAAGATTGCCAAGACAACTGGTTTCATCTCGCAGGTTGGAGAAGAAGCTGATCTCAGAAAGCAAACGTATGAAGAGTCCATCGGTTGGTACAACGGTATCGTATCCGACATGTTCGGTTAACGCGGTGTTCCATGACCTAAAGAGCCGGCATTTGCCGGCTCTTTTTTCTTACCTTGTTTTGTAGCCTCTGAAATTGTAGTATCCGTCGCCTTTCAATTAGGCGCGTTGGCAGAGTGGTTATGCAGCGGATTGCAAATCCGTGGACATCGGTTCGATTCCGGTACGCGCCTCCATCTCCATTAAGTCAATCACTTGAAAACCTCGAGCCTATTTCTTTAGCCACTTGGTTGGAGAATTCTCCGATTGATTTGGTAGACGATTTACCCGTGGAAGCTGGAGAGGTCGGCCTAAAAAAACTTGCGTTAAGACGGCTGGCTGTCGATATTATCCATAGAGCACAATAAAAGGGAGCGGGCGATGTTAAACGAAACCACCCTCGATACATGGGATCGAGAGAATTTATTGCATTCAAATACTGCCTTTGGGCAATTTGCGCGAGGTGAGGCTCCGCGCCGCACCATTGACAGCGCACAAGGCGTGAGAATCCAAGATGCCAGCGGTCAGAGCATGATTGATGCGTTTGCCGGCCTCTACTGTGTCAACATTGGCTATGGACAACAGGCTGTAATCGAAGCAATCACAACCCAAGCCAACCAGCTTCCTTACTACCACAGCTATGTTGGGCATGGAACGGAGGCCTCCATCACGCTGGCGAAAATGGTCATTGACCGTGCTCCGGAACACATGAGCAAAGTGTTTTTTGGACTGACAGGCTCCGATGCGAACGATACAAATATCAAGCTGGTTTGGTATTACAACAATATTTTGGGGCGCCCCGAGAAGAAAAAAATTATTGCTCGGGAGCGCGCATATCATGGTTCAAGTTTGACCACTGGCTCTTTGACAGGCCTTCCGGTGTATCACAAAAAATTTGATTTGCCCTTAGACCGTATTTTGCATGTCAGCGCGCCCTGCTACTTTCGGCGTCCAGACTCGGCGATGTCAGAACATGAATTCACAGACTATCTGCTAACTGAATTGGAAGAGCGGATTTTGGTAGAAGGACCTGATACCGTGGCAGCCTTTATCGCTGAGCCGGTATTGGGTACAGGTGGTCTGATTCCACCGCCACCAGGCTATTTCGATGGCGTCCAGGCAATTCTAAAGAAGTACGACATTCTTCTGATTGCTGATGAGGTTGTCACTGGATTTGGCAGGTTAGGCACCATGTTTGGCTCAGACTATTTTAATTTGCAGCCCGATTTCATGACCATCGCTAAAGGCCTAACGAGTGCATACGCCCCCTTGTCGGGCTCAATTATTTCGGATCGTGTCTGGAAAGTGCTTGAGGCTGGCACCGATGAGTTTGGTCCGTTTGGACACGGCTCCACCTACTCTGCGCATCCACTCTGTGCTGCCGCAGGTGTCGCCAATCTTGAGGTGTTAGACCAACAGGGGCTAATAGAAAACGTCAATGCCGTTGGAGCTTACTTTGGTGAGCGATTGCGGGCAGCCATCGGTGGACACAGTCATTGTGGAGAAGTTCGTTCAATTGGCATGCTCGCCGCGATTGAGCTCGCCGAAGATCCAGTGACAAGACAACATTTCGATCCTACGCAAAAGATTGGACCATCGGTCGCCAATGAAATGCTCAAGCATGGCGTGATCGCAAGATCCATGCCGCACAGCGATATCATCGGTTTCGCCCCTCCATTCTGCCTGACAACATCGGACGCAGACTTAATTGTGGACGCGACCGAAAAGGCGATGCACACAGTATTGGGTCGCTAATGCGTTGGGCGCAACCCAACCGCCAGAGATCAACGTTTGGCGATTGGCCGGTACCCGCGCACTGCGAGTGTGGTGATCAATAGCCTGACCAGACTGGATTGCCTAAGCCACACAGCTGAGCCAAGTGCCAAGCCAGTGCGCTATTGCTCGAGAGCACCGGCTTTTCGCAGATGCGCGTGAGTCCGCTCAACGCATCTTTAGTGCGTAAGTTAGTACAGGATAAAAACAGTGCATCACTGGTGCCCGGAGGCGACAAATCCGTTGCCGCTTCACTGATTGATCGGGGCGAAATGCGCGCGACCTGTGTATCGGTTTCTTCATTGAATGTGCCGGTGTGTTGAATTATCAGCCCGGCTTTCTGTAGGGCATGTAACAGCAGTGACATGCTCGCTTCTGTGTAAGGGCTCAGAACATCGAGTGATCTCAATTTGTGTGTGGAACAAGCCATCTCGAGCGCTTTCAACGGGTTGGTGAAGTAATGTGCACGTCGCCCACGGCTCAGGAGCGCGTCAACTTGGCGATGACCAATCACCGCGCTGGCTGATGTGCACCCATATGCGATCGCGTCATAGTGAATATGAGGTGGTAGGAGCGATGCTGCCTGGGTGAGGTGATTCTCCATCGCGCCCAGCGTCTCAGGTGTATTCAGTTCGGCCATCGGCACACGCGAAACGTACAGTGCAACTCCTGTGCCCTGAAGCCATTCGCGCAGCTCATACTCAAGCACTTCATCTGAACTCAGCACGATCAAGCCGATTGACGCCTGATGTCCAATTTGTTCAGTTGATTGGTAACTGTAGGTCTTCATAGACAACCGCTGGCGGGTTCATCAAACGAGTGAAATAGGACATAAACATCTGCGATGGATGCCGTCCCGCGAGGCATACGATGCGCCTAATCAATGACCGTGATTCCGCGCAGACGCTCTGAGCGCCGTCGCAGCAACTCAAGTGTCACTAGCAAAACGACAGAAAAGGTAATCAGTAATGTTGCAACGGCCAATATTGTCAATGAGATTTGTTCGCGAAGCCCGTTGAACATTTGCCATGGCAATGTTTGAGTCTCGGCGGCGCCGAGGAACAGAATCACAACTACCTCATCGAAGCTGGTGATGAACGCAAATAGACCGCCTGAAATCATTCCCGGGAGAATCAAAGGCATCTGTACTTTGAAAAAAGTTCGTATTGGGCCCGCTCCCAGATTCGCGGCAGCTCGTGTCAAAGAGTGGTCAAAGCCAGCCAGTGTGGCAGTCACCGTGATCACTACAAACGGGATGCCAAGTACTGTGTGTGCAAAGATCACCCGTAAAAAACGCACTGTGGTGTCATCCACTCCAAATGTCATGTTGATCCAATTGCCGAGTGGAGCATAGAACAGCGTCATGCCATAGCCTGAGACAACCAGTGGAACGATCATTGGCGAGATTAAGATGGCCATGATGGGGCGTTTAAAGGGCACGTTGGGTTGTGTCAGGCCAATGGATGCGAGCGTTCCAAGGGCCACTGACAAGATCGTCGCAGGGATTGCAATTTTAAAGGAGTTTGACAGTGGCACGAGCCACTCATCTGTCATCGCATTGCGATAATGCTGCAATGAAAACGCGTCTCGCTCGAGCGCGAGCATTTCAGGTGTATAGGTAAAGTAGTCGCCTGCATTAAAAGACAAAGGAATAATGACGAAGATGGGTGCGACTAAGTAGAAAAAGACTGCGCCACAGAAAATATGAAACACGTAATGCCACAGCTTTTGACCGGTGGAAGCATAAACTGGAAGCGCCATACTCAATTGCCCTTTTATTGCAACTTCGTTTTGTCGATCCCAACAAAACGGTCATACAGAAAATACAGAATCAGAACGATGAACAGCAGAAGTGAGGCCAGTGCTGCGCCAAGGCCCTGGTTTGATTTCAGATAGCTGGCGATTGAGTTAGAGATAAACGTACCGTCCGTGCCACCAACAATGGCTGGCGTGATGTAGTAACCCACTGACAAGATAAATACCAAGATGGCGCCTGCCCCTATTCCGGTGACTGTAAGGGGGAAATACACTCGCCAAAATGCAGTCCAGTCATTGGCTCCCATTGATAGGGCTGCCCGGACATAACTTGGGCTGATCGTCTTCATTACAGAATAAATCGGCAAAATCATAAACGGCAACAAGATGTGTGTCATCGCGATCACCACTGCCAACTGGTTGTACATCAGCTCGTAAGGCGCACCAGAAAATAAAAACGGCAATGACTGGTTACCCCACTGCAAAAAGCTATTGATCACCCCAGTGTCTTGCAGCAATACGCGCCAACTTGCCGTCCTGACGAGGAGGGAGGTCCAAAATGGTAAGAGCACCATGATTAATAATAGATTCGCGGTGCGCGTCCTCACATTGGCCATAAGCCAAGCGATTGGATAGCCTAAGAGCAGGGTAATCAGGGTAATTACAACCGAAAGCGTCAACGTTCGGACGAACAGTTTCATAAGAAACCGCTCATTCTCTGGACGAATCTCAAATCCGTCGGGCGTCAGTCGGCCATCCACCGCCCGAGCAAAGTTCGCGGCGGTATAGCGTTCTGAGTAAACCTTGAGGTCGGCCCACAAGGCCGCTTCGCCCCAAATTTCGTCTGATGCGATAAATTTGTCTTTAAATGGCTGACCATCTTCAAAGTCCCAACGCTTGATTTGCCTACCAAGTCGACGAAACTTTGAAGATAACCCGCTGATGTCTTTATTGAAGTGAACACCTAGGCGGCCATGCTCGCGCTGATTCGCTGCTGTTAGCATTTCCCTAGCGAAGCTTGCATAAATGGCTTCTGGTGGTGTCTCTCCAACAGAAAGCTCCCATTCTTGAAGCATTGATGCGGTTTCAGGAATGATTTCGAAGACCACGTCATTGTCGACGGATTTATAGAGTACTGAAAATATCGGCATGATGTAGCCGATGATGAAGAACACAAGCAGTGGCGCGATCAGAAGCAGCGCTCGCATTTTTGAGTGGAACAAAGCACGTTGCACACTTTGGTGCAGAGGTTTGCCATCTTGTGTGACTAATACTTCAGTCATTTTTTACAACATGTACCTGCGCAATTGTGGGGGCACACAATTGTGCCCCCGTCCGAACGCTTGGATTAATTGACTTTCCAAGCTTCCCATTTCGCGTCGATGTCGTCGCGATAGTCAGCCCAGAATTCATAATCCGTCAGGATGGTATTCTTCGAGTTGTTAGGATCTGTTGGCATGTGTGGTGCCATGTCGATTCCCAATTCAGCATGTTGACCCACCAGTGGTGCTGACGAGGCCCGAGCAGGACCGTAAGAAATATATTTTGCCTGATCTGCGAGACGCTGCGTGTCTGTGGCAAAACGTACAAATTCCATCACGGCTGCCTCACGCTCTGCGGGCAGATTCGCTGGGACAATCCAGCCATCAAGATCGAACACCTGAGCGTCCCACAACATTTCGACATTATCCACGCCACCTTCTGCAATCAGTGCGAACAGGCGTCCGTTATATGTGGAGCCCATCACAACCTCACCGTCTTGGAGTAGCTGTGGAACATCTGCTGCTGAGGCGGCAAATACCAGATCGTCTTTGATCGAGGACCACATATCCAAGGCGGCCTGTTGTCCCTTCTCAGTTTCAAGCATCGCATATACGCTGGCCTGATCTCGATTGAAGCTGCGTGAGCAATAAGCGCCCCACTCCATGTTATTCAGTGCGTTGGGTAAGATCGCACGCTTACCTGGGAATTTGTCTGTATCAAATACGTCACAGACAGAGCTCGGCATGGCGCCATTCCACTCAGCAACGTCATTACGCATTCCCCATGTTGTTGAGTAAACAATTTGTGGAATGAAACACTCCGATACGATGAGATCGCCAAAGTCTGCCGAAGCCGGTGTGCCATCTGGTGCGCTCTCCAGTTCAGTATCTGGGTCGACGATACGTGCCAAGCCCTCGTCACATAGTCGGATCGCGTCAGCTGCAACCACATCAACCAGGTCCCAAGAGATGTCTCCTGATTCAGCTTGAATCCGTAATTTATTCACAGCCTCGGATGAACTTTCATCCCAAACGAAATTGATTCCGGTATCCGCTGAATAGGGTTCAGTATAGGCCTTTTGTTGAGAGTTTTGATATGCACCCCCCCAAGACACCACGGTCATTTCGTCAACTTCCGCGATCACAGCGCCTGAGACCAAGAATGTTGAGGCCAGTAACAATGTGAATTTATTTTTCATTGTCTTTCTCCAGTTTTATTTTTTGTGCCCATTGCTGTTTACACTCGTCTACGGGCGTTAGACGAGTCATGCGCATCGGTCATGCGTTCAGCGCACGACAATCCTCTGCATTCCAAGTCACTTGAGTCGTTTCTCCAATCGTTGGTTTATTCTGATTACTTGAATTGGGTACTTTGACGACGAAATTGCTATTACCAAACACAGTCAGGCGGGTGCGAATGTGATCACCGAGATAGATCAGCTCCTCCACCTTAGCGTCAACAACGTTGTCGCCATGATCCCCGAGCGCAATTCGCTCTGGTCGTATGGACAGTTCAGTCGGCCCCTGATCGCCACAAGCGACCTTCAATGCCTTGACTTGCCCACCACCGGACACAGCCACCACGACTTGATCGCCATCGCCTGATACAACTTCACCGTGTAGCTTATTGTTTTCGCCAATAAATTGGGCCACAAATGCGTTCTCTGGTTGTTCGTATAACACGTCCGGGGTTGCCAATTGCTGTATGCATCCGTCGTTAAAGACCGCAATGCGGTCAGACATTGTGAGTGCTTCACTTTGATCGTGGGTAACGTACACCACGGTTACTCCTAAATTCTCGTGAATATGCTTGATCTCATACTGCATTTCTTCACGCAGCTGCTTATCGAGGGCACCGAGAGGCTCATCCATTAATACCAGCTTCGCATCGAAGACCAGTGCACGGGCGACCGCAATCCGTTGTTGCTGCCCCCCTGAAAGTTGAGCCGGTCGTCGTCCGCCAAAGGACTCCATTTGGACCATCTGCAGGGCGGTTTTTACCTTTTTGGTTTGTTCGGATTTAGAGAGACCACGGACTTCGAGGGGGAAGCTCAAATTCTCAGCCACCGTCATATGTGGGAACAGGGCATAGTTTTGAAACACCATGCCAATGCCACGCTTGTGCGGTGGGATCCGATTGATGGGGTTTCCGCCAATCGTAATTTCGCCGTACGTTGCAGTCTCGAATCCGGCGAGCATCATCAAGCAGGTGGTTTTGCCCGACCCGGACGGGCCAAGCATGGTGAGAAACTCACCATCATGGATTTTTAAATTCAGATCTTTGACCACCAGAGTTTTGCCATCATAACTCTTTTGCACTTGATCAAAGGTGACATACGCAGCAGTATCCAAGATTCGCGGTACCTTTTGAGGCTTTTATTATGATTGTGACCTTACACGAATTCCGGACACGCGCACAACGACCTGTCAGAAATCTGAACATGATTGAGTCAATTGAGTCACGATTTTGGTACTGGCCATTGAACTCAGCAATCCAATAGTTGGTGTATGGTTGATCTGCCGTGAAGTACTGATTCAAATGAATACACAGATGAGAGTTAGATCAGTCCAAGCCAGTGATTTCGGGGCCTGGAAAGCCCTGTATAGCGGCTATAAGCAGTTCTACGCGGTCACGCCCGTTGCGGGTGATCTAAGAGTCACATTTGACTGGATTGTCGATGAGAATCACCCTCAAAATGGCGTGGTGTTAGAGGACCAGGGCGTGTTGGTGGGTCTCGCTAACTACCAGGTGCAGGCGAACCCGCTGACTGCTCGCGATCGGATGTATCTGAATGACCTGTTTGTTGCACCAGCGCGGCGCGGTGAGGGTTTTGGTCGGATGCTGCTTGAGGCTTTAATTGGACAGTGTCAAGCACGAGGATACGAGAGTTTGCGTTGGCTCACGGCAGAGAACAACACCACCGCGCGCATCTTGTATGACAAACATGCGACAGCCATTGCATTTGTTCCTTATGAGGTTCGACTCTGAGCGCATTCCGTATAACGGATGTGATGTCTCTCGATTGACGCGATCACGCTGCGCAAACACCTTGAATCATGCACATGCGATGAGCTGATGAGTCAGCGACAGGTCGCGAATGTGCGTTCTTTGCGCGTTTGTGTCGAGCCTGCTTTCGTTATCCGAAGACTCGGATGCGTATGCGCTCGGTTATTATGTCATTGTTGCGGCCACGGGTATTGTTTTCGCGCAACACGACTGATGATTCTGAAACATTGTTGCCTGATTTGCAGAACCCATATGAGGGTCCAAACGCGATTAAAACCGATCGCCACTGCAATTGACTAAGCTGTGATGCGCTTGTGCTCGATTGCAATCAGCCGTCTCTATGACCTGCGGCGAGTCTGCAAAACACTTACAGAAGCTGTCCGATAAAAACGGGCCGGACAGGTGTCATGCTGCGTGCCACAGTCGATGCGATGAGTCAAAGGCCGGTTACTGTCATCACTCAATGAGCCGTTGACCGACGCGGCAAAGCAGAATACAACATCGGTTGACATCACAGGACAACCAATGAGGTGCAAGCGCATGGCCACACCACGCATCCGATTCTCCGAAGCGGAGTTCGCCCGACGGCAGCAGGCGGTTCGCACAGCCATGGACGCAAAAGGCCTTGAGCTACTGGTGGTGTCTGATCCATCGAATATGTGTTGGTTGACAGGCTTTGATGCCTGGTCGTTCTATGTCCATCAATGCCTAGTGGTGTCTGCCGATCGAATTCTTTGGATTGGCCGAGGTATTGATGCCGCTTCAGCCGCGCTCACCACCCACTTGCCAGCAGCAGATATCCTTCCGTATCCCGACGATTTTGTGCAATCGACCCTCTGTCATCCAATGCAATGTGTGGCTGAGCAGATTGCCGCACTGTCGGGATCGCGCGTGGGTCTGGAGATGGACAATTACTATTTCTCAGCCAAGGCCTACACCACCTTGTGCGCCGCCTTGCCAAACCATCGGTTCGCTGATGCCACCGGCCTTGTCAATTGGCAACGTGCGGTGAAGTCCGATGCCGAGATTGCGACCCTCAGAAAGGCCGCCTCTGTGATTGAGTTGGTTTATCAGCACATGCGCGAGGTGTTAGTTCCCAACATGCCGCAAAATGAGTTGGTTGCTGAACTCCTCGCAGCCGGTGCGCGCGGCGCGGATGGCATCTTTGGCGACTATCCGGCCATCGTGCCACTGATTGGCTATGGCCCAGAGTCTGCCGCCTGTCACACCACCTGGGATGACAAACCACTCCAACCCGGAGCGGGATTTTTTGCTGAATTGGCTGGGTGCCACGCGCGCTATCACTGTCCGATTTCACGCACGGTCTATATCGGTGAGCCGACACCGGCCTATCGTACCTGTGAATCCGTGATCGCTGACTGCATCAGTCAGGTGGCCGACGCCATGCGTCCGGGGGCTGTGCTGGAAGAGGTGGCTCAGGTGTTTTATTCGGCGCTCGCCAAGGCTGGATTTGAAAAAGACAACCGCTGTGGTTATTCCATTGGGCTCAGTTATCCGCCAGACTGGGGCGAGCGCACCATGAGTTTGCGTCCTGGAGATCGCAGCGTCCTTCAGGAGAACATGGTGTTTCATTTTATGCCGGGTCTTTGGTTTGATGACTGGGGCTTTGAGATGTCTGAAACCATCCGGGTCGGTGCCCATGGGGGTGAGTGTTTGGCAGGGGTACCACAGACATTGATTGTGGTGGACGCTTAATCCAACAACAGATCTATCACACCAGGGGCCTTCTGACAGCGGCTCAGTGCAAGTTCGGCAATGGCTGTGTCTTGGATGCCGGTGCCCGTAAGATCACACACCGTGATCCAGTGTGGATCGCGGTCGATGCCATTGACTAACAGCTCGGGTAATTCACGGATTGGCAAAGCCTCACGGTCTGTGGCATCCAGTGGTCGCAGTTCACCTCGGGTTTCTGATTGTGTGCGTTGATCAACCACAATCAGGTCCGCCTGCCTCAGACAGTGATCATCGAGTTCGCGTTTGTCCGGAGCATCTGAACCCATGGCGGTGATGTGTTGACCAGTTGTAATCCACTCACCTTGGATCAAGGGTTCGTGCGCCGGTGTTGTGGTGATGATTGAACGGCTTTGTTTGCAAAGCGACTCGAGCCGGTCGTGGATCACCACAGGCTGTGCATAGTCGACTTCAATGGCGGCTTTCAGCGCGACCGCCTTGGCCAGATCGCGCGCCCAGAGATGGATGGTCGTGACAGACCGCTCAAGCAGAAAAGCATCCAACTGTAAGCGTGCTTGTCGCCCGGCACCAACCAGGCCCAGGCTGTCATGGTTCGGTGCCAAATGACGGGCGACGACACCGCCTGCGGCGGCCGTTCGCAGGTCGGTCAACAGGCCATTGTCTAAAAGGATCGCGCGGGTCCGTCCGGTTTGGCTGGATAACACCACCATCAGCCCATTGAGACTTGGCAGTCCAAGGGCTGGGTTATTAAAAAATCCGGGGCTGATCTTGATCGCAAAGTGATCGCGGGAGGGCCAATAGGCTGTTTTAACATCCACCTCACCGGCCCGATCGGCGATCTTCATGCCGAGTACTGGAGGCATGACACAGTCTTCAAGCACTAAGGCTCTAAACGCCGACTCGATCAGCGTCACCATCGCTTGGTCAAGATGCATCTGCTCGGCTAAGACGGCACGGGGGATCAGTTGACACAGTGCAGTCATGGATCGTCTCCGTAGGGTAGTTGACCTGATCGGACGGCGTCAAACTGCGCCAAATCAACGTTCTTGCCAGACAGAATCACAAGTGTTGATTGGCCCAATAGCTCCGGGCGTTGACTGGCAATTGCATAGGCTGTCGCGCCACCACCTTCTTGCACCAAGCGTTCGTTGGTGTAGCAATCGCGCATGCCTTGGGCAATTGCACGTTCTGGCAGGCAGATCACCTCATCCACCAGCGCCTTGGTCAGCGCAAATGTGTATCTGTTATTTGAGCCAATGCCACCGCCGAGTGAATCCGCCAAGCTGGCTTCTTCGGTGACGGTCACATGATGACCGGCCTTGAGACTGTCTGCCATCGCCGCGCCACGCTGCATGGACACACCAATCACTCGAATACTGGGATCCAAGGCTTTAGCACAGACTGCAACGCCTGAGATCAAGCCACCTCCAGAGAGTGGAACAATGACAGTATCTGGCAGGCTGTGCATCACAGACTGTAGTTCCAGCATCAAGGTTCCTTGGCCAATCAGGGTATTCAGGGCATCAAATGGTGGAATGTCGGTCAGCCCAACTGATTCCACCAGTGCATCCACACGGGCTTGTGCATCGTCTTGGCTGTCGCCGGTGATCTCAACAGTTGCACCGAGCGCGCGCACTGCATCGATCTTGGTGTTGGGCACCAGAGACGACATGCACACAGTCACGGGGATGTTGAGTTGTTGTCCGGCATAGGCAACAGCAATCGCATGATTGCCAGTGGATGCGCAGACGACACCGCGGGTCTGCTCTGTTTCTGTCAATTGCATCAAACTATTGAGCGCGCCACGGATTTTAAATGAACCCCCGGGCTGCAGGCATTCCAGTTTCATCCATACCGCGCGGTTGGGTTGTGAGAGCGCAAACGAAGGCAGGCACGGGGTCGGCCCAATGCATTGCAAAATACGTTGGTGCGCAGACAGAAAGTCCGCCAAGCTCGGCTGTTGCATGCGTTTTATTTCAGTGACGTTGAGTACAACTCCGAGCTAACATACGTCAGCAGAGTTTAAATGAAAACGAAAACAAACAATTTGTTCACATCCGCTGTGCCCATGGCGGACCGCGCAGACTGAAGGAGTTCTCTGTGGTCGATCGCACAACCATCGCCGCGTCTCAACCCCGCCCATCGAAGATCGCTCATACCATCGATTGGGAATTGCAGGGCGTGCAACACTGCCACTTGAGAATCCCGCATTCCACCAACGATTCCCCCTGGGGTTCGATCAATATGCCGGTCTCGATCTACCAAATGGGTGTGGGGCCGACGGTCCTTATCACAGGTGGCAATCATGGCGATGAGTATGAAGGACCCATTGCACTGTGTCGGACCCTGCATAAATTGGATGTCGATCGGATCACCGGCTCAGTGATTTTGCTGCCGGGGCTGAATTTCCCGGCCTTGAAAACAGGCACCCGATTGTCACCGATTGACGGCAAAAATATGAATCGGATCTTTCCGGGCAACTCCGACGGCACTGTCAGTGAGTTGATTGCAGATTTCATCTATCGGCAATTTGTATCCAAAGCCGACGCGGTCCTCGATATCCATTCAGGCGGTCGAATGATGCGGTTTGCACCCACCTCAATCATTCATGCGCTGCCCGATGAGCAGCATACCAGCGGTGCCTTGAGGCGGCCATGGCCTTTGGTGCGCCGTATTGCACCGTGCTTGAAGAAATGGACTCAGCCGGGATGCTCGATACTGCAGTGGAGGAGCTTGGCAAGGTGTTTGTGTCCACTGAACTCGGTGGCAGTGGCACAACCAGCCCACAGACGCTGGAAATTGCTGAGCGTGGCATCCACAACTTTTTGGTCGCACTCGGCGCCTTACAAGATGAGCGTATCGACACGCCGCAATCGAAATTGGTGATGAGCCCAGAAAATGGATTCATCGTCTCAGATTGTGAGGGGTTGTTTGATTGCCGTGTCAGCTTGGGTGATTTTGTCAAACAAGGCGATGTGATCGCCGAGGTGCACCACTTGGATCGACCCTGGGAGGCGTCAAAGGTGTTTAAGGCGCCGCTTGATGGTGAATTGTTGCATCGCCACGATGCTGGGCGCATTCACAACGGGGATTGTCTTGCCGTCTTGGGTGTAGCAATGGATTCGCCCCAGTGATGAAGCTGGATCAACGCGATCTGCAGATTCTGACGTTGTTACAAACCCAGGGGCGGATGTCATCTACTGAGCTGGCTGAAGCTGTGAATCTGTCTGTCTCACCTTGCTGGAAGCGCGTACGGCGGCTGGAGGACGCTGGCTTCATCCGTGGATACCGCGCATACCTGGTGGCTGCTGATTTTGAGTTGATTGAATTGCTGGTCACCATTGCATTGCAAAGTCACTTGGCAGATGACTTTCGGGCGTTTGAAGCGCACATGAAAACGCTCCCGGAAGTGGTTGATCTGTGGGCTGTGGGGGGTGGCTTGGATTACATTGCACGGTTTGTGAGTCAGAGTTTGGTGCAGTATCAAACACTGATGGATCAGACCCTCGATGCCGAGGTGGGCTTGCATCGCTACTACACCTATGTGGTCACCAAGACCGTCAAAGCAGGCCAGTTGCCAATCACCACACTGGTAAAAAAACCGACGCGTGACTGGCCCAATAAGAAAAAATCACGATCGAATGTCTGATTTTTCGACCACATCTTTCTAAAGAGACCCCTTAGACTGTTTGCCGGTGGCGACCTCGTTGCGGCTGCGCCGTGTTAAGCGCTCTGTCGAGTCAGGCTCACATTGGTTGTCCTGAATGAGGTGGCGCAGCCTGGGTGTCTGGAGCGATCTCGACTAATTCAGCCAGCGTGCGTGATGAACGCAAAGGCTTGAGGTGATCCACGTCAGAGGCCATGCCACGATTGATGTTTTGATAAGGGAGTAATGCATGCGGGACGAAGACGTATTAAGCCAATGGGATCGCGACAATATGTTCCATGCATCGACCGCCTTGGGGCAATTTGCCAGGGGTGAGATGCCACGTCGAACAATTGAAACAGGCCAAGGTGTTCGCATAGAGGATGCCAATGGTAATGTCATGCTCGACGCCTTTGCGGGTCTGTATTGCGTGAATATTGGCTATGGCCAGCAGGCTGTGATCGATGCGATGACAGCTCAAGCCAATCGGCTGCCCTATTACCACAGCTATGTCGGTCATGGCACAGAAGCCTCGATCACCCTGGCGAAGATGGTTCTGGACCATGCACCGGATCACATGAGCAAAGTGTACTTCGGCCTCTCTGGGTCGGATGCCAATGAAACCAACATCAAGCTGCTGTGGTATTACAACAACATCCTCGGACGGCCAGCGAAAAAGAAAATTATTTCTCGTGATCGGGGCTATCACGGCTCTGGGCTCATGACCGGCTCGCTCACTGGGTTGCCGGTGTTTCATAAGAAGTTTGATTTGCCGATGCAGCAGGTCGTACACGTCAGTGCACCGTGCTATTTCCGTCGGCCAGAGACTGAAATGAGTGAGGTAGAATTCACTGACTATCTGGTGCAGGAGCTGGAAGATACGATTGTTCGTGAGGGCCCAGAGACGGTGGCTGCCTTTATTGCAGAGCCTGTGTTGGGAACCGGCGGGCTGATTCCGCCGCCAGAGGGCTACTGGCCAAAAGTTCAGGCCATCCTTCAAAAGTACGACATTGTATTGATTGCAGACGAGGTGGTCACAGGGTTTGGCCGGCTGGGCAGTATGTTCGGCGCATTGCATTACGATTTGAAACCAGACTTCATCACCATCGCCAAAGGACTGACCAGTGCCTATGCACCCTTATCTGGATCGATCATTTCAGAGCGCGTGTGGGCCGTATTGGAAGATGGAACCGATGAGTTTGGCCCCATTGGCCATGGCTGGACCTATTCAGCGCATCCGGTCTGTGCCGCTGCTGGTGTCGCCAATTTAACGGTACTGGATGAGCAGCATCTGATTGACAACGTGCGCATTGTTGGCCCGTACTTGGGTGAGCAGTTACAGGCTGCAGTCGGAAGCCACAGCCGGTGTGGTGAAGTCCGATCCATTGGCATGCTGGCGGCGGTTGAACTGGTTGAGGATCCAGTCACTCGCCGGCATTTCGATCCGGCACAGAAAGTCGGTGCGAGTGTGGCAGCCAAGCTGTTAGAGCAGGGAGTGATCGCACGCGCCATGCCGCACAGCGACATCATCGGCTATGCCCCACCATTTTCGTTAACTGCAGCCGATGTCGATCAGATTGCAGCGGCCACCAGTCATGCGGTTCGCGCCGTCTTGGGAGATTAAATTCATGTCAATGCGGATCGGGTTACCGAAAGAGATCAAAGTTGCAGAATCCAGAGTCGGTCTGACACCACAGGCGGTATCCTGTCTGGTGGCAGCCGGGCATGCGGTGATGGTGGAGACCCAAGCAGGTGCAGCGATTGGCTACCCAGATACGGCGTATGTCGCGGCTGGTGCCGAGATCGCTCAGACTGCGCGTGAGGTGTTTGGCTTTGCGCAGTTGATTATCAAAGTCAAAGAGCCTCAAGCCACAGAAATCGCCATGCTCACGGCAGAGCACGTGTTGTTTACGTATCTGCACTTGGCAGCCAGTTGGCAACTGACAGTGGGTCTAATGCAGTCAGGATGCACGGCCATTGCCTATGAAACCGTTCGCGATCGAGCGGGCCGGCTGCCCTTATTGGCACCAATGAGCCAGGTCGCCGGTCGCATGGCAGCCCAGGTGGCTGCCGAGAGTTTGATGTTGCCACGTGGTGGATCCGGTAAGTTAATGGGTGGTGTCCCAGGCGTTACGCCAGCGCGTGTGACTATTCTTGGTGGCGGTGTTGTTGGTACCGAAGCGGCCAAGATAGCGGTGGGTTTGGGTGCAGAAGTCACAATCGTCGACGCCTCATTGAAGCGATTGGCCGAGCTTGATGATCAGTTCGCGGGTCGCTTGAAGACCCAAGCAGTGATTGCGGCTGCTGTGGATGCGTTGGTTGAGCGGTCTGATGTGGTGATTGGCGCGGTGCTCGTGCCGGGTGCACAGGCGCCCAAACTGGTCCGCAGAGAACAGCTCAGTCGCATGCAACCCGGCAGCGTGCTGGTGGATGTGGCGATTGATCAGGGCGGCTGCTTTGAAACTTCAAAGCCAACCACCCACACCGAACCCACGTTCGTTGTCGATAAGGTGCTGCATTACTGCGTCGCCAACATGCCCGGGGCGGTGGCGAGAACTTCAACCGAAGCCTTGGTTGCGGCCACCATGCCCTATGTGATGGCACTGGCCGACGATGTGAGAGGCGCCTTAGCGGCTGATTCGGGTTTTGCTCAAGGCCTGTCGATTCAGGCCGGGCAGTTGACTTGTGCTGAGGTTCGGGCCAGTTTTGGTAGCAGTTAAGGCGCGATCAAGGAGGCTGGGATGAGTGATATGGTGAGCCTGCACCAACAGATGGTGGCATGGCGACATGACTTGCATCGACATCCTGAACTGGGGTTCGCGGTCGAGCGGACTGCCACTGCAGTGGTGTCTGTGCTTCGCTCGCTGGGCCTCGAGGTACACGAGGGCATCGGCCGCAGCGGTGTCGTTGGTGTGATTCGCAATGGCACTTCTGACCGGGCGATCGGCTTGCGTGCCGACATGGATGCGTTGCCGATCCAAGAAGCCAATACCTTCGCTCATCGCTCCGTCCATGACGGCTATTTTCATGGCTGTGGTCATGACGGACACACCAGCATGTTGCTGGGCGCAGCCCAGGTGTTGGCCACATCAGCAACCTTCGATGGCACGGTCTATCTGATTTTTCAGCCCAGTGAAGAAGACGGCCGGGGCGCGCAGGCGATGATTGATGATGGACTGTTTACCCGCTTCCCAATGCAGGCGGTCTTCGGTTTACACAACATGCCTGGGATTCCAGCAGGGCACTTTGCAGTGCGCACCGGCGCCATCATGACCTCTGAGGATGTGTTTGAAATCACAGTGCAAGGGCGCGGCGGGCACGCCGCCATGCCAGAGCATGTGATTGATCCAATTGTGATTGGCTCTGAAATCGTTCAGGGTTTGCAAACCATCGTGTCGCGAGCCATCAGTCCACGCGATTGGGGGGTTGTCTCGGTGACGGAATTCGTCACCGATGGCGCACGCAATATCATTCCATCGACTGTTTGGATTCGTGGCGATTGCAGGGCCTTGTCGATGTCCATCCAGGATACCATTGAGGCGCGGATGCGAGCGCTGGTTGAGGGCATTTGTAGCGCACACGGTGCTCTTGGATCGGTCGACTACCGTCGTGAGTTTGTCCCGACGATCAATCATGCCAAAGAAACACAGATTGCAGTGGAGGCGGCACAGGCTGTCGCCGGAGTACTGGCTGTTGATGCAGACTGCCCAACTTGCGGTGCGTCTGAAGATTTTGCGAGGATGCTGCAAGTGGTTCCTGGCTGCTATCTCCTGATTGGTAATGGCGACTCGGGGGGCTGTGGTCACTCACTACATCATCCCAATTATGATTTAAACGATGCCATTTTATCGACCGGATGCCGGTATTGGGTGAGTCTCACTGAGCGGGCCTTCAACTAGCCGGGAGGTCGCATGTACAGCATTTCAAATCCATACCGTGGCGTTGGCCTGGACCAAAACGCAGGGATTGAGCCGGGCGAGCTGGTGGTCGATCCGCGCGCGGCATGCACCCTGTTTGATCAGTGCCCACACCGGGACACCACACCCCTGCGGGCAGCCGATGATCTTGCGGCCGACCTCGGCATAGCGGCTATATCGGTCAAAGACGAGCGGACCCGCATGGGACTCGGCAGCTTTAAAGCCCTGGGTGCTGCCTTTGCCATTGCCAAGCAAGCAGCCCGGGCGATGACCGATCGCACAGTGTGTCCAGTCGATCAGGCTCTCGTTGGTGAGACCTTTGTGTGTGCCAGTGCCGGCAATCACGGACTCTCATTGGCAGCTGGTGCACGAATTTTTGGTGCCAAGGCGGTTGTCTACTTGTCTGAAACAGTCCCTGAATCATTTGCCGATCGGTTGCGTGGTGATGGTGCACAGGTGGTCCGTGCCGGCGCGGTTTATGAGGACAGTATGGCGGCCGCTCAGCAGGCCGCAGATGTGGCCGGTTGGCAGCTCTTATCTGACAGTTCATGGCTTGGCTACAAAGACCCGGCACGCGATGTCATGGAGGGGTATCTGATCATGACCGCCGAAGTCGCAGAGCAGATGACAGCCCCGCCGAGTCATGTGCTGTTGCAAGCCGGCGTGGGTGGATTAGCGGCCGCCTCGACGGCTGCAGTGCGGCATTATTGGGGAGCCGATCCGGTGGTGATCGTGGTGGAACCAGAGGCGGCTCCTGCACTCATTGAGAGTATTGAGCGAGGCCGGCCGGTGGCGACCAATGGATCGGTGTCTTCGATGGGGCGACTCGATTGCAAAGAACCATCGCACTTGGCGCTGTCGTATTTGGCGCGCGAGGCAGATTTTTTTGTGACCTTGTCTGATCAAGAGGTGGCTGCGACCCTGCCGTCGCTTGATTCAGTCGGTCTTGGCACAACCCCCTCCGGGGCCGCTGGTCTCAGTGTGCTGTTTTATGCGCAAGGGCACTTTGGGTTGAATCCCTCAAGTCACGTGCTGGCGTATCTTACGGAGACAGGTGTGTGAACGCGATCGAAATCGACCACTTCCCAGTCAGTGAGTTTGAATTGCGTCTGCGCCGCACGCAACAGGCGATGCATGCCGCCGAGTTGGACGCTCTGTTTTTTACAACCGAGCCAGAGATGCGCTATTTCACAGGCTTTCGGACCATGTTTTGGCTCAGCCCGACCCGTCCCTGGTTTTTGGTGGTGCCGCTGTCTGGAAAGCCGATTGCAGTGATCCCTGAAATTGGTGCGCAACTGATGCGGTCCACTTGGATTGAGTCCATTCACACCTGGAGTGCGCCACATGCTGAGGATGACGGCATTTCATTATTAGTCTCGGTGTTGCGTGGGAATCGGCGAATTGGCATGCCGATGGGTCGTGAGAGTCAGTTGAGGATGCCTCTTGCAGATTTTCAGCAGGTCCGCCAATCCATCCCGCACACCGAATGGGTCGATGCAACGGGCTTAGTGCAGTCGATTCGTCAGATCAAATCTGAATTAGAAATCGACTGGATTCGAAGCGCCTGTCAGGCGGCATCGCGCGCCTTTGCTCGGCTGCCTGAACTGGTGCATGTCGGCATGCCATTGGATGCAGCATTTTCTGCGTTTCGGATTGAATTGCTGCGCCAGGGTGCTGAAGATGTTCCCTACCTGGTGGGCGGTTGCGGTCCGGATGGCTATCAGGATGTAATTTCACCGCCCAATCAACGCCTGATAACTGAAGGTGATGTTTTGATGCTTGATACCGGTGCAACTTGCGGCGGTTACTACTGTGATTTCGATCGTAATGTGGGTTTCGGTAAAGTGTCGTCAACCTGCCACACGGTCTATTGCCAACTGTATGAAGCTACGGAGGCAGCCTTGGCCGTGGCACGCCCCGGCGTTCCTGTCAGTCAAATCTATCGTGTCATGGCTGATGTGTTGGAACAGACGCAAAGCGACGTCGGCCGGTTCGGACACGGCCTTGGGATGCAACTTACCGAGACACCGTCTAATGTTGATTTTGACCATACGATGCTTAAAACGGGTATGGTGATTACGCTTGAACCAAGCCTGCAATACGGGGATCGCCTGATGGTTCATGAAGAAAATATCGTGATTCGTGAGGGCCCGCCTGAACTCCTCTCAGCGCGCGCGCCAGAGCAGTTACCACTCATCGGCTAATCAGTGGAATGTATCCGCTTTCGCACTGCCTACGCTCCACGGATTGACTTTGCCACATCAATACCCATCAGTTGCAGTTGCGCATTGGCCTTGACGATTTCACCTGCGAATATGACTGTCTCAAGATTACTATGATCCATGGCCTAAACCACATAGACGATGGGATCATTCAGCGGCGCGACGTTAATGGTGTGGCCATTTAGTACCGAGAGGTCAGCGTGTTGCCCCGATCTCTAACTTGCCTCTGATTTGATCGGTTTCATAAGCGCGGGCATCCTTGATGGTCGCGGATGCCAAAGTCTTGTAGGCATATGATCATACCAGTCTGGCATGCTCTGGATCCTGGAAAAAGATGAGCTGACACTGGTTAGAATCTGATTGTGTACGGAACGCGCGTTGCAACTGAAAGAGAGCGTATTTTTGTGAATATATCGCCGGTTTAATTGGCTTGCACATCTGATATTGAGGCAGTATCGATAATCTAGATCAATCTAATGAATGCTCTCAGGTGTCTGTAAGGGTAGCCTGAATATGCATTGCACATTCCATAGCACACTTTTATTTTTATTCGTAAATTCAATTGGATATATGGTATGCAAACTTTTGAAAATCCGTGGACATCGGTTCGATTCCGGTACGCGCCTCCACCTATAAGTTCATCAAAGTCACATGCCCGACAAGTCCTGCGGTACTCAAGCGAGCTTTCAAATTCGCCCCGCCATTTTTAGCGCCGCACGCAAAGTCTCATTGATTCGAGTTTGCCAGCCGTCACCGCTTGCCCGTAGTGCGGCCAATACATCTGCGTCGAGGCGTAACTTGACAGGCTCCTTGGTTGACGCTGACTTCGGTCTACCTCGGGTTTTGATTACTTTGCCTTCGTAAAGATCAGCCGTCTCGAAGAACTCGGAATTCAGCTCGGGTGCATCATCGGTATCAATCCAAGTGCTTTGCGTAGAGTGCTTTTTCGCGGTCATTGGCTTTCCTCATACTAATGATTCGGCGGGTCTCGCCACGGGGCGTCCAGACGATAACAATCACGTTGGCATCCAGCCAACCGACTGTAATAAATCTTTCCTCTGTGTAGTCTTGTCGCTTGTCTTGACCCGTGAAATGAATCCCACTAAACACCTCTCCCGCTCGAGCGAAGTCCAAGCCCCGCTCAAGCAGAGTTTTGTCTCTCTTGATCGGGTCGAATTCAAGATTCATGTAATTAATGTACACCCATTAATTGTTCGGTCAAGCGCTGTTATTGTCGATAGACGATTCAGGACTCATGAGGACGCTTTTCTTCGAAGTGCATTCGCCCATTGCGTAAATAACTCAAATTCTTATTTGCGCATTCCATCGCACACTTTAATTTTTTCTGATTAATACAGCTGATTATATGGTGTGCAAGCTATTGCAAACGTGGACATTGGTTCGATTCCGGTACGCGCCTCCAAGCCTTTCAGAGTCATTGACTTAAACAGTTTGTCATTTGTTGTATTCCGCAGTCTCCATGACCAACGGGGACGATCTTAGGTTTCGGATGGTGTGACC
>PR_CR_10_Liq_1_inCRDRAFT_1000663_pt1 | contig 20993 bp, 11 predicted proteins | sample PRCRCaboRojoPR_3_FD_10241 | JGI IMG/M metagenome (IMG submission 10241)
TCTTCCTAGACCTAACACTAGCTTTTTTGATTCAGGTTTTTGACCCTCCTTACTTAAACGGAGTTGTGATGGTTAACTACTGCATAGGAGCTTTCTTAGGGCTATTGCTTGGAGTCACTCTACCAGGACTACTAATATTCAACCTCAAAAACAAAACTAATATCGCTTCTGAAGACTCAGCTTTTTACCGAAACTGGGGAGCCTTGTTCTATGAATATAGATGCCAAGCAAAGTTCATAGCTTCCTACACCTACTTAGTGTTCCTTTTAAAAAGAGCACTGTTTGCTGCAAGTTTAGTGCTACTGGGCGAGTACCCAGTTCTCCAGCAGACTGTGAATGCAGTGCTGATGCTTGGATATACAGTTTTCGTTATAGCTGTAAGTCCATTCAAGCAGAAGCTAGAACAAGTCTCTGCAGTAACCGCTGAAACAGGCATTTGTTTGTTGTTTGGAGGTTGTTACTACTTCTTACAAGACTCCCAACGAAACTATGACTCAGAAACAGAAAGCATTCTGACTTACTTGACACTTACAATAATATTAGTGCAGTCTTTAGCTGCAATACTCCCCTTAATCATAAAAATAGTTAAGTGGGTTAAAGCCAAGATCACCAAGTCTACTACAAGAGTTGAGCCAGCTGAGACACCTGTTACCCTGGCTTTTTATAAGAAGAGCCAGTCACTAGAAGAGGAGAAGGAAAGCACATTCTTAAACATAGTTTCATTGGAAGAAGAAAAAGTAAGAATGGCACTTCCCAAGCAAGTTGACGATATTGACTAATTTATTTAATATTGTTCCGGGCTGAGTCCTCAAGAGTATGAGTCAATGCCGTGCTTAGGCTCAGCGTAGAAGCAACTTAGGGGCTGATGGGGTGTTGATTTCTGTTGGTTCGTTCTGTCTGGGGTATTCTAGTCCCTAGATTTCTGGTCGGGATGGGATTGACTAGGTAATTGCACTGAAACCCCCAAACTCTCCAGGAATGATCTCCGTTGGTTGTTGGAAGACTGCAAGTCAATAGTTATTTGCTTGGCATACAAGCCATAATAATAATATAATGTTTCAATCAACTTTAGAAATCACTTGTGCTGTGCTTGCTCCACTTTCCGTTGTGGGTTCGGGACTTTTGATGTGGACTTACTTTAAAATCAAAAAACTCAGAGAGCACCCTGGAAGCCTAGTTTTTATGCAGTGCTTAACTCAGTGTGTACTCGATCTCCATTGGCCCTTAAGCATTCAAACTATTAATAAGTCCATTAATGGAATACCTTGCATTTTGCTGGGAGCTTCGTCCTGCTACTTTTATTTTGTTACTTGGAACTACACTCTTGGGCTTTCTTTGGAAATCCTTTTAACAATAAGAAATCCCTTTAGGGCCAAAAGCAAACTAAGAAATGCTCTTTACCACTCACTATGCATTGGAATTCCTATTCCGGTGCTAATAGTGCTTCTGGTCGATCCAAGATCGGACTTTAATCATGATTACTACCGCCATCGTGACTGCTACTTAGACGTTAGTTATGACTTAGCAGTTGGAATTTGGTCTTTAATAGCAGTGCATATTCCTATTAGTCTTGGAATGATAGTGTACTCGGCTTGCAAAGTTTGGAAAGGAAGTGCCTCTAGACCTGTGATTTACCATAGTTTGGTGGTGGTGGCTTTTATGATCTCATGGACTCCGATTTCAATTGTAGAAGGTGTTGTATACTTTCGCACAGCAGAACTCCCTAACTGGTTATTTTACATTGTGCGCATTATAGCCTTCTCTTCTGGATTCAACACTTTTTGTGCTCGTTTGATTGAGCCAAGTATGCGTAGACAACTACTTAAATCCATCTGCATCTGCAAAAAAAGGCGGGCGAATTTAATCACGACTCAAGGTTCTTTTGGAGACTTGAGTGTTTTCGAAAACCTTTTGGAAACTAACTTCTATAGCAATTTTTTCGAAAAACTTGCGTCAAACAACATCTTCAATATTCTCTACGCACTCACTCACTTGTATAGAAATAAGAAACCCCAAGCAGACTGCGTAGCAACCAGCAAAGACTTTACTCTGTGGAAGTTTGAACTTTTCGTTGAAAAAAAGCTCCAGTTCAGAGTTAAAGAATACCACGCCTGCACCTTCGAAAAGCTCAGGAAGATCCACAAAATCAGCAACGAAGACCTGATTAACTCTTTGAAATTAGAAGAAAACATCAAAGGACTGGACGAAAGAAGCAAGAACCCTGGGGGCAGAGGAGAGTCCTTTTTCTACTTCACTGCTGACAGAAAGTGCATTCTCAAAACTTTGACCTTCGAAGAAATGGAACTTCTTAAGTGGATGCTTCCTGTCTACTTAAACAGACTCTGCACTAGGAACTCCTTTTTAGCTAAGATTCTGGCTTTATACAGCATCAGGATAAACTCAGGCAGCAGTTTTTACGTAATGTTGATGGAAAACATTTTGAATGAGTCAGAAGACCCTCTTGTATTTGACTTGAAAGGAAGCTCAGTCGACAGACAAGTCACTGGAGAGTGCTTTGGAACTCAAGAAGAAATGCCTAGGGGAGTAGTTTACAAAGACACTGACTTCAAAAACAATGTAGGCACCCTAAAGATCTCCAAGAAAGAAGCTGAAGAGATCTTTAAGGTAGTTACTGAAGACACCTTGATGCTCCAGAACTTTGGAATTATGGACTACTCCCTTTTAATTGGGATTGACTTTGAAGACACTCCTTTTTCAACTAAGTCAACTATTTACTACATTGGAATTATAGACTACTTGCAAAAGTACAATTCAAGCAAAAAACTAGAAACTACTTTAAAGAAGTTCAAGGGCCCTGGTGTTTCATCAGTGCCTCCTATTCCTTACAGGGAGAGGTTCCTTAAACTAGTCAAGGATATATTTAACATCGAAACTAAGCTGCATCTAAGCATTTCTTAATTAAGTATTCATTAGACTTTGGTTTCTTCAAAGGCTTCTTCTATTTCTGATAAATCTGTAATTTGCAGTCTTTCTTCTTTCGAAGGTTTGCTTTCTTCTTCTTCGATCTAGTGGATTCCAAGACAAACGTTCTGTAATCAGGTTGCTAAGCCAGTACCCGAATTCCCAGCCAGACTCGAAAATATCAGGGTTGAATTCTTGGAATTTAAATGAGTTATTCAGTTGCCTGTCATTAGTGATTGTCTTTCTGGTCTTATGATAAAGTTGAAATAGTTTTGACTCTATTTCTTTATCAAGGTTGGATACCTCAGTAGCTTCATCCGCATGATCTCTATCACCGAGCAAACGGGTATAAGGGCCCAGCCTGATCTACTGTCGTCTTTAAGTACAAACTTATGGGAGTAATATTCAACACTTCATTTGTGTCGTGGCTGTCCTCCTAAGAAGCCTAAGTTACTACAGATGAACACGTCGCTTCACTACGCCCTTTTTATCAGAAATTTTGCTGAACTTCAGATATCTAACTGAGGTCACGCAAAGCTCTTTCTGTTTTTGTTTTGTTAGTTGGTTTCCTTTACTCAACTCTAGGTGCTGCTTTCTGATTAAGTATCTTTTTATTCCAAGTGATCTTGAAAATGGCGCGTTTAGATTTACGTATCTTACTCTTAACTCTAATTTAGTTAGTTTAGATCGTTTATAATATGCAAAGAAGACAACCAGAGCCCAAAGAAAGTGAGTCTCCAAAGAGACCTGAAATTTCAAATGAGCCATCATATGAAATAAATATGACAAGAGGACCCGTATACGAAGGAATTATTCCCCGAGAAATAGTTGGGATTTCCCGAGACATTGAAGAAAACAAAAGAGGTATCCAAGAGAATAGAAGAGCAATAGAAGAAAACAGTAAAGGAATTGAGGAAGTTAGACAAGCAACTGACAGAAACGCAAGGGCGATCGGAAGAAACGCAAGGGCGATACAAGAGGTCAGGGAAGCAACTGACAGAAACGCAAGGGCGATCGAAAGAAACGCAAGGGCGATACACGAAGTCAGGGAAGCAACTGACAGAAACGCAAGGGCGATCGAAAGAAACGCAAGGGCGATACACGAAGTCAGGGAAGCAACCGAGAACAATACTAGACTATTACAAGAACTCCTGAGGAGGATCAGGTAATTTTACTAATTAACTGTTAGGCTTAAATACGGGCTCTGAGTTTTAAGACTTTTTGGAAGCTGGGCTCGGATACGACTCTGAGCAGCATTGCACGCAGGACAAAGACCCAGCTGAAGGGTAAATATTTCATTCATTCAATTGTCTCGTGGATCCTCCATACAGCTCTCGAGCCTTCACCCCGGGTAGCATTTACCGCTATGCATACGAGTATAGGAGTCCAGGCCTGACGGTTTTTATCGACCTGTGCCGCCATTAAATCGGTCATCCAGGTACGTCGGCACTTCGTTGAGTCCTCACGTACAGTCACCTAGGAAGCCTTCGTCCACATCAGCTGGTTGACATGCATCACCGCACTCTTTCTGATCAGAAATTCCTTGAATTTCTTCATCTAAGTGGGATTGAAGGGTAAATATTTGACGACGAAATGCAACTAAATGATGGCATGCTTGACGAAAGTAGCGAACTATCAGAAGATGAGAACTCTACCTTGCTTATGTAGACGCCTTGAAAAGAACCAAGACTATTTATATACGAAGGGACCTACTACAAATGGCACAAAAAGATGAGAGTGCCACTTTTTCACCCGAGAAAGTTTGACATAAGAGGAATTTTACTCAGATGACGACAGTTTCCAATGGGACGGGTTGCCACAAGTTTTCTTCGTCCTTTTTAAAGACTGTGACTTCCCGAGTTTGCCAAGCAATTCCTTCAAACGAGACTTCCTTCAGACTCGAGTTGCCTCCTGAGGAAATCAAATTGTAATTCCCCTCTAGCGACTCGAATTTCACGTTTTTGAGCCAGAGATCATTGGTGCTTGTGATCAAAGTTTGACTCAGAAACACTTCACTTTTGACGGTTAGGTCCTCTATAACCAGTTTCTGGGCAGTGTTTTTGATCATGAAGTTGCTTTTGAGTATTAGATTTGTGGACCCGCCTCCCTTTATGTGTAGAACAGTGGGTGTTAAGCTGGGGTTCTGGGAAAAGGGTTCGTAGCCACTTAAGCTATTTGAGCAGTTGCTGGCTTGAACTTCAATGTCTCCATTTGGAAGTTCAATGACCAAGTTGTCTTCGCTGGTGGTGAAGTCATGGGTCCCCAGGTAGCAGTAAAGGTCTCCACCCGAAAAAGGGAAAGTCTGGGACTCAGTGCAGTTTCCCAAGGAGTCGTTGATGCTTGTGTAGCAAGCATAAGAAGCACATAAGAAGAAAAATTCTAGGAAAAACATTATTAGTTAAGGATAATTCAGAAAACCAAAAAATACGTTAACACAATCACTAAAACAAGAAAAACCAGAAAAATAAGCAAACCAAAAATCAGAAAAAGAATGCCATAAACGACAGAGAACTCAAAATAAAGAAAACGAAGCTAACTTAAACCCTGGAAGGCTTGCACGAATTCTAATAAGTAGTAAATTAGTTTTATTAGTGAATTAGAATTAGTGGTGATTTAGACGAAGATTTTATGCTTGGTTTAGGTGAATTAACTGGTTCTTTGCTTGTGTTCTTGTTTCTAAAGATTCTGATCTTTTTATGCTAATTTCAGAAACTTCTGAGGTCTGAATAGCTTATTAAGTCCACTAAAACCATCTTACGAATGAAGAGTTTTTTGGGCATCATTGAGTAATAGTGTGCATAAGAGTAATTAGAATTAGTGTTAGTGTCTGGCCTATGTGTCTGATGTTGAAGGGAGGACTCAGTAGACTCCTTTCTGTTGATGAGGTCTGATATGTTCAAACTGGAAGTTGAACTACCCATTCTTTTCACTAGTGGTTAAGTCTTTTTGCCAGGTAGAAGGACCTTCACTGCACTAGTCAAAGTTTCAGTCTTGATGGATTTGCTAGTGAGTTTTTGATGTCAGTGTAGCAGGGATACAAATACGAACTAAAGCAGAACATGAAATAGTATTTGAGCTTACAAGTACTTAAGGAATTACGTAGACTTAGTTCTGAACTGAACAAAAGTTGTCAAATTTAATTCTTGATCTATAATTAAATGTTAGTGCTGTTTGGTTTAATTCAAGCTTGCTACGGAGCATTCACAACCTACAACCCTTACCGGTCCAAAAGTTCAGAAAGATTTTACGGGCTAAGCAGTTTGTTTATTTCAGGGGATTTTAGTCCCAACGACTACACTTACACCGTCGAAATAGGAACTGAAGACTGCAGAATTCTTTCGATCTCAGAAGAAGAACTAGAGTGCTTAATACCTCCTTGGGACACTAACGACCCCTCAAGCCCCACACTAAAGGTTAAGCTCGACGGAACTACTATCTTTAGCAAAACACTCACTTACATAGGAGACAATTCCGTCTTGGTGACTGCCAATACCGCCGATGTAGTTCAGGGAAGTGAAATTGGTTTCTTGAACTTGATGGGGCAAGATGTAAGTGGTGCTGATTGCTGGATTGGAGACAAATTCATGACTACTAATCCGCAAGGTGGAAATGTTGCTAATGGGTACCCCCATTTTAAGGTATCAGTAGAAGGAACTGAGCATGGGACTCAAGCTCTGGACATGGAAGTAAACAGCATTCCTGCAGATCTTTTGTGGATTGATGAGCAGTACACTACTGAAGGAGAAAGATATAACTTGCGGACCACTGCTACCATAGAAAGCATCTCACCCAACGAAGGAAGCTTTTTGGGAGGTTCAGAGATAACTATTTCTGGGAAGTCATTTGTGGATGAAATAGACAGGATTAAAGTAGAAATTGAAGGGACTGAATGCCAAGTAACCTCCGCAAGTTCTAGCAAGATCACTTGCATTACAGGGGATTCTGATTCGTCGCTTTCCTCAACATTCTTTGAAGGTGGTGCTGGAGCGGATTTATATTATTTAGATTCACAAAGTCCAGTTCAAAGGCCGTCCATAAATCTAGAGTTAAATCCAAGCATGCCAGGATTCTTCGAGGGGTTCCTTAAACTACCTAGGTCAGGAGATTACACCTTTTACTTAATAGGTGGCCAGAGATCCAGATTTTACTTAAATAATGATGTTGAGCTAACAACAACAGAATTACTAGATTGCTCTGGGGATACATTTATGAAGGCTTATTTCCACGATAGAACTTGTGCTGTATCAATATCACAAGTCGTTGCAAACAAGAATTATTACTTTAAGGTAGCCTTTGACACCATTGGATCAGACGCCAATCTCAATCTTGGAATAGAAGTCCAAGGTGAAAGTGGGAAGGTCTATAGAAACAGAATGCCTTTGGTTAAAAAGATGCAACTTAGCTTAGTCCACAGTACTCAGCCCTTTGTTTATAAAGGGTACAAAAAAACAATTTCAAGTCCTTTACCAGAAAGATCAAAACGCTATGGAGTATCCTGTATGGCCAACCTAGGAGCCCAATACTACAACATTCATACCTACATGGATGATAAGTTCTTATATGCTATAATGCCGAGTTACATGTATGAAAGTTCAGATGACTTAAAGTTCAATTTGAAAGGAGGTGGGGAAGACCCTGGGACAGTTGTTAAGGAACCTTCAGACTCCCAGTTTTGGTTTTCAATGCCCACAGAATTCCTTAGAACTATAAGGACTGCCCCTCAACTAAGAGTTTGGATAGACGAAAGACTTGCTGTATGCAAGGGAGACTGCAGTTTTACTTACTTGCCTCCTTTAGTTGAAAACTTCTCTCAAGACAGTGGCAAATTTACTTTTACTGGGTCTGAACTCCCAGAAGACAGAAATTTGCTCAAAGTTAGTGTTGGCCCTAATGACTGTGAAATCGTTGAAAACTCAGACACTTCTATAGTGTGCCAGCTGGATACTTATGAACAGGGAGAATTCAAAGTTAAAGTTGAGTTAAAGAACTACGGAGAAATCCAGTTCAAAGAAGGGACCAATCAGTATGCTACTCTCACTTGTCCAGATAACTGCAAACTTTGCAGACTACCAACGGAGTGTGTAGAGTGCCTGAGTGACTGGAACTTGTACAAAAGTAAATGCGCCAAAGTATGTCCCACTGGGTTCAAGTGCTCTGAAAGCTTTTACGAGTCCCAAGGTTCTGACACTGTTTTTGAGTTTAAACCCCAAGGAATCGAAAAGGTAGTAGTGGACCCTTACAGCTCTATTCCAGTTAAAGCTGGAACTGGGGATCAGTTTTACCCCTTTTTTGGGGAGAATGATCCCTACCCTGCAAAGGGAAGAGGCTACTACTTTAGAGGGTCATCTTATATGAGGTTGCCTCCTTATGAGTCAGTTAGCTCGCCGAGACTGGTCTTTGCGGAAGAATTTACTGTTGAGGCCTGGTTTAAGCCAGAAAACTTCCAAGCAACTATTTTATCAAAGGCTTCAAACCAAACTAAAGTTGAGATTGGCTTAGAAGACAGAGTTTACTTAACTATTGATGGCATTACTTATTACTCAAGCAAAACTTTAAACAGCAACTGGAACTTAGCAATGGTTACGGTGAGTTCAGTCAGTAGCTCGCGAAGACTACAAGAAGAAGGAATTTCTGAGATCTTTTGTCAAACTGAGTTTGAAGACATTGAAGAGGGCTTTAACTTTGCGATAGGAGCCAACGCAACTCTGCAAAGCTTCTTCCAAGGGTTCATCTGGGCAATAAAAGTTTATAAGACCCCTAAAATTACCCCAGAGTCAAGTTCTAACTGTCAGGGCTGTGGGATATGTCCTTCTGAATTAACTGAATGCTTACCAGACTGCGGAATCTCTGAGTTTTGGAGTGGTAAAGAGTGTGGACAATGCTTAGACAACTGCGTAAGTGGGTGCACAAACAACTCCACTTGCAGTTTATGTGGAAACGAGTTGTGCACAAACTGCAACTTTGAAGCTTGCACAAAGTGTGTGCAAAACGCAGTTATTAACTCTAATGAAACCTGTGAATGTAAGCAAGGATATTCCAGTGAGTACGGACTTTGTACAAGAGGAGAGTTCTATGCAGAGTTATATTCCAGTTCTGACAACTCAGTGACTCTAGAGTTTTCGGAACCACTAAACTCAGAACTCCAAACTACCGACTACGAACTTTACTTAGAAAAAAGTTCTGTGGAGCTTTACTATACAGCTAAAAAAGTGTCCCGGTCTAAGTACAGCTTCGAGCTTGAGTTTACTCAGAGTGTTCCATCGGGGGAAGTGCTTTTCTTGAGCTTTAACGAAACCTCTGAAATAGTATCAGAATCCAACTTTTTACTTTCAACTGAAACTCTTGAAGTTAAGCTTAGTGAGTACGAAGCACCAGACCCAGAGTCTGTGAAAGAGGCTAAGTCATTTGGTCAACTGGTAGCTGGATTTGTTATAACCTTAGCTTCGCTTGGAAGTGTGTTTAACGGAAACCCAGCAGTTTTGTGGGGAATTCTAAATGGTCTTGACATACTTATATATATTTCTCTGTCAAGCAACCCCCTTACACCTGAATTAAGGGCTTTTTACCAAGGACTTGACGTTGTAGAGGTTTTTGTCCCTAATCTTTTAGAGTTCGTATTTGACCCTAGCGTCAGTCCCAATACCAACCCTATTTTTGAAGACTTTGGGTTTGAGTCAACTTTGTTTTTACTCAACATAGGAAGGGAGTTAACTATTTTTTGCTTTGTGCTGCTGATGTGGCCAGTAATCTGGATCCTTTCCAAGGTAAAAATAGCTTTTATACGCAGAAAGTCTAGGAGCTTTTTGGAGGAGTATCAGTACAATGTGTTTTTGAGGAACTGGATTCAGTTTTACATTGACTTGGCATCTGCTTCTTTGATTCAGGTCTCTAACAAGCCTTCTTCAGAGGAGGCTGTAGTGTTTAACTACTGCCTAAGCATTGCTTTTGGACTGTTAGTGTTAGCTAGTCCTTTAGCACTATTTATATTTAATATCAAAAACAAAACTAAGATTACCTCTGAAGACCGTAATTTCTACCAAAACTGGGGAGCTTTGTTTTACGAGTACAGGTGTGGAGAAAACTTTTTGGTTTCCTACACTTACTTAGTGTTTCTTTTGAAAAGGTTGCTTTTTGGTCTGAGTTTAGTGCTTCTAGGAGAGTACCCTAACTTTCAACAAGGCTTGAATTTGGCCCTGGTTTGTGGGTATGCAGGCTTTGTTATAATTTTGAAACCTTTTAAAAAAAGCTTTGAGCAGATAGGTACAGTTATAGCTGAAGTAAACGTTTGCTTGCTGTTTGCTGGGTGCTACTACTTTCTGCAGGACTCTTGGAGGACTTATGACCAAGAAATAGGAAGTTCACTCATTTACTTTTCAATGGGGATAGTTGTGCTGCAAGCCTTAACTGGTGTATTTCCTTTAACAGTGCGTATAGTGAAGTGGTTCAAAAGCAAGATAGGCAAGTCTAACGTAGCAGTTCAACCAGCAACGGAAACAGCAACTTTGAGTGTTTTCTCAAGGAACCAACCTGAAGAACAGAAAGAAGACACGATCATGGACATCATCCACATTGAGTCCAAAAAACCCAACACTCCTCAAAGCTGCAAGTCTTTCGAGGGTAACTCGCCTTCTTCTGACCAGTAACCTAATAACCCATTTAAGTTTACCGTAGTTACATTGTCCATTTAAGCAATGCTAGAAAGACTAGGAATAAGGAAAAAGAACGAAAAAGACCCTAAAGAACATGCCCGTGAGTCCTACAAAAAAGTTTACCCCCACATAGGTCCTATTTCTTACAAAGCTTTTAAGGAGTGCGTGCTGCCAATTATCTCTGAGGAAGAAAAGTACACAATGAAAAACCTCAAAGCCTACCACGACCCCAAGCTTCCCTCTTACGTGCAAAGTTCACTTAGAAGCACAGAGAACTTCATAAGGTTCATCCACAGCACAGTGTGCATAATAGTGCCTTGGACCTTAGCAAGGGCAGTGGCAGACTACTCTTTGACAAAATCCATAGCAGGAGGAACCCACATCCTCCACAAAACCACTCTGAAATACGCAGCTCTTATTGGAGTGCCTATGTTCCCTTTGCTGTTTAAAGGACTAAGTGAATTATCCTGTGTAAACGTGGACAAAAGCTTGATGGCTATTAAAAAAGACGAACAACTGTCTAAGTACAGAAAAAGACTTTTGGAAGCTTACCCCGACTACGCCAACTTAAAGTACATAGACGACAAAGCACTCCAAGCCTTTGACGGAGTAGCTATAGAAGAAAAGGAGTGGCTCAGACTCCAGAAGAAACCCGAACCTGAAAAGCCCAAAGAAGAACCTGACTTTAAAGAAGAAGTTGAGTTTTTTGCTGACGAAGAAAAATTCGAGCCAGAAAAAGACTACTTCGACACAGAAGAGTCCTAATATAAGTCTTCACTGTGGAACTGGTTAATAAATGGAAAGCAAAGAGAAACTAGGTGAACTAAGTCCTGAAGACTTGGAAAAGTTGTTTGTGATGGACAACATTAGAACAGGAAGAAGCAGTACTTTGCTTAGCTACTACGGAGGACTCCGAGGACTGGAATCTAAACTAGGAACTAACTTGTACTACGGAGTTTCTAGTAGACAAATTCCTTATTTACTGACTGAATTTGGAAGTAACTATCCCTATGTAAGGCAAAGAAAAGGGTTTTTACACTTTGCAGCTGAGTGCTTAAAGGACACTGTTTTGCAGATTTTAATTGTAGCGGCAATGATATCCCTAGTTGTAGGGTTGATTCAAGAACCCAAAACAGGATGGCTGGAAGGAGTAGCTATTCTTTCAGCTGTAGTTATTGTAGTCCTTGTAACTGCCTTGAACGACTCTATGAAAGAAAAGCAGTTCATAAAACTTAACGCTGAAGTAGACACTCACAAAGTGATAGTCACCAGAGACTCAGTCCAACACGAGATATCCGCAAAAGAACTTGTAGTAGGGGATTTGATGTCCATCAGTCCCGGGGAAATCTTTCCAGCTGACGGAGTTTTGATTAAGGGCAACTTAGTAGTTGACGAAAGCGCTCTTACAGGAGAGTCTAAGCTTTTGAAGAAGCAAAAAGAAGACTTTTTAGTTTCGGGAGCCAAAGTTGTGGAAGGAAATGCTTGGATGCTGGTTGCAGCTGTAGGAAAGTTTTCTTTCCAAGGCAAACAAAAACAACTCACTGAACACTTAGAACAAGAACAAGGAACTCCGCTCCAAGAAACACTAGAAAAAACAGCAGAAGGACTAGGGAAAATAGGATTCTTAGCAGGGACTGTGCTGAGTTTAGTGCTGATTTCCCACGTGTTGTTCGACGCGCTCGTAGAAATGAACTGGAGTTCTGGAAAAACTTCAGAAGTAGTTTCAGCCTTGATACTAGGAATAACTGTGCTGGTGGTAGCAATACCTGAAGGACTGCCTTTGGCTTTGACGCTAGCAATGGCTTACTCAGTGTTTAGAATGAAGGACGAAAAGATATTTGTAAGACACATCAGAGGGTGCGAAGTCATGGGAGCTGCAACTAACATTTGCTCAGACAAAACTGGAACCCTTACTGAAAACAAGATGAGAGTTACTAAGTGCAGTTTCTTTGGAACAGACAACTTAAACCTCCAGCACAAAGACTTTATAGCCGAATGTATTTCTAGGAACACAAGTGCGTTTCTAAGTGAGTCAGAACTTATAGGAAACAGAACAGACTGTGCAATGCTTCTGCTCTTAGAAGACTGGAACAAAAACTACGAAAGTTATAGGGATGAAAGCCTCCAAGTTGCCCAGTTTCCTTTTAGCTCAAACAAAAAACGCATGACAACTGTGTACCAGTTCGAAGACGAAGTAGAAGTTTACTGTAAAGGAGCTGCAGAAATTGTTTTGGAACTCTGCAATTACATAAGTTTGCCTGATTTTTCTTGTGAGACTTTAACTGAAGATTTGAAACAAGATATAAAATGCCAAATAAACGACCTTGGTTCAGAAGGACTTAGAGTTCTAGGGATTGCTCACAGAGTGTTTAACTCAAGCAAACCAGAAGAACTTGAACAAGAGAACTTTGAAAAAGACTTAGTGTTTTTGGGCTTTGTAGGCATAGAAGACCCTGTAAGGTCTGAAGCCAAGGAGTCAGTTACAAGAGCTCAGAACTCAGGAGTGGTAGTTCGCATGATCACAGGGGACTCACTTGAAACTGCTGTTAAAGTAGCGAAAGAGTCAGGAATAGTTCCCAGCGACCTTTTAGAAGAGGAACTAAAAACCTACATTATGGAGGGTTCTGAGTTCAGGGAAAAAACTCTTGGACTAGTCACCATCCAAGACGACGACGGCAAAGTTTCAGGGTTCGAAGTCGGCGACTTAAAGAACTTCAAAAGCATTCAAGAGAACCTAAGAGTAATCGCCCGCTGCTCGCCAGAAGACAAACTCATCCTTGTAACTGGACTCAAGCAGCTTGGAGAAGTAGTAGGAGTCACAGGGGACGGTTCAAATGACGCAGCAGCACTCAAACAAAGTGACATTGGACTAGCAATGATGTCAGGGACTCCTCTTGCTAAGGAAAGTTCAGACATTATTTTGCTAGACGACAACTTTATGTCTGTGCTGAACTCTGTGAAGTGGGGAAGGAACGTGTACTCTTGCATTAGGAAGTTTTTGCAGTTCCAAATGACTGTGAACGGAGTGGCCCTTGCAGTAAGCATTGCAGGAGCCCTTACAGTAGAAGCCTCACCTTTAAACGCTGTACAGATGCTTTGGGTAAACCTTATAATGGACTCCTTAGCTGCTTTGGCACTTGCTACTGAGCCACCTACTGACGAGTTACTTAAAACAAAACCCCACGGACGTAACGAACCTATAATAAACTCAGAGATGTGCGTTACAATGCTAAGTCAAGCTTTTTACCAACTAGCAGTTCTAATGGTGCTTCTGTACTTTGGGCCCACAATGCTTCAAATCGAACAAAGTTATGGCCAAACTACTTGGACTGAAAGCAACGGAAAGCACTTCACTATTTTGTTCCATACTTTTGTGATGCTTCAATTGTTCAACGAAGTCAACTGCAGAAAGTTGTCTCTGAAGGAGTGGAACCTTTTCAAAGGCTTCTTTGATAACTGGATGTTTTTGACTATACTAGTGGTAACTCTAGTAATTCAACTGCTGCTGGTCCAGTTCGGAGGGAAAGCAGTAGGGTGTTCTCCGTTGTCTTTTGAAGAACACTTTTTGTGTGTGGGATTGGGATCTGTAACTCTTTTAGTTGCTTTGCTAGTTAGGGCTCTTGCTCCTTTGAAAGCTAAGTACTTCTCTAACTCTCTTGAAGAAGCCCCTTTATTAGTGACTAATTAAGTTTTACTTTAAGTATAGCTTGGAGGACTTCTTTTTGTACAGAGTAGGACTGCAAACTTATACAGTTGTCACAGAACCACAGTTCACACTCAGGCAAAGAGTGCAAGTTTATACAAGTAGTGTGAAATCCTCTATCACACTCATCGCATAAAAGCATAACTTCCTCGTCTAAATCCGACCCACACACTTCACAGCTCACGTCAACATACGGCCTTTCAAGTGTTTCAGGCTTTAAGTTGGTGTTTTGCACTTCGATAACTTGGTTGCTCAAAGTTAGTTCTGAGTGATTTTTAAAAACTCCTTGTATAAGGTAGAACCTAGCCTTGCACAAAGGACAAGTGTTGACAGACAACGACCAGTTAAAAATACAGGCATAGCAAAAGTCATAGTGATTGCACGGCAAAAGTCCTCGCAACTTGTGCCAGTTCATACCTTCAAAACAAATAGCACAGGTATCAGACGTTAGCCCCTGTCTAGACATTTATTAGTCAAGAGTTAATTTAAGCTTGGAGTATCTTGGCAGGCTAGTAAACTTATTAAAAAGTCCAACTGGTCTATGAGTTCTACTGACTTTGAAGAAGTGTCTATGTTTTTAATGATTTCCCAAGCCATGCAGTCGTGGAGTTTCTCTACAACGTCTGGACGAGGTTGGTCTCTGGTGTCCAGTATCAAGTCAATCACAAACCCAAGGTACTCATAAAGCAAACCTTCGGAGTCAGAGTTCCAAACTAAGAGTTGCATAAGTTTGTTTCCTCCGTTTACGTTTAAGAAACTGTCTTGGGCTTCTTTCCTTCCTGTGTAGATCTTATCGCACAACGCAGCAGTTAGGTACCTTAGGTCGGGCTTTTCACAAAGCATGCACCTAACTAAGATGTTGAAGATGTTTAACTTTAGCAATTTGGAAACTGAAAGTGGCCCTGCTTGGTCCAAAAAGTAATACAGCAGCAAGGTTGCGTTTTCTTTCAAGTCTTCAGAACCAACTCTTATTATGTTGACTACCACTGGCAGGTAAGGTTCTATCTGAGCAGCTATGGTGTCTGGGTACTTCTGAGAAGCTAAGCACAAGTAAACTAAAGCCAAGCTCCCTACTGTTTTGGGCTTTTCAGCCCAAGAAATATATACACGACAGTTGGGTATTTCGGAGTCGTCAGTAATCATTTGGGTGACTTCTCTCCACCTTTTTAAGTTGAAGCACCACTCTAGGTAGGCTTGCAGGTCTTCTGGAGTTTGTTTCTTTTCTTCTGGGTGTTCTAAGTAGTACTTTTCTAAGAACACCAAACTGTCTTGGTCACTCCAGTCGTCATCAGGACCAGGGAACCTGTGTCTTCTCTGAACTGTATGACTGGAAACACTAATTTCTTCTCTTCCTTGGCAACACCCCATTTATAACTGCATATTAAGCGAATTAAATCCTTCCAGAAACATTGTTTTGAACTCTTCAAAGTTGAGTTTGCCATTTTTCTCTTGGTCAACTTCTCGAATCATTCTTTGCACTTCTTCAAGAGGCAGTTGTTTCCCAGTTTTTTTCAAAGCAGCCACTACGTTCTCTTCAGTGATGTAGCCTGTTCCGTCCACGTCGAAGTGGTTAAAGGCGTTCCACAGTGTTTCTTCGTTTAGTTGCATTTTAGAAGACAAGGTAGCTGCTATGAACTCTGAGTAATTGATTCTTCCGTTTCTTTTATAGTCAGCGTTCTGTATGATTTCACTGACTTGGTCAGCTGCAAGGTCACAACCAGCAGCCACTAGGGCTTCTTCTATTTCTTGTGCCGACAAAAACCCAGTTTCGGACTTGTCGTAGTGTGTAAAGGCTTCTTTGAGTTCCTTGATGTCTTCTATTTTAAGGTCCTTCACTATAATCGCCATAGCTTCTTTTTGGAACAAACTGGTGGTTTTATAGCGCCTGAGCGAGTCTAGAATTTGGGGGTCTATAGCAATTTTCTTTTCGGTGTTTGCTTCTTTGAACCAGCTGTGCCTAAGAGCTTCTTCAGCAGACAGTCTGAAGGACTGGTTTTTTTGAAGTAGTCTTTTAAGCAGGTTCAGGGCTTCTTCACTAATCCCCTTCCAAAGGTACCCTGTCAAGTCTGCTTGTTCGCTAATGATTCTTTGGAAAATTTCCTTGTGGGAGTTTCCTGTGAAAGGAAGGGTCCCACTGAGAAGCATGTACATGATGATTCCGCATCCCCAGAGGTCGCACTTGAAGTTGTAATCTCCTTTGATTACTTCGGGTGCTATGTAGTAAGGCGTTCCTAAGACAGTGTTCATCCTTTTGTTACGGCCTAACTTGCTTCCGAACTTATTGGACAAGTTGAAGTCAATGATTTTAAGCTCAGCATCGGGTTCTTTCGAAGCAAACAAGAAGTTCTCAGGTTTTAAGTCTCTGTGGCAAATTCCGTTTTTATGAAGGTGGTTTACAGCCCTCAGGATGCTTTGCATAACTACAGCAGCGTCCTTTTCGGAGTACCTTTTTTTTTCCAGGATGTGGTCGAAAAGTTCTCCCCCAGAACAGTACTCAGTCACGAGATGGATGTACTTTTTGTCTTCGTAGCTTTCGTAAAGCTTTATGATGTTAGGGTGGTCTACTTCAAGCAGAGTTTCGATTTCCTGCTTGAGAGTTTTTTTCTCTTTTTCAGTTTTCAAAGAACCTTTGTCAATAGTTTTGATAGCAAATTTCCTTTTAGGGTCCCTGAGCATGTGGGCTTTTCTGACCTGCCCAAAACTGCCTTTGCCCAAGAGTTTTTCCATTTCGTAGTGCTTATGAATATTGTCCCTAATTATGCTTAAGTGAACTTCTTTGTTCTTCCCTGATTTAGAAAAGCATTTCCCCATTTTATAGTACTTTTCACAAGTGACTTTCAAAGTTTTAGCAGTTAAAATTTAAGTAGCGGGATTTCAAGTAAATTTGAAATGTCAGACAGGTATTCAAAAAGTCTACTAGTAGACAGGAACTACTCCACTTCTAGGTTTGCAAATGGAATAAGTGCTTCTGGCTTAGACACTTCTGCTCACAAACAAGAAACCTTCCGAACTCAGGAACCAAAAAAAGCCACTAAACTCAAAATCCCCAAACTGCCTTTAGACTCCCTTCTTGAAGAAGACTCTGAAGGACCTAGTTTAAACTTGTCTGCTATTTGCATTGACAACACTTCAGGCAAAAAAAAGTCCTACGAAAGTCCTAAAGACGAATCCCAAGAACTCATGATGCTTCTTAGCCACCCTCAACACAAACCCTACTCCAGACTTGACGAAAGCTCCGTTATAGACCCTTTAAGTCACATTCTGGTTGAAAACCAAGCTAATAAAGAAAACACCACTCCAAGCAGTAACCAGCTCAAAACCATTCTAAAAAAACAGTCACAAAGGTTCGATAAAGCCTTACTGGTTTTGCAAGCCAACTTTAACTCTTACAAAGAGCAATCTCAGTCCCAAATATCCCAGTTACAAAACCAAGTGTCCAGTTTAAAGGCCCTAGTTAACTCTTACTCAGACAACACCCAAAAAATGCACTCTCACTTGTCTGCTCAAATAGCTGATGCAAAGGACCAAGCTGAAGAAAAACTAGCTAAGCAGCAAGAAGAACTTGAACTTAAACTCCAAGAACAAGCCAAAAGCAACCATAATTTTACTAAGCAACAACTTGCCCAGTTCCAACAAGAGTACGAAGAAAGGTCCAACAGAAGTCGCTCTGTCATGCAGCCCAGAAAGCCTGAACAAAGACAACCCAGCAGAGCTTACCAAGACTTAGTTAAAGAAAACAGAAGACTGCGAGAAGAACTTACTTTCTTATGGAAAGACTACGGCAGAAACAAACTGGGTCTTCAGTTCAATAAACAGTAATTGTAAAAATGAAAGGTGTTAAGGTGTCTAGGAGTCTTTTAGAAGAAACTTTGCAGAGCTCAGCTAAAAGTGGAGTAGTAATTGGCACTGGAGACTGCATTTACCATCTGGCTTACACTCCTCCAACTAGTATAGACACCAACCAGTTACTTTTTGATACTTTATCTGTGAAACTAAGCAACACAAGTACTTACGCAGACTGGGTAGTAGAACACTTTAAACAAGTTTCAAAGATGCTTGTAGGCGGTCTTAGAGTACTAGGACTGTTTACAACTGGAGAAGTGGATTCTATCTACGACTCCAAACAAACTGCCCAGCAAAAAGACGTACTTCAACTACTCACTAAAATAAACAAACACATAAAAGCAAACACTCTGATTCACCTGCACTTCAGTTCTGTGCAGTCTGTTTGTCGAGAGTTAAACTTTGAAAGCTTAAAAACTACAACACTGCACTTAGTTTTGGAAGACTTAGTTCCTCTTCAAAAAGTCACTGCTTTAGTGCCTGTTTTCATTCAAACTCAAGAAACACAAGTTGGTGAACAAGTGCATCACCTCATAAATGAACTCTCTAAGTCATTTATGAAGTCATTCATACTTGTGGACAAGTCTCAGTTAAGAGCAAAGATTTACTTGAAACACCCATCCCAAACCCAAACTCCAAAAATCAGACTTAAAGGCTACATCCAGGTTTGTTCAGTATTCACTGCAACTACTGACGAGAAGCAAATAGCTGAGGACTTAAAACAAGACTTTGTTTCCAACTTAAAAACCAGAAAAGAATTTTTGTTCCAAACAACTCAGTCTTTTGGAGCTACCACTGCTTTTCCCCGAAGAGTTCTTTTAGAAGGACACAAAGGAGTTACTTTCAGCGACATCCTTTTTGAAGACGAAACCACCCACAACTCTTTAGAAAGGGCTTCTGAACTCCTTAGCTTCACTCCTTTAGAGGTTTGGGAGCACGAAAAACCCATTCCCAAACCCACCACTTCTAAAAAACCTCCTTGGTTTGTGGTTCCACTGCTTGTGCTTTTAACTGCACTATTGATTGGAGTGATATCTAAGCTTTTAACTTAGTTACTTTTGGGGTAAAAACCCGTTGGCTGTTGAGAAAAGGTTAACTGGGTTCTTCGAGTCCATGATCATGAAGCCTTTGAGGCCTAAGCCTTTCATCATTCTTGCTTGCATTTCAGGTCCTGCCTTTGCCATAGCTATAATGGTTTCTCTGCCCACTGCCTCTACTACTTGTTGGAACTTTTCAGTTTCGATCTTCGCCAGTTGTCTTGCTTTGTTGATTTCTAGTTCGTCTAATGACTTCTTTTTGGCAACATTGGCTTCATTGGTGCTTCTGATGTAGTTCAGTTCAGCTTCGTTTTTGATTTTTTTAGCTTGTTCTTCGAACTCAGTTTCTTGGACTTTGCTTTCAAGTTGGATTTTTTTAGCCTTGCTTTCAGCTTGGGCTTTGCTTGTCATTTCACCTGCAAGTTGGACTTCTTTGTTTTTAGCTTTTAGTTGGATCAGTTTGATGCTTTCTTGCTCAGCATCGATCATGTCTCTTACGCCCTGAAGTTCAATTTCGCCTTTATTGTGCTCGTCAGCTTTTTTGGCTTCGTACTCAGCACGGGCTTTGTTGGCTTCTATAGTGATTTCGATGGCTTGAGTAACTGACTTCTTTAAGCTTTCTTTGGTTTTCTCATCAGTGGGTTCTACGCTCTGAATGTCCACGTTGCTCACCACCAACCCGTTGGCTTCAAACTTAATTTCAGGCTTGGGGTCTTTTATCCTCTTCCCAAAAACAGAAGCTTTAATGATTTCAGAGGAGTTCTGGTGGAACTCTTCAAAGGTGTAAGCAGACACTGCCCCTCTCACTCTGCTAGCAATGGTTTTGCAAGCGTCGCCTACAAAGTCCTTAACTTGGAATATTTTGTTGACTGACTCAAGGTCTGACTTATCCACGTTAAAGTACCAGTTGTAACTTAAAGAAAGGGCCAAACTGGCATGATCGGAGGTTTCAACTATAACTACGTCACTCATAAAGTCAGGGCCTAGCATAAGGGCTAGGTTCTTTATTTGGTTTTCTTTTTTAGGTTTGCCTCCTGACAAGTTGAGCACAGTAAAGGACTCGTCTGGCTCAAGCATGATTCGGTCTGGTCCAAAGACCACTCGGCTCTCTTTCTTTTTGTAGTCGTAAACTTGAACTGCTGAGTTGTGAGGCACTCTGAAAGACACCACTCGGGTTTTTTCTCTTTGGTAAGGCTTTCCAGAAGACATGTACTTGATGTCCCCTTTCTCGCTTTGGGCTATTTGGAAAGTTTCTCCTGTCATTTGTCTGGCTACAAGTTCTTCAACGTCAGAACTGAGTTCCATTTCCCAGAGTTCTTCGTGAGGCTTCAGCATGTAGCTTTCTCCACTCACAGCTTTGACTTCTCCAGTTTTAGTGTCCCTTACGTAGATCCCTTCGTTTTCGTCTAGAGGAATGGTTTTCCGGGTCTCAATGATTTCAACTTCAATAGGGGGAATGTAGTCGCAAGGCCCATAAATCATCCACCTTTCTCCGGCTTTGTGAGTTTCTTCGCTGGAGTCAGTAAAGTCTTCAACTGCTTTCAAAAGCAAAGCTTCGTCTTCACTCAGTACAAAAATGTCCTGGATTCCGTTCTGGAGTGATTCTCGAGGTTTCAAGAAAAAGGTTTTTTCGCCCACTCTGAGTTCTTTTTTTCCGTAAAGGTTTCTGCCTGTAGTTTCGTCTACAGGGTTTAAAATGACTGCGTACTGCCTGTTGTTAAGGACCACTGCATTGACGTAGCCAACTACTTCTTCGCTGACGTCAGGGATGTGGGTATCAGACATCTCCAAATTCACGAGCCACTCTTCTCCAGCTTTCCTTTCTTTTCCGTAAACGTC
>PR_CR_10_Liq_1_inCRDRAFT_1000664_pt1 | contig 20992 bp, 18 predicted proteins | sample PRCRCaboRojoPR_3_FD_10241 | JGI IMG/M metagenome (IMG submission 10241)
GTTGTTCTGAGTATTTTAAAAGGCTCTGGAAAGTACTCTTTGATCTTGTACTTGATTTTGCTTTCCAGAAACACTTCGAAATTCCAAAAGGCTGCATTGGGTTGTTTGATTAAGTACTCTTCAAGGGGTTTTCTTTTAGAGAACAAAAAGTTAAGACCTGTAAGCACTTTCAGGACGTTTCTCGTCAGCAAGCCTCGGAAAAACGAAAAGTAAGGGTTGAAATCCTGGTTTATGATACTTTGATAAATTCCCGACTCTTCAGTTAAAGTCTCAGACTGTACATCTGTTCTGCATACTATGCACCTGACTACTTGTTTGAGCATTTTGGGCTCAGAAACTCTGGCAACAAAGATTGTAAGTCCTGAAGAAGAGCCCAGTACCCAATAAATTTCAATTAACCAAGTAGGAAGTTTGTGTCCAATGATCTCAATAAAGTTGATGATAATGATCAGAATCAAAACGACAGAAAAAACAACTACTACAAGGGAATGGTAAAACATGTAATTAGCTGCATTCTGTCCCTTGAGTTTGCACAATGAATGCACCGCTAAAACTGAACTCATGAAGACAGGAAAAAGCATAGAAACAGAAACTAAATTTCGGATATGATACTCTACTCCGATCGTGATAAACAAAAACATGTACACTGAAGGAATTCCCAAACTTAGTGCGTGGTAAACGATTCTCCGAGGTTTCGTGGTAGACCTAAATGGTCTTTTGATCTTAGAGTAGATTTCAAAGGAAAGTATAAAGGCATAGTTGGAACTGCAGAAGTAAGCCCAAGTAAACACTGCATTTGAAGTTCGTTCAAAACCTTTGATTTCATAAAAAGCCAAGAACCAAGTACAGTCTAGGATTAACTGCATCGAGCACTGCAAAAGTACGAATTCTCCTGGGTACTTCCTCAGTTTTCTAACTCTCAGATGGCTCCAAATGAGTACTCCTGAGGTCAGGATAGAAAGTGGTGCTAAAAAAAGGCATGATATAGTAATTAGGACATCTGTGGACATCATTAAACTATATAAATAAACTAATGCACTTTGAGCAGTATAGTTCTGATGGGCATTGAGCAGAGAGTTTTATGCCGTATAGAACACTTGGAATTTACCTAAGAAAGAACGGGGACAGAAACTTGACTCAAGAATTGGTGATTATCTATGGCTTAGTTAATACAACTTAGCATTCAATACCTTAAAGAATTATTCAGGAATATTTTTGAGTGAGGACTCATCAACTGGTTCTTCTTCAGTTAAAGTTCCCATTTCAGGGTCGAGGACTACTTCAAAGTATTCTTTTGAGTAATCTTCAATGTTGACCCTGAGTAGGTTGCTGAATTGTGGCTTTTTTACTGCTTTTTTGTGTACTCGACTTCTGATTTCGTACTCAGTAGCAATGTCTTCTTCGTTGATGAAAGTTGAGTCTTCGAAAGTTCGGCTGTTCTTTCTGAGAATACTTTCAGAAGTAAAAGCACTTTTAGGAGGTTTTTTAAGGGGGAGTTTGGGCACTTCGAGACCCAAAGAGTCACTAGAGCTCTTGGGGAGGGAGTTGCGTCTTTTTTGCTTTTGGAGGATAGGAGAAGAGTGCCTGCTAGACTTGTTGGACACAGAAATGTACTTCTTTCTGAAGGGAACTAGGAACCTGAGTTTGTTGCTGTAGAAGTTGGGAGTCTGGTTTAGGGTTGCCTTTCCTTCGGTAGGACTCACTATTTGCGCCAAGGAATGGTTTTCAACGGACTTTGTGTTGTTGAATTCTTTCTGGTAGTTTATTTTAATGAGTTGCTTCTCCAGAGACCTTATGTCGTAAACAACCAAAGCACTAAACACCAGCGTGATGATCAAGGAGTCAAGAGCAAACCCCCAAAGCCATTCGCCTTGAGGGTACTCCGAGATTATGATGATTTGGGACACAATCATTGGAATGTGGGTGAAAAAGACACATAAGTACCCTAGCTTGATGAGGGGTTTGATGACTTTGGACTTGTCGTCAAAAGCAGCATCAAAGATCTTGAACTTGCAGAGTTTGGTTATCAGGAGTCTTATCAAGTTGAACGAGAATAGGGCAACTGTGAGCTCAATGAAGAGAACCCACTTGTTATGCTTGGCTTTCCATACTTGGAAGGTAAAGTCGTCTGACTTAACTGCCCTCCAGTGCTTCAGTAAAAACACCAAGTTGGAGGTTATTTGAACACACATGCCAAACACAACGAGCACCAAGACTGCAGTGTAAGTGCCATCCTGGCCAAAGGCTTCAACTGCCACTAGTGTTCTAGAGACAAAGTAGTCTTCGTTGTTGAAAGGAATGTAGAACAGCAAAAGCATCCAAGAAGCTGCTGCCTGGAAACTAAGTATTGAAACTGCGGACTTTGCAAAGGAGACGCCTGAAGTAAAGACATTCACCACTCCTATTGTTCCAGAAGAAAGCACACTAACTGTGGTGAAGGGCATGAACCCCTTTTCGTAACTGTACTGAGTGTCTGCTCTTTCCGAAGTGGTTGCATTGAGTACTACTGAAGGAGTTTGTTGGACTTCTTCTTGAGCTTCTTGATAGATTTCTGGGCAGTTCTTAACATCAGAGCAGTCCTTGCATTCGTTTCCTGACTTCACAAAGCCAGAAGGGCATTCTTCAAGGCACTTTCCTTTTAGCAAAACTTTATTTTCTGGACAAGAAAGGCAGTCCGAAGGCAAAGGCCCGCAAGTCAGACAGTTTTCACTGCAGTCTTCACAAGTTTTGTCCACCAAAACAGTAAAGGCAGGACAGGAGGTCAGGCAATCCCCTCTGTAGGCATAAAAACCTTCCTGTGAACACTCAGTGCAGTAATTGATATCTGACTCACAAGATAAACATTTTGGAGAACACTTAAGGCAGTTTCCAGACTGGGTTAGGGTGTAGCCCGGGTCGCAAGGAACTCGGCAAACAGATTCGATGGTTAAAACTTCTTCTTCTAGTTTGCAAGAAGTGCACTGGCTCTCACTGCCCCAGCAAGTTCTGCAGTTGGAACTGCAGGGAACGCAGGAACTTCCATCGAAGTACTCGCCTTGAGGACAGTCTAGCTCGCATCTTCCTCTGACCAAGGAGTACTCTTCGGGACAAGAAGTGCAGTAAGTTTCGGCTTGGCTGCAAGTTAAACAGTTAACAGAGCATCTCAACAACTTTAAAGACTTTTTGACCAAACTTGGCATTAAGAATTGATAGTGTTTTTGGTAATAATTATGAAAGAATTAACAAATGTTTTGGAAAAGTCTGATGAAGCCCCTTCAAACTACTTCACAACAAACTTAAGACAAAGTTTATTGGAAAAGTCCCATGACGTCTCTTCACTTTACGTCCCTACACAGGACTCCAACCGCACAACTTGTAGTTTTTGCTTGAAAGAAAACATTCCCAACTACATTTACGAGCCAACAGCCTTAACCTGGCTGAACTGTGGAGGAATTTGTTTGATAGGGTGTTGGTTGGGACTGTGTCTGGTTCCCATTTTGGACAATGATTTTCAGTACCCAAAGATTTACTGCAGTTACTGCAACAAAAGACTAGACAATAATTAATCTTTAAATAAACCGGAACAAAAACATCAGTTATAGGTTGCGTTTGCTTTTAGAATAAATCTTAGAAATGTCATCAGATGCAAAAGTCACAGCCTCCCAGAGAAAACGCAACCTTCACCTAAATATACACAGAATCAACTCAGATTTTCCAACTAACTTTGCCAAAAGTCCCCAGAAGCCGGTGTGGAAGGACAAACTAGTCCAAGGCCAGTTCCACGGAATCTGCTCTAAAAAGGGTCCTTTCAGACAGAACATGGAAGACCGTTTCTGCGTGTGTCTTTCAGGAAACTTCCTGAGTTTTGGCGTATACGATGGGCACAATGGTGGGGAGGCTGCTGAGTTTGCCTCAAGTTACTTGCAAACCCAAATAAGATTTTTTACATTAGAGTCCTTGACTGAGGCTTTTGAGCAAACTGACTTAGCTTTTTGCAATTCATCCTCAAACACAAACTCAGGAACCACTGCAGCTGTGCTCATGACTCAGGAAGATAAGTTAATTGTGGGGAACCTGGGAGATACCAAAGTTCTTGTAGTTAGTGAAGAAACATTTGAAATTCTCAGTCAAGACCACCTGGCTTCAGACAACTCTGAAAGAAAGAAAGTGGAACAGTCAGGGGGCTTTATTGTGCCAGTAGGAAGTATGATGAGAGTTCAAGGCCGTCTTTCAGTAACACGGAGCATTGGGGATTGCTGTTACAAGAAGTACTTATCTAGTGAACCGTTTGTTTGCTCCAGAAAACTCGGACAAGATGACTTAGTGGCAGTAGTAGCTAGTGACGGACTCTTTGAAAGACTTGAGTGCAGGCAAATTGCAAATTACGTCAGGGAAATGAAAGACAGAGGCATGGGTCAACTGGCAGAAGGACTCACAAACAAAGCAGTAAGCAGTGGCACGAGAGACAACGTAACTGTGATTAGCGTTGACTTGAAAGAGATGGTTTGCAGGTTTCAAACCACTCAAACAAGAGTGTAAATGTTAATAGTTATTGTAATTACAAGGGTTTATGTGAGTTTATTCTGGGTTCCATGCCATTGAATTCTGGAAACAAAGTTTTAAGGGCCTGCTTTATCTCTGAGGTCTTCTTGGAAAACAGTTCATTGTTGGCATCGAACTTAAGCCAAAGCTCTACTTTGTAACTCTTTTTCTTATCAACAATTCTGCAGCCTACAATGTCTTCGCTTGAAGGCAGAGTTTCACCTATGACAGAAAACACCAGTTTGTCCCAGACTGGTTTGAGTTGGTCAGTTCTTAAAGAAATTCTGTAGTTTATGTCTGAGCCCAAGCAGTTGGTGGGGTCTTCCCAAGAAGGCTTTGAGGAGTTTTCGAACACTGCTAGGGCTTCCACACAAGTCTTTAAGTCCACTACAAACACAGTGGTTTTGGTTCTTTGGTTGTAAAATAAGCCACTTGGGTCTGAGTGAGGAAGTGAGTTCCAGTGCTGCCAAAAACTGTGCAAGTCCCCAAAGTCCCCTACTTTCTGCATAGTTTGTTCGAAGTTTTCTGTGGAACTAGGTTGGTTTTGGTTCCACATTTCCCACAAAGCCCATTTTCTTTGAAGTGGCCAAGAACTTTCCATGTTTATTAGGATTATCTAGAAACTACTCGTTGCTAGTAGGTAGGTTTTTCATCCTGATTTGGTACTGGTTGGTTTCCTTGTTCTTTTGTGCTTTTTTGAGTTCTAAGAGTTGGAAGAACCTCACTAGAAAGTACAGCAAAGAACCTGCAATTCTGAAAAGGATCATTCCTAGTACAACTAAAGTCATGTAAAGCATGTACAGACTCCCCTCTGGGTCGAAACTAAGTAAGTCTTACACCAACATAAGAGCCACAAATGCCAAACTCAAGGCAATCCAGCCTACAAGCCAGAAGAGCCTGAAGGTCTTGAAGGACTTTTCTTTCTCCTGGAATCCCTTCACGTTTTGTGCTGCGTAACACTTACCGTTTTGGTCGTTCCTGATTCCCCAAGTAACGTCGTGCAGGTTGCAGAAGGCGTAAATCAAGTAGATGCTTAAGAAACTGGGCAGCATGTACAGGTACTGGAACATGCCTCTCGAGTATTCTTTAAGCTGCCCGTGAACTGCTGCACACACAAAAATTCCAAAGAACAACACTCCTATGTAAAACCCAACAACCAGAGTTATTTCACTTCTGAGTATTTCGTAACTAACTGCGCAGAAGGAACTTACGGTCAGGAACCCCAGTAAGCCTGCACAGGTCATGTAAGTCCCCTTGAACCTATGGACTGACTTAGGCACCAACGAAACAACAACAAGCGAAACCATGCAGCACCCGTACAAACCCCCTGCACTCCAAGTGACGAGTCCGTAGTAGTCTTCTGTACCAAACACCAGAAGGAATATGTAGAATATGTATAAAAAGTATATTGCAGGAGCAAGTGCACCTACAACAACATTTAAGCTTTGGTAGAAAATGTACAACACAAAAAGGAACTTTCTGCAGAGACTGTGCTTTGTTTTGGGCAAGTTCCCGAAGAGCAAAAGAGTCCTTAAGAAAGCAAAGCGGGAACCGTTTATCCACCTTCTTCTCTGCTGCATGATGCTTGGGTAGGTGTCAGGGATGTCAGTAGTTACCTTTGCGTCTTCGATGTAGCTCAAAGTGTACTTGGAGTCCTTGTTGAGCACAGTGGAGACTGACAGCAGTTGGTCCTCGGCTAAAAGCATGTTGGCTTTCCAACAGTTGATTTCAGAGTCTTCTCTGAAAGCATAGAAGTAGTGCTTGTCGAGGGGGTCTCCTTTGATGGCTTCCCACCTGTAACCGCAAAAAGCTCCTGGAAGCACGTTTACGAAGCCTAGAATTCCCTCCAAACACTTGTCCATAAAGTGAGAAACTCTGTACTCTATGTCTTGGGAGATTTCTATGGGATGGCAAATCTTAGGGTCTTCAGGAACTATGTTTCCACAGGCACCTCCTAGTTGTTGGTTGTTTTCCATTGCTTCGACTATTTTGTATATTGCAAAGTCAGAGGGAATGGTTCCGCAGTCCAAAAGAATGCAGTACTTTGGACTGATGTGGGTGGCAAAGCACTTGAAAAACCACCTATGAGAGTTTATTTTGCCTTTGTTTGAGTGCTTGATTCCAGTGATAAGGTTGATTGTGGGGTAGGTGTCCTTTTCGTTCTTGGCAAAAACAAACTCAGTAAAAAAGGTGTGCAGAGTTGCTGAGGGAGAGTCCTGGATCTGGTCCAGGTCGAAGATACTCATTGACTTTCCAAACTGCTTCATGCTCGGATGTAACTTTTCCAGTCCATCTTGGATAATTACTACCGAAACAGGACCGTCGCAAAGGTTGTTTTGAAGCATGTTTTCAACGTTTTTGAGAATCCCGCTCATTGTGGACTGGAGTTCGTAGGAGCTTTCGTTGTATAGAGTCACACAAATCAAAACCTGACAGGGAGCACTAGTTCCTAGGGCCCTTATCTTAGAAGTGAACTGTTTGGGGGAGTAGTTAGCTGGGTCTTCTTGGGTGATTGTTGAGTACTCTAAGTTTTGGAACCTCAGTGCTTGGTTTTCTGGCAAGGGACTTAGCATTAGTTCGCTTTCGGGTTCCATTAAATGATTACTAAGGAATCTTTAGAGTTAAGTTATAAGTTTTTTTACTGAACAAAAGTTGTTGAATTTTTATAAATATGAGAGCAGACCAAGTAGAAATGCTTCTGGAAGACAGAAGGGATTTAGGCCTTAAAAAGGAAGTGCTTGCTCAGTTAGTTCATAAGTACGCTAGTCTGAAGAAAAGACTGCCTGATAAAAAGAAATCCCTGAGGCTAACTTTGAATTTGGCTTTGCAAAGCGACTTCGGAGAGGCAAGCACATTGTGTTCTCCTTTGTCAGCAGCCTCTCCCTTCTCGTTTATGGACGACTACGACATTTCGGAGATGGCCAATAGTTCCTTTGTTTTCAACCAAGACAGTTTTGTTGGACTGAATGCTTTTTTTACGAACAAAAGAGTTTACTCAGCAGACGGCTACGAAGTCATACGGCAGAACTTCAACAAACTCTACAATATGCACTCACGGTTTGGAGGTGCGAGACTTAACAACTCAAACCAAGAAGTCCACATTTCAAACGTCAGACAGTTCTATCTGGATAATCACATAACATATCAGTTGTTCATGAACCTGGCAGTTAACTCCTTCAATAACAAGCAGTGGGTTGACTTAGGAATGTTTGCAGTCTCCATAGAGAGTCTGCACAGTGGGTTGTTTGACAAGACCTCATTTTTTTATAAAGAACCCAACAAAGAAGCCAAAAAGAGAATCACTATCCAAAAGCTACTATTTTTCTTTTGCTTAGTTGACTTCACCCAACAGTCACTAGGGCCACCTGAGTTGAGACTTGCTATAAACATGGCTTTGAACCGCAACGACAAAAACCTGCAAACAGACAAACTTGTAGTTTGGACCTTAAAGAAAGTCCAAGACTCTACAGGCAAGTCTAAACAAAAAGTTTCCTTTGACGAGTTCTACAATGTTCTTCTTAAATAATGTATTAATCTAGAACTAATATGGACTATTCTGACGAGCACTTAGAAAACCTAGCTAGCAGACTTAAGTCAGAACTCAACATAGCAAACAGAAAACATAGGTTCAAAACCTACCAAAACTGCTTTGTCGGAAGCGAAGCTGTGGCTTACATGGTCAGCAACAACGTAAAGTATACCTAGATTGCAAGCAATGAAAATGAAGCACTCGAAATTGGAAACTTGCTCCTGGACAAGCACATAATCCACCATGTTTGCAGAGACCACTCCTTCAAAAACGAAAAGCTTTTTTACAGGTTTGACTCTGACGAACCTAACAAAGGCCAGCCTAGGCCTGCTCCTCCTAACCTCCCTTCTACTTGGTCTGAGTACTTTTCTGAGAACTCCCAGTCGAGCATTATGGCTTCCGATGTTCCTGAGGGGTTCACTGACTTCTTTGAGAAAAATCCCTATTCTGAAGAGGTCTTTTTGGACTTTCAGAACGCTAAAACCCTTGATAATGCCCGTCCTGCTCGTTGGGAAGACCCAAAGCCTGCCCAGAAGTACCATATGGTGGCAATAGGAGCTGGAGCCGGAGGACTGGTTACTGCAGGAGGAGCTGCAAGTTTAGGTGGGAAAGCTGCTATTATAGAAAGGGGGTTTATGGGAGGTGACTGCTTGAACACAGGCTGTGTGCCTTCTAAAGCTTTGCTTAAGTGTGCAGGTGTGTACCAGCAAATTAAAAACGCTTCTGAGTTTGGAGTGATTATTGGAGGGGAAGTGAGTCTGGACTTTTCGAAAGTAATGGAAAGGATGAGGAGGATCCGGGCTGAAATCTCTGAACATGACTCTTGCAAAAGGTTCACAGACGAGTTTGGAGTGGATGTTTACTTAGGCCATGCCAGGTTTGCTTCGCGCAGTTCTTTGGTTGTAAACGGAGAAACAATTGAGTTCGAAAAGTGCTGCATAGCAACTGGAGGGAAACCTAAAGTGGCTCAGATACCAGGGATTGACAAAGTGCCTTTTTATACAAGTGAAAACATTTGGAACCTAACTAAACTTCCTAAGAGGTTGGTTTTCATTGGAGCAGGACCAATCGGGTGTGAGTTAGCTCAGGCTTTTGCTAGGTTTGGAAGCAGAGTGACGATGGTGTCTAACCAAGACCAGTTCCTTCCCAGGGAAGACAGAGACGCTGCTTTGATTCTTGAGGAACAACTTGTAGCTGAAGGAGTTTGTTTTCGGAAAAACGCTTCAGTTGAGCGTGTAGACTTGCTTTCACCAGAGTCAGAGGACGGCTTTCCTCTGATCCAAGTAGTAGTGGACGGAGAAAGGCACGAGTGCGAAGCAGTCATGATGGCAGTTGGCAGAACGCCCAACGTTGAGGGCTTGGACCTGGAAACGGCTGGAGTTGAGTACACCCAATCAGGAATAACTGTGAACGACTACTTGAAGACCTCAAACAAAAACATCTATGCAGTAGGGGACTGTGCTTCTAAGTACCAGTTCACACATGTAGCAGACGCAATGGCCAGAATTGTGTTGAGGAACGCATTGTTCCATGGAAAGTCTAAGTTTTCTGAGCTCTGCATACCTTGGTGCACTTACACTGAGCCAGAGATTGCGCACGTGGGTTGCTATTCTAGGGAACTGAAGAACCAGAACTACCAAGAATTTGTGAAGTACTTCAAAGAAGTGGACAGAGCCATTACGGAGGGGGAAACCCAGGGGTTTGTGAAGATCCTGTGCAAGGGCAAAAGTGACGAAATACTAGGAGCTACTATTGTTGGGAAGAACGCGGGAGACATGATATCAGAGATCAGTGTGGCTTTGGTGAACAAGGTAGGTTTGGGCAAAATAGCCAAAGTGATTCACCCATACCCCACTTTGGCAGAAGCTATAAAGATGTGTGCTGATGACTACAACAGAACCCGACTGACTCCCACAGCCAAAAGCTTTATGAGGTTCATAATTAACTCCACTTAGTTGGAACTAATAAAAATGCATAGTAGAAAACGCAGTCGGTCCAGAAGCCCAATTCAAGAAACTCCGCAATTTCCACTGATAGTTGCTGTTCCCAAGAACCTATTTAATGCTTCCCAAGTCAACGAACTCCAGAAAACAATTGTAAAATGCCACAAGGTAGACAGAGTTCACTATGCTGACGAAATTCCAGCAGAGGAGTTCCAAGACAACATCCTTTACATTTACGGTCAGTCAGTCAAGGGGAAAGTAGACGCTTTGTCTTGCTTGATTGCAGCACTCCAAAAAGCCCAGGAAGCAAGTACCATAGAAATCAAAATGTTGATTCCTGACAGCATGGTGACTTTGCTAGTGGGGAGGCACGGAAAACAAATCCAGAAAATCCAGTACTCTTCCAACACCCAAATAAGCATCAAACCTGAAATTCGCAACTTCCGAGAAAGAGTTGTCCATATTGAGGGAAGACCACCTAACATCGAAAAAGCAGTTAAGGAGATCTACAAGTTAATAGTTGAAAAGCGAGCTAGTCCAGAACCCAAAGCTGCACCCTTGGAAGGAGGTGCTGCTAAGTTCATAATTCCTGGAGAGTGTGTAGGCTACCTTATTGGGAAGAACGGAAGCTTCACCAAGAAACTCCAAGAAGACTATGATGTGGACTTCAAGGTGTACCCTGGAATAGGACAACCTTGCAAAGACGAAGAACACATTGCTGTTTTGAGTGGAAGACACAAAGATTGCAGGTACGCTATCCGGAAGGCTGTGGTCAAAAAGATTCTTGATGCAGTGGAGGCCACAGGGTGCCCAAGCACTGCCCAACTAATTAGGATGTTAATTCCTTCAAACATCGTCAAGGAACTCATAGGGCCTTCAGGAACTACCATTAAGAGTATTTCTTCGAAGTCAGGAGGAGCTACAATCAGGGTGCTTTCGGACACAGAGTCTGAGAAACTGAACCCCTATACAATTGTGACTATTGACGGACCTTTGGAAGTCAAAGAAAACGCAGCCATGAACATTTTTGAGATTTTGGACAAACCCACAACTAGCAGTCCACCGAGAAAGCACTACTCAAAGTCGCCTGAACCTGAACCTATTTCCTTCTTTGCAACGGTTCCAGACAGTTTGGTAGCCAAACTGATAGGAAGGAATGGGGATAACGTGAAAAACATGATGAACAAAGCCAAATGCAAAATAAGTTTCCAGAAGAGTGCTACTCAGTCCCTAAAAACTCCAGAAGGGGAATCAGCTCGGCTTTGCTATTTCAAAGGAACGCCTGATAACTTGTCTGCTGGTGTTAAGATTTTACTAGAAAACATCCAAAAGCACGAACACCCTTAAATAAAACCAGATGGATAAAATAACTCAAATACAACGTCATGTTAACTCCAAACCAAGCAGTCTACTTTGCTTTGTCCTCTTTAAGTCACAAAACTCCTCCCTTAACAAAAATCCAACTTTTCACCGATAAAAGGGGCAACAAACTTAGTCAAGGCGTCATCAGTAGAGTAATCCTTACCTCAAGGATTATTCGCATAGGATGATCAACTTTAGGCTACTCCTGTGCTTAGCGACTTTCTGATTAATACTTTCATAACTAATTGTCTGTTCAACTGAAGTGGACAATATTTATAAATGTTATTTGAACAGAACTTAGAAACGTCTTCGTCTGAAAGTTCAAGGTGCAACGAGTCCTTCAGTGACTCGAAGTGCTTTGAAGCAGTGCCTCCACCCATCGTCCACTCTCCCTGCAAAGTCCAGTCCCCTAAAACCGTTCCGGTTCCTGCCCCCATTACTTCCAAAAAACACTACCAAACCGTGAAAGCCTGGGCAGTCAATTCCCACCCCGGCTTGCGTAAACACAATGAAGACAGAGTAATGATCCTCACCCACCTGCAAAAGCGTCTTCCCAAAGAAAAGCAAAACATAGGAGAAGTCACTTACTTTGCAATATTCGACGGCCACGGAGGGAGTTCCTGTGCTGACTTCCTCAGGAAACACTTGCACAAGTTCATTATAGAAGACCCTTTGTTTCCTAAGGACCCCCGCCAAGCAATTGCAAACGCCTTTTTGGCAGCTGACACTGCTTTTCTTTCGCAGTTACCTGATTGTTCAGGTTCTTGTGCCATAGTAATGGTGGTAGTTAACTCTAGGTGCTATTTAGCTAACTTAGGTGATTCACGGGCCATCTCTACTTTCCAACTCAGCATTGACCACAAGCCTTCCCTTCCTTCAGAACATTCTAGAATAGTTAAAGCTGGGGGAGAAGTTTACAAGGACAAAAACCTGACAGACAGAGTTGCTCCTGGCGGACTTGCTATGACTCGCAGCTTTGGAGACCCCCGGGCTAAGTTGTCTTCTTTAGGAGGCAAAGAAGGGGTGATAGTAAGTGAACCTGAAGTTACTGAGTTCGAGGCAGAGGGATTTGTGCTTCTGGGAAGTGACGGTGTGTTCGACGTGCTGAGTAACGAAGACTTAGTTCAAGAGGTTTTGCACGCAAGTCATGGGAATGAAGTTTCTCATGAAAACGCTGGTAAAACTGTTAATGCAATCCTAAAAAAAGCTTTGAAGAAAAAAAGTTCAGATAATATTACTGCTCTTCTAGTGTTTTTTTGAATATAAACTATTTAATTATTTCTGGAGAACTTGTTCCAATTCAATGGCGTTCTGCACTGTTTCGCCGCCCAGAAACTGAGTCAAGGAGTCTAGAGTGGAAGCACAGATGTTGGACACTGCTTCTTTGGTGAAAAAAGCCATGTGTGATGAAACAATTACGTTGGGTCGACTGATGAGTCTAATGATGGAGTCGTCAATCACGCCTTTTTCAGACATGTCTTTGTAGAAAATAGTGTCTTCTTGCTCGTAAACGTCCAAAGCCACTCCGCAGAAGTGCCCTGCTTTCAAAGCCTTAATCAAGGCTTCAGTTTCTATCAGTCCGCCTCTACTCACGTTAACTAAGTAAGCTCCTTTTCTGATGTTGAAAATGTTGTCTTTGTTGATGATGTGGTAAGTGCTTGGAAACAGAGGTAAAAACAGTGCTACTACGTGGCTTTCGCTAAGCACTTCGTTTAAGTCTTTGTACTCCACAAAGGACTGCAAGTCGGGGTTGTGCACAACGTCGTAAGCAGTTACTCTGCATCCCATTCCATTCATTATTCTGCAAAACCAAGCCCCGATGTTGCCAGTTCCAAGCACTCCAACAGTTTTTCCGTGCAGGTCCATTCCCATAAGTCCCTCTATGTTGAAGTTGCACTCCCTTGTTCTGTAACTTGCTTTGTGGATTTTTCTGACTAAGCTCAGAAGCATCCCTACTGCGTATTCAGCCACAGCATTTGGAGAATATGTAGGCACTCTAGCTACAGTGATTCCTTGGTTCTTGGCAGCTTCTAGGTTGACCATGTTGAACCCAGCTGACATGCAGAGTATGAGTTGAACTCCGTACTCGTGGAGTCTGTTGACAACCTCAGCTCCAGCATCATCATTGATGAAGATTGCAATGGCCTTGCAGCCCTGAGAAAGTGGAACTGTTTCGTGGTTTAACTCAGTTCCGAAAAAGTGAGGCTGCAGTGTTTCCTGGAGGTTTTTTTCCTCGATAGCTTTGAGAAGGTTTTCTTTAATCCAGTTCTGGCTTCCGTAGACTCCTAGTTTTATTGTATCTGACATATTATATTGTAGGATTTTGAGCCACTGAATTTAAGATTAAACTAACTTAGGTATGAAAGCTCTTCTGTTCAAAGACGAGTAGTTGTCGAACTTGAGTTTGTACCACCTGTGCTGTGAAAGGGCCCTGGGAAACAAGTTCGCAAATGTCCAAAAAGCAAACAAGTAAGCAGTCACAGTGTTGGCTGCAATAGCCCACCCTAACCACTCTAGGGTTTCTGATAGGTAGTTTGCACAAGAAACATACTCAAACCAACCTCCGTGAGGAATTCCGTACTCGCCCTTTTGACTAAGTTCAGCTAGGATTTGGTCGTGCCTTACGTTCTGGAAGAAACCCAGAGCCCAAAGGCTCACTCCTGCCCAAAAAGAAAGATTTCGCACAGAGTTTTCAGGAGGGTCGTAGTGGAAGAGTCCCCTTCCCTGCAAGTAACCATTTCCCAAAGTGAACAACAAAGCAGCAGCTATCACTGCTAGTGTGGTTGACTTCTTTCCCTTGCGCATGTTGAAAGGAAACACGAAGCACCTGTTGAAGTAGTGAACAAGAAACAAAAGTCCTAAAAGTGAAGCTTCTAAACTCCAGTACTCCGAAAACAAAGCACTTAATAGAAACACTATGAAGGAAGGCGATTCTTGAATTACCCAGCCTATGTCGCTCCTCACAACAGGCCCATAGCCTGTTCTGACGAACTTTCCATAAGGAGCAGGAATGTACATCAGAAGCACCATACTAAAGGCCCCTGCTGCTAGCCACATGCACCATAAACCCCAGAAAACTATTACTTCCTGCACCATTTTGGATTATTTATGAACAGGCCAGAGTACTCAAGTTTTGAGGAAAGAAGGCAAGCTGTGGGGGAACCTCTTCCAGGAAAAGAAAAGTACTTTGACGAAAGCGAATTCGAGGCACTGGAGTTCCCCAAGTCAGGGGACTGGCTTGCAAGTCACAAAGAACAAGGCCAGAGCTTCAGCCAATTCCAGTCAGAAGCTAGAGTGCCTTTGCCTCCCCGAAACACCATATACATACAGCCTTTGGGGGAAATTCCTAGTCCAATGCTTAAGTTCATACATTCTTACTGCTCTGCGTTCTTTTGGGGGAACCCTGTAGAGGTGCTTGAGCCTATCCGGATGGAAAACCTTCAAGTGGCTTCCCGAGTGAATGTGTTTAGGCAGTACCACGCCGGAGGAATCATCAAGAAACTGAAGATGCCTCAAAGGGCCTTTTGTGTTTTAGCCATCACCCTTGAAGACCTCTACCCCCGTGAAAGTTGGAACTTTGTGTTTGGGTTGGCAGCAGGCAACAAAGCAGTGTTTTCCTTTGCTCGGTTCCAAGAGCCCCAAAAAGGGGAAGAACTCACTTGGTTCAGAGCCAGCCGTACCTGTACTCATGAAATTTCCCACATGTTTGGACTAAGTCACTGTGTTTACTACAAGTGCCTTATGAACGGTTCGAATACCTTGGAAGAAAACGACAGAAGGCCCAGTAACTTGTGTCCAGTATGCTTGAAAAAAATCCACTACTGCTTGAACTTTGACTTCAAAGCAAGGTACCAAGCCCTGGCTGAGGTGTGCAACAGACCCTTGAGTTTGTTCCAAAGTCAAAAAGACAACTTTTTGCACAAGTCGAAACTCTACTAAGTGTACATAACGAAATGCTAATAATAAAGATGATTCCCAAAACACCAGGATCTGGGAGTTTCCAGTCAAAATTAAACCAAAACAGAGGTCACTCAACTAGCTGGAGGTCACTAGAAAGCACAATTGACAGGCTTTCAGCAGACCTAACTAGTCAAAACATGGCCCGGAATGTGCGTAGTTCGTTAGGAAGCATTCCTTTTCCTCTGACTTCGCGGAACTCAAATGCTCGGTTTTTTGCTACTCCTCAAGTAGAACCTACAAAATGTTCAGTCAAAGAAAACGGAATTGTAATGGCATACGCTGCAAATACTAACCAAGGCTTAGTGAGGAACTATAACGAGGACAGAGTAAGCATCATTTTGAACATTTCGAAACCCACCAGTAGAGGTGGAGAAGCCTGGCCGCGGTGTTCCTTTTTTGGTGTCTATGATGGACACGGAGGAAGTGCCTGTGCTGACTTCCTAAGGGACCACTTACACCACTTTGTAATCAAGAACCAACACTTTCCCTTCAACCCTAAAGAAGCCCTTAAAACTGGGTTTAGGGCAGCCGAAAAAGAGTTCCTTGAACTGTGCAAACGATCCGACCCGCTTGAAAGGTCAGGAAGTTGCGCAGTAGTTATGCTCATAGTGGGAGACAACTGCTATTTAGCCAACGTAGGAGACTCCAGAGCAGTGATGAGTGGCGAAAGGGGAACCAAGATCTACCCACTTTCTAAAGACCACAAACCTTCAGACGAAAGTGAACACCAAAGAATAGTGGCCAATGGAGGCAGGGTGTACCAAAACGTAGGAGGCTCTTCTGGAGTACTGGGGCCTTGGAGGGTATTTCCGGGGCGGTTGTCAGTTAGCAGGAGTTTCGGGGACATTGAAGCAAAGCTTACTGAGTATTCTGGGAACCCTAATGTGTTAACAGCAGACCCAGAAATCAAGGGATTTAAATTAAGTGAGGCCTACGAGTTCGTAGTGATGTGCAGTGACGGAGTGTTTGACAAAATGAGTAACAGAGAAGTGGTGGAGAGTGTGTGGGCCACTGCAGCAAAGAAAAGGTACAAAAACGCTCATAGTGTGTGCGGGGACTGTGTGGAGAATCTCATAAGGAATTCTTTGAATAAAAAGAGTTTGGATAATGTCACTGTTGTAATGATAGCTTTTGAAGGGTTCATAAAGAGATTAAATTTCTTATAAGTCTTACGATTCTAACTCTTAAATTATGTTTAGTTAATGAGCTAAATCAACTAGTTGGGTGTTAGGTCCATTCTGAATGAACTAGATTTAAAACTGAAATGAATTAATAGCTTGAATGGTTGCTTTACATTTATAATGGAAAATAGACAGCGTGCATCTCTCCTTAGAAACCAAGATAGCACCTACGGCTCATCGTTTTCTCAACCAGTGAGCCCGATTACGTTCTTCCATGGGTTTTCGAACTACTTTGCAACCTCTCCGCCAGGATTCATGGATAAATCCCAAGAACTCGAGCAAGCTCGCGATGCACTTGCTGCCTGCAGACAGAAACTCAGGCGCAAAGAACTCGAGCTAGGCAAGTTAAGTGGACTTCGAGAAACCCTTATCAACAAAAAGGAAGAACTAGAACAGGTGCCTGGACTCCGCCCCTTGGTGAAGGTTTTGGAAGAGGACTCAGAGTGCGGGAAGTTCTACGAACTCGAAGCAGAAAAAGCTAGGGTTCAAGAGCAACTCAATGACCTCCAGGAAGAGAAGAACGAAGTCTACGAAAAGTACCAACAACTGTACTCTGACTACTGTGCTTTGCAAAACCGCAGCAGGTCTTCGGACGAGAGTTTATTGAGTGAGTCCACTCAAGACGGGAAAGTTGACTGCGAAAAGGTACTGAATCAAAACACCAAAATCAAAAAGGAGATTGAAGAGCACTCAGGAGAGGGACAAAACGCTTCAGAAATACTGCAAGGCAAAGTCGAAGAACTCAGAAAAGAACTAGAAGAAGCCAACCAGAAAAAAGAAGACCTCCAGCAGTTCATTCGAGAACAAACCAACTCCCAGATAGAACAGTACAACCAATACAAGGCTGAGTACTCCGAAATGAACGAGAAGTGGAAGATCCGTTTCGATGCAGCCCAAAAGAACTACCAGTTCGAACTCAACAGAAAACAGTCGCAGATCACAAACTTGAGAAAACTCATAGAAGACAACCTGCCCTCCTTGAAAGTCGACATGCAACTGGACGAGTGCTCTAAGTGTGTAAGTAAAAACGAAGAACTGTTCCAACTAAGAAGTCAGTTACAGCAACTGCGGGACTACATTAACTCCACGGAACAAAAAACCATGCAAGAACTCTCGGAAAAGGACAAAGAAATCTTTTTACTCAAACACCACCAAGAAGTTGCCCTGGAGAACTACAAGTCTTCTCTGAAAGTAGTTGAAGAAAGCATCAGGAACACCCAAAGGAACTGCTTAGTGTACCCAGGCACAAAGGCCCTGCGCCATGTGATAGAGTCGATTGAGAAACTAGAGTCTTGGTGGCAAAGAGGAATCCGGAACATGGGTGACTCTGAAGCTGCAAAAGAAGGAACTAAGTGTGTGGAAGCATTAGGACAAACAATTCAAGAGTTGGTAGAAGCCAAACCTGCTGCTACCTCAGGCCAAGGGCTTCCTTTGCGCAAAAAAGTCCACCAGCAAATCATCACTGTTGAACAAGCCTTCAACGACCTGCCTGAAGTCTCCAAAGAAGTCGCGGAAATCAAAGACAAGTTTTTGGAACTGCCTTACACGCTAAAGCAACTGTTTGACTTGATGAAGGAGTATGAAAAACAAGGCAAAATCCTAGAAGCCAACCAAGAAGAAAGGACCAAGGAACTAGAAGACCACAAACAAAAACTCGAAAAAGCCATTGAAGACAAAAAGTTAGTGCTCAACTCCCCAGGAGAGTCTCCTTTCCAGCCCTTCCAAAGGAACCTCCCTAGAATCAACACTCAGTTCAGACCAAACGAAAGACTCCTCAACAGTGCAGACAAGTTGCAAAGTAAGTACGGCGTTTTTGAGTTGGGGGGGATTGTTGAAAGTGACGAGTACGAAGATCAAGATATTGCCATTCCCAATTGGACTTTTGATTATTCTATTCATAGTGCCCAGTTATAAATGATGTTCGGTGTACATTCGTAATTAGACTTAATTTTAAGTTTTGTAGTCAGTTATTTATTATGGAAGGAGCTCCGCGAGAAACGCTTGTGCAGTACGAACAGCCTGTAGAAACCACCTCTGACTTCGTGTCACCTAAGAAGCGCACTCTAGGTCCTACTGGGAAAAAGCGAGGGAACTTGCCTCCCTTGGAGTCAAAACCTACTATAGAGGAGTACCTAAACTCAATCCTTCCGCCCAGGGAATGGACTCATGATGAAAAACGCTTCATCCAGTACGTGTCGCACAACCCTTCTTCCCGCCAAGACGTGATCACTCTCAAAGAAAAACTCGACCAAAAACTAATGGAACGCCAGGCCAGGGACTCAGGGATCTGCCCGGTTAGGGAAGAACTTTACTCCCAGTGTTTCGACGAAATCATCAGGCAAGTCACCATCAAGTGCCCTGAAAGGGGACTCTTGCTGATGCGTGTGAGAGACGAAATCAAAATGACCATTTCTGCCTACCAAACTCTGTACCAAAGTTCAGTGGTTTTCGGAACCCGCAAGCAACTCCAGGCAGAAGAGGGCAAAAGTGAACTCCAGGAAAAAAAAGACCAGTTAGAAGTTGACAAAACCAGACTCGAAAACAAAAAGTCAGAACTCCAAAACAAAAGAGACGCACTGATCAAGAAGTACGAAGAAAAAAAAGCTGCTGACGAAGCCAAAAGGAAAGCCGAAGTCGACTTTTTGGAGTACCAAGGCAAGCATCTTGAAGCCTTTTTGAAAAACCTTGATAAGTCCTAACTAATCCAGTGCTTGAGTTTGTTGCGAGTAATTCAATTATAATAATGGTTGATTTTTTAATGTTTATGCTCATGATAAGTCAAGCTGCTCTAATAGACCAAATAGCCACTCCTTACAGAGACAACGTTAATACCACCTCTTTCTACGGCCTCAGCAGTGTGTTCTTCAAGGGAACCTTTGATGACCTAGACAGTTCCAGGTACACCATCAAAATGGGAACAAAGGACTGTGAAATACTCTTTATCAGTGCAACTGAGCTAGAGTGCTTAATTCCTCCTTGGGACTCTAGTGATGGCGCTACTGCTGAGTTAAAGGTTAAGTACGGTGAATCAGAAATGTACTCCCAGCAACTTAACTACGGAAACGCTTATCCAATAATCACCTTGAACAGAAATGAGGCTTCAGCTGGAGATCCAATTAGTTTCTATCCAGTTTGGAACAGCTCTGATAAACTCTTGAATGGGTCTGTGAAGGAGCAAGCCTTAACAACTGGGTCAATATGGACATGGAGCACATTTTATGGCACAAAGACTCAACTTGGAAACAACATTCATGGAGACTCTGGCATTAAAGCAGAAATTGGAGGAGCTGGGGAAGCTGGAATGATGTGGACAGCAGCTGGCTACACACTTGAAGGCGAAGAGTACTTTTTTAGAACCATTGCTTCAGTAGACAGCATTTCCCACCACGAAGGAAGTGCTTCTGGGGGTTTGGAGATAACTATTAGTGGCAGGTCATTTCCTAGTGAACCCAGCAGAGTCAGAGTTGATATAGACGGCAGTGAGTGCGAGGTAACCAGTACTAGTTTCAACACTATTACTTGCAAAACTGGCTCTTACAATAAAACTACTCCAGAGAGTTACTACGAAGGAAGTGCTGGGTTGTTTTGCCAAAGGGTTAGCATAGACCATGGGACTTTAATAAGCAAGGGATACATCCCTAGTGCTGCTGCAGACTACAGTTCAGATCGAACGCATACACACGCCTGGGGACACTTTAAAGCTCCAAGGACTGGAAAGTATACTTTTTATGTAAGCATGGATGATCAAGTTCAGGTTTGGCTAAGTACAGATGTAAGCCCTTCCAACAAGCAGAAAATCATTGATGCAAATATTACTTCATGGTCACCTCCCTTTATGTACTTTAACAATCATTACAAGTCGCACCAAATAGAACTTTCAAAGGACCAGCTTTACTACTTAGAAATCTATGAAACTAATTGTTGCGACGTAGGGCAAGTTTCATTGGGAGTAGAAATTGAAGGGGATGGAAACTCCTACAGAAACAAAGTGCCTCTTGTCAAAAAGATATACATTGGTAACCTTCATCCTTCTACTCCTATTGAGTACAAAGGACACCGCAAAGAAATAGGAACACTAGATTGTGATGGGTTTTTATCTATTACAAAATACAACCAAAAGCAGTTGAGTTCACAATATTTCAACCTATATGTTTATTGCCATTCTGATTTTCTGTATGTGGTAGTGCCTGGGTACATGAACCCTCAGCCTGGAGACTTGAAATTCCGAGGCAAACAAAATGAAGAATATCTTGGACAAACGCTTCATGAGCCTTCAGACTCCCAGTTTTGGTTTGTGATACCTTCTGACTTTCTGAGAATTGTTCAAGGTACACCTCAAGTGAGAGTTTGGGTAGACGAAAGACTCTCTATTTGTAAGTCCGGCATGTGCTATTTCACCTACAAGGTCCCTAAAATCCACGGGTCCTCGATTAACAACAATGAATTGACCCTCACCGGAGTCAACTTTCCAGAAGACAAAACTCTGCTTAGTGTTA
>PR_CR_10_Liq_1_inCRDRAFT_1000665_pt1 | contig 20975 bp, 15 predicted proteins | sample PRCRCaboRojoPR_3_FD_10241 | JGI IMG/M metagenome (IMG submission 10241)
CAATGGAGACCAACGCAGTGTTTACAGCGACAGTCACTATTTACTGCGGACTCTACTACTTCTCAGGGGAACTGGAAGGAGCCTTAGAAGTGGTGCTTTTCGCAGGAATCACTCTGAGCAACTGCTGGTTCTTTGGCTACTGGCTGAGGCACTTCTTGGGGTCCTACATAACCAAAGCACTCCGAGCTTTCCCAAGAATCAGGCACCTCTTCTACAAAACAGACGGGTTCGACGGAAGCATGTACGCAAAGAACTAGAAGACTCAGACTTAGACCTAGAAGACCTAGAAGAAGAAAAGGAAGACCCTCAATACAAACTAAGATTTCAAAGTCAAGAAATAAACACCACCAATTAACTTTAAAATAACCCATCATATTAATTATGCGATCAGGGTTAAAAGTCTTAGCCTCATACTTGATTAGCGTTGGCTTTCTATTGCAAAACTCATCTACTTAGTACAAATCAATGCACTTTAGACGCTTGGTAATGTATTTAGCTTCTAAGTTGTGTACTGAGGATAGTTTACTAAAAGGAACTCTTAAAGTCAAGGACTTAAAAGCTGATCAGTTTTCCGTTTTAGCTTCCATGCTTTCGACTCGCGTTTTCACACCATGAAGTTTTTGCTTCTGCTTTAACGAGTACATATACTTGAGGTTTGACCTTCTTTTTCTGAAAAGAGGTAGTTTTCTAGCTCAGTCAGAATCGTGCAGATTATTTTGGTTTCTGTTCCTTTGCATGTGTAGGTTATTTTTAGTAAGCTTCAGAGACTTTTGCGATCAGTAAGTTGAGGTATATGATTATCAAGTGTCTTCAAAGTAATCATAAGAGTTATCCCCATAAGCAAGCACAGTGCAGATCAGCAAGGAAAGAAAAGCTAGTATAGCACCTTAAAGTAGGAGTAACAAGGTACTGAATATACCAATGACCGAGTAATAACCACCACTATATTTAGTCAGGAGTCAAATCCATGAAGAAAACTAATTATTAAGAGTCTAAGAATTCTTGAACTTTTCTTATGGCGTTTTCAACTAATTCAGAATTTAAGTGCAAGTTACTTTCTCTAGTTTTGGAGTAGAGTTCGGTCAAGTCCCTGTCCTTGTAAATTCTGTTTTTAGTAATGATGTCTAAAAGCTGTCTTTTTAAAAGTACTTCGGCCTTGGAAAAATTCTTGTCTACAAAAGGCACACAGAAAGACTGCTCAGTTAACTTCTGGGAGGACATAGGGTGTCTTCTTCTTTTAGGCGACACTGAAAAGTTCATACTGGTTCTGAGGGTTCGAGTATAGACGTTTTGGTGTTTGGGCCTTTTAAGGACTTTAGCAATGAACCTGGAACTAATAAGTGGTTTGTTGGGGTCTTCAGGGGACCTTAAAAACACCACGGGGTTAGTAACGAAGTCATGCGGGTTTTTCTTACGTTCGTTAATGCTTCCTATATCATTGATTCTTCTCTGCATATGCTTGATGTTTGACATGTGTTCATTCATAGTGGCACTTTTGCGACGCGATCTGTAGTCACTGAGTCTTTGGGACATCTTGAGGGTTCTAGGTGGAGATGTGTCTATTCCGGACTTTTTGGCGTTGGGACTGCGTTTAAGGGTTTCTTGGACTTCAGTCATGTCTAGTCTTTTCCTTGCGTAGTAGGACAACTTAGACTTAGCACGTCTTTTTTCAGAAGGACTTAAAAAGGAGTCAATAGTAGGTTTTACTTTGTCTAGGTGTTGGTAGTGCTTGTTCATTAAGTCAACTATAGCTTTGCGGCCTCCTAAGTTCCGTAGGTCAGGGTCAAACTTCTTCATTTACTATTACTAGAACTTAACGTTTTAATGAACAACTAACTAAAGAGAGGTTTAGCTTCTTCAAAGGGGTGGAGGTAATGGGTTTCGTCAGCTTGGAAAAGTGGCTCTTCAATTTCGCTTCTGTCTTCTAACTGGGCTTTGATTTTCTTGAGCAGCAAAGACAAAAAAACCAAACTGGCAGAGTAAACTACAATGCTAAAAATGATTAAAGCACTTCCAAACTTAGTAAGGTCTTCAGAGTCACTGAGCAGGAGTATAGCTGACGTGAGGAGTTGGAAAGTAAACACCGAAAGCACAAGTCCTGAAACCACTCCTGGAACAGTAGCCATGCCTGAAGTCATGGGATCCACGTAGTACACATAAAGCAGGTTGTACTTGTGAACGTAAAACCTCAGCACAAAAAAAAACAGTCCTGGAACTAGTATCAATGGGTACACCACGCTGAAACTAAGCACTATGATGAAAGTACTTAAGGAAATTGCTAACTGTTCGTCGAACTTAAACTGGTCAGCCTGGAAGGCAAAGGCTTTTTCTTCGTCAGTGGTTGCTATTAAAGCCTTGGCTTTGGACTTTAGGTACTTGCCTAAGTTCAAAAGGTCAAACCCGTTTTTCAGAAAACTTTGGTTTACCAAGAAAACTGTAAAGAACAGCCCAGAGATACTTACGTTTCTGGCAAGTTCCAACCTCCAGTCTTCTTCTTCGTTCACAAACAAGTAAACTAACTGCACAAACTGGAGTCCCATCAAAGGAAACAAAAACAAGTAAAAGATCAGGTATATCATGAACTTCTTAAGTCCACTGATTATTGAGTCCGAGGAGTCGAAGTGCTTCTCCATAGAAACCAAGAACTTAACTACTTGGGGCAACAAGACAGACTGGTACAACAAAAGAATCAACGAGGGCAAGTAAGCACTTAAAAGCCCGTTGATGAAGCTCCCCACCCCTATTTCGTAAAGCACGTCACTCACGAAACTAGAGAACGTAGTAGGCGTCAGCACCAAAAAGAACAGCAAAGCAAAAAGTATGTCGTACAAAGTCACTTTAAACGACACCAAAGGCGTGCTTCCTGCGTTTTCCCAAATCAAGTCGGAAGGAGTGGGTCCAGGCAGCACTTCCCACTTGTAGCTTTGGAAGTAGTCTTCTTTGCCTTCACGGGAACTTATAAAGTCCTTAGTTTCTTTTGCAGTTTTAAAAAACACAAAACCTAAGCCAGAGTTCCTTTCTTGGTTTTCTCTGACTTGCTGCAGGATTTCAGTCTTTAGTTCAGATAGTTTTTGGACGTTGTAGTTGATTGAGTCTACTCTGCCCACTTTGAGTTTTTCAGTGGGTCTAATTCCTGTTTTACTGAACTGGTGTTCCAAATACTCCAACTTCATCTTTACTTCTTCATGCTTCAAGTAAGCACTGTAAGCTTTTAGGTGTTCAGGCACTACCAAAACCTCTCTAATTCTAACTCCAAACCTCCCAATCAAGTAGTTTTTCAAGTCCCTAGAAATTTGTTCAGGCTGAACGTCCCTAGGTAAGTTCTTAATGAGGGCTACTGTGTCTTGAGGCTTAGCTTTTTGCTCAGCTACTTCAGGACTCACTACTGCTTTGTAGTAAAAAAAGATAAACAAATAAGCCAAGCCCGAAACCACTACAAAAAACACAACAACTGCACTTAAAGTGCTCCGGTTTTCTATTATGTGAGCACTGCCTATTGTGTTCATGTCTTGTTCTATGTCAGAACTTCCAAAAGAGTACACCATAATCAGAGTGGGCATCACTGTAACACCCAAAAGTAACAAGAACCAAGCAATGTACTTCTGCAGCAACAAGTAATTGAACCCCCTTTCTCCCAAAAGTATGTAAACTTGGTCCATGTTCGTAGAGTAAACAATGCTCCAGGCCTCCAGGAAAGACTTGTTGGCTTCATTAATTTGGGGACGCCTAATGGGTTTGTGGGTTTCTGTTTCAAGGGGCAAGGACCTTTTTTGTCTGTTTGCTGCATAAAACCCAACAAGCACCAAAAAGACCACTCCATCCAGAACTAAGGCAAACAATATTGAATACACGGATGAGTCCATCTTTTAATTCATATTCGTTTTGTTCCCAATTCAAGAACTTGGCCAAGTAGAAATAATTTAATATGGAAATAAGTGAAAGAGTCTTTAATTGGCTAAAAGAAGCAGGAGTAGTCTCCCAAACTTCTGCACAAGAGTCTGAATCCGGCAACTTCTTACTCGACTCTGAAGCTTCTGCAAATCTAGAAAACGGTCTAGGGTTCACACCCCTCATCAAAAGACTCAATCAAAAAAGGAACCAACTCGAACGGTTAGAAACTCCCATGCCTGAGTTACACTCCTTGAAACAAGTAACAGGACCTGCAGCTAAGCTTTACAACTGGAAGGTCCTGACTTCAGCCCTCAGCATGCTAGGCGTAGAAGTAGATCCAGACACCCGCTCTCTAATAGTAGCCGGAGACACAAGCATGGTTCAAGAAGTTCTTTTGCAAATCCTCGAAGCGGAGTCCAACTACTCCACACAGTCCAACTCAAACCGAGTGTCTTCAAGCAGCACTTCTTTGAAAACAGACGACTCCCGAGAATTGCCTACTAGTGACTCCTCAGACGGTCTCAAGATTGAGTCTATCAAAGGAGACACTCCTCTTCCAACAACTCAGTCTTGTTTAGAGTTTTTGCTTGTGTCCTTTTGCAAGTGCTTTCAGCTCCAACCTAAGCAGGCTGCAGGACTCTTGACACAAAACGGAAAGTACTTGGGACATGTCATAGTTAAAGGACTCAAGGGTAAGCATGAACCCATAATTAACTGGTTCCAGGAAGTCTTTGCAAACCTAAAGCACTTAGTCAACCTTATTGAAAAAGAAGAAGTCAACGGTTCAGTAGTCTTAGTGCTGTCTTCCCTGAAAGCTGGGTTTTTGTCCAAAAGTCTTGAGTCTGCTCTTTTGTGCTGCAGAATCTTTGCAAGACTTGGAGTGGAACTCCTTGAAAAAGACATGTTGCCTGCTGCTTGGGACTGGTTTGCATCTGGAGGCGGGGGCATTGAGGTTTGTTTAATGGCTTGCAAGCGCTTTGGTCCCAAAATCAAGTCCCAAGTGGTTTCTGTGTTTTCTCAGTTTGCAAGAGACCACTACTTAGAGTTGTTTTCACTGCAACTCAGGTCCTACATACCCGACCCTATTCACTACCTAACTACTATGAACGAGTTTTTGGGACCTTTAGTGGAAATGAAAGTTAGTAGAGAGGAACTGATCAGTGCTGGAATAGCAGAGTACTGGGTTGAACTTGGAGTTCGAGAAGCAGATCCGGACTCCACAAGGCCCTCTGACATCCGACTTGCTTCTGTTAACTTTATTTCAGATCTTTGGATGAAACTTCCCAGTGTAGTGGAGTCCCGCGAAGAGTATGCAAATGCCATTTTGACAGTTTTGAAAAGGGGTTGTCGGGACACTTCTCGGTTACTGAAGTTTGGGTGTTTGGCTAAGTTGTTCCACTTGCTAGACTCCTTCACTAACGAAAGGAACTCCTACGCCCCCATCATATACAAAACTCTGACCTTTTCACTGCTTGAAAACTACGAAAACTCAGTGGAAAGAGAGTTCATTTTGCAGAACTTCATCATTACTTTCAACAACATTTCAACTATTCCAGTAGGAATCCTTTTGGAACCCCTTGTGAAGCAACTGCAGGTGTCTTCAAGCATCCAAATTAACACAATTGACTTTGACTTTTTCATGTGTGTAGCTAGACACCCCCGACTGTCTGTTAGAAACGCAGTCCAGACCCTAGACATTCTGGGCAAAATTTACATAAACGAACTTGAGTTCAGTAACTCAACTTCAGTTCCTTTGCTGATGATAGCTAGTAGGTTCATTGAGGCTGAGTCTGTGCAGGAGTACTTGTTTAGGTTCGGCAGATACGGGTTCAAAATAGTCCAGCAAGTGGCCAAGCAGCAGAAACTAGCTAGAAACTCGCAAGCAAACCAAACCTTACTGACTCAAAGAAACTTAATGCTGGATGTGGTTGAAAAAGTACTTAAACTCGGCAACCAGGAACTCAACCAAAGACTTAAAACTGAGGTGCTTAAGTTCAACAAAGAACTTAAGTCAGATTCCCAGAACGCACTAGTTAAGTTACTTGAGCACTTCGGGTCTCCAGAAGAGCTAATTCAGGCTTTTGAAGAAGAGCAAAAGTCAGCTCCTAAGTACACTAAAGGCCCCCCCACAACTTCTTCTTTGGGGTCAGAAATTCTTCCTAGGAGAAGAGTGCAGCACGGAATCGAAAGAGCCCGACAAAAAAGGTCCGAAGTCCAAGCCAAAAAACAAACCGAAGAAGAAGAGCACAAACAAGTCCAAGAAAAACGCAAAAGAGTCCTTAAACGCCAAATCGAAAAAAGGAAAATTGAACTTGCAGAGAAAAAAGAAGCAGAGGAAGTAGTTGTGAAGGACTTAGAAAACAAGGAAGAAACCGACTTAGTTCTGAAGCGTTACTTGCGGGTGCTAAAGTTGCTTTTCAACAAGTATGCAAGCACTGGCTACAAACGCAAAGCAGTAGGAAAAAGCACCTTTGAAAGTGTGCAGCAAGAAAAGTCAAGTCTTTCAGAAGGGGAGTTCTACAAGTTACTTCGGGACCAAGGAGTCACTACTGCCATGATATCCTCAGAACAGTTCAGAAGTTTGCTCAAGAACTACTGCCGCCAAAGAAAGAAAAGTGACGTCCAGGTGCACTTCCAGGAGTTCCAGGAAGTAGTTGTGCAAGTAGCTGTTTTTGTGTTTTCCAAACCCCCCATTGACTTAGGCCACCTGCCTGCTGCTGTTTCCTTAAAAGCTTTGTTTGAACACTTCAAAAAGTCAGAAAACGGAATTTCGGCTAAGTTCTACGACGAACCTGACCCTGGACTTGGAGACAAAGACGTAGTCAAAAAACTCAACTTGCTTCTGCAAAAAGACCCCAGCACTCCTATGCCCGAAGGATACAAAAAGGTGCTTGAAAAGGAGATCCAAGTCAAGTACACTGTGCCTGACGAACTAGGAATTCCTGAGAACCAAAAAGTGCCCATTTTAGTTTTGGACGAACTCTTGAACAAAGCCCTGGGGGTGCACATTCTAGAACCCCAACTGGTCAAAAAAGACGTGTACAGAGCCAGGGGAGTCCTAGCAAAGCCCAAACTAGTGCCTCATTCTAGCCAAACCAAGTCTTCCAAGCTCTCGTCCGAAACAGGAATCAGACCTCACAAAGCTGTTTACTCCTCCATAGCACTGCCAACTGAACTGCTTCTGACTCCTGGAATCAAGTACGAAGTAGCCAGACTGACAGGGACTTACTCCAACGACTTACTTTACGAGTGTGCTAAGTTAGTGGACGACTTAGTGTACACTCTAGACGTGGGGAGTTTCCAACTAGTCAGCAGAAACGAGAAACCGAAAGTGCAAAACAAAGTTACTCAGTTGAAAGAATACGAAGAGCAACAAAAACAAATCCAAGAAAAGAAACGAGAAATGAGGCGCCGGATGAGGAAACAAGTAGTTGAAGAAAAACTCAAAAAAGCCAAAAAAGAAAAGGAACTGAGAGTCAAACAAGAACTCGAAGCCCAAAAACAAAAGGAAGCCCAAAAAGAAGCTTCCAAAAAAAGACTGCTGGCCAAAAGACAAAAAGAAAGGGAGGCCAAAGAAAAACAACTCAAAGAATGGCATGCTAAAAGGGAACAAGAGCTCAAACAGAAACAAAAAGAACAAACTCTGGAACAAAAACAACTCCAAGAAGAAAAAAAGAAACAAAGAGAACACTTCTTCAAACTCGAACAAGAAAAACTCGACCAACAAATCAAAGCCAAACAAGAGTCCATCCAGAACCTAAAGGCCGAAAAAGCCCTCAAACAACAGAGTTTGCAAGAACGCAAACAAAAACAAGCTGCCAAAGTCATGAAGAAAATTGAAACCCAGAAAAAACTCCAGGAAGAACACAAGAAAAAGGAAAACGAAATCCAAACTGCCTTCAATACTCCCCAAGTACAACAAGTCTTCCAAGAGTACTCTAAGTCCATTGAAGTCATTTTCAACCACTACAGCAAAGTCGGAGCTTCCCAAACCAAAACCTCCAACTCCCAAAACTTACCTGCTGCTGGGTTCAACAAGTTCTGCACTCAGTTTAACTTATGGCCTGGATTGGTCACTCACGACGAAACTATGGGAGTCTTCAGAAACATTTCTAAACGCAAAGAAACCGGAATGGTAGCAGGCTTAGACTTACAAGAGTTCAAAGAAGCCGTTTTGAGACTAGGAATTACTTGCAAACTGCCTCTAGAATACGAATCAAACCAAAGCCTAACTAGCCACCAGGCAGTGCTTTCGGCATTGCTGAGTTGGCTCCGGATTTCTCCAGACCACAAAGCAACTCGCAACACCCTCCAGGCCCTAGACAACACTAAGTCTGTGAACCAACGTGACAAAAAGAAACTGAAAAACCAAATCATAGAAAGTAAACCTTCCAAGTCTCCACAACCTAAGTCTAAACTGTAAAAATTATATTACCACCTTTAGGTCTGGAGAACCCATACTGATTTCTTCAGGTAGTTCTTCTACCCACTTAAGTAGTCCATCTACGTTGTCTTCAGACTCACTTTTGATTTCTTCAGACTCAGCTTTGTGAATCTCTGGCAACTTATAACTTTTTTCAAGGGGTTGTTTGCAGCTTTCTTCAACTGCTTGCTTGGGTGTTTGGGGCAACTTAGACTCTTCTTCTTTAGCCTCTTCAAAAGGCTCAGGAAGCAACTTGGAAGTTGCTAGAAGAGGGTTACTGAGTTTCTTGGTTGAAATGGGAGGCAAGGGAGTAATGGCCCTTTCTTCAGATGCTGTAGTGACTTCTTCAGCAGGGGACCTACTTCCTTCGTTAAGTCCATAAATAACTCTCATTTTGTTAATGCGTCTTCTGTGCAAGTTCTGAGGCAGTCTTCTTCTAGGGAAGTTTTTGGGCAGAGGAGGCTTTCGGTTTTGTTCAGGTTCACTGCGAGCCATAACATACTCTACTTTTTTCCACTGTTTGTAGTAAGTGTCTATGTTGAACTTGGGGTACTTGTGCTGTTCTGAAGACAAAGACCGGTTTGAAGGAGTAACTGGACCTGAACTCTTTGAGTCAGAGTTCTTTTTGTGTAAAGACAAGTTCCTCGAGTTGAGTCTCGGTTGGTTGTTGAGAGTGCCTTCGTAAAGGTCGTTCTTTAACTTCAAAACTTGTGCTAACTTAAACTCTTGCCAAGGCCCAATGTACATGTTTACTTTACATATGCAGTCCTGGCTTAATTAAATATCGAATTTGAAAAGCACAATGTGGAAGAAACTCACAGAAACTATTTCAGCCAAAAAGAAGTCAACAGTGCAGCAACTAGCCCAGAGTTGGGAAACCTTCCGCAACTTTCACGCCCAAACTTGCGAAGAAGACCCACCTTCTCCCCGGAAAAAAAGGATGAGGAACTTGTCTGGACTCCAAAGTCTGGACAAAATACTTCAGTTGCTCATTGAAGAACAAAAACAATTCCAAGACCCAGGCAACTTGCCTCCTTGTTTGGAGTTTTGCTTCACAGAGCAAGTACTCGATGAATTGGCAGCCAACGCCCAGACAGACAAGCCTCCTGGTCTCCTGGCGAAAATAGTTGAAATCTTCACTTACTTAATTGCCAACGTGAAAACTGACTTACTTTTTCCACACAGGTCTTTTATTTGCGCTGTGACTGGACTGATGCACGTGATTTACAGTAACCTTTTGGAAGGAAAGGAGTTCTACTCCTCCAAACCCAAAATCCTCAACTTAGTCAAAGTGCTGCTTGAGAAAATAGTTGCTGAGGAGAGTTTGTTGGTTCTGTTTATTTATGAAGAAAACAAAAAAGAAGAATTCCTGCCTATGAAGTTACTCATGACTTACTTCCACGAAGAAGACATGAGTGACTACACAGACTTAGCCAAAGCTATGTGCCAAGTTAACAAAATCCCAGTTAAAAGTTTACTCACTTCCGTTTGCAATGACTTTGAGTTGGCCCTTTGTGTAAACTCCAAGTTGGCTTTTTACTACCAAAGACTCTCAGTTTACCCTGAAAAAAACTACCTAGAAATGGAGCAGTTTCCTTCGCAATTAAAAGCTTTAAAGGACTACTCAGAGTTCTTCAATAAGTTTTGCTTGAGTTGTGAGTCCAAAGAACTCAAACAAGACATTGTTTACTACTTCTACGAAGACTTCTGTGTGCAAGTTTTGACTCCCAAACTCCAAAGCTACGATAAAAAAACCAGGTCCACCTCCACAGAGTACCTGTGTGAGTTCCTAGAGCACGTTCACGACAAAGACATACTTCTGGCCTTTGTGCACTTTTTGCTGGGGAAGGACAAAGATGGCAACAAAAGGCTAAGTTCTTTAGTTTCGACTCCCACAAACTCCACTGTGGTTTCTCTTCCTTCTGAAGGCAAGTTCACTTCCCAAGGGGTGTTTTTGTCCGACATCTCTAAAATGTGGCAGGTCTTGTTTTCTAACCTTTCTTGCACAACTGAGTCCCTTTCAGTCAACACTCTCAGACTATTCGACATACTGTTCAGCAAAAAGGCTCCTCAAATTGTCAAACTGCTTGTAACTAACCACTTCGTAGGCCCTCCCCTTTCTTCTGAATTCGGAATAAACACTGAGAGTTTCATGTCGCTTTTTCCAGTTTCAGTCCTTGACAAAACCACCAACAACTACTACGGAGAATACCTTGAAGGTGCTTTTAGTGGAGTTTATGAAGCTATGGAGAGTTTGAGCAGGCACTCTCAGGAACCAGAAAACACTGGGGGGTCTTACTCAGTACTTGGGTCCCTGAATAAACAAGACGGAGGCACAGGAGGAACTTCACGGAAAAAACTCAGCTTAACCATCAAGTTGGAGGACGAGTCTTTTTTTGAAGGACAACTGCTAGAAACCATTTTTGCTAAGTTCCGAAACTTCTTTTCAAACACTTTTGAAGAAAACATTTACTTAACAGGAATTGCAAGTAGTTTATGCACCTTTCCGCAGTTCGGAGACTTGGGTCTCAGCAACCTGCACAGTTTACTTCTGGAGCCCCAGCCTGGAGTTACTGAGTCCTTTATATCTATACTTAAAGTGCTGAGTTACGAAGTAGACAACAAAATGGTCAAAGACACTGCCTTTTTAACTAAGTTGCAAGCTGCCCAAAACAACCTTGACCTTCCTCTCAAACAAAAGAAAGGCTTTAACATAATCCAGTCAATAATCGCACAGAGAAACCACAGAAGAAAGACCCACAACCAAACATTTACTAACTTCACCGAAAAGAAGTTCTTGGAAGGAGTAGTGGTGCTCCAGGAGTTTCTTAAGGAACTAGGAGCCATACTTATATACAAAGAGATCCTTGCAGACATGCACCAGGCTAGTTTAATCCTCTGATTAATGTCATAAATATGGAGCCAGGCCTAGGATTTGATGAAGCGCTAAGAAGAGTTGGGGGACACCACTTGTTCCAGTACAAAGCTGTTTTAGCTACAGGACTCATATCCCTCCACGCTTCCCTATTCATTGTGAGTCTTCCTTTTCTGCTAGAGACTCCTCCGTTACTGTGCGACCACTCTGGAACACTTGTTCCCTGTGAAGAGTCAGAAGCTTGCGGTTCAAAGTTCATAATCGACCCCAAAATGCCCAGAACCATCACCAAGGACTGGAACTTAGTATGTGAAAACAAGTTTTACACCTGGTTCATTCCCTTGATTTTCATAGGGTCGTTGTCTGCAGGAATTCTTATTTGGGGAAAAGTCGCCGAAAGGTTTGGAAGAAGCACTGCTCTTATTTGGGGCACTATTCTGTCATGCTTGTGCGAGTTTGTGCTGTTCTGTTCAGCTTCGCCTTGGTTTTTCTCAACTACTTTACTGGTGCTAGCTATAAGTATCTCTACTTCAGTGGTGTTTCCGTTTGTGTACCTTGTGGAAGTAGTTGACCCTCCTTACAGACCGCTGTTTTTTTTGTACAACTCTTTAGTTCTTTTAGGGGGTCTCTTTGTGGTCCCAAACGTTTCATACAGCATCAGGGAGTGGAGAGCTTTGGTAATTGCTTCTCTAGTAGTTCCGGTAGTTTGTTTTCCACTGTTTTTGAAAGCTCTTGAAGAAACTCCTCGCTTCCTTGCTTTCAACCAAAGCAGGTACATTCAGGCCAGAGACGTGTTCAAGAAAATAGCTGAAACTAACAGCAAAACCATGTTTGAAGAACAACTTGAAGGAGAAGTACTTAACGAGTACGACCAAGCCTCAATCAACAGGTCAGACAGAAGTTCAATCATGGACCATACTGTGGACTTGAGTGGAGGAGTTGTTGCTGAGGACCCTAGAGAACGAGAAGAAGACCTAGAAAGAGGGCAAAAGTGTTCTTACTTCGACCTAGTTAGGTTTTCAAGTCTCAGGTGCAGAACGTTCACTAATGTTTTTACTTGGATATGTTTGGGTTTGGCCTTTGAAGAAATCACAAGTATAGAACTATCTTTTGAAACTTACTACTGGTACTCTATTGTAATTGGAGCAGGCTCTGCACTGGCCCTTGTGCTTTTTAGTTCTTTGAGCTTTTTTATTGGAACTAAAAAGTCAGGCATGATCAACGCAGCACTTTGTTTAGTACTTGTGGTAGTATGTTCACTTGAAGTGTCTGAGGAGCTGAAACTGTACCTGAAAGTGGTTTGCAAAGTTTCAGTGTTTCCTTTAGTCACTAGCAAACTGTTAATGACTGTAGAGCACTTCCCCACTCCAGTTAGGGCTCTAGGGACTTCTTTGTGCTTGTTTTTAGGCATGAAAGTACTGATAGTGTGTGGATTAATCAGGAGTTACGTGAGTCAAGAAGTTTTGATTCAGAGTTGTGTAGGACTGGTAGGAGCAATAAGTCTTAGCTTTTTGTACCCTGCTTCCAGAACTAAACTTCTGGATGACGTAGTTGAAGAAATAGCTACCAACACTGGCAACTTCGGCAACGCCAGCAGTCCCAAAAACAACCAAAGACAAAACAGAGGTTCCAGCTACCAAAACTTCAGTGAAGAAATTTAACTGTTCAATTAAAGAATTAAGTTTAAAAATGAATTGTAAAGAAGGCTATGGGGGATTTGAATTTGCATTTGAAATAGAGTCAGAGAAGTCTTTAGTGGGGCATGAAGAGTGGGACTTGCTCCAACAAAGAATAGACTCACTGCATAGTAAGGTGTTTGCTGAAGAACCAAAAGTAAAGTCAAGGCCTTCAAGCCGAAACAAACTCTGCAAACAAACCCAGCCCAAACGCAAAGGCTCAAAACATAACTTAGAGTTTTCCCGTTTAAAGACTTTTTCAGCCTCTGAAGACTACGTCAACCAACTCGTAGGCGTAGTCAAAAGGCACTCCAGGAAGTGTCCTCAACTCAAACACTCAATATCTAAACTCAACAAACGATTTATTTGCCAAAACTCCAACACTTAATGTTATTAACAGTTTCAAACAGGAATGAACTTATTAATAAACTGCAGTAAGTTCTCTCTGAACTGCATAGCTTTGCTGAAGAAGTGAGACCCTTCTCTAAGAGTCCTCGTTAACTTTTGGTTAGCTTTAGTGAGTAACTCTGAAGCACTTAGTATTTCGTCCTGGAGTTCTTTGTGTGCAGAGTACTCTGAGGCGAAAAAGGCAGTAGTCATTGTGTGCAGGTACTCTTCTCGGCACCTTTTGTCCCAAGTTTCTAGTAAACTAGAAAAGGCCTCTAGTTCTTCGTAGCATTCCACAGCACTTCTGGCGTTTTCCCACTTGTTCGAAGAACTTTTCAAAGCTGAGTTCTTTAGGTAGCGCTCAAAGTCTTCCAAGGACTTAGTTAGCATAGTTTCTAGAGTCCCTAGCCATTTAGGTGTGTTGGTCCCCAAACTTATGTTCAAGCACCTGACCCAGGAGGGTTCCATCTCTTCAAACACTCTGGAGTACCTTTGTTTCCAGTCCCCCAGTTCCAGACTCCTGAGGTAGCTTTCTTCTAGACTGGGAAGTTCCCAAGAAATGCTTTTGAAGCACTCCACAATAGGTTGGGTAGTGCCTGTGGTTTCTTTCAAGTAGGAAGCCAGTGAAATCAAACCTACACAACTCGAGTTCATGTCGTTTATGTTTAGCTCCAAAAACCTGGAGGTTAGTTGTTTCTGGTCAATAACTTCCAAACAAAGTTTTTCCAGGAACTCCTGAGGCTCGTCAAAAACGTCTGCAAACAAAGCCCCTTCAGAACGAATTACTTCTGAATACTTTCCCAAGAGTTCATTGAACTCTTCTTCTTCTACTTCTGAAACTTTCACCCTTTCGTGAATAAGGACTTCTGAGAACTCTTCAAGACTGTTTATCGACTTAAAGGTTTCGTAATGGCTCTTCAAAACAGACCTGTCGAGTCTACGTGCAGCCTCTGAAATCTCAGGCTTTAAGTTTTGTTTAAGTGAACTTGCAACTTCCTCCAACTTGCTTCTGTAGTAGCTGTAAGAGTCCAAGCCCTCAAGTTTGCTTACTGTGTGGAACAAAGAAGCTAGTTCTTTAGGTTCGCAAGTTGAACACTTGGACTCAAAGAACTCTAGTTCTTGAAGGGTAGATTTGGCTTGGTTTACTTCTTCAACTACTTGGTAGTCCTGGCGCAGCTGCTGCATCTCTGGAGTCATTAGTTCCCTAAACTCTTCTTCGAACGCTTCGGTTTCTTGCAACAAAGCCCTAGTTTCTTTTTCTAAGTCCAGTGCTTCGGTTTTTAGTTCCTCTAGGTCCTTTACTACGGCTTCTGACTTGAACTCTAGAGTGTTTTCTAGGTCTTGTTCCAACAACTGCAACTGTATGTTCAGAGAACTCAACTTCTGTTCTGGGTTTTGTTTGTCTAGGTTTTTGTTCAGCCACAAAACTGGGTCAAAGTCCTCATCAAACAAGTCTTCCATAATTTAATTACTCTTTACCGAGAATGTTGTTTCTTGAACTCTTTGGTTCTTTCTAGATCTTCTTTTATTAAGCACTGGTTTTTGTGCAAACTTAAAGTCCTCTTCTAGGTGCCCAAACACTATGTCGAAGAACCAGTTACTCAGTGGCATAACCAACCCTAAACTTAAACCTGCACAGCTAGCATAATTAAGCACTGTCTTTGAACAAACTCCCCTGAACCCAGAAACCACCAAAACTGTTGTGGCACAGATAACTCCCACTCCCAAAAGCACCTGAGATCCAAGTTTCTGGTAGTTCCCAAGTGAATTAAGTAACTCGTAAAAAACCAACACAGTGCTTTCCAAACCTAGCAAAATTGTAGGAATTGCCTCCCAAGACATTTCTACTCCGTAGTCAACTTTAGCTACCAACAATCCGATTTGAATTAGTCCTAACAAAGCCGAAATGCTCCAGTAAGCAGTGTGCAGTGTTTCTATGAAAATGAACTTGATAAAAGCAACCACAAGCAAAACTCCCAGAGGCAAAGTCACTATTAACAAATTACTTGTGCCTTCAGGTCCGGTGTTAATGAACCACAGCACTAGTGAAGCAAGTACAACTCCCCAAACAACAATGTTCCTAACTAATCTTCCAAAAGCTTGTCTGTGCCACACTGCCATTTGATCTTGGTTCTGAATAAGGTCTGAACAAATCACAGTTACAATGCCCACACAAAGCACAACTACTTCTACACTCAGCAATATCAAAGTTACAAGCAAAGGCTTAACTGAGTCATTAACTAAAAAAAAGCCTGTTAGGGGGTGCAGAACTATGAAAACTCCAGGCAAAAAACTGAAAAAGCTCTTTAAAGAAGAGTTTTTCTCAAGGTACTTCCTGAGTTCGAAAAGTTTCCTTCTGCAAGTTCTGTTGTTGAACCGGAACTTAGGCAGCAACGGAGAGCTTTGTGTATTTTCCATAAGTTTATTTACTAATATTTGAATCCATGGACTCCGAAAAAACCCTTCCCAAAGCAACAGTGCAGAAGCTGATCAAGAAAGTACTCCACCCTCCCCTCAAGCAAGCCTCTTCAGAAATATCAAGTGTAGTGGCCGAACTAGCTCAAGAATTCATCCATGTTCTGAGTTCAAAAGCCCATGACCACTGCCTAGCCAAAGGCAAAAAAACCATCAACCACGAACATGTGCTAACTGCCCTAGACGCTATCAAGTTTCCTTACGACTCTTCTCAAGTGGACCAAGTCCTTTCTGAGTACACTCAACAACAAGCCCATAAGCCCAGCCAGCAACTCAAAAAAAAGTATCACGGAAAAACTGAACAAGAGCTTAGAGAAGAACAAGAAAAACTCTTTGCAGACGTAGTTATTACCCGGGAAATCCCTGAGTCCCAAGAAAACCTCCACCCTGACATTGAAGAGTATGACTAACTAATTCTTACATAAGTTATTTTTTGTAGTACTTTTCAAACAGTTGGGGGTCTTCAAGTGACTTCTTCACAGCTTCTTCGTGTTTCTTTTTCCGTTCCAACTCAATTGACTCAATTGCAGTGCTGGATACTTCGTCCCATTTCATGAGTGTTTTGTTAAGTCGCGAAAAGTCGTATAGCACTTCTTGTTTGTTGAGGTAAGCAGAAATGTCCTCTGGCTCAGGAGGCTCTACAAGCCAGTCAGGTCTAAAGTCCTCCAGAAACCTTTCGTTTCCGTAGCTCAGAAACAGCTCATCTCCACTTCTGACTTCGGACAAAGCAACTACTACTACTATGTGGTACTTGCCCAAAGGCTCAGACCATCCCCTGGTAGGGCTTGAGTACTCTATGTAAGGAAAGTACCTCATTAAGTATCCTGGAAGAAAGTCTTTGTCTACTTCTAGGTCCAGCAAGCAAACGTTAGGGGCAGTTCCTGGGGGAGTGTGGTTGATTTTGTGCCCCAAAGCGTAAGGGTTGATTTTTTCGCTGTCAATTTCTATAGGCTTCGACCTTCCAGACCTTTCCAATTTGGTTAGGTAGTCTTCAAGTGAGTAGCCTAGTTTGTAACAAGGGTAAACCAGGGGGTCATCGTAGTACACCGCATTGCCGTTGAACCTCCTGAGGTAAGGGAGCTCTGTTTTGGAAGCAACTACTTTTTCAGCCTTTAAGTTCAAGTTCCTAGGATCGTAAATGGTTCCTGGAAAGAAACCTAACATAGTTCCAGGACTCACCGGTTTCAGGGTTTCCACAAACACTCCACTTCCTGCTTCAGGGTGACTTACAGTTGACTTGTCCAGGTAAAGTCTGAACCCTAAGTGGGAAAGTAGTCGGTTTCTGATTTCATCTGGAAAATGCTCCCACAGACTTACGTACTTAGGGTCCTTGTGCTTAGACCTTGTGAAGACTGGAAAGAAGTTAGGGTCTAAAAGAGCAGTTTCGGAGGTAGGTTTGTAAGTGTTTTGGTCAAAAATAATTTGGGCGTTCCTAGCAACTGAGTGCAGTGCCAAAAGGATGTAAAAAGTTTGTTCTAGGTACTCTCCCTTGACTATTACTTTGTGTTCTTCCAAACTCATGCCGTTAAGCGTGGTGTAAAGTTGGGGGTAATCTTCTGGAGTCAAGTGCCTAGCTCTTCCCAGAAAGGCCCCTTGGTACTGGATTTGTTCAAAGTATATTCTTCTGTACTCCTTCTCAATGCTTTTTTGAAGCATCGAAATCAAGTGAACTCCTGGTCGTTTAGCTGCAGAAAAAACAAGGTTTCCCAGCTGTGCAGACAATGAGTTAGCAGCCATTAATAACCTAAACTATAAATGACTTGAGCTTAACTCCGACATTTCTGACACATGGTATGATTAACACCCTAAGCAATAATATGGAAAAAACAAACCAGCAAAAGCAATCAGAACAAATGAGTTCTTCTGTCAGCTCTGTAGACCTGAACTTCTCATTGTTTAACACCCTTTTGTTTCCAGGTCTATACTTTATTAACTTCAACCCTTTTCTAAACCCAACTTTAAGTAGCCCACAAAACTCCCAGAAACCTGTATGCCCCTATTGCAAACGTTCTTTCAGTAACTCCAAAGGACTGAACCAGCATATAGGCAAAGTCCACTATCCAACCAAAAACGTTCCTTGCAAGTTTTGTGGCAAACGCTTCAAACACAAAAACGCTGTAAAGTTCCACATCCGCCAGGTGCACGAAAAAAGCACCAGAGTTCTTTGTGAAGTATGTGGAAAAACTCTATACAATAAATATGTACTTGCAAAGCATATTGAGAAATTTCACTAAATAACTTTCAACAATTATTTTATTAGTCAACTTCTTCTACAGTTGGGCCACCAGCGCCTCCTTGAGCTCCACCAGCTCCACCACCTGGCATTCCACCTGGCATTCCACCTGGCATTCCACCTGGCATTCCTCCAGGCATTCCTCCTTCAGGAGCTCCACCTGCTTGTTGGTAGATCTTAGCCATGATGGGGTTGCAGACTCCCTCAAGTTCCTTTTGCTTGGCTTCGTACTCTTCAGTTTCAGCGTTGGGGTTGTCTTCAAGCCACTTCAGGATTTCTTGTGTTTTTTGTTCAATGGTAGACTTGTCGCTGTCTTCAATTTTGTCCTTGATTTTGTCTTCGTTGAGCATATTCTTGATGTTGTAAGTGTAGCTCTCAAGGCCGTTCCTGGCCTCTACCTTTTTCTTTAAGTTTTCGTCTTCTTGTTTGTAGCGTTCAGCTTCGTTGACCATCCTTTCGATGTCGTCTTTGCTCAGACGGCCCTTTTCGTTTGTGATGGTGATGTTGCTTGACTTTCCAGTGCCTTTATCTTGGGCACTCACAGTCATGATGCCGTTGGCGTCAACGTCAAAGGTAACTTCGATTTGAGGAACTCCACGAGGAGCAGGAGGAATGCCCTCCAGGTTGAACTTTCCTAGAAGGTGGTTGTCCTTGGTCATTGAACGTTCTCCTTCGTAAACTTGGATGCAAACTCCTGGTTGGTTGTCAGCGTATGTAGTGAAGGTCTGGGTTTTCTTGGTGGGGATAGTTGTTCCACGGGAAATGAGGGTAGTCATCACTCCACCTGCAGTTTCGATTCCCAAAGAAAGAGGAGCCACGTCAAGCAGAAGTACATCCTGCACGTTGCTGGAGGTTTCTCCAGAAAGAATAGCTCCCTGCACTGCTGCTCCGTAAGCCACAGCTTCGTCAGGGTTGATGCTTCTGCAGGGTTCTTTGCCGTTGAAGAACTCTTGCAAGATCTGCTGCACCTTAGGAATGCGGGTAGACCCTCCTACCAAAACAACTTCGTGCACTTGGTTCTTGGCAATTCCAGCGTCCCTCAGAACTCTTTCCACAGGTTCCAAACAACCTCTGAAGTAGTCCATGTTCAACTCTTCGAACTTAGCACGAGTCAGTGTAGTGAAGTAGTCAATTCCTTCATACAAGGAATCTATTTCAATGCTGGCCTGAGTTGCAGACGAAAGAGTGCGTTTGGCACGTTCGCAGGCAGTTCGGAGTCTCCTCATAGCTCTGGAGTTGCCAGAGATGTCAGTTCCGTTCTTCTTTTTGAACTCAGCTACACAGTACTCCACAATTCTGTTGTCGAAGTCCTCTCCTCCCAAGTGGGTGTTTCCTGCAGTGGACTTGACTTCGAAGATTCCTTCTTCAATAGTCAACAAAGACACATCGAAGGTCCCTCCACCCAAGTCGAAGATCAAGACGTTCCTTTCTCCTTCAGCACGTTTGTCTAGTCCGTAAGCAATGGCTGCAGCTGTGGGTTCGTTGATGATTCTTTTAACTTCCAGTCCTGAAATCACTCCAGCGTCCTTTGTGGCTTGTCTTTGGGAGTCGTTGAAGTAGGCTGGCACTGTAACAACTGCGTTTTTAACTGTTTTGCTCAGGTAAGACTCTGCAGTTTCCTTCATCTTAGTCAGCACCATAGCTGAGATCTCTTCAGCGTAGAACTTCTTTTCTTCGCCGCGGAACTTAACTACAATTTGAGGCCTGTCGTCACTCCCCTTAATTACTCTGAAAGGCCAAAGCTTCATGTCGTTTTGCACTATTTGGTCAGTGAACTTGCGACCAATTAGGCGTTTGGCGTCAAAGACTGTGTTTTCGGGGTTCCTAGCAACTTGGTTCTTGGCAGCATCCCCAATGAGTCTTTCGCTGTCTGTGAAAGCCACATAAGAAGGAGTTGTGCGATTGCCTTGATCGTTCGATATGATTTCAACGCGATCGTTCTCCCAAACACCTACGCAGCTGTATGTAGTTCCAAGATCGATTCCAATGCACACTTCTGACATTATATGCACAAATCATGGAGTCTGCCTTTTTATTCCTTTTCGAAGGTTCTAGAAATGAAAGAATGGGAGGCATCCTCCCTAAACTATTTCCTCGATCACTGCTTCCTGGGCGCTTTTAGTCGAACTTAGGTCTTCTGCTGCTCCAAAACCTCTCCAACTCCTGTTCAAACCCACTCAATCACCACTCAGTCAATTCTGATGACTTAAGTTTCCAATCCCAAGAATCTGCTTAAAACACTAGATTAGACTTAGTAATTAAACTTCAAACATCTTCAACACTCAAGTTTGAATTTACTTCTTGTTCTGCAACTTGGCAGGGCCGAATTGTAGTTTTGCACAGTGGACAGTTCCCGTGAGTAGTTGCCCAAGTGTCCAAGCACTTTTTGTGGTAAAAGTGCTTGCAACTCAACTCTCTTACTTCGTCGTGGTCGTCAAAGTCGTCCAAACAAATAGAACAGGTTTCACCGGGCTTTTCCAAGGTTTTATAGAGTTTAACAGGCGAAACTTGGTCTAAGTACTCCACCGTCAATGGGTTTTGGTCTGGCTGGAGAGGAGCGTTTCTGCGGTGTCTCAAAGAAAGCATAGCTTTGATTGAAAGGGGAATTAAACAACAAACCAGTGCCACTGTTGCCAGTAAGGACACCAACAGCCAAACAAACTCACCAATTAACTCGTATTCAAAACTAAACTTGCACTTAGACTTGCAGAACTCCTCGCTTTCACAGTAAGCAGCAATGTTCCACCGGTCCGAGCTAGTTTGAGTTTCTAACTTGTAGTAGTTGTTTCCCTCTCCAAACCAAGAAATCACGTTGAATTTAAACATACTTGGCACATCTGCAGTACTTTTTGGGTTTTTTAGCACCACCAAGTACATGTTTCCTTTTTCGCGCTGGCACTCATAAGTTACTTTGAACACACTCTCCTGTATTTCCAGAAAGTAAAACCGCCACTCTTTAGGCATCAATATTTCGGACTCTTCCCTGCCTTCCTCGAACTTGCTGGCTTGTATCTC
>PR_CR_10_Liq_1_inCRDRAFT_1000666_pt1 | contig 20964 bp, 27 predicted proteins | sample PRCRCaboRojoPR_3_FD_10241 | JGI IMG/M metagenome (IMG submission 10241)
GTCAAGGGCAAGAAGAAATGAAAATATTAGAAGTAACCAAACCTAAAGAGATAGGAATACACCGTAGTGCTGAAGATTTTGCTACAATCGACTTAAGCAAAAGCAGCACTGATTTGAGAAAGATGGCCATGGAAAACTTGTGCCACATAAATGAAATAGAAAGAAACCCAAAGATGAATCATGTTATTGATTATCGTGACTGGGCCGATTACAAAAATACCATGAAGAAAACTGGCAAGTCGATAGAGGGCTATAATATATGGACAGACGGTGCCAATCTGGTGCTGGAAAGTCCAGAAACCGGAGAGCCAGCTGGTGTGTTAGCAACTGATGATTTTAGCGGAATGAAACAGGTTGCTATTGAACTGAAACCAAATCTTCGAGGTAAGGACATAGCAGTTAGGTTATATCTGTTTGCCATAGTAATACTGGGCTGGGATATTGTGTCAGATGGTGAACAGTCTCTAGGCAGCGAACGCATGTGGGATAAGTTAGCTCATATGGTAAATGTTTATGTGTGGGACGCCGACAAAAGAAAAATCATCGGAAAGTACAATCCAGCAGACAAAAAACATGTGTATGACGATGATCATTATCATATCAGATTAGTAGCAACAAAAACAAAGATGGAAATAGAAGAAAACTTTGCTGATGGTAAAGTCAAGGGCAAGAAGAAATGAAAATATTAGAAGTAACCAAACCTAAAGAGATAGGAATACATCGTAGTGCTGAAGATTTTGCTACAATCGACTTAAGTAAAAGCAGTGACGGTACCTTTTGGTTAAACGGTGTTAACAACACTGACTGGGACAGCACAGTTACCTCAGGCAACAAAGTAGATATAGCATTTGAAATATCTCCTAAAGCAAACCTAGCTTCATATGATGATATAGACAAGTACAGCACAGATCAATTAGAAGACATGGGATACGATGGGGTACGCATGGTAGATGGCAATAACATTGCTTATCAAATATGGAATACAGATGTTTTAAAAAGAATACAAGTTCAACAAGAAACAAAAGGTATACCATACCCCGGAACATACGAACAAGAATATGACCCATTTAAAACTAAAGGTCAAAGACGCACTACAGGAATGACATACTAATGCAATATCTAGACGAGCAATCACCAGAAAGTTTTGAAGGCAGTATGTCTGATGAACAGATTATAAGTCGTTTATGGATGGCTCGTAGATTAAAGGATACAAAAGTACCTATAAAAAAATGTGCGGTATTAGGTAGCTGGTATGGTATTTTGCCATATGTACTCAACCGCAATAACGACATTGAAAATATTGTTGCGATAGATTCAGAACCAGGATGTGTAGGCGTTAGTAAAGAAATCAATCCTGACATAAAACACATTGTCAAAGATTGTAACAAACTAAAATATAATGGAGCAGACTGTGTTGTTAATCCAAGTATTAATAACATTGGAAAATCTGACTGGTACGATAATGTGCCAAAGGGTTGTTTATGTTTATTTCAAACAGAAAATATTGCAAATGCACCCAATACTCCAGAAAATTTAAAAGAATTAAAAAAGAAATATCCACTTAAAGAATATCTATATGAAGGTACTTTAAAGTGCGAAGATCGTGACGGCGAGTTCATGCGTAGTATGATCATAGGTTATAAATAATGGAACTATCAGAATTAAAAAGACTAGCCGGAATAACGGATAAAGAAAATAATGATGATGGTTCTAACATTTCATTAACAGGAAATGAAAAGGGCGAGTTAATGAAAAAACACAATATCAAACCAGGAACTGATGAATGGTTCCAACTTTGGTTTAGCAGACCTTATTTAACCGGCGAAGAACCTATAGGTGAAAATAATGAGAGCAAGTGAAATACTAAACGAAGGCGAAAATCTATTACCACAGCCCAACACACTTTATGTTGATGTTCCTTCATATGATTTTAATAGATTAATGAAGGAATTCAGAGCCGAACAACAAACAAAAGGTGCAGGTGATAGGGGTTTAGTGATGTTTTATACAGATCAAGAACAAAAAGAATTTGAAGAATTCTTAAAATCTAGAAATATAAAATACACTGACATCGGCGATGAGTGAGATACTAGAAAAAGCAATGAGAGCACATGAATTCTTAATCGAAAACAAAGTCATCAATGAGGTCCCACTTCCTCCAGATTGGGACCCTGAAAAGATGAATGCTTATCAGAGTTTTGATAATCGTCTACAGTATGCACTAGACCGTGCCAAAGAAATAGGTACTGGTAGCAGTCGTGTTGCTATGATTATTGAATATCAAGGTCGTCCAACTGTGCTCAAGGTTGCCAGAAGCAAACATGGTCTGATACAAAACGAACAAGAGATTAGCGTGCTTGAAAACAGCCGTGTTAGTAAAATGCCTATTGTTATTCCGCTCATAGACTATGACAAAGAAAATAGTCGACCAGTGTGGATACAAACTGAACTGGCAAAAAAAGTCAAAGAACCAACTTTAAACAAGATATTTCGTACTCCCAATCTAAAATTTTTGGTTAAGTATGTAGATTTTAAATCAAAAAAATCCAACTATTTCACATGGGGGCGGGATTTTGAAACAACAAGTTTTAGCGAAATCAAAAAAACATATTTAGAAAACACAGAATATACAGAAAGAGACTGGCAAACATTTGAGAAGTATGCTGACCAGCTTGTTGAACTGGTATACAACACCGAACTAGAAACGGGGGATTTTGAATTTGATGAAAACTGGGGACTGTACAATGGCAATCCTGTTATTATCGATTTAGGTTTCACATCTACAACCAGAGAGTATTATTGATATATACATATATAGGTAAAAGAAAATGAGAGCACATGAATTTATAACTGAACATAGATTAGTATTTAAAAGAAGCCCCAAAACAGGCACAGTAACTCTTAAATGGAGATGTGAAACTGGACCAAGAAAAGGCAGAACTGTTCCCAATGTAAACCAATGTTCGGCACCGCCAGATATTGCAAAGGCCGCTCGAATGAAGGCTACAAGAAAGCGCACCAAAGCCGCTCAAGCAAGAAAAACCAAAAAAACAAAACGTGTAGATCCAGCTTCAAGAACTGCGGCTAGATTAAACAAGATTATGAGGTCTGCTACAAAGCGTAGAAGATAGTATTGTTTTTGATAAATATTACTAAAGTAAGGATTTAAATTATGAAAATTAGCGATTTATTTGAAAACGCAGAATATGAAGATTTTGCATACGATGAAATGGTAGTTCCAGACGATATGGAAGAGCCAGATGTAGACTTTGACGATAACGAAGAGCCTAATAGTAACCCAGACAAAGATGATGTCCCTCATATCTTAATGCAACTTAAAAAAGCAGTCGATGTTGAAGGGAATTACCCTATAAAATTTAAAGATGGTAGTGAAAGCAAATTTCCAATGGGAGACATAGTTGCTTTTATTGAAATGTACATGGATGCTAAGCCTGAATTAAAAGACAAGATGCAAACATTGGGTGCTGAAAGCAAAGAAAATTTTGAAAAAATTGTTAAATTTTCAACATCAAAATTAGATGAAACTAAAAAAGACGCTTGTTATCATAAGGTAAAATCACGTTACAAAGTATGGCCCAGTGCTTACGCTTCTGGTGCTTTAGTACAATGCAGAAAGAAGGGTGCTAAAAACTGGGGTAACAAGAGTAAGAAAAAATGAGAGCACAAGAATTTATCACAGAAACTTGTTGGGACGGGTACGAGCGAGTTCCCGGTACTAAAAAATATGCGCCAGGAAGTTGCAGAAGAGTATCTGAAGATGAGGGTGAAAGTTGTCCAGCGCCAACACAAGATTTGGAACTTAATACAAAAAACAGAGACAGTGCTATCAAGGCTGATCATATCAAATACGGTCCACTAAATGTTGATGAACCAGGCGATTATTGGCAAGAACTAGCAGATCACTGGGATACTACAGTTAAAGCCGCAAAAAAATCTTTATGCGGTAATTGTGTAGCCTTTGATATTTCTCCCAGAATGTTAGAATGTATGCCGGGAAAAATTAGTGATGATGACGGGCATTTAGGTTATTGCTGGATGCATCATTTTAAATGTCATAGTGCGCGTACTTGTCGAACTTGGGCCAAAGGCGGACCCATCAAAGAAGATGATGTTAGTTTAGATTGGCAAAGCAGAAATCCAATCGAAGAAGGATTTAATCCTGAACGTAAATTTTTTATTCAGGCAACATAAAGGAATAGTAATGAGAATTCAAGAGATAGTAGAAGGAACACGGTGCTGGAAAGGTTACGAAAAGAAAGGCATGAAAACTATGTTTGGAAAACGTGTACCTAACTGTGTTAAAAAAGAAAGCGCACAAGAAAGCAGTGAAGAAGAATTAGACGAAAACCTACGTGACTGGTTCGGCAAAGGCAAGAAAGGTGGCGCCGGCGGCGGAGGCTGGGACGCCTACAACAGCAAAGGTGAGCGCATTGGTAAATGTGGCGACACCAAAGGCAGTGCTAAGCCCAAGTGTTTAAGCAAAAGCAAGGCAGCTAGTCTTCGCAATGCTGATAAAAATAATGATGGCAAAAAAGACGGTAAAGCAGGTATTGCTCGTGCTGTAAAGCGTAAGCGTAAAAAAGACCCTAACAAAAATCGTAGGGGCAAGGCAAAAAACGTTAAAAATTAAATTATGCGAGTAGCAGAAGTAGTAAAGCCATACAAAGTATACATAGCTAGAGTGTTTGTTAAAATGCCTACTTATACTGGTAATATGGATGTAACTGTTACTGCACAAAATTTGTTTCAAGCCAGACAGTTAATGAAAAAACAATATGGCGTGACTGACAATCTTATTGGTTCGTTAAGAGAAATGAAATAAGAATTTTACCCTAGGACCGTTAGGGTTACTGCGCGGCTTCTGCGCTACTTTAGGATTCGCTACCCTTAAAGTAAAAGTGAGCACTAATTAATATATGGATCCAAAATGAAAGCAGATGAATTTGCGCCCAAAGTAGATTACGAAGACCTTACTCAAAGGTTGCCCTCTCTGCAAAAAAGAAATTACAGCGACTGGATCCAAGGCAAACTAAAAAGTAAACTTGAAGAAGAAGTTGATCCTGTGATACAAGATGAAGTTTCTAAGTTTGCTTCTTGGGCATGCAAACGCATGAGTATAAAAAATCCTCCAAGAGTTATATTAAGTTTAGATACAGATAAAGCACAATCAAATCCTGCAACAGGGCAATTTGTGTTAGATGACGATAAAATTTGGGTTTACGCTAACAATAGAAATTTAGTTGACATCTTAAGAACCGTTTTTCACGAATTAGTTCATTATCGTCAACATGAATTGGGTATGATTGACCCCGGCGATAGTTATCCAGGTAGCCCAATTGAGGCTATGGCAGACATGCTTTCTGGAAAATATATCAAGATTTACGGCAAGAAAAATCCTCACATTTTCCAATAAAAGTTAATATCTCTCGTTGCTAGTATAAGTAATTATGCTACTATGATTTTCTATTGGGCACCAAATTGCTTGACCTCTCTACTAAATTCACTTATAATGTATCAACATCTTGGAGAATACTATGAAAAAAGCAGATAGGCTAGAATGGTTAAAAAATGAACATTCTAAACTAGATAAGCAAGTGCAATTGATGGAACAAAATTATGCTTATCAAGAAGACATTGTTTATTTTAAAAAGAAAAAACTAAAAATCAAAGATGAAATTCAACAACTACAAAAGGAAATACAATGAGCAGAACTTTTAACAACGAAGGAAAAATTAAACTAACGCAATTGATTAATGAAGGCATGTCAGTAATGCATGAGATTGATTCTTTAAACGAAGGATTAAATGATACTGTTAAAGCAATTGCAGAAGAATTAGAAATCAAACCCAGTGTTTTGAAAAAAGCAATTAGAGTTGCACATAAATCAAAATTATCTGAAACAAACCAAGAAAATGAAGAACTGAATACTATTTTGGAGACTGTAGGTAAAACTCATTAATGTCTTACGTTGATGCTATTTACAACCGAGACAAAGATCGGATTTTTGTAGTAGAACGTTCAACGGACGGGATTCGCCATTACCAGGAATATCCTGCAACATATACATTTTACTATGATGATCCTAAAGGAAAACATCGTAGTATTTTTGGCGACCCCGTCTCTAGGTTTTCTACTAAAAAAAGATCGGAATATGAAAAAGAAAAAAGAATACACAGTAACAAAAACTTGTTTGAAAGTGATATCCCTGTAGTATTCAGGTGCTTGAGTGAAAATTATTTAAATGCAGAACCTCCTAAACTGCACACAGCGTTTTTTGATATTGAAGTTGATTTTGATGCTGAAAGAGGATTTGCTCCTACTAATGATCCATTTAGCCCGGTTACAGCAATCGCATTATACTTAGATTGGTTAGATAAACTAATATGCTTAGCTATTCCTCCTAAGCACATGAGCGATGAGACTGCACAAGAACTAATTTCCGAGTTTCCAAATACTTTTTTATTTAGAAATGAAGTTGAAATGTTCGAAACATTTTTTGAACTGATTGACGATGCAGATGTATTAACTGGCTGGAACTCAGAAGGCTTTGATATTCCGTATCTTGTAAATCGCGTAACACGAATTATGAGTAAAGATGATACTCGTAAGTTTTGTTTGATGGGAGAAATGCCCAAAATGAGAACTTACGAACGATTTGGCAAAGAAGAACAAACTTTTGACTTAGTTGGAAGAATTCATATGGATTATCTTCAACTATACAAAAAGTATAATTATGAATCTAGGCACAGCTATTCTCTTGATGCCATTTCAGAAATGGAGTTAGGTGATGTAAAAACTCCATATGAAGGAACATTAGATCAATTATATAATAAAGACTTCAAAGAGTTTATTAGATATAACAGACAAGACACTATGCTGGTTGCTAGGTTACACGAAAAACTAAAGTTTTTAGATTTAGCTAATGCAATAGCACATGAAAACACTGTACTAATTCCAACTGCTATGGGTTCGGTAGCTATGATTGAAATGGCTATTATGAACGAGGCGCATGAACGCGGGGTAGTTGTTCCAGATAAAAAACGCAAAAGTTCAGACGAAGACGCTTCGCCGGCAGCCGGAGCATATGTAGCATATCCAAAGAAAGGAATTCATGAATGGATAGGCGCCGTCGATATTAACTCACTATATCCTTCTACGATCAGGGCACTTAATATGGCTCCTGAAACTATTGTGGGACAAGTTCGTCAAACACTAACTGAACGTTACATGCAAGAAAAAAGCACATCTCTAACAAAACAAAAACGTAAAAAGAAAAACGGTGATGATGCCGACGCAGTAACTGGTTCAGTGCTATGGGAAAACTTATTTGGTTCGCTTGAATACACTGCGATTATGAATCAAGAAAAAGGAACTATGCTGACTATCGATTATACAGATGGCAGAACAGAAGAAATGTCAGCCGCAGAAATTTGGAAAATGATTTTTGATAGTCACAAGCCTTACATTCTTTCGGCAAATGGAACAATCTTTACTTATGAAAAAGAAGGCGTGATTCCTGGATTGTTGTCGCGTTGGTACACAGAACGACAATCCATCCAAAAACAAGCACGAGATGCATATGGAACTGACAAATTTGAATATTACGATAAGCGTCAGTTAGTTCGTAAAATTTTGCTTAACTCAGCATATGGCGCATTGTTAAATGAACATTGTAGATTTTACGATAAGCGTTTAGGACAATCTGTTACACTGACTGGCAGACAAATTACTAAACACATGATGGCTGCTGTTAATGAAATTATTGTAGGCAAATATGAACACGATGGCAGTGCTATTGTATATGGTGATACTGATAGCGCCTACTTTACAGCATATCCTGCTCTTAAAGAGCAAATCGAAAAAGGAGAAATCGACTGGAACAAAGAAACCGCTATCGCCTTATATGATAGTATTTCAGAGCAAGCAAATGATACGTTCCCTACATTCATGGAGCAAGCATTTCATTGTCCTAGAAAAAATGGAGAGATTATTCAATCGGGCAGAGAGGTAGTTGGCGATAGAAGTTTGTTTATTACTAAAAAGAGATATGCAATTAACATTATCGATAAAGAAGGCAAACGCACAGATATAGACAAGCCTGGCGAAATTAAAGCAATGGGACTTGATTTAAAGCGAGCAGATACTCCCAAATATGTGCAAGAATTTTTAATGTCTGTATTAGAATTAGTTTTGGCAGGTGGTACAAGGGAAGAAGTTATTGAAAAAATTAAAGATTTCAAAAACGAGTTAAATGCGCAAGATGGTTGGACAAAAGGAAGCCCTAAAAGTGCAAACAAAATCACGTATTACGAAGAGTTAGAAAAGCGAAGCAAAACAGGAAAAGCCAATATGCCAGGTCATGTAAGAGCCGCAATTAATTGGAATTATTTACGTGAACTTAATAACGATCAACATTCGATGAAACTAGTAGATGGGATGAAAGTAGTTGTTTGTAAACTTAAATCAAACCCTCTTAACTTTACTAGTATCGCTTATCCTACTGACGAATTAAGATTGCCAGATTGGTTTAAACAATTGCCGTTTGACGACAAAGAAATGCAAAAAACACTAGTAGACAAAAAAATCGAAAACTTGCTTGGTGTTCTTAAGTGGGATTTAGAATCTAATACCAACGTTGACACTACTTTTGATGATTTATTTGTTTTTTCATAAATACAAATGGATTGGATAAAGGCAGCAAATGACGTATAAATTATACTACGACACTCTTCCTGGAAATAAACTTATGATAAACAGGTTGAGCCGCCATATAAAAGATTTTACTTCTGGTCTCTGGAGAGGCACATCTGTAATACAGGACATGATGACGGTTCTAGGAATCGATTATAAATGGACTAACAATGCCAAGGATCCAGAAGCCATAGTAGTCATTGAAGTGGAAAGTCAACCTCCTGAAATTTTACATAAAGTTATTAATATGGCTAGCAATACATATAAAAAATGTATTGTAGCATGCACGACAGAACAACCGTGTATGGAAACAATAGAGGCACTTCCCAGTTTACAAAAGTTACATCCCAACGTTCTTATAACTTTTGGAGGTAACCCTGAACTTAATTTTAAATCAAGTAATATGGTTTTTTATCCTTATTATCTGCTAAAGCCTTTTATTTTTGACATCTCAGTTAAGTTGCACAATCATTTAAACTGCAATGGATTAACTTCATCAAAGCCTTATATCTTTAATCATTTATCTAGAATGTGGGCAAGAGAAAAATATCATACTCACTATACGATTATGAATCATTTTGAGCGAAAATATGATAAAGATCGTGGATATGGGGCAATGCTATCATATAGGCCTATTAACTTTCTTGGCGATGCGGGAGATAGGCACCAAAGGGCCGTTGAAGGTTTAAAATATCTAGCTATTGAGAATGATAAAAGAGGAGATGATCCATTAACAAGAGGGCTGTACAAAGAACTTTATCCCACCAAAGACTATATAAACAAAGCGGACCCAAAACACCCAGATCATTATAAGTGGTTGAAATTAGATAATGATCCGATGTATGATAGCGAAGGCAAAATGCTTGATGTAGGGATGCGGGACCTTGCACACCCTATAGGAGTTTATTCAAGAAGTCATATCGCACTAGTAACTGAAATTGAGTGCGGTGAATGGGATAGCACTTATTTGGCAAAAGGTCTTGGATTTAGTCATGAAAATCCTAACCCATTAACTATAAAAGAAAAAAGCAAATCTACCCCTACAACGGTTTTTAATAGTTTCATATCGGAAAAAACTGTTCAGCCTATTTTAAACAAGCAAATTTTTATTGTTGGGAATACCGACTTGATAAATGGTAGTTATAATACAGATTTTTTAAAACGTTGTTTGGGATTTGAGTTATTTGAAGAAGTATTTGATTACCAAGATATAGAAAACGAAAACAAGTTTTTAACGACTGCTAAGGTTATAGAACAATTAAACGACTTTAAAGAAGAAGTTATTTTTGATAACGCTAGAGTTCTGGGAGAAAAACTGCATTATAACAGAGATTTAATGGCAAACCCAAATAGTGAGCTAAGACAAAAATTAAAAAAATGGTTTGTTGAAGATTTATTAGATAAGTTTTTAGAAATGGACTCGTAGTTTCTAAAATGTACAAATTATACTACGACACGGTGCCCGGAAATAAGTTGCTTTTTAATGATCTTAATAGCAAGATTGGTAATTATTCTTCGGGACTTTGGGGTAGAACTGGAGTAATACACGATATGATGTCTATCTTAGGCATCAATTATAAATGGACCAATGACATTAAAGACCCAAGTGTTATTCCTATCATAGAAGTAGATAGTCAGCAAGCAAAAGCATTTCATAATATTGTAGAAATAGCTAGTAAAAAATTTAAAAAATCTATTGTAGTTTCCACGACAGAAGCCCCCACAGTTGAAACGATAAATTTATTACCAAAATTAAAATACTATTTTCCTAATGTGCTATTAGTATTTTTAGGAAATCCAAAGTTAAATTTTCATTCAAGCAACATAGTTTTCTATCCATTTTTTTTATTAAGCCCTTTTGTTTTTAAAATGTCAGTAGAAACACATTGTTACGAAAATTGTAATTATTTAACATCAAAAAAAGGACATATCTTTAATCATTTGTCTAGGATGTGGTCACAAGACAAATATCACACACACTATACAATACAAAAATATTTTAAAAACAGACATCATCCAGAAAAACAACCTGGCTGTATTCTTTCTTACAGACCAATAAACTATACAGAGATCGAGGATAGAAAAAAAGCTGACCTAGAATCTCTTACACATGTAATAAGTAAAAACAATCAGCGCATCGAAGAAGAAAAAACAAAACGTTATGAAAAACTTTATCCTACAGAAGATTATCTTGCATGTGCAGATGTTAATAATACCAAATGTTTTCCTTTGATGCAATTAGAAGATGATCCAATGTATGATACTCAAGGAAATGCGATTTCTTTAGTAGGAATGATGAAGTTGAAACATCCGAATATAATTTATACAGAAAGTCACATTTCTTTAATAACTGAAAATGGGTGTTGTTCGTGGGATTCTCGATATTTAGCAGAGGGACTTGGGTTTAGTCATGAGAACCCTAACCCAGAAACAGTATGTATCCACAATAGAGTACCCAGAACTAAAACCTTTAATCACATTATTTCCGAAAAAACCGTTCAGCCTATCTTAAATGGACATATTTTTATCGTAGGCAACGTTGATATGAGCAACGGTAAATATCATACTAATTTTCTTAAAAAGATTTTAGGATTCCAATTATTTGAAGAAGTTTTCGATTACAGATCGTTGGAAAATGATAGCAGGCACTTGTTTACCTATAATGTAATAAATCAATTGAATGATTTCAGAGAAGAAGTCATTTTTGATAATTCTAAAATTTTAATAGAAAAAATTCAACACAATAAAGATTTAATGATAAATCCAAATGGCGAACTAAGAATAAAATTAAAAAAATGGTTCATTCAAGATATACTAAATAAGTTTTTAAAACTTGATCCTTAATGAGGCATGCAATGAACCAATATTTACAAAAGAACTTTAACAACTCTACTTTAGACTATGATCTTAAAAAATATAACTGGCCCAGTTTGATTCTTGAAACCATTCAAAAGAAGTATCCCAACGTAGAATCTTTAGAACACATACATTTATTTTTAGATCGGGAACAAATCTCAGATGCAACAAAACTAGTTTCAGATAGTTTTTTAACTGAGCACATGAGCAAACTTATCGATGATTTCGCACAAGAATACATCTCTCCTTTAATCGGGGGATCCAGATATTTAGTAAAAAGACAACCTACACTAAATCTAGTAGTACCAAACCAAAGCAGGCTAGGAAGAAGACTTCCATTTCATCAAGGAATATTTTATGACAATGGAAGAGGGCAAGGAACTATTTGGATGCCCCTAACAAAATGCTACGAGTCAAATTCTATGTGGGTAGTAGATTTACAAGAAAGTAGAGATTTGACTAAAAAAGTTATTGACAACAAATGGTCTGTTGAAGAGTTTGAAACAGAATGTTTAAAATATGCATGGCCAGTAACATTAGAGCCGGGGCAAGCGCATCTGTTTGCTCAAGAACATATTCATGGTAATGTCGAAAATACCACTGACATTACTAGGCTTGCAATCGATTGGCATGTTTTGATAGAAGGCGAAGAGTATCATAGAAGGTATCCAGGAGCATTCTTTAGGCTTCCAGGAGATTATGTTGATACACCTCAGCCAGATAATAATAAAACTTATATCGGTTATTTATCTCATAATAGTCACTTCGATGCTCACATAGGAAAACATGCACAACGTTGTACGATAGAGCACTATATTGGGCAGCAACAAATTAAACTAAGCGGTTACCAATTTGAAAATGAATACTTAACGCATTTGCCTATTTTTGAGCACTTACTAGAACAGAATATTGATTGTATAGTAGTTTTTAGCATGTATTCTATTACTGATGAGTTATTAAAAAAAGCAATTGACTTAGGAAAAGAAATACACTTTGCTAATGAATACATGATTATGCGAACAGAAAAAGATTTAGAAAAGGCACTTACATATAAAAACTTTGCTATATCTAAAAAAGAAAAATTGCCATTTGAGGAGTAATGTGAATACGCTGAGAGGGGCAAGACCCATACCCGACAAAGAAATTAAAAATTATTATAATAACTTTTCTTTTAATGAAGTATCTTTAGATCATTATAAAGATGCATGGGTATCTTGGATTAACAATACACAATTAAAAAGTATTCAGGGTCTAGAAGCGTTTGGTTATTTCGATTATATTGCTGGCACTAGTCATGCCTTTGATCACTTTGTAATAAAAAATTCTAAAAAGACTATCCTTACCCTCAGAGGAGACTTTCAGTACCATCATTGTATTTCCAAATTTAATAAATTTAAGTACATTGATTATTCGAATGTAAATGATTTAGAAAAAGCAGTGTCTAAAGACCAAAGTTATGCTATGATTATCAGCGTTCCCTTTAGCGATTTGGGTTGTGTTCACCCAGATTTCGATACTATTTTAAAGTTTTGTAGTAAAATGAACATATCGGTTTTATTAGATTTAGCTTATTGGGGAATTAGTAAAAATATTCACATTGATTTAAATAAGTATCCTTGTGTTGATGAAGTAGCATTTAGTCTAAGCAAATCTTTTTATACGTTAGAAAATCACAGAGTTGGAATTAGATTTACAAAACAATATGTTGACGATGGTATTAGCATGCTAAACGAAGTAAAAATGTATAACAAATACAGTATGAGCCTAGGCGTTTACTATATGAATCAGTTTGATCCAGATTGGAACTGGAACAAATACAAAACCAAATACAACGAACTTTGTGTGCAAGAAAATCTAAAACAAACCGACACTGTTATTTTTGGATTAGGAGATAAAGAAAGACATTCTCACTTTAACAGAGGAATACCTGATAACTTTAGAGTTTGTATTAGTGAAGCACTGGGAGATGAAGTATGACAACTCATACACAAATTCCTGATAATAAATCAAAAGTATACGGAGGTGCCTGGAGTGTTCATGATGCAGATGTTGTCAAAAAACGAGATGAATTGCTAAGAGAATTTTCTAATTTTGACTTGGGTAATAGAAAGTTAACACAAAAATTAAAAGAAGATTTTTTTGCTACTTTTAAAGATTGGATGTTCAACGACTTTGATTTTTCGGGAACCGATCTTTATAATAATTGCTGTGTTACAAATGGAACTACTGAGAGTTTTGCACAATTTTATTTAAGATATGGCAATAAAAAAAGATTAAGACTAGCAAAAGGAGAATATTTTTATCAGCAAATGATGAAAAATCTTTGGTATCAAGATAACTTTGCTTGGTTAGATGAAGACAAAATTCGAGAAAACGATTTCGTTTTGATTAGTGTTCCTTTTTCTGATACCGGCTCAGTACCCGATCAGTTAGAAGAAATGCTGTGTGAATGCGACAAACTTCAAGTTCCCGTTATGTTAGATATGGCATTTATAAATCTAACAAATCAAGAAGCACTTAACACAACAATTAATTTAGAACACGAATGCATAGAATATATTGTAAGTTCTTTAAGTAAGGCACTGCCGATAGAAAATTATAGAGTAGGAATAAGACTTCAAAAACAAAAATTTGAAGATCAATTATATGTAATCAACGAAGACAATTATAATTATTTGAATTTTTGTAGCGTTTTTATTGGAACAGAATTAATGAAATCTTTTCCTGCAAGAACACTATTTGACAAATATAGACCAAAACAACTTGAACTATGCAAAGAACTAAACTTAGTTCCTAGTCCTTGTTATATATTTGGAATAGATATCAACAATCAATATCCAGAATATTCTAGGGGAAATAAAACAAATAGATTATGTTTTTCTAGAGTATGGGACAATAGAGCAAAAAAAGAAGGATTAAAAACATGATAGTAAACACTCATAACGATTGGGATCCATTGGAAGAAATTATTGTTGGGCATGCTCATCATGCCAGAGTAACGCTTGACAGGTCTCAGCATAGTTTTAGTTATGCTGATAAAACATGGGACGAAATCAAAGACATGGAAGGCCCTCTTCCCGACTGGGTTATTGAAGAAGCCAACGAAGACATTCAAGGATTGGTAGATGTGCTTGAATCTATGAACATTAAAGTCCATAGACCAAAAATCATTGATTGGGATAACGAGTTTAGCACACTAGACTGGAAAAGCAAAGGTTGGTATAGTTGGTGCCCTAGAGATTTGATTTTGCCTCTTGGCGATATGCTTATTGAAACACCAAGTCCCACACGTTCAAGGTATTTTGAAACTAGGCTTTATGATGATATTTTATATGAAGCGTTTGAAGATGATGCACTATGGTTTAGTGCCCCCAAACCCAGACTATTAGATGACTTATATGACATCGAAAGTGACGTACGGGGTAGAAGCACTTTATTAGACAAAGAAATTTGTTTTGATGCGCCAAATATTGTTCGCGTTGGTAGAGATTTACTTTATCAAGTTAGTAATAGCGGAAACATGAAAGGATTTAGATGGCTTAAACGTCTTTTAGAACCAATGGGCTATAGACTGCATTACAGTGAACTGTACAGTTATGCACACTTTGACAGCACGATAATTCCTTTAAGACCTGGATTAGTATTATTAAATGGTAGTCGAGTTACGCCAGACAATTGCCCTGAAATATTTAAAAACTGGGACAAAATTTACTTTGATGATTGTATCGCTCAAGGATGTAAAGTTCCCGGCTATCATTCGCCATGTAGTCCATACATAGGATTAAACATTCTTAGTGTAGATGAAAACACTATTATTTGTGATAGTGCTCAAGAACCTTTAATGCGAGAACTAGAAAAATATAATATAACTTCTGTACCAGTTAAGTTTAGGCATGCCATGACACTTGCTGGGGGAATACATTGTACTACACTAGATTTGCGTAGAAGAGGAACATTGGAGAGTTATTGTGATTAACTTTGGACATATAGATTTTAAAATTCTCAAATCTGATTTAGATGAAATCAATTTTAGTGAATGTCAAACTTGCTATCGTCAATATGACGCATTAGAAAAATACTACAATGAACATAATAGCAGTGTTTGGCAAATGTTTGAAGAATCACCAAGTTATATACATGATTTGGCTGATAAGGTACCCCAAAACTTTAAAAATCATGTAGTAAGCGTCATAAGAATTGATCCAGGAAACACTATACCAAATCATTTAGATAAGCATTACAAACTCAAAGAAGAATTTGGTGATGGTGACATAAACAGATTTCTTATTTTTTTAGAAGATTGGAAAAAAGGACATTATTTTGAAGTTCAAGATCAGCCTTATGTTAAATGGAAACAAGGAGACTGGGTTAGTTTTGGTCCAAATGATTGGCATTTAGCGGGGAACATGGGCGATCAACCCCTTTACTGTGCTCAAGTAACAACATTAAAATAATTTTTACTTTGGTTAAATCAATCATTGACTTACGCAATAAAATCCATTATTATACATAGTAAACATACCTAAATACTTTAAAAGGAAATTAAATGAAAGACAATTTACAAGACTTAATTCAACACACTATGGGTTTAGGAGTAATCGAACTCGTTAAGATAGTTGGCACTGATCAAGAAACTGAAATTTCAGCAATTGCAGAGGATAAATCTGTTGTTGTAAATGGTAAGTTTAAAACTCCGGTTGCAGAGTTTATTGGTACATTTGGTATGCCCAACTTGTCTAAGTTAAAAACAATTTTGTCATTTGACGATTATGATGAAAATGCAATCATTAATGTTACTAGAACAAACAAAGATGGTGAAGATGTCCCAACAGCAATTCACTTTGAAACAAGTGCGGGAGATTTTGTTAACGACTATCGGTTGATGTCAAAAAGTATTATCGAAGACAAAGTTCGTAATGTTACTTTTAAAGGCACTGCTTGGAACGTTGAGTTTGAACCTACGGTTGCTGGTATTATGCGTCTTAAAAAGCAAGCATCAGCAAATGCAGAAGAACTTAACTTTACTACAAAAACTGACAATGGAGATTTGAAAATCTTTTTTGGTGATCCATCAACTCATTCGGGAAACTTTGTTTTTCATCCTGGTGTAACAGGAACATTATCAAAAAATTGGATGTGGCCGGTAAAAGTCTTTTTATCTATTATGGATTTGCCCGGTGACAAAACAATTAAAATTTCTGATCAAGGTGCTACTGAAATTACAGTAGACAGTGGTCTAGCAGTTTATCAATTCTTGTTGCCTGCACAAGCAAAATGATCAGAATAACAAGCCATACTAGACCCGTTGTTTGGCAAGTTGAAAACAAACATCTATTACCCAATATTTCAGGAACAGTAAGATGGAACGGCTCTACAGCAGAGTTTGAAGTTTGTGATAATTCAGGTAAATGGCATAGAATAGATCCTACTGTAAGACTTGAATATAATGAAGACACTGCCGAAGTTATAGATTGGGCAAGAAAAAAGATGTTAGAAGAAAAACAATTAAATGAACTAATAGAAAAATATCCTTCTGTACGAGAAGCCAAACGAAACTTAGACTTAACATTAGAGTTAGTAAAAGATGACACAAGCGAATCTAACTGATCAACACAATGATGATTGGGCATTGTTTTTGCCAGCAGTATCTAGTTTTTTTATTTCAGGATTAGGCAGACAACGCGAAGGTCAAGAATATTTTGATCAATCAAGAATTCCTCAAGGGTTCGGCGGTAGTGTAGAAAAGTTAAACTTTCTTAACAGCAGTGAGGGTTTGTACAACTATAAGTGGGGTTTGTACTCGGCAGGTCACGCTAACTTAGACACTACTACAGATAATCCAAGCGAATCTATTATACGCAAGCGTGAAGCCGGAACTTTTATGTTAGGTGATTCTGGTGGGTTTCAAATTATGAAAGGGCAATGGCCCGCTGACTGGAAAGACCCCAATTGTCCCAAAGCCAAAAAGCAACGAGAACTTGTTCTTAGATGGATGGATGAGTATATGGATTATGGCATGTGCTTAGATGTTCCATCGCAAACCGTAAGAAATCAACATTTGTATGACAAACATGGCATTAGCACAATTGACGATGCTAGAAGCGCAACACATATCAACAACGAATATTTTATTCAAAATCGCAATGGCAACTGTAAATTTTTAAATGTTCTTCAAGGACTAACTCACACTCAAAGTGATGAGTGGTATGAAGAAATGAAAAGATATTGTGACCCAAATATTTATCCAGAAAATCATTTTAATGGCTGGGCATTTGGTGGTCAAAATAAAATTGATATTCATTTAATGTTGCGTAGACTAGTTAATATTATTCATGATGGATTGTTAGAGCCAGGCAAACATGACTTAGTTCATTGTTTGGGCACTAGCATTTTAGAATACGCGGTGTTGTTTACTGATATTCAACGAGCAATTAGAAAATATCATAATCCAAATTTAAAAATTACTTTTGATTGCGCATCGCCTTTCTTTTCGGCGGCAAAAGGTTTAGCATACTTTAACACACAAATCGAACACGATAAAAAGTGGACTTATAGTATGGAAAAAACTGCTGAAAATAAAGACTACGCCAATGATACTAGAAAATTCAGTGATGCGGTTTTGCAAGATGGTATTCACGAAATGTTTACAGACAGCCCGATAACAGAAAATATGGTTCTTAAAGACTTGTGTTATCGAGGGCATGGTTTTATTGGTCAACATGGCAAAGAAACAAAAACAAGCTGGGACACACTTTCTTATACTCTTTTACAAGCACACAATGTTTATCAACACATTTGGTCAGTACAAGAAGCAAATCGCAGATACGAACAAGGTGTCAAACCAAAAATGATTATTCATCCTTTTGATGATATTAGTTTTGGTTCTATTGTTGACGAAATCTTTTCGTTAAATGACAGAGAAAAAAGTTTGGCACTGATAGACCATCATAGCGCATTTTGGACACAAATGAAAGCAGGTCAAGGATATAGCGGCAAAAAATCTGTAAATTCTCTAACTATGTTTGAACAGTTATTTGAAACTTCTGGGGAAGAAACAAATGAGCCAGACGATGAGTTTGAGGATAGCGATGATGCTATGAGGGAGATTATAGAATGATTCCTGTTGTTAAAACTGTTCCTGATTTTCGAGTAGACCTTACAAAAATATTTTTGCAAGAAAATGCACTAACTCAAAAAGTTTCTAAAGAACTAACTAATTATGGTGAAGAACATAAAAGTCAGGTGATCAAAAACGCAGATCAAAGCAACCAAGTGTCTAAAATTGAACATGTAGATTTCGTTCACTCTTTTTTAGGAAAAGTATGGGAAAATGCTATTATGTTTTTTGATAGTAGGGTTGATTTTGTAGAACCATATGCACTCAAAAAGTATTCGTTTTCTAGTGGATATTTTAATAATCACACTGACCATTACAAATGTGTTCAAGGAAATATAGATCGTAAATTGACTATGATAGTTCAACTATCAAATGAAAATGAATATATTGGGGGAGATTTAATAGTTGAGGGGAAAAATACACCCAAAACTATTGGAACTGCAATTGTTTTTCCAAGTTTTTTTTCTCATAGGGTAATATCAATCAAATGGGGAATAAGATGGTCACTGGTATCTTTTGCCTGGGGACCAGCATTTTAACTTGTGTTCTAGTGTAACTGAGTAAATAACCATTTTAATTGATTATAAACACAATTTAATATATCATTACAATTAACAAAATAGAGACTATACGATGTCAACGATAACATCTTTAAATCACGAAACGGCATTATTAGAAATGCGTAATAAAATTAAGCACCAAGCGATTCGCATGATTTGGGTAAAATTTCAACGCGAAGGAATCCATTGTTATCCAGCCGCGCTTACAGACCCAAATTTAAAAACTAACGATGAGTATGATGTTAGTTTTTTGGGTCATCCACACAGACATATTTTTCACTTTAAAGTGGGAATTGAAGTATTTCACAACGACCGCGATATTGAATTTATACAATTCAAACGATGGTTGCAAAACTTATATCAAGGAACACTAGAACTTGATTATAAGAGTTGTGAAATGATTAGTGATGAACTGTACGATGCAATCGCTAGTCGTTATCCTGACCGCAACATCGAAATTACTGTAAGTGAAGACGATGAGAACGGTGCAACAATCTATTACAATAAACTTTAACATTATCCGTTTAATTAGGAGTTATAACAATGGCAAGATCAAATAATAATATCCCTAAAACAGCAGATAAAATTTTTGATGATTTAGACAGTTATCGAGATTTTTGTCGAGAGTTTGGGCACGTTTTCAACGAGCGCGATTTGTATGCTCAAAGAAGTTACATTTATCGTCAGTATTTGAAACACATTGCAGGTAAACCAGTAAAAAATAATTGGGACCAAGATTCTAGGCCTAAGTATAGAAAGAGAAATTAATATGCGTAAACTGTTTTACATGGGGTTAGAACCCTACAATGCAAGGTATACACTTCAGTTAACAGACTGGAATACCGAAGTGTTTGAAAAGCGTGGAATTGATTTTGAAATCGTTCCCGGAGAAACACTTGATGCGAGCAAGCAAATTGTAACAGGGCAAGTACTAGATGCACATGGAAGATCATACTTTAGTATGAGCCAAATGATGAATCTAGTTAAAATGATGCGAGAAGGCGAAGTCACTGGCGAAGATGTTATCTTTTTTGAAGACATGTTTCAGCCCGGCTTTGAATCATTGCCTTATATTTTAGATCAAGTGTCAGAAGATATGCGTCCAAGAATTTATGTTCGTTGTTTAGCGCAAACTGTTGATCCAGATGATTTTGTTCATGTATGGGGAATGTATCCCTGGATGAGTTTGTACGAAAAAATGGTTAGCAAAGTAGTAGATGGTGTTCTTGCTACAAGCGAAGAAATGGTAGCACATATTAAAGTTGCAGGCTGGGAAGTTCCTGTATACAACATTTCTGGTTTAGCATTTAGCAAAAACGAAGTTCGCAATCGATTAACAAACAGTGGCGAAAGTATTAAACCATTTAACGAACGAAAAAACAGAGTAGCCTTTTCTGCACGTTGGGATCAAGAAAAACAACCTGATTTTTATATGGATTTGATTGAAGAATGGTTCAAACAAAATCCCAACTCAGATGTAGAGTTTGCTGTGTTTTCAGGTGCAGAACTGCGTAGTAATAATGATTCGTATATGGAAAGAACGCGGCAACTTCAAGCACAAGGCAAACTTAAAGTATATGAAAACTTAGATAAAAACGATTATTACTTACTGCTTAATGACACTAGAGTTGTCTTTAACTGTGCTTTACAAGACTGGGTAAGCAATACAGTAAGTGAAGGAGATGCATTGGGATGCAATGTATTGTTTCCTGCATATCG
>PR_CR_10_Liq_1_inCRDRAFT_1000668_pt1 | contig 20948 bp, 25 predicted proteins | sample PRCRCaboRojoPR_3_FD_10241 | JGI IMG/M metagenome (IMG submission 10241)
GGGGTTGTCCTGCCACAGTGCACCAATAACGTAGCGGATCGGCCCGGATGGGTCGTCACGATACACCGCAGACAGTTCAATCAGGTCAGTGTCGTGGGCTGTGATCTCCACATGGCCAAACGTCATGTTCCACCCGGCAAGATACCCCACGGCTTGGTGAAGGGCCTCGTAGCCCGTGACCTCCGCGATCTTGGTCTTCAGGTCTGCATCCATGTTGAGGGTGATGGTCCGTGTTTCTGGCATGGTGGGGGTCTCCACTTTTCTTGTGTTTACGTGTTGACAGGTGGGGCGAACGGTTGTAAGCTGCGGAGGCAGCTTACAACAGAGACCGGGCCGATTTGGTCCGGTTTTTTCGTTTTTTGGGCGGGGACGCCACGGGTATGTAGACGCCAGGTGCTAAATAGACGTTGTAAATAGACAAAACTTGACTCTGTCTATTTAGGCTAAGCCATTGGAAATAAACATAAAATCGGCCTATGTAGACAAAAAGACGTTTCTCCAGAGGATAGACTGGGTGGGTGGAGTGTGTGCTGAGCGCGGCGCGCTCGCGTCTCCCAATGCCAGGGGTAAACGCCAATCCCAATACACTCTTATTTAATGTCTTTTTGTCTTTTTGTCTATTTACAAGGGTTTTAGTAAAGAAAAACAGTCACTTAAAAAAAGACAACCTAAATAGACGCCAAAACTGGCGTCTACACCTGCACTGGTTTTCTGGCGCTTTTGTGGTGTTTACGTGTTGACACCAGCCGCAAACAGATGTAACCTGCATGCAGGTTACATCCAGACAGGTAGGGAAGCGGGAATTACGGACGCGCAAGCGCGTCCACAGCCTGGGTCACGCAGTCGAACCGCGCCACGATATTACCACCCACCACATGGCACCATGATGAGTCGTGCTGCTGGATTTCTACCCTATGCAGTTTGGCGCGTAGTTTGGTGGTGGCCACATGACCGCGCGTGGTGGCGCGGCGCAGCATGTCACGTGATGCAGTGCATGCCGGTTTACCTTTTGTCTTGGACGGGCGGTTTGGTGAGGCGAGGCAGCTATCCATATCCTGTTTCCTTCTGCTGAGTGGACACAATCAAACGCCCCACATGTGGCATGCAGGGCGCTCGGGGTATTCACGTGTTGGCAGATTACTCGGCGGCAATGGCGAGGCGCGTCTGTTGTTTGGCGATCTCATTGCTCAGGGCGTCACGCAGGGCCATCATATAGGCCATGTTGTCGTGGCCAGCCTTAGCCGCAGTCTTGGCCAGACGTGGCGCGTCTTTCTCGGCTTTCTCGCGCGTCTCAGCCGCAGTCTTGGCCACGACTTCCTTGGGGCGCGTCACGGCTTTCAGCCAGCCCTTGAACGCATCACCCTTGCGGGTATGGCCCTCGGCCACGATGACACGCAGCGCGTCCCGCGCATCCGTGGGGTCGACGTAGTAATCCGCGTCGTCAGACAGTTCCATAGTATAGGCCACGCCCGACGCTTTCTTGGCGTCTTTCTTGAAGCGCAGGTCAGGCATGCAAGCCGCAAGGATTTTCTTCAATGGCGTGGCGTATTCCATGCGTTGCTTTTCGATGACAGGCACAAGGTCAGTCTTGAACCCATGCGTGACGGTCAGAAGGATAGACAGGTCCGTGCGGTTGCCTTGCTCAAACTGGTCCATCGCTTCCAAGACAGCAGGCAGAAAGCCCTTTTCTTGTTCGACAGCATTTTCAGCCCACAACATGACGGGGGATACATTGGTATTGGTCATTTGATACACCTTTGCTTAGTGAGATTGACGGTCAATAATACGCACACACGTGTGCGCATTACACGCCGCCAACGTGTCGCCAGCTCGCATGTCCAGATTTAAGGCTTTGCTTTCACACCGGCGCAGAACCATTGCCCACGTATATCATGTGTTGGCACATCACGGATGACGCTGCGGGCACGTATAGATTCCGCGCGTCAATTATGTGAGTGCGATACACACTAGGCCCGTGGGGCTTCGCTTGTATTGGTTCTGTCGTGTCGTCTACGTGTCGGGGTCGTCCCGCCACCTTTTATTTACCTAGCGCCGCGCTCGCGCACGATACCGCGTCGGTGGCCATTCCAGCCAAGGCGCAGACACACTACGCCTACCTCATTTCCTATAGCCCGACGTCAAGCGGAGGCACTTGCCCTACAATACGCCAGCCGTATCCCATTGGTTAGGGAATTAAGCGCGCGCACTTCGAGGGATTATCGGACGGATTTGTCCTACCAACGCGGGAAAATATCAATGTCAAAGAGCGTCACACACGCGGGGGGAAAGACTGGACACTCGCGCGTCCCTATGCCTGACCACCTGATCAACTCGCTACACCAATGGCGCAGCGTAAACAGAGGGGGGGAGGGACCGATGGGGGTGGCCACCCCACCCAGCCCTTAGGCATCGCGTATAACCCAAACCAAATTTTGACCCTTTTTAAACACACAACACATTACACACTTAAAACCAGCCCAATCCTTGACACACACCCCACCAAACCATACGGTCGCAGCCCCCAATTACAGGACACCCCATGAACCTTGACCCAAAAAACCCGACCCTCGTGGTACTCGTAGCGGCCGCATGCCTTTTGGCGCTCTATTACATTGCCTCGCCATACCAGAACTGCGTACGCAGTGGCATTATGACCGGGATATGCCTTAAAAACACGAGCTGGTAGGGCCAGTCTGGCCCTTACCAACACACTTCAGATTGACCAATATGTGTTTACGCGTTAGCTTATGAACCTATGAGCAAAGTCGACAAAATCTCTGACCCGACCCGAGGCGACAAACCCATCCTCTCCCGTGGCCAGCTGGAGATGATCGAGGAAGACCCCACCAAGGTGGAGGTCGTGGCACGCCTGATGGGTGCAGTGAATCTCGACAACCTATTTCGGTTCATGCAGGGCCCGGACATCAACCCGATGGCCCGGATCGAGTTCCAGAAGCTCCTCAACAAGATGGGCAAGTTGGACCCGGAGAAAGAGGATGCCAACGCCGGTGGCGGCCCGCAGGTGGTGATCAACATCACTCGCGCCAAAGACGCCGAGGAAGGCGTTACGATCGAGGGTAAGGCAGTCTCTGATGCATGAGATCAATTTCGAGGTCATCGAGAGCCTGGACGGGTTCTTTTACTCGGAGAAGTTCATCTCGCTGGCGATCGGCCCTGTGGGGTCTACGAAGACAACAGCTGGGATTATGAAAATCTTGCACCATGCGGCGCAGATGGCGCCGTGCAAGGATGGCGTCCGACGATCTCGGTGCATCTGGGTGCGCAACACGCGCGAGCAGCTGCGCGACACGAGTATTCCTGACTTCCTGAAGTGGATTCCCAACGGGGTCATGGGGACGTTCCTGAAAACCGAGTACAAGTTCATCATCAAGGTGGGTGATATTGAGTGCGAGGTGCTGTTCCGCGGCCTGGACGACCAGAACGACGTGCGTCGACTGCTGTCTTTGCAGGCGAGTTTTATCATCTTCGACGAGTTTCGCGAGATTCACCCAGACATCTACAACGCCGCCCAGGGCCGTGTGGGTCGATACCCGGACAAGATGATGAACGGGGTTGGATGTAAGACCGACGACGGGCGCATGAACGCCCACTTGTGGGGTATGACCAACCCGCCGGACCAGGATACTTTCTGGGAAGATTTGATCTCGAACCCACCGGACAACGTACACATCACGATCCAGCCGTCTGGTCTCAGCCCTGAGGCCGATTGGACGAAGTTCCTGCCTGATGATTATTACGACAACCTGGCGCAGGGTAAGACCGAGGACTGGATCGACGTCTACATCCACGCGAAATTCGGCAAATCACTGTCTGGGCAGCCTGTGTTCAAGTCGTTTGACCGGTCTGCGCATGTCGCCAAGCATGAGATCACCCCGATGTTTTCCCAAGCCCCCCTGATAATTGGGGTGGATGCAGGGCTTACGCCGGCCGCGGTGATCGGACAGCAGGGGTACGATGGCCGCCTTGTGGTCTACGACAGCCTGATTTCTGAGGATATGGGCGCGTTACGGTTCATCCAGGAGCGTTTGAAGCCTCTGTTGACGAACAAGTTCCCTGGGCGCCAGGCCATGGTGGTGATTGATCCCGCGGCGTTCCAGCGCGTCCAGACAGATGAGCGGACGGTGGCTGACATCTACAAAAACGAGGGGTTTTTGGTCAAACCGGCGCGGACGAACTCGATCGCTGCGCGGATCGCGGCTGTGGAGAAGTACCTGACCCGCGTGGTTGACGGGAAATACGGCCTGATCGTGGACCCCGAGCACGCGAACTCGTTGGTGCAGGCCCTGGCGGGGAAGTACCGGTATAAGATCAACACGAAGGGTGTGAAGGACGAAAAGCCGGAGAAGAGCCACCCCTGGTCGGACATATCGGACGCCTTCCAGTACCTGTGCCTGCATGCAGATGGCGGTGAGGTGTTCGGTGGGAGTGTTGGCGAAGAGCGCCGCGAAGTGCGCAGAGTGTCTGCCGGAGGGTGGACGTAGAAAGGGGATCACATGGCTAAAACAGATGCACGCCTGAAAAACGCCGGTGTCAGCGGGTATAACAAGCCCAAGCGGACGCCGAACCACCCCACGAAGTCACATGTCGTCGTGGCGAAAGAGGGGGACAAAGTGAAGACTATTCGTTTCGGCCAGCAGGGTGTCAAGGGATCGCCTGATGGCTCGAAGCGGAACAAGGCCTTCAAAGCGCGCCACGCGAAGAACATCAAGAAGGGCAAGATGTCGGCGGCATACTGGGCGGATCGCGTGAAGTGGTGAACACCGCCAGCGGTAAGAAAAGGACATAGATATGGCTTACGGCAAAAAGACAACGAAAAAAGCGTTCAAACCCTGCAGTGGGTGCCCGACGCCGGCGAAGTGTAAGGCGGCCGGCAAGTGCCTGAAGAAAAAAGCGCGCCGTAAATAAAGACTGCCGTGTTTGCCCCTGCGGTGCGCGGCTGACCCCTGACTCTAACGGGTTGGGGGTCAATTTGTTGACGTGTAAGCATATAACGGCTACTGTGCTTTTGTGACGTCACATAAGAGATAGTGCTATGGAGCTTGGACCAGCCTTGATTCCGGTTGCTCGCGCCTCAGACATTGAGGAAGCGGCCCGGAGAGAATCCGCTGAAAAGCAGAACACGCCGTTGATCCAAGGTCTTGCTGCCCATGTGCGGCGGCGGTGGGAGGTGATGCGTGACCACAAACGACTGGAAATTGAGCCGCGGCTCACAGACTGCCTCCGCGCCCGAAGCATGGAGTATTCCCCTGAAAAACTGGCTGAAATCCGCGAGCATGGCGGCTCGGAGATTTTTATGGGTGTCGTCTCGACGAAATGTCGAACCGCCACAGCCTGGCTGCGGGACACTCTGCTCGGGACTGGGGATGACAAACCCTGGGCCTTGTCCGCGACGCCTGTCCCGGAAGTGCCTCCACAGGTACAAGAGCGGCTCCAGCGCATAATGGAGCAAAACCTGCAGCAGTACTATGCTGCAGGAAACCCGCCGGTTGACCCGATGGAGCTGCAGCAGCTGGCAGCTGGCATGAAAGACACCGCGATGCGGGCCATGAAGGAAGAGGCGGATAAACGCGTCGACCGCATGGAGAAGAAAATGGAGGACCAGCTCGTTGAGGGTGGGTTCACGAAAGCTCTGTATGAGTTCACCAACGACATCGCGACGTTCCCGTTCGCTGTCCTGAAAGGGCCGATCCCGCGTAAACGTAAGGCCATGAAGTACGTCGAAGGTGGCTTGGCCGCTGTGGATGTGCTGCGCGATGAGTGGGAGCGTGTCGACCCGTACAAATTCTACTGGGCGCCGTGGGGAGATGACCCCCAAGAGATGCCGATCATCGAGCTCCACCACCTCACCCGCGAGGATGTTGAGGGTATGATTGACGTGGATGGGTACGATGAGGCCGCGGTGAGGTCGATACTGTCTAATTTTGGCATCGGGATGCTCGATTGGCTGGAGAACGATGACTCCGAGATCGAAGATGCCATGGGTAAGGACTACGACGACGCCCACGACGACCTGATTACTGCGCTCCAGCTGTGGGACTCGATCCCTGGCAAGATGCTGCTGGATTGGGGGATGGATGAAGCTGAGATTCCTGACCCGCAGATGTCCTACCCCTGCGAAGTGTGGATGGTGAACAACACTGTGATCAAGGCGGTGCTGAACTATGACCCGATGGGCCGAAAGCCGTACTATGTGACGTCATTTGAGAAAGTGCCGGGGCGCATCGACGGGAACGGCGTGGCTGACCTCTGCATGGACGCCCAGAACATGTGTAACGCGGCGGCGCGTGCGCTGTCGAACAACATGGGGATTTCGTCGGGGCCGCAGGTTGGGGTGAATATCAGCCGGTTGCCCGCCGGCGAGGACGTTTCGCAGATGTACCCCTGGAAGATTTGGCAGTTTCGCCAGTCTGACTATAACGATGCGTCCCCGCCCATGACGTTTTTCCAGCCGCAGTCGAACTCGCAGGAGCTCATGGCGGTGTTTGACCGGTTTTTGTCGATTGCCGATGAGGTGTCAGGTATCCCGCGCTACATGACCGGTGAGCACGTGCCAGGGGCAGGGCGGACGTCGTCAGGCCTCTCGATGCTGATCTCGAACGCAGGCAAGAGCATCAAACAGGTGATCGGGAACATCGACTACGATGTCATTCAGCCGATGCTGCAGCGCCAATACCAGCGCAACATGCGTTACTCACAGGACCCCGACTTGATCGGTGATGTGCAGATCGAAGCCCGTGGCGCTATGTCCCTCGTCGTCAAGGAGGCTGAGGCGGTACGGAAGAACGAGTTCTTGCGCTTGGTCCTCGAAAGCCCGGTGGCCCAGCAGATCGTTGGCCTGCCGGGGACGGCGGAGCTCATGCGAGACTTGGCGGGCAACCTCAACACCAATGTCGACAAGCTGGTACCGACGCGAGAGCAGCTCATGCAGCAGCAACAGGCCGCTCAGATGGCCGCAATGCAGCAGCAACAGATGGGGGCTGACCCGTCCCAGAACCTCCAAGAAGACGGCAGCCAGGTCGGCGGTCGGCAGAGTAATACGATCAGCGCACGCCCCAATGGCCGATGATGTGCCATTATGTTGACACGTTAGCACATATAGAGTAGCGTTTTCGCATGATTGACCTGAATAGTGCTGACCCACAGGCGGTAAAGGCTCTGAGCCGGTTCCAGGAGATGGGAAATGAGGCGCTGTTGAGGTTGCTGACCTCCGAGTTGGAGGCGGCGAAGCAGAAGCTGGTCCACGCGGGCGACATGGCCATGATCCACCGCCTGCAGGGTCGAGCGGAAGCATTTGAAGATTTGCTGAGGGCGGCTGAAGAGTCGGCCGAGGTAGTAAAACGCGCTTAGGCGCACAACCGAAGCACACCATGACGGGAGCAGCATACTTCGGGCGCTGTGAAACAGAGTTGGTGCTTTAAGGAGATAAACATGGCGTTGCCAAAACAGGTGCAAGCCCAGCTTGCCGAAGTCGAAGAACTGGAAAAGACACTGAAGGCCCCGAAAGAGACCCCGAAAGCTGAAAAAACGGCTGAAACGGGGGATCAAGAGGACACTGGAGCTGTTGACGCCGACACCGAGACTGAGGAAGCCGCCGAACCTGCGAGTGCAGAGCCAGCTGACACGTCACCGACGGACGTAGCGGACGATTTCAAGCAGAAGTACAACACCCTGCGGGGCAAGTACGACGCTGAGGTTCCCCGACTGCACGAACAGGTCAGGGACTTGACATCGCAAGTGGATGAGCTGCGCAGGCAGCTGTCCGAGCGCGAAAAGTCGAGTGAGCCGACGAAGCCGGAGGAGAAAGTCAGTTATGTGACTGATGCCGATCGAGAGGAGTTTGGTGAAGAACTGATCGACGTTCAACGACGCGTGGCGCGCGAGGTGGCTGCCGAGTATGAGCAGCAGCTCAAGGCCCAGTCGGAGGTGATCGAAGATTTGCGGTCGCAGATCGCGAAAACCGGGAACCAGGTCGGGGAGATGAGTTTTGCGCAGCAGTTGAATCAGCTGGTGCCGGACTTTGCCCAAGTTGACCAGGATGAACGTTGGGTTGCGTGGCTGAATGAGTATGACCCCATGCTCCGAGGCCCCCGCCGGGTTCAGGCCAAAGCCGCTTTTGACGCCGGAGATGCTGAGGCAGTCGCACATTATGTGAAGCTGTTCAAAGAGAGCATCGCCGAGACGAAAGAGCCGGTGGCCGACAAACGCCAAGCCGAACTTGAAAAGCAGGTCGCGCCAAATCGTTCCGCAAACTCCGCGCGGACGCAGAGTGCCGGCAAGGACGCCAAAATCTACTCCGAGCGAGAGGTGAAGGGCGCCTGGGACAAAATCCGGCAGCTGAACACGCGGGGGATGTTTGACGAGGCGGCCAAACTTGAAGCGAACATAACGGCTGCGTACCTTGAAGGTCGCGTGAGAGCTTAAAATAAGTGCTTACGTGTTAGCAGCTGTTGGAACCAACTTATAGGAGGCCACAATGGCTGTTTTTCCCACCACTGGTGATTTCACCACCAACCCCGAATACAGCGGCGGTTTTATCCCGCAGCTCTGGTCGAACAAGCTGAACGCGAAGTTCTACGCCAACACCATGATGACCGAGATCGCCAACACCGACTGGGAAGGCGAGATCAAAAACCAGGGTGACACGATCCGCATTCGCACTGCGCCGTCGATCACGATCAACGACTATGCTGGCGCGGGCACGACCCTGCAGTCGGAAGTTCCGGCTCCGGTCTACACCGACATGCAGATCGACAAGGGCAAGTACTTCAGCGTCCAAGTCAACGACGTGATGGCGCACCAGGCGGACATGGACCTGATGAACATGTTCACCGACGACGCAGCCAAGCAGCTGAAGATCAAGATCGAGGAAGATTGCTTCTTCCAGTGGTTCGTGAACGATGGGGCCAACGCCGCCAACGCAGGCGCCACAGCCGGTGCTCTGTCGGGCGAGTACGACCTGGGCACGGACACCGCGCCGGTCGACCAGGCGACGCCCTCGAACATCCTCAAGACCATCCTCCGCATGTCGGCGGCCCTGGACGAGCAGAACGTTCCCGAGGAAGGTCGTTGGCTGATCATTACGCCCTACGACCGTCAGCTGCTGATGCAGACCGACATCGCACAGGCGTACTTCACCGGTGACGCGTCGTCGACGATCCGTTCCGGCAAGATCGGCATGCTGGACCGTTTTGAGGTCTATGTGTCGAACCTGTTGCCGAAAGGCGCCGCTGGTAAGGCTCTGGTCCCCGGCTTGGCTGCAACGTCGAGCGGTGCTGACGTCACCAACGCGAAGGCGCGCCGCATGATGGTTGCAGGCACCAAGGCCTCCTGTGCCTTCGCCTCGCAGATCAGCAAGACTGAGCCGCTGCGTAACCAGACCGATTTCGGTGACATCGTCCGCGGACTGGCCGTGTATGGCCGCAAGGTCATCAAGGACGAAGCGCTGATCACATCGCTGGTTGGCTCGGCCACCTGATCACTGACCTAAGTGGAGGGGCTTCGGCCCCTCCCGACCCTTAGAGAGGATACCGAAATGGACCCGTACAAGCTGATTAAAGAGATGGACGCAGAGATTGCCTGCAACCGCGCGGTAGCGCGTGTCGGCGACCAGCGCGTCGTGATCGCCAAAGTCATGGGTGATGGCCTTGTGTTGACCGCGGAAGGTGAAGAGTTGGCGAAGACCTTCAAACCTGCCTCCAAAGCCAAGGCAAGCGCACCCAAAACAAAACCGTCAGCACCCGACGCCGCTGACGCCTAAGGGGGACGCTCAATGCCCACCGTAAAAGTCACCGACATTATCCGCCGCGTGGAGGATGTTCTTCAGGATACTAACATCCGCTGGCCTCGCCTGGAGCTGCAGAATTGGCTCAACGAGTCTTACCTTGCGATCACGCTGTTGCGGCCGGATGCGAATGCGAAGTCCGGCACTTTTACGTGCACCGAGGGCACGCGTCAGGTCATCACATCTGAGTTCCCGTCAGCGTTGCGGCTTTTGGATGTCACCAGGAACGTGGCGGCGACGTCATCGAAAAAGGTCATCCGCTTGGTGGCCAGGAGCGTCCTCGATGACCAGCGCCCCGCATGGCACGCCGAAACCAACACGGTGGACATCCAGCACTACACGTTTGACGCCCGCCAACCCAAAGAGTTTTTCGTCTACCCGCCGGCTACAACTGCGGCCCAGATCGAGGTGGTTTACGCGGATGCGCCTGACACGCACAACCTAACCGAGGCCGAGTTGGACCCGGCCACGGGGAGTTCGGAGGTCATCAAGCTCGATGACATCTACATGTCGCCGATTATCGACTGGGTGTTGTACCGAGCCTACTCAAAAGATGCGGAGTACGGGGCGAATGAGGCCCGCGCTTCTGCGTCCTACCAGGCATTCAACGCTGCGATCGGAGCCAAGTCTCAGACTGACTCCGCGGTGGCTCCAGCCAATGCAAGTACGGTGACCTGATATGGCTAAGCGGTGGGAAGACTTCTACAAGCACGTCCAACCGCACGTGCCAGGCTGCCCGGAGGTTGTCATTGAGCAGCACCTTCGGGACGCGGCCATAGATTTCTGCGAGCGTTCGCAGGTCTGGGTCTACCAAAGCCCGGAGTTCACCACCGAAGCAGGGCAGACTGATTATTTCGTTGAGATCGAAAGCGGGGCTCTGCTCGATAACATCCTGGCGCTCAGTGTGGATGGGCTGCCTATCAACCGTATAGCCCCTGCGCATACCCCGCGCGATATGGCTGCTCCTGACCAGCGGCCAGATAGGTACTACATATTTCGGGGCCAGGAGGTCCGGCTCCTGCCGGCTCCGGATGCGGCATACACCATTAATGCCACGGTTGCCCTGAAGCCCTCACTAAGTTCCCGCGGGGTTCCGGACTTTGTGTTTGAGACCCACGGGCGCACGATCGCTTGCGGAGCGATTGCCTCCCTGGCGGTCATCCCCGGCAAGGAATGGACCAATCCCGACATCGCTAACTACTACAAGGGTAAGTTTTTGCGAGAGGCTGATGACGCCGCCGGCCTGGGGGTCCGACGAACAAATTTACGCGTGCGAGGCTCTAACTTCGCATAACCACCCAGCCGCCATACAGGAGACGCAACCATGGCATTTCTCGACAACCGCGTGTTCGACAACGGCTTGACCGTTCTGGACACCGAAGCAAACGAAATTCACATCACTTCGCAAGAGGCAACCAGCTACACCGACGCGACAAGCACAAGCAGCTTGGGCAACAGCACGTCATTGTCGATTGGCGCGCCGCAAGACCGCTCCGGCGGTGGCCGTGAAGTCGTCGTCGCAGCTATCACCGATGGATCGGTGACAGGCACCGGCACCGCAACCCATTATGCCATTGTGGACACGGTGAATAGCCGCCTGCTGGCCACCGGCTCACTGACCGCTTCTCAGTCTGTGACATCGGGCAACACCTTTACTCTGTCGTCTGTCGCAATCGGCATCCCTGATCCGGCGTAAGCTGAACTACGGCAACACTGGCACAGGTGAACCATGACCAAACTCGTCAACCGTGCAAAAATGACCACGGCCACCACTGGCACAGGGACGATCACCCTTGGGTCAGCGGTTGACGGCTATCAGACCTTTGCGGCAGCAGGGGTTTCTGACAGCGATGTGGTGCGCTACGCTATCGAGGATGGCGGCGCGTGGGAGATCGGCCTTGGCACCTACACCGCTTCTGGGACGACCCTAAGTCGATCATTGACGGAAAGTTCGACAGGATCGCTGCTCAACCTGTCTGGTGGGGCGATTGTTTTTGTATCTGCGGCAGGGGTCGACATTCAGCAACCCCCTTCCGAGGGTGCGTTTGTCGACGGCGACAAGACAAAGTTGGACGGTATTGAGGCTGGCGCAGACGTAACCGACACGGCCAACGTGACTGCGGCGGGTGCTCTGATGGACAGCGAGGTCACCAACCTTGCTGCGGTGAAGGCGTTCGACCCGACAGACTATGCAACGGCTGCTCAGGGCAGTCTTGCTGATACCGCCACGCAGCCGGGCGATAACATATCCACCCTGACCAACGACGCCGGTTACACGACAAATGTGGGCGACATCACGGGTGTGACTGCTGGTAGCGGTCTCACGGGCGGTGGCACGAGCGGCAGTGTAACGCTCAACCACGCTGATACATCAACACAAGGCTCAGTAAACAACTCCGGCCCAACTGTTGTCCAAGACGTCACGCTTGATGGTTTTGGGCATGTAACGGGCCTAGGCTCTACAACGCTCGACGCTTCGAGCGTTGGCGCGCTTCCGACGTCTGGAGGCACTGTTACTGGAGATTTATACCTAGACTCTGGCCAGATATATGGAGGATTTGGGGCTGAAACTTCAGGGGGGGTGCAAGACTGGAATGATGTGACCAACGCTAGGTCTGGCGGCGGTCGCACACTGCTGCAGGGTAATGATGCTAACGGACCAGACGGAACGAGCACCTACTACCATTCATTTAGTTGGGAGTATTCTAGCAAAGACGGCTCTGGCAACCTGACACAGTTGGCAGTACCTTATAACGGGGTAAGCCTCCACTATAGAACAAGGTATTCATCTTCGTGGTCGTCTTGGTATAAAATTTGGTCATCTAGCAACGATGGCTCTGGCTCTGGTCTAGACGCTGACTTGTTGGATGGCCAGCACGCCTCTTCCTTCGCTACCTCTGCGCAAGGCGCTTTGGCCGACAGTGCTGTTCAACCGGGCGACAACCCTACTTTCGGCACCATTAATGCCACGACGGTCGATCTTGGAAACTGGACAGTCACTGAAAGCGGCGGGGTACTATATTTTGCCACTGGCGGCGTCAACAAGATGAAGCTGGACAGCTCTGGCAACCTTACAGTGGTTGGTGACGTGACTGCTTTCGGGGTGATATAACATGCCACTACCGACAACAGGACCAATTTCTCTGGCCGACATCGCTGCCGAGTTTGGTGGCAGCGCGCCGCATTCTATCAGCGAGTATTACAGCGCTGCCGCTGGGGTCCCCTCCAACGGATCGGTCGGGATTGGTGTGTTTCGCGGCAAGTCGGCGATCACAACATTTTTTGCTAATATCACCACGAACCAGCAAGAGTTGAACCTTTATAACTACTTGGTCAGCCAAGGCTGGGACGGCACTTCCCCGGCGGAAGTGACTATCGACGCCGGCGTTTATATCTGGTCAGACAACACGTCAGTCGCCGCACTCCATACTGGCGGTGCCTACCCCGGCGGGCTGACAATCATCAACAACGGCTTCATCATGGGCAAGGGGGGCAATGGTGGTTACCAGAACGCAGACTTGGCCACCTACACTCCGCCGACATCGGGTGGCCCTGCCATCATTTTGACCCAGGCTGTCACCATTGAGAATAGCAACGGCTATATTGGCGGCGGCGGCGGCGGCGGCGCTGGTTCTACGGGTGGGCCAATAAACATTCTTAACACCCCTGCTTACGCCCCCGGCGGCGGCGGCGCCGGCGGTGGTTTAGGGGCCCCATCCATGACAGGAAATAGTAGTACAGGCTACGCGTTAGGATCGTTTGGCCTTGGGGGCGCGTTGGGGCAGCATGGAACGGTTGCTCAAAACCTAAATACTTTCGTGGGCCATAACGAGAGCTCCCCCGGTGGTGCCGGGGGCGCGAGTGGTGCTTCGTCGCTCACAGGAACCGGCGTCTAGACAGGAGGAAGAAAACTATGGGTGGTGGTACTCCTGTAGTCACGAATTTAGGGGGAGTGTCAGGCCAAGGCGGTGGTCGCATAATGCCGGGCACGTCTACTGGGGTCGGCGAACTCATTTTGGTAAGCTCTCGCATCGACGTCGATGCGCGCGTCGACCCTGCGCAAGTAGACCGTCGGCCAACACCACCTTACGGCGCAGTAATTGATACTGCGTTTACTGCTCCTGGCGGGGGACCCGGCCAAAGTGGAGCCGGGGACGGGTACGCTATCTGGTTCGACTTAAACGCGCAGACTCCCCCTGGCGGCGTTTACCCCCTCGGCGGTGGCGGTGGCGGCTGGGGCGGCAGCGGGGGGTCAGCGACTGCCCACGACGCTTCCGGCCTCCCGACCCGCGGGCAAAACTTAGGCGCTGCAGGCGGCAAGGCGATTGATACGAACGGCCACTCTGTGACGTGGCTTGGCGGCGCAAATCGAGTTTATGGAGCAGTTGGATGAAGGTATCCATGCAGATGTTGCGGGATTTGGGCGTGTGCGATGGAGCCAACCAGTATATTGGAGACTGGTTCGCGGCCAATAACGTCGAGGTGATCGACTACGATTTCGCCTTGCAAACTCTTCTTGATTACCAAGAGGCCGGGCAAGAGTGGATTGACGCCAACTACGCCGGCACAGAGCACAGCGATTACGCTGGATGGGTGCAGTGGATGCGCGAGCTTTCTTCGCGGCATGACGCCATCACTTATTTCGGCGATCACACCGAGGAAAATCTGTTCCGGACTGATGATACTTATCTGCATGAAACACTATCAGCGGCTCAAGCACACCGAGCCCGTGTTTACCAAGAGCTGCGCGATGACCACGCCAGCAAGCGGGTGATAAACGGCGTCAAGGTTGCCGCGAATGGCGCTGAAACTTGGTCTGTCATAGACCTCCACACCGCCGATGTGTCGGAGTTCGATGCCTTCGTTTGGCACGATGCAAAGACTGGTTTGAACCACCGCACGGTTAGCCCTACCGTCGCGGCTGTTTTTGACGCGGAGCAGCAGAAGATTTTGCATGCGATCAATGCGGCTGAGCAGGCGGCGAAGATAGAGCGCAAGATCACCGATGAGAGCGGGCAATACTCCGTATGGGTGGAGGTGGAAGAATGATTGACGCGAACAATTTGGATCAGTTCAAGGTCGAGCTGCAAGATGTTGACATCTTTCCGATCGACGTGGAGTACATCGTCTACGGCGCAGACATCGAGGCGCCGATCACAGCGGAGGAGCCAGCACCCGGTGATACCCCTTATTTGAAGGCCCCAGATGCAGACGTCTGGCTGAGAATTGTACCTAAACACCCGGAGTAGGTTATGCTTGGCTTCGCCCCAATAGCTTCTGTACCCCTCGCGGATGATGGGGCGGTTGTCGTCTACGAGTTGGGCGGCAATGATGCCACTGCGGGCAACCCTGCCGTCGAGTCGTCTGCGGTTGCCCAAAAGCATGATCTTTTCTGTGTGGAGGTGGCAACTGGCCAGCCTTTTGCGGGGCCGCCCAGCATCAACCAAGAGCATAATCTTGCGACCAATGGGGTTGCAACAGGCCAACCACCGGTTCCCGGCATTACGATGTCCGAGGACGAAACGCTTAACGCAGCGCCGTTCGCTTCTGGCGCGCCCGTCGTGCAGGCGCCAAACATCGCCCAAGAGCATGATCTTAACTTAGGGGCAATAACTACAGGCACGACGATTGCCCAAGCGTCAGAAATCGTCCAGAGCCATAACTTAGCTCTGACAGGCATCGCGGCAGGTCAGCCAACCTTTCCAGCAATCGCGATGGCAGAGGATGAGACTTTTGTCGCCGCCCCGATACCCGCTGGGCAACCGATTCTTGGTACCCCTGAGATTACCCAAGCGCATGACCTAACGCTTGCGTCTATCGCACTTGGGCAACCTGTTGTTGGTGCTTCTGGCATTACCCAAGATCACGACCTGAGCTTTGACTCTACCACCACGGGTCAGCCGAGTGTCGGCGACGGCAGCATGGTTGAGACTGTCCCTCTTTTTGGCGATGGCATTACCGCGGGTCAGGCGGCTGTCGGCGATTCTGCTATTGAGCAGGAACACCCCTTCAGTGCTGATGACATTACTGTAGGCCAGCCGACCATCCTTGGCATTACGATGTCGGAAAAGGAGACCCTCAACGCCGACCCGCTTTCTGCTGGCGTTCCAGGGTTTGAATCTCCAGAAATTGGCCAAGGCCACAAACTTGGTGCGGAACGTATCACCGTTAGTTCACCCACCGCAGGCGCTTTCTCGGTTGCACAGGAACATAAGCTGCTGGGTAGCGGTGTCAGCTCTGGTGCACTGCTCGTTGGAACCTCCACCCCGAAACAAGAACACAATCTTTTTGCCGCCAATACCGCGACCGGCGAGGCTGATGTTTCTGCTGCCACGATGCAGGAAGATGAGACCCTGTTTGCCGGTCCAACCACCGCCGGTGCGCCGACTCTTATTTCACCGGACATCACGCAAGAGCACCAGCTGGCGCTGCAAGCAATTGAAGCGGCTCAGCCAGTCGCCAGCACACTTGCTATCGAGCAAGAGCAGTTATTCGTAGGCAACAACGTTACGACTGGCCAGCCGATCGCCCCCGGCATTTCCATGTCGGAAGAAGAGACGTTCAACGCCGACCCGCTTGTCTCAGGCGTTCCATCGGTCGGCACAGTTTCGCTCACCCAGGACCACACTCTCGTTTCTGAGCCGGTCACCACAGAACAACCTACCGCAAGTGTTTCGCCTATTACCCAGAAACACCAACTGGGCTGCGTGGGTGTTGACACGGCCGAGCCCGGTGTTGGCGACGGCAGTCTGCACATCACTTACGGGTTCGAGGCGGCGAACATTAACGCTGCCCCGTCAAATGTACCCAGCGGCACATTGACCCAGCGGCATCATCTGGGCGCAGTTGAGGTTCTAGGTGCAAACCCGTCGATCGAACAGTTGCACGTGGTTGTGGAGGTCCACTTTGAGGCCGCGCACATTACTGCGCTGGACCCAACCGTTACTGCTGCTTTTTACAATGCGACCCTTCGCCGGCGTGCCCTACTGGGGGCCTTTGACGGCCAATCCCACGTTCACTTTCGAGACACCGTCAATTCGGCCACCTTACCGACCACGGCTAATTCGGCCCGTACACGGACAACCGTAAACCTCGTCAGCGTTACCAGCGATTGGAAAAGCACGGCTGCGTAGTGCGGTTCGTGTTGACGCGTAACCATATTGAGTTTTGTGTGCGTTTCTGCGAGTATTCAAAGCGTAAACGGATGAGGAGGCCCCATGGCGTTCACGATCAAACAAGGCGACACATCGCCAGCGCTACTGGCCGACTTAGAGACGCCGTCCCGAGAACCTGCTCAACTGGTAGGTGCGACCGTCCTATTTCACATGCGCAGCTCCCGGCCTAATGCTCAGCCCCTGGTGGCACCCGTGGTTGTCGTGGACGCCGAACTCGGCCGTGTTCGTTACGACTGGCAGCCAGAGGATACTGCGGTGTCGGGAGACTTTGAGGCGGAGTTTGAGGTCACCTATGCGGACGGCTCTATCGAGACGTTCCCTAATGAGGGGTACATTGAAATCTTCATCCCGGAGCAGATTGCATGAGTGACGATCGCCTAGACCGCATCGAAAAGAAGCTCGACGACATGGCCAAGGCTATTGTTTCTCTCGCGCGTATGGAGGAACGTATGCTCACACTCTTCAAACGCATGGATGCCTATGATGAGGGGCAGAAGGACATCGCGAAGCGGGTGCGCTCGCTGGAAGATTCTGTCGGGACCAACGGGCAAGCGCTGCGGTTTGCCGAAAGGCTGTTTTGGATCATAGCCTCTGCCGGGGTTGCGTCTTTGTTTTATTTTGTTCGAGGGGGCGTGGCATGAACGCAGCATACCAACTCGCAAAGAAAGATGTCGGAACGTGGGAGTGGGCTGAAGGCCACAACCCGAAAGTCGTCCAGTATTTTCACGACGTCGGCCATGAGTGGGTAAAAGATGACGAGACCGCATGGTGTGCTGCGTTTGTCGGCGCCATGCTTAAAAGGGCAGGTATGCCACATACCGGCAAGCTCAATGCGAGGTCGTACCTCGACTGGGGTGAGCCTGTTGACCCGGAAGATGCGCGCGAGGGAGACATATTGGTTTTCTCTCGAGGCGACCCGAACGGCTGGCAGGGCCACGTGGCGTTCAACGCAGGCCGCACCACCTCTGGCGATTGGCGGTGTTTAGGGGGCAACCAGGGCAACCAGGTGAATGTGAAGACCTACGACCACGCTCGACTGTTGGGTGTTAGGCGGGCGCCCAGCACCGTTTCACCATCTTCTGTAGCAGTATCCAAAGGGCGGCGTTCGAAGGCTGAGTCTAAGACTGTTCGCGGAGGTGTTGTCGGGGTGATCAGTGGCGTGGGCACAGCCGTTGGTGCTTTATCGGGCCTTGATCAATACGCGCAGTATATAATTCTCGGCTTTTCGGGTGTTGTTGTGCTAACGTGTACGCTAATTTTGCGTGAGCGGCTGAAGGCTTGGGCCGACGGCTGGAGGTAGCATGTTAAACGAGTACGTCATCGGCGCGGTCACTGTGGTCATGCTGAGCACGGGCGGTTGGGGGTACTACCAAAAACACCGTGCCGACGTGCTGGCTGTCGAAGCCGTGGCCCTGCGAGCAGAGTTGATGACGTGTGGAGCGCGACTGAGCAACATTTTGGCAGACGTGGAGAGCGACCGTGAAGTGGACAACATTCCTGATGACCAGCTGCACAATGTTCCTTCTCACTGGTTGCGGCCAGAAGGAGCCGGCGGCCATTGAAGAGCCGCTATTTTGTGATGTCGAAGAGCCGCGTAAGTTCTCGCAAGAAGAGCTCGATTGGCGAGCTGAAAACGCCCCGTGGAACTTGCGGCGAGACTACAAAACAAACCTGACTTGGGACCGCGAGTGTCCCGGAGGGCCGAACAATGCCAGTCGTGTCGATTAAATCTTTTGGGGGTATCGCGCCAGCCGTCCCACCGCGCTATCTTAAAGATACGCAGGCTCAAGTTGCGCTTAATTGCCCAGTCTTTACAGGGAGCATACAGCCACTGCCAGATGTCACACCGTCGATTCTCACGCTGCCAAAGTCCGGAACCCCGGAAACCATATACCGTTTCGGACAGGATACTGTCTCTGATACACAGTATTGGTTCCACTGGACTTCTGATGTGGATGTTTGCCGAAGCCAGATTGCCGGTGACACATCCGAGTGGACATTTTTTACCGGGGACGGGGAGCCGAAAGCAACTTACGCCGCCTTGGCCACAAGTGGATCAGACTACCCCTCTGCGGCGCGCCGCCTCGGACTACCAGCTCCGCCGTCTGCAGCGATTGCCACGGAGAACGGAACTGCAGACGATACCGCAGTGCCGGAAACGCGTGTTTACACGTACACGTGGGTGAGCAAAGAAGCCGGGTTTGAGATTGAGTCAGCGCCCGCGCCTGCCTCGCTCGATGTGACGGTTACTCCTAACCAATCGGTCACGGTCAACGGGTTTGCTCCGATCCCGGCGGGCGCCTACAACATCACGCATCTGCGCATTTATCGTTCTGTGAGCGGGGTGTTTTTGTTTGTGGACGAGATCGCTGTGTCTGCGTCGAGTTACGAGGACAGCGTTGCGGCTGATGCGTTGGGTGAAGAGCTCCCATCTTTGTATTGGTCCCAGTCGCCCGATGACCTGCAGGGGCTCACCAACATGCCGAACGGCATGATGGCCGGGTTTGTTGGCCGCGACGTTTATTTCTGCGAACCGTACAGACCCTACGCGTGGCCTGAGACTTACATCCAAACGGTCGACTACCCGGTAGTGGGTTTAGGCCGCATGGATACTACCTTGGCTGTTCTCACCACTGGCGTTCCGTACCTGATGCAGGGCGCGCATCCGGACTCAGTCGCCGTTGTCAAATCTGACCTCGAGCAGGCTTGCGTGTCCAAGCGGAGCATCGTGAGCTTCGGCAGCTCTGTCGTCTATGCCGCCCCTGATGGGCTTATGATGCTGTCCCCCGGTGGTTCTCAGATCATCACGGAAGACTTGTTCAACTACAAGCAGTGGCAGGCATACTTTAAGCCGGAGTCGATCCACGCCTATGCGCATGACAACCAGTATATCGCGTTCTACGACACGGGCACGACCCAGGGCGGCTTTATTCTCGACATGTCGACCCGGCAGTTCATTCTACACGACATCTACGCCACCGCGGGGTTCCGCGACACGCAGCGGGACAAGCTGTTTTTGGCGTTCGATGATCGGTCGCTGCGGACATGGTACGAAGGCGACCCAAAGCAGTATATTTGGCGGTCCAAAAAGTTCACGATGCCGCAGATCATGGGGTTTTCATGTGCGCAGCTAGAAGCTGAGGCCTACCCGATGACTCTGAGCATCATCGCCGACGGGGCGGTTGTCCACACCCAAACCGTGACATCTCGAAACCCGTTTCGGTTGCCGTCCAAGGTGGGTCGCGACTGGGAGGTGCAGATCGAGGGTAGCAGTGAGGTTTTCGCTGTCCACATGGCCACATCAATGTCGGAGCTTGCCGGTGGCTAAGTTACCATCCATAACGAGCAGCATCCCTCGCGATTTGCGCACGTTCTTGGACCGTGTCCGCGAGGCCTTTAACGCGACGGGCGACGGCGAGCTTGTAACCAAGGGCGCTTTGCGGGAAGCCGGAGTTATCAACGTCGAAAACGGCAGCATTGTGCCCCCCGACTCTGCGGGGGGTGACTACGTCACACCACCTGCGCCGATGAATCTCACCGCTGACGGCGCTCTCGCAAACATCATTCTCACCTGGGATACCCCCGTATATCTCGGCCACGCGTACGCAGAAATCTGGGCGGCAGAAGAGCCAGTTGGCGGCGGGTCTCCCTCTCTAGGCGACGCTGTTCTTATCGGGCAGGCGCCAGGTACTGTTTTTTCCCATAACCTTGGCAGCGGGGCGACGCGGTGGTATTGGGTGCGTTTTGTCAATATCGGCGACGAACGCGGACCGTACAACGCGGTTGAAGGGGTTCAAGGTCAGACCGGCCAAGACCCGGCGTATCTTATGGACGTTCTGAGCGAAGCCTACGGTACCGGAAGCGGGTCGCCTTACTTTACCTTGTCCACACCGCAGGTAATTGACGGCGTTGAGGTTCCCGCCGGCGTGTATATGTACGATGCCTTTATCTATAACGGCTCGATCACCAAC
>PR_CR_10_Liq_1_inCRDRAFT_1000669_pt1 | contig 20915 bp, 24 predicted proteins | sample PRCRCaboRojoPR_3_FD_10241 | JGI IMG/M metagenome (IMG submission 10241)
AAATTTCCAATATGTGTTTGCAACAGAATGTGGCCCTCAATATTGACTCAAGGGGTATATTTTTACGTTGTAGTTTGTATGCCGCAAACAAACCGTTTAGCCTTTGCAGCAGTCTAATCCATCAACAATCAGTCCGAGTGCGGCCGCCATGAATTCATACCATCTTGCCCAAATCAATATTGCCAAAGGGATCGCTTCACTTGACGATCCTTTGATGAGGGATTTTGTTGATCAGATTGATTTCATTAACGGACTCGCGGATCAAGCTCCAGGATTCGTTTGGCGATTACAATCCGATCTTGGTAACGCCACAGATATTCAGAAGTTTCCTGATGAAAAAGTAATTGTGAACATGTCGGTCTGGGAATCTCTCGAGTCGTTGAAGACCTTCGTTTACTCCGAAGAGCATCTCCGTATCCTTCGGCAAAAAAAGAAGTGGTTCGAAAACATGACAACGCCAAATCTGGCTTTGTGGTGGCTGCCCGTGGGCTCTCTGCCAACACTTGAGGATGGCCGCGAGGCACTTGCAACGCTTGAGTCGGCCTCAAAAGAAAAGCAGGCAATCCACGCGTTTACGTTCAGTCGTCCCGTGCCTCCGCCTCAGGTTTGAGCTGATTTCACCTTCGCAAACGGCTTGCCTATCGGAAGCGCAAGCTAAACCCGAATCGTAATCAGAGTTAAGTCGATCCCCTCGGTTCTTATTGGGATCAAAGCTTGATAGGTGCCGCTGCGAGCCCATGCGTCAGCATCTTCCTGCGAGGGAAATTTGATTTCAACGATTGCATCAAAAAAGTGTGCCACGGGATTTAGATGAGATACAGTTCTTTTAAATACTTGATTTTGTCAAATTTAGTGGTGGCCAGAGAGGGAATCGAACCCCCGACACGAGGATTTTCAATGGCGTGTTGCAAAATTATCCTCTTATTATCAGTTGGTTAAAATTTTAATTTTGCAGTGTGCTATAGAATGTGCCCGGCGTAGAGGCTGAATTATTTTTCACGTGTGCTGCGATGGATCTTTTTAAATCCCAGTCTACGGCCAAGTTCACTATCTTTATCTAGCAAACTTGCAACCGTAGAGTTTTGCCACATGCATGTAGGTACCGGCGTAGGGTAGACACCGATGGTGAGTGTTTACCTGATGCCAGCGATTTTTCAAGGCGGGCTATCGCCGGTGCGTGTGTGCCCATGCGGGCAGCGAGCTCGGCCTGCGTCAGGCCCGCCTCCTGCCTAGCTTTGAGTAGCGCATCGAGAAGCTCACCTTCTTCACGTTCGATGCGTTCAACCTCGGCCATCACACCAGTGCGCGTCATCAGGGCCTTGACTACTTCATCATGACTTTTCATTTTTTACCTCTTTCATGCGGCGTATTGCCGTATCCAACTCCCGAGGGGGTGTGCGGTTGGTCTTCTTAACGAAACTGTGCAACACCACGATACGTCGGCCAACTTGAGTGCAGAAAAACACCCGAGCGATACCTTCCGCACCCTTGAGTCGAAGCTCGAACAAGCCGTTCTTCATCGCCTTGGTATGCGGTTCACCCAGATTAGGCCCCAGCGCCACCATGCGCCGGGTAAGCACCAAGTACCGCGCAGCCAATGAATCTGGCAAATCTAAGATTTCATTCTGGACGGCTTCGCTGTGGTAGAAGATCTGGTATTCCATTGATAGAAAATTAACAAAAATGGTAATTTCAGTCAAGGTTCACTGTGACGAACGCTGTGTTGCTCACAAGGCGGCCATCGCGCGTTTTAGTGCAATCAATTTTCAACAGCGCCCCTAGAGCTCTTCCGCTGGCGATGCATGACCCTGATTTCCACTAAGAGCTCCTGAGTCACCGTATGAGCCGCCTGTCTGAGAGCAAAACTCGAGTCATGATCATGCCTCAACGTGAGAAAGCGATTTCCTGACTATGCTTGAGTCGAAATTGATTAGTATTTTTTTAAATTATTGATTTAGCGGGTAAAAATGATGGTGGCCAGAGAGGGAATCGAACCCCCGACACGAGGATTTTCAATGGCGTGTTGCAAAATTTATGATTATTTTTCAATAAGTTAAATTTCAAAAATTCGTGTGTGCTACAGAATGTGCAATACAGTTGGGATGGAGTTCAGGACAATTTTTCGTTTTTGAAGCTTCGACCACCACACGAGTTTGCCCGCCGTTCAAAGCGATTGTCGGCGGAGTCTTCTGGTTACAATTCATGAAATCGTCATTTGAATTCTGACTCAAAATCCCCTCAATATATCGAGAATTCATGATGTATTGATTTTCTATGAAGCCTGAAAAAGTAGTTCAAATTTTTAACGCTCTGGGTCACGAGTCTCGTTTAGAGATCTTTAAAACCCTGATCCATTCGGGGCGCGAGGGTCTTAGCGTGAATGAGCTTGCCAATCTCATTGGATTGAAACAGAACACGCTGTCAACGAACTTACAAATTTTGTTGCATGCACAGCTGGTGAAGCGCAGCCGACAAGGTCGTTATATCTGTTACCAGGCGGACATGGGAACTTTGAAAAATTTATTTGCATATGTGTTAGAGGATTGTTGCGGCGGTGATCCCCAGCAGTGCCATTCATTATTTAATCAACTCGATTTCGCGTGCTAGGAGACAATTGCAGTGAAAAACGTTCTATTTTTATGTACTCACAATTCAACGCGTTCAATCATAGCGGAAAGTCTGCTTCGCGCGTTGGGTGCCGGCAAGTTCAAGGCTTTTTCGGCTGGCTCCCAGCCCGTTGGGCAGCCCAGTGACGAAGCAATAGCGTTACTAACTCGTTTGAACTTGCCGACTGATGAATTGCGATCTAAAAGCTGGGATGAATACGCAGGTCCCGACGCTCCAAAAATGGATTTCGTGTTCACCGTCTGTGATCAGGTCGCCGGTGAAGCATGTCCAATTTGGCCGGGCCAGCCAATCACAGCGCACTGGGGTGTTGCTGATCCGTCTCTAGTTGTAAGTTCAGAAGCCGAACGCGGAATCGCGTTTCATGACACCCTGCGAATGCTCAGAAATCGGATTGATATTTTTTGCAATCTTCCGCTTGAAAAGCTTGATGAGGTTGCAATTCAGCATGAGGTGGACACGATTGGTAAAAACACCGATTTAGGAGTTGAGTAATCGAACCTTATTCTGACCCTTCGCTACCCAACCTAAGAGAAGAGGCTTTGACGAAACCGTCCTGCAATTTCTCAGAGCCATTACGGATTTTGGTCTTGTATGGATCGCTGCGTGAGCGGTCGTACAGTCGTCTGTTGGCAGAAGAGGCAGCTCGTTTGTTGGTATATTTAGGGGTGCAGGTTGACTGGTTTCATCCGCATGGCCTACCACAGCCGGACATCGAGAATGGCGCGGTTAACGACAAGGTGGTTGAACTCAGGGAAAAGGTCTTCGCGTGCGATGGCATGATTTGGAGTTCCCCTGAGCGTCATGGAGCGATGACAGGCGTCATGAAATCCATCATTGATTGGATTCCACTTGAGCACGGCGGTGTGCGGCCTACGCAGGGTAAAACGTTGGCTGTTATGCAGGTTTCGGGTGGCTCCCAGAGCTTCAATACCGTAAATCAACTGCGTATCCTGGGCCGCTGGATGCGATTACTGACGATCCCTAATCAGTCTTCTGTTCCTAAGGCATATCTTGAGTTTGACGAATCTGGGCGAATGAAGCCGAGCCCTTTCTACAATCGTTTGGTCGATGTGATGGAAGAACTGGTAAAAATCACACAATTGACCCGCGGCCATAAAAATCTGTTAGTCGATCGTTACTCCGAGCGCATTGAGACAGCGAGTCAAGTTGCTGAACGAGTCAATCAGCGGGCGTTGTAGAGTAAATATCCAGCGTACACGTATGCGGGGGAGAGTATGGGATTATTTGAGCGATATCTAAGTCTTTGGGTGGCACTCGCTATCGGCGTTGGTGTCAGCTTGGGGTTACTGGTCCCACCATTCTTTGCTGTCCTCGCGTCTTTTGAGTACGCGCAGGTGAATCTGGTCATCGCTGTTCTGATTTGGCTAATGATCTTTCCGATGATGGTGCAAGTTGATTTTGCATCGTTAGGCCAAGTGCGTGAACAGCCTAAGGGGCTTTTTTTGACGCTGGTGGTGAACTGGCTAATCAAGCCTTTTTCTATGGCTTTGTTGGGCTGGCTGTTCTTTAAATTTGTCTTTGCCGGCTGGGTGGATCCAGAGAGTGCCGACGAATATATCGCTGGCATGATTCTGTTGGGAGTTGCCCCCTGCACCGCAATGGTCTTCGTTTGGAGTCAACTGACACGAGGCGATGCAAACTACACCTTAGTTCAGGTATCTATTAATGACGTCATAATGATTTTTGCATTCGCGCCGATTGCTGGTTTTCTATTGGGTGTCACCGAAATTGAGATCCCATGGGATACTTTGGTGATGTCAGTCGGTATTTATGTTCTTTTGCCTTTACTGATTGGCGTTTGGGTACGGAGTCGGCTCAGTAATTCTGGGGATTCCGAAGCTCTTTATTCTTTTCTACGAAGCGCGAAGCCCTGGTCTGTCGTGGGTTTGCTATCGACCGTCATCTTGTTATTCGGATTTCAGGCAGAAACCATCCTGAACGAACCCCTTATAATTGTCTTAATTGCGATACCACTGCTCTTGCAATCGTACGGGATCTTCTTCATCGCTTATTTTTCTGCAAAAGCACTCCGCCTTCCACATTCAATTGCAGCACCTGCTTGTATGATCGGAACATCCAACTTCTTTGAGCTCGCAGTCGCCGTCGCCATTTCATTGTTTGGACTCAATTCGGGGGCAGCCTTGGCAACAGTTGTGGGGGTCTTGGTTGAAGTACCAGTCATGCTTTCACTGGTGTGGTTTGCTAATCGTACTCGAAGTTGGTTTCCGGATTCGAGAGAGCATTCGGCTATTGCTTCCTGAGCAGTCTGGCGCTGACTGACCCAGAGATATCGTGCGATGAGTTGTCCAGTCATTTGGTAGCAGTTGAAGGCAAGACATGTTCATCGAATTTAATGCGCCACGATGCAAACTGAGATGTGGATCGTACATGTATATGAAAGCGAGCAGCCAAAACTCGAGTGTGGCTTATGCTTTATGGCGACGGCCTGTATTGCTTGATTACATTGGCCTACGATTTTCAGAAAGTTGGGGAGTAAGCCCGAATGAATAGTGCAAGGAAGTGGATAATTGCGTTGTTATCGTCGTCGTGGTTTTTGTTCTCAGTTCAGGCTGCTGCGACTCCTTTAACAGTTATTCAGGTTGTCGAAGATGTTTGGGCGATCGTTGGGGAAAAGGAGCAGCGTAGTCCGACAAATTTGGCGAATAACGCAACTTTTGGCTTGGTTGTTACGCCAGACGGCTTGGTGCTCATCGATCCAGGTGGGTCTTATCAAGGTGCGCAGGCGCTCCATGAGGCAATACAAAATATTAGCAGCGAGCCTGTTAGATTCGTCATCAATACGGGCGGGCAGGATCATCGATGGTTAGGTAATGACTATTGGCATCAACAAGGCGCCACCATCATTGCGTCCGATGCTGCCGTTCTCGACCAGAAAAAAAGAGCTTCAGACCAGCTATCAGGGTTAAAGCGTTTTTTGAGGGGGCAAGAGCTAAACACCATCCCGAGGCATGCGGATATTACTTTTGAAACAGATTACAGTCTGACTTTCGGTGGAGTAACCCTTGAGGTAAAGCACCGAGGTGCGGCACACACTCCGGGCGACAGCTTCGTGTGGATGCCTTCAAAGCAAACGATGTTCACTGGCGATATTGTCTATGTCGAGCGCATTTTAGGCGTTGGACCGCAATCAAAACTCACAAGTTGGATTTCGGTTTTCGAGCAAATGGCTTCTTTCAATCCCAGGCACATCGTTCCCGGTCATGGCAATCCGACCAATCTTGATATTGCGGCCAGAGATACATACCAATACCTCACAACCCTAAGGGCGAATATCATTTCGTTGATTGATGAGGGTGGAGACATCTTACAAGCACCATCGGTTGATCAATCCCAATTTTCATATCTGGAACAGTTTGAAAGCCTGGCTGGACGGAATGCGCAGACCGCATTTGAACAATTGGAGTGGGAGTGACGTGATCCGCAAATTCAACCTGGGTCTTCTTAAGGTGTCCGTTGCGCACAATAGAGCAAAACTCTAGCCATGATCTTGCTACAACGTGAGAAAGCGATTTCCCGACCCGTCTTGAGTCGATGTTGGCCAGGATTTTATTAAACTATTGATTTATAAACTAAAAATTATGGTGGCCAGAGAGGGAATCGAACCCCCGACACGAGGATTTTCAATGGCGTGTTGCAAAATTTATTATTACTTTTCAGTATTTTATTTTTGAAAAAATTGAGTGTGCCACAGAATGTGCTACGTCGGTATGTCAGATTCAGGCGGTCACCTCATATCTTAGTAGGTATAACAAGGCTGATCTCATCCTTCGCAATGATTTTAATTCCTATTGTTGCACGGCGAAGATTTGCGAACTGTTGTGCATGACACAAGACCAAGGTGTCTGGCTCAGATCAGTCCTAAAGACTCCCGCCGTTTGATCAAAAACGAAATCTTTTGACTCTCAACAGGGTTGCCGGACTCAATTGCTTCTAACAGCCCTTTTGCTACCATCTCCCCCATTTGGCGGTGCGGGACATGCACAGTTGTCAGTTCAGGCGTGAGTGCGCTGGCCATCGCTATATCATCGAAACCCGTAATAGAGAGATCTCTTGGGATGTTTAGCTTCATCTTTTGAGCGCGTTTTTGTGCAGCCGCCGCGATTACATCATTGCCGCAAAACACACAGCTAATTAAATTATCAGATCCCATAAGAAGCTCGAATGCGTCTGCCGCCTCCTCAAGGTCGTAAGCTGTTTCAAGACGACGGGTCTTGGGTACCGGATGCCCCGCTTCCGACATACAGGCCAAAAGCCCAGCAGTTCGATCCGCTGCACGGTCATTCCAGTCTGTGATCCCGGACAAGACACCCACGCAAGTGTGTCCCATTTTTAGAATCTCACGACCCATAGCGTGACCTGCAGCAAAGTTGTCAAAACCAATTTGCGGATGCGCGACTTGATCTCTTTGGCACCAAGACAAGCAGTAAGGCAAGTTACGTTGCCTCACGAGCTCTTGTGTTTTCGCGAGTCGGTCTGTTCCGATCAACATCAGTCCGCTAATACCGTGTGCTATCAGTCGCTGAACTTGAAGGTACTCCTGTTCTGGGTCATAACCATGTGACGCGATGATCAAAGTGGTGTTGTGCCGATTAAGGTAGCGCTGCATCGCATCCATACCTTCGGCAAAAATTGCGTTTTGTAAAGTGGGTACCACAGCGCCAATGATTTGTGCTTTACGACTCGCGAGGGCTCGTGCGTTCAAATCTGGTACGTAGCTTAGTTCAGCGATTGCTTGCGCAATTTTAGCCCCTGTAGCAGGCCTAATTTTGTCTGGGGCGCTGTAGTAACGTGAGACGGTTGCAGTCGAGACCCCCGCTCGCTGTGCTACGTCTTTCGCGGTCGGTGTTTTTAACGTTTTTTCGCTACTTGTCATTTGCTCATAACAATAATTTTTTTTTATAAAGTCAATGTAAGCGCTTGCATTTTGCGCTGCACTTTAATTATTGTGAAATTCGGCATTAATGAATCATCAAAATAAAAGGTTAGTGCATGAACCCAACGCAAAAATTTCTCGGGCTTTCGGGCGCACTTTTTTTGGTGTTCTTCATGAATGTAGTGCTAGGAGCTTTGCAGGTATCGAAGTTTCTTAGTGACTCGGGCGAGGTTTTAGTCTTGCTGGGAGCAGTGGTGGCTTTCGTCGTCTGCATCTTGACTGCGGAAACGCAGAAAAACAAAGAAACCTATAAGGAGTCTGTTCGTGACTGATAATACTTATAATGAAGAACGTCGTAATTTCTTGAAAATCGCCAGTTCAGCTGGTTTTACTGCAGCTGTTGTGGCTGGCGCCGGCGGTATGTTGGCTTCACCCGAAGCCGCAGCCCAAACTGCACGTGAGGAGAAAGAGCGCGAAGCTGCTGCAGATCACGTGATGACAGTTGCGACTGCGTATGTTTTAGGCGCCAGCCGAAGCTACCCGATCATGCAGCTGGACTTAAAAGAAAATGTGCAGAATGCGACGAACGGTAAGGTGTATGTCAAGCTGGCGCCCGGTGGCCAATTGGGTGCCGGCGGCGCATTGGCGCAAGCAGTTCAGGGCGGTACGATCCAATGTGCGCAGCATTCCCTTGCTAACTTCGCACCATTTGCTTCTGCTGTTGACCTGATCAACCTTCCCTATTTCTGCGGGTCGAACCAACGTTTCGCGAACCTTGTTGATTCCAGCGCGTGGAAAACACAGGTTCATCCGCGGGTTGAGGCAGCGGGTTTTAAAGCGTTAGCTTACATTGTAATTGATCCCCGAGTCGTCGCTGTGCGCAAAGGAGGTAATGCGGTCATCACCCCTGATGACATGGCAGGCATCAAGTTCCGCGTGCCAGGGTCCAAAATGCTCCAGCAGTACTATCGGATGGTTGGGGCAAACCCGACTCCAGTCGCTTGGGGAGAAACCCCATCGGCAATCAAGCAAGGGGTGGCGGATGCCCTTGATCCATCAGTAGGCGCTTTGTATGTGTTTGGATTTAAGGAAATCTTAAGTCATGTCACGTTTACCCAAGCCGTGCCGGACAGCCAAGTTTACTCAATGAATCTGGAATGGTTTAACAGTTTGCCTTCTGATGTCCGTGAAGGCATTGAGTTTGCTGGTGAGATCACAACGCAGCAGAACTTGGCGAAAGTGCCAGGTGCGCGCGCATATGCTCAAGCTGAGTTGGTTAAATCTGGTGTGCAATTCCACAGCTTATCGGAATCCCAACTTGCTGAATGGCAAGCTGCAGGTGGGTATGAGCGTAGCGAATGGGATGAGACGAAGACTGAATTAGCAGGTTCCATGGCGAATTTTAATGCGCTGGAAGAAGGTGCTAATACCCGTGGTCGTTTCTACGTTCACGACGCTTAATCAGTAGATAGCGGCCAGCACCTCGCTGGCCGCTTCATTTGGTGGAGATAACTATGTGGTCAGCGTTAGATCGTAACGTTGAAAGGTGGGCTTTGCTCGCTTTTTATTCAATGCTTGTCGTAACCATGGCTGTCGAGGTCATTCGGCGGGAAGTCTTTTCTTACTCGAGTGTTTGGGGTGAGGAAATCGTTCGTTACAGTTTTATTTACCTGGCATGGATTGGCGCTTCTGCAGCGGTGAAGGATCGCGCTCACATACGTATCGATGTCCTATACAACTTCATGTCTCAACGCGGAAAAGCTGTCCTGTATGTCTTTAGTGATCTGGTCATGTTGCTGGTCTCTTGCGTTGCTTTTTATTTTGCGCTTGAAGCAGTGTTGACCTCTTGGAAGTTTTCCAGCGTAACCCACGGTCTTCGAATTTCTTTGGCGCTTTTCCTGGCGGCTGTGCCTATCGGTTTTGGCTTGATGGTAATCCGGTTGATTCAGTCGCTTCTTCGAGACATCCGCTCGATTAGAGACGGTAAACCAGTCTTTGAGGGCGCAACCCTTTTCGAGTCGGATCAGCCATGAATTACGCCTTTTTATTAGAACAGACTGTTGAGCTAGGGTGGGATTTTTATCTTCCCGTTATATTTTTTGTCACTCTTATCGCACTCGGTGTGCCCGTTTGGGCCAGTATTGGCGTCGCAACCATTGCAATGCTGATGATATCTGGTGCCCTACCGCTTTCGCTTATTGGTGAATCCCTATTCCATGGTATTGATCACTTCGCTCTGACTGCAGTTCCCTTATTTATTCTCACTGGGGATGTTTTGGTGCGAACAGGGCTCAGTAAAAAATTCTTAGACGTTGCAGAAGCATTAACGTGTTGGACTCGCGGAGGGTTTGGTTCAGCGACGGTTCTCGTATGCGGCATGTTTTCAGCAATCTCTGGGTCGGATGCAGCCGGCGCTGCGGCGGTTGGCCGAATGACCATCGCACGACTGGTCGAATCGGGGTATCCCAGAGCGTATGCGTGTGCGTTAGTGGCCGCAGGTGCTTGTACTGGGATTTTGATCCCACCTTCTATCGCCTACATTGTTATCGGTCTGGTCTTAGGAATATCAGCAAGTACTTTGTTTCAAGCAGCCGTTATCCCAGGGCTGATGATCCTCGTTTCGATTCTAGCGACAAATACGGTCATGAATCGCCTTAATGCTTGGGAAAATAGCGATCGGCTCACCGGTAAAGAGTGGGCAGAGAACGTTGGTAAATCTATAAAAAGAGGTTGGTACGCGTTCATTGTCCCTGGGATTATTTTTACCGGTATTTTCTCAGGTAGCTTGACGCCGACTGAAGCAGGCGCAATCGCTGTGGTCGTGACTATTGTCATGGGCTTTATGCTCGGCACTCTAAAGTTAGCGGATTTCCCGAGCATGCTCATAAGTTCTGCCAAAGTGAATGGCGTCATCATTCCCATCATCGCGTTTTCCCTTCCGCTCGCGCAGGCCCTTGCGATCATCGGCGTACCTCAAGGCTTTGTATATTTTATTACTTCGCTGACGGACTCACCTGAGATGATCATTTTGATGATGGTTGGGATTCTCGTAATCGCTGGATGCGTTATGGAGACCACGCCCAACATCGTTATTTTGGCGCCTCTTTTGTATCCCTTGGCCCAAGAAATCGGTATGAACGAAATACAGTTCTGCGTGATGATGATTTCGACACTTGGGGTTGGTTTTATCACTCCACCACTCGGTCTTAATTTATTCGTTGTGGCGGGGTTAACTGGTGAATCAATACTCAAGATTTCTTATCGCGCTATCCCTTTTGTCATTTTTATGTTGGTAGTTGTACTGCTGGTCGCTTTCGTGCCGTCCATCTCTACTGCACTGCTACCTGATATTTATAAATAAAGAAAACGAGGAGCTCCCTAACATGATGATTGAATATCTAAAGAAGGCCGAAACATCATCAACCGCCGATTCGAGTGACGTATCAGCGACTGTTCAAGAAATTTTGAACGATATTGAGCAAGGCGGAGATGAGGCGGCTTTAAAGTACCGCGCAAAGTTCGATAAATACGATGGCAATGTGGTCCTTACGCAAGAAGAAATTGATGCTGCATGTCGTTTGGTGCCACAAAAGTTAAAAGATGACATCGCTTTTGCACATGCAAACGTTAAGCGCTTTGCTGAAGCCCAGAAAGCAACAATTATCGATACCGAGGTTGAGGTGATACCGGGATTGATAGCTGGACAGAAAGCCATACCGGTCCGAGCAGCTGGATGTTATGCGCCGGGTGGGCGTTACGCCCATGTGGCCTCAGCCCTTATGACAGTCACAACGGCAAAAGTTGCTGGTTGCCAAGAAATCGTTGCCTGCTCACCACCTCGTCCCGGCGAAGGCATTCATCCGGCGATTGTGTATACAGCTCATTTATGTGGGGCCGATAAGATCATTGCGCTTGGTGGAGTGCAAGGTATCGCGTCTATGGCATTCGGTCTCTTTGGCTTGCCTAAAGCAGATATCTTAGTCGGTCCTGGCAATCAGTTTGTTGCCGAGGCTAAGCGAATTTTGTTCGGACGCGTCGGTATCGATATGTTTGCCGGCCCGACAGATAGTCTGATTTTGGCTGATGGGAATGCCGATCCTGAACTCGTGGCAGCCGATCTAGTTGGCCAAGCAGAGCATGGATATAACTCTCCGGTTTGGTTGGTCACTGACAGCCGTGAGTTAGGCGAGCAAGTGTTACAGTGGGTGCCAAAGAAGATTGAAAGCCTTCCAGAACTCAACCGTGAAAATGCGACCAACGCATGGCGAGACTATGGGGAGGTTATTGTATGCGCCGACCGCGAAGAAATGGCGCGCGTCTCGGATGAATACGCCCCGGAACATCTCACCGTTCAGGCAGCCGACCTAGATTGGTGGCTAGACCGTCTGACTTGCTACGGATCCCTCTTTTTAGGTGTTGAGACAACCGTGGCCTTCGGCGATAAAGCAGCGGGACCGAACCATGTGCTTCCAACCTCTGGTGCAGCTAAATACACAGGTGGCTTGTCCGTACACAAGTACATGAAGCTGGTTACCTGGCAAAGGTCTAACATGGATGCGATGAAGGATGTAGCAATTGCCACAGCACGTATTTCCCGCCTTGAGGGGATGGAGGGACACGCACGGACTGCGGACTTACGTTTGCAGAAATACTTCCCGGGCGAATCCTTTGATTTAGAGGCAAAGTGAGTCATGCAACCAAGCTTTTCGGTAGACGGACGAGTGGCCGTCGTTACTGGTGGATCAAGCGGTATTGGCCGCCGATTTGTCCAAGCTTATCTGGATGAAGGGGCATCGGTTATCGCGATGTCTCGACATGCTCGAGACCTCGAGTCTCTGGCGGCTAAGACCTCTGCTCTCAGGCATGTCGAAACCGATTTAACGTGTTCCGAGTCGATCGGTGTCGCCGCGGAAGAGGCTATTGGTTGTTTTGATCGAATTGACATCGTCGTAAATGCGGCAGGTGTGAATCCTCGAAAGTGTTCGACTGAGCTTTCTTTGGATGAATGGAACAAGACCGTCGCGTTGAATTTGACAGCGCCTTTTTTGCTCACAAAGCATCTGATGCCAATAATGCGAAAGCAGGGTTGGGGTAAAGTGATAAACATCGCATCTTTACAGAGTGAGCGAGCATTCCCCAATGGCATCGCTTATGGGGCGACCAAAGGCGGCATTTCCCAATTGACCCGAGCCATGGCTGAAGAATGGTCAGCTGATGGCATCACTGTGAATGCTATCGCACCTGGGTTCTTTCCAACGCCTCTGACTGAGAAGGTGTTCGAGGATCCGGCGTTGGTGAATCAGTTAGCAATGCAAACATGCGTGGGCCGCAATGGCCAACTTGATGACCTGGTTGGACCGTTACTGTTTTTGTCTTCGTCTGCGAGTGATTACGTCACAGGACAGGTTCTATTTGTTGATGGAGGGTTTACAGCAAAATGAAAGCATTAGTGTACACCGAACCCGGCTCGGTTGAGTTCCGCGATATTCCGATTCCAGAGCCGAAAGCGGGTGAAGTATTGGTTCGAGTCGCATCGGCGGGTATTTGTGGATCCGATCTTCATGCGTTTCACGGTAAAGACGATCGTCGTCCAGCCCCCCTGATTTTAGGCCACGAGGTCTCTGGGTACTGTGACCTTGGAGCCGGAGAAGTCCCTGTTGTCATAAACCCTTTAGTTACCTGCCAGAATTGCGCGGCATGTATCCGAGGCCAGGATAATCTGTGTGGCACTCGACAAATCATCTCAATGCACCCCCGGCCTGGGTCATTTGCAGAATATGTCGCTATGCCAGTTCGCAATGTCATCGAGCTGCCAAATAGCTTTGACATGCACAAGGCCGCCCTTTGCGAGCCCTTAGCTTGTGGTTGGCATGCTGCTCGACTCGCTGAAAAGTTCAGTGGACTCGAACTCAGCGAACAGCGCATCGTGGTTTTAGGGGCTGGTGCGGTTGGCTTGGGTAGCGCTCTATCTGCAAGAGCTTTGGGGTGCTCAAACTTAACGGTAGTGGAAATGCAGGCCGGGCGCCGCGCTAATGCAGAGAGTCAGGGGCTTACTGCAGTGCATCCAAATGACCTTCTAATTGATGAGGTTGATATCGTTATTGACGCTGTGGGTATAAATCCAACGCGAAACTTGGCGAGTCAAAAGCTTCGTCCGGGCGGTTTGCTCGTTCATATCGGACTTGGAAATGCTGAGGGTGGTTTCGATATTCGTCGTGCGACGTTACAAGAAATAAACTTTGTAGGCAGCTACACCTACACGATGGACCACTTTCGTGAGGTGGTTGACGCGATGATTGCAGGTCGCTTTGGAGCCTTGGATTGGTTTGATGTTCAACCCATGCAGGCCGGCCAGTATTGGTTTGAAAAGTTGTCATCGAATGAGGTGGCAGCCGCGAAAATACTGCTGGAGTTCTAGCTCAGCGAGGATTGGTATTGAAGCAGATCACTCCGGCATAGGCTGATACGATATTCAACAGGTCTTCCATCGATTCCAAAAGCAACCCGCTGAATTTGCAGCGCAGCTCTGTTGTTTGATGTTTTGAGGTAGTTCGCTTGATTGCGATCAAGCGCTTTGATGCTCACCCGTTCTTCGGCTCGAACTACATTGATCCCGTAATGATCCGCGTAGAGTTGATAGAGTGTGTTGGGAAGTTCTATTTCTTCGAATTCATGAAATCGTTGATGTTCTAGATAGATCGTTTCAAAAATAGCAGGCTGGTCATCGATTACCCGAATACGTGTCAAACAGATGACCGGTGTTTGTGTTGCCAAATCAAGTTGTTGTGCGACCTCATGCGTTGCGACTTCAACGCTCAAATCCAAATTAGCACGCGAGGGTAATGGTCTGGAGCCGTCAGGTCTCACCAAATTAAAAAATCGAAAAAGTGATTGGGACTCGGTATGGCGCCGTATGAACGTACCTCGGCCTTGATGTCTGTACAAAATGTTCTGTGCGACAAGATCATCAATTGCCTTGCGAACTGTGCCCTGACTTACTCCGTACTCCTGCGCCAGTCGTTGCTCAGACGGCAACGCGGAATCCACCACATATTTTCCAGCTTGTAATGAGGCAATGATTTCGTCTCTGATTTGACGATAGAGTGGTTGATTAAAGGGGTCTTGACGCATCGTGATGCTCTCGCAAATGACACCCAATGCTAACTCAGGACCAGCAATCCTACAACTCATTTATAAGAATCATAAGATATGATTGTTTTATTAAAATGTAAGCGCTAACATACAAACAGAAATAACTAAGGCAAGGGGGTAATATGAGCCAGCCAGATTTTTTAATACATGAAGATGCCGATAATGTGGGCGTGATGGTCGTAGAAGGCGTCACTGCGGGGCAGACTGTTGTCGGCCTCAACATGGAATCACAGCAAACCGTCGAAGTCAGAGCACTCAACGATATTCCGCTTGGCCATAAAATCGCGTTGATCGATTTTTCCGAAGGCGATCAAGTCATCAAATATGCGGGAAAGATCGGAAAGATTGTCGAGGCTGTCCAGAAAGGCGGCCATGTCCACGTCCAAAATTGCAAAACAAACCGGTGGTAGATCATGAGTAATTACAAAACTGTTTTAGGATATCGTCGTGAAAATGGTCGTGTGGGTGTTCGTAACCATGTGATCATCCTACCGTTAGATGATTTGTCGAACGCAGCGGCTGAGAAGGTCGCGAACAATACAGCGGGCTGTATTGCATTACCCCACCATTACGGTCGACTGCAGTTTGGGGCTGATCTGGATCTTCATTTCCGAACCCTAATCGGGACCGGTTCCAATCCAAACGTAGCGGCGGTCATTGTGATCGGAATTGAGGCTGGCTGGACTCAAAAAGTAGTCGAGGGAATCGCGCGTACTGGAAAGCCTGTGGAAGGTTATGGCATCGCTCACAACGGTGAGATCAAAATTGTAGCTGAGGCATCACGCAAAGCAAAAGAGCTTGTGCAATGGGCTTCGGAATTGCAGCGTGAACCCTGTGATATTGGTGAACTATGGATTTCGACAAAATGCGGTGAATCTGACACAACGTCGGGCTTGGCTGCCAATCCGACGGTCGGCAATTTGATTGATAAGCTTGACCCTCTTGGTGTCACAACGTGTTTTGCTGAAACGTCTGAGTTAACTGGATGCGAAGAAATTTGCGCCACTCGCGCCGTGACACCGGAAATTGGTAAGAAGTTCTTGGATACGTGGCAGGCTTATATGGATGAGGTTATCGAGCCTCATAAAACCAGTGACTTATCTGATTCTCAGCCAACCAAAGGAAATATTGCCGGTGGCTTGACTACGATTGAAGAAAAAGCCTTCGGGAATTTGCAAAAAATTGGAAAGAAGACGCAGTTCGTAGATGTGCTTGAACCGGCTGAAGAGCCCTCTTCAGGTAAAGGTCTCTATTTCATGGATACATCATCTGCGGCAGCGGAATGTGTCACCCTGCAAGCCGCAGCTGGATTTGTGGTTCATCTATTCCCCACGGGCCAAGGCAATATCATCGGTAATCCGATAGAGCCTGTTATCAAGTTGTCTGGTAATCCGAAAACCGTCCGCACAATGGAAGAACACATGGATGTCGACGTCTCAGGAATTTTGAGGGGTGAAATGACCCTAGACCAGGCAGGTGATGCATTGATCGATATGACCATTCGTACCTGTAATGGACGCTTGTCTGCTGCCGAGGCGTTGAAGCATCGAGAGTTTGTGATGACCAAACTCTATCGAAGCGCTTAGTTAATGAGCGAGGAGGGGCTCCCCTCCTCGACGTTATGGCACATATTCAGAAAATCAGAGACCTTTGGCCTGGGGTTCTTACTGCGATCCTGATCGCTATTGCATCGGAGTCGTTGGGCCAACATTACAGTGTCCCCTCGATGCTTCTCGCTCTCCTGTTGGGGTTGAGCCTCAATAGTCTGTTCCTAGGTTCATCGGCTGAGGCGGGTGTTAACTTTGCAAGTAAGCCGCTTCTTCGGTTTGCCGTTGGGGTACTCGGTGTCCGTGTCAGTTTTGATTTATTAGGCCAGCTCGGACTCCCGTTTATTTTGCTCATCATTTTCAGCGTCGTCTTTCTGATTTGTTTGGGCATTTTGATGGCTCTTTGGACTAAAACCGATGTTGGATTGGGCATTTTGACGGGAGGCGCCACCGCTATTTGTGGTGCCTCAGCCGCGGTTGCGATCGCTTCGGTTTTACCCAAAAACCCACGCAGTGAAGTTTGGCTCACATCAACTGTGTTTGGTGTCACTGCATTAAGTACAGTTGCGATGGTTTTGTATCCGATTCTCGTGGAGTATCTCGGGTATAACGAAGCATTGTCAGGGGCTTTTTTGGGCGCCACTATCCACGATGTCGCACAAGTGGTGGGGGCCGGGTTCTCGATTTCAACTGGAGCTGGTGATGCAGCAGTTTTGGTGAAGCTGTTTCGTGTGACCCTGCTTGCCCCAGTCGTCTTGGTGGTATCCGTCTGGGCTCGCTCGCAAACAATCGGGGAGCATCCAAGCGGGGCAAAGGTACCTCTGATACCGAATTTCGTTTGGGCTTTCTTGATCCTTGCCACGATCTCATCTTTGGGCTGGCTGCCAAGCTGGTTTGTAGATGCAGCAACGGAGTTGTCGAGCTGGGCATTGCTCGCAGCAATTTCCGCTGTGGGAATGAAGACGTCATTTAGAGGCTTTTGGGCCTCTGGATCAATAGTCTTCGTATTTATCGCAGTTCAGACAATTACCCTGGCAGGTCTATTTGTAACGATGATGGCTTTTATGAGGATGCCTTTGTAATGGCGTTGTTGAAGCTCGATCAGTTGCATCATTATATTGCTGACGCATTGAGGGCTAGTGGGGTCAGCCACTCAAATGCTAACAGCGTTGCGCATGCATTGAGTCAAGCGCAGCGGGACGGGAAATTGGGTCATGGTGTGTCGAGGGTCGCAAGTTACTGTGCCCAAGCTCGGTCCGGCAAAGTAGATGGAACAGCGACACCTATCATGACCAAACGTGGATCTGTTTTACGCGTCGATGCGCGTAATGGGTTTGCGTATCCTGCCTTAGATTTGGCCATGGAAGGCTTGGTTGAATGTGTAGCAAATCAGGGCGTGGCCGTCTGTGGTGTCTATAATTCCCATCATTGCGGGGTACTGGGTCTTTCTGTAGAGCGCCTCGCGCAGAAAGGATTGGTCGCAATGATGTTAGCTAATTCGCCCGCAGCAATGGCACCTTATGGCGGCGATACAGCTATTTTCGGGACAAATCCCATTGCCTTTGCATGTCCAAGAGGCGCCGATAAACCGCCACTGGTTATTGATTTGTCTTTAAGCGAAGTTGCCCGAGGTAAGGTCATGCTGGCGGAACGCGAGGGCCGCCAAATTCCATTTGGATGGGGTTTGAATTCTGAGGGTCGCCCAACGAGTAATCCCAAAGAAGTCTTGAATGGTGGATCGATGATTCCCGCGGGTGGTGTAAAGGGCTCTGCCCTCGCGCTCATGGTCGAGTTATTAATTGCCGCTTTGGTGGGTGCAAACCCAGCGTTTCAAGCTTCATCTTTTTTTGAGTCATCGGGCGATCCACCTGGCGTGGGTCAATGGTTGTTGGTGTTGCAACCTACTTTTTTCAGGGATGGCTCATTCTTGGAACGAGTCGAGATGATTTTGGATGCGATGATTCAACAACCGAACGTTCGTATACCAGGGCAAACTATCGCCGAGGCTCGGAAGAAAGAAAGAGTTTGGTTGAGTGATGCTGATCTAGATGAAATTCGGCATCTTGCAAATTTTAATTGAATAGAATGTAACACTCCTCATGACTCTGGCCATCACTCCTACTGACATGCAAAGAAAGTTATACCAAGTCGGACTTCCGGTAGCTGTGCTATACATTCGATAAAAGGGTCTTGACACTAAAATCACAAGCGTATCGATCATCTTGTGTTTTCAAAAGATTGATGAGTTTGGCTTGTCAGTTTCATGGAGTACGGTTTAGGTTATTTCGATGGGGACAACGATCGGATTGCCCCGGCGGATAACCCTTTTTTACCAAAAGTGTTACCTATGTCCTCGGAATAAAATGCTACCCATGTGTCCGGTATGGACCATTTAATGATGGTGGCCAGAGAGGGAATCGAACCCCCGACACGAGGATTTTCAATGGCGTGTTGCAAAATTTCTGATTACTTTTCAGTTGGTTAAGTTTCCAAAATACGAGTGTGCTACAGAATGTGCTAAGAGCTGATTTGGGACGAAGGTAAAAATTCGACAACTAAATGCATGGGAAAAATGTTCAGCGGAAGCTGGCCGCATGAGGGAAATCAAAGAGCCAAATCGACCATTCGCATAAAACGCTGTGCCGAGCAGGTAGAGTCTAACCTAGTTCCCTGTACATCAGGTTTACTCAGCGTGAGCACTGAAACTGGATGGACGACGAGCCACAGTGACCTGAGACATCGCTGAATTAGTCGGTTAGGGATTTAGGAAAAATTGCGAAATAGATATCCTTAGGCCATGAACAGACCAAGCCGTTTCAGCGACTACATCGTCTACGTTGATGAGAGTGGTGACCATGGGATGCTGAATTTAGATCCTAACTACCCTCTGTTCGTCCTAGCTTTCTGCATTTTTAATAAGAAGCACTACAGCGATGTGGTCGTACCGCAGCTTCAAACTTTCAAGTTCAAGCACTTTGGGCATGACTTGATAATCCTACATGAAAACGAGATTCGAAAAGAAAAAGCACCGTTCAATGTTTTCACTAGCAAGGCTCAACACGCAGAGTTCTTGGTGGAACTAACCGATATTATTGAGCGGGTGAACTTCGTACTCGTCACTAGCGTCATAGAAAAGGAGCGAATGAAGCAGCGGTATGGTTCCGAGACTAATCCTTACCACGTCGCACTCGGCTTTGGTCTCGAACGTATTTACAGTTTTTTACGGGAAAAGAACCAAGGCGAACGCCTAACCCATGTCTTGGTCGAAAAGCGCGGCAAGAAAGAAGATGACGAACTAGAACTGGAATTCCGTCGAATATGCGGTGGCGCCAACTGGTTTAATGAGTCTCTGCCATTTGATGTCCGTTTTGCCCACAAAACAACTAATTCAGCCGGCTTGCAACTCGCGGACTTGGTTGCTCGCCCCGTTGGTATGAGTGTTCTTCGGCCTGAACAAGACAATAGGGCCTTTGATGTGCTTAAGCAGAAATTCTACTGCAAAGGCGGACGCCAGAATCCAGGGCGTCAGTATGAAGGGTGGGGTCTAAAAAAATTTCCGTGAGCCGTAGCGTAGCCCTCTAGCCCGACAGCGTCGGTGAATGCGAATCGCAAAAAGCGAAAAGCCCCGATGAGACTCACCGAGGCTATAGCGCCGACCGGGCACCCCCAGTCCATTTGAAGATAAGTTAGTGCCCAACGATGTTTGAGTCAAGGTACGTGTTGAGATTAATGGTGGCCAGAGAGGGAATCGAACCCCCGACACGAGGATTTTCAATGGCGTGTTGCGAATTTTCTGATTATTTTTCAACGGCTTAAATTTCCAAAATCCGAGTGTGCTACAGAATGTGCTATTGAGCTCATTTTCAAACTACCCTTGTTTTTCCCAGATTGATGAGTGCGACGCTCGACAGATTTCGATTCTGTTGACAGGATTAGCTTAAAAGCTACACTCTTCGCATGTGGATTATTCATCATTACCTCAATGCTCAAGGTGTTGATCTTTTTCAAGAATGGTTAGATGGGCTGTCAGACCGAAGGGCGCGCGCACGAATCGCCGCCAGGTTGCTGAGAATCGAATTAGGTAATTTGGGTGATTGTAAGTCTGTGGGTGATGGCGTGCATGAGCTGCGAATCGATTATGGTCCTGGCTATCGGGTTTATTTCGCAATGATTAATAAGCAGGCTGTACTACTGTGTTGTGGGGGTACTAAAAAGTCCCAACGATCTGATATTCAGCGTGCTAAGCACCTATGGCAGGAATGGCAACAGAGGAATTCATGAAATGCGAGAAATGACTGAACATGATCAATGGCTGAAAGAGCAATTGCAGGATGCTGATTTTGCGGCTGAATATCTTAATGCCGCGCAAGAAGATGACGATCCTCAAGTGTATCTGCTTGCACTTCGTAAGGTGGTCGAAGCCCGAAGTAGTTTGAAGGATGTCGCGTTACAATCTAATTTATCTAGGGAAACTTTGTATCGGACGCTCTCTGCGAAGGGAAATCCAACACTTAAGACGTTAAACGCTGTGTTTAAAGCGACTGGTTTGGAGATGCATGTCACGCCGCGAGGCTGAGATAGGGTATGGTGGCCAGAGAGGGAATCGAACCCCCGACACGAGGATTTTCAATCCTCTGCTCTACCAACTGAGCTATCTGGCCATATAGAAGAGG
>PR_CR_10_Liq_1_inCRDRAFT_1000671_pt1 | contig 20840 bp, 17 predicted proteins | sample PRCRCaboRojoPR_3_FD_10241 | JGI IMG/M metagenome (IMG submission 10241)
GAGGGCGGTGATCAGCCGGTGAATGCCGGATTTGGAGCGCAGATCCAGCGCCTCTTTCATCTCGTCAAAGCTGGGCGGGACGCCGTCGCGTTGCACGCGAGTATGGATGAACTCCAGTAGATCCAGTTGTTTTTTGGTGAGCATGACACACTCCCTCCAAGACCACGTGTTTCTTTTTGTTCTACGCATGTTCTTGTTTTGTGTCAACTGGTGCAATGCAGGCCAACACGCGTAAGGCCTTCTTCTGTTTATAAATATCCCGGGGGAGACGTTGAAAATCCATGGATTTTCAACGTTGGGGGCAGCGCCCCCGACCTCACAAGGTTAGGTATTCAATTACCTCGCCCGCTTTTCTGGGCGGGTCCCCCGCGGGGCGGATCATTAAGGCATTGGCATTGGCCAGCACAGACAAAAGCGCGCTGTCCTGGCGCGGCTCGGGGGTGATTTCCCCGTCCTTCACCTCGGCGCGCATGTAATGTTCGCGCGGTCCGTTCGGATCAAGGTCATGGGCCAGCCGGGCCTCTTGCCGGGCAGGCAGGGTTGTACCAAGGCCCAACATGCAGCGGATCATCGGGGCCAGAAAAACATGCCCGCAGACCATGGCGGAGACCGGATTGCCAGGCAGACCGACCATGGCGGCCTCGCCCATGCGCCCGGCCATCAGGGGTTTGCCGGGGCGCATGGCGACTTTGTAGAAACTGCGCTCCATCCCGAGGCTGGCGGCGACATCGCCCACAAGATCATGGTCGCCCACCGAGGCCCCGCCGATGGTGACCACCAGATCGGCGCCTTGGGCCAGATCGAAACAGGTCACAAGCGAGGCGCGGTTGTCGCGGGCAATGGGCAGGATCCGGGCCTTTGCGCCCATGCCCTCAAGCATGGCCTTGAGGCCGAAGGTGTTCGACGCGATGATTTGGTCGGGGCCGGGGGTGTCGCCGGGCATGACCAGCTCATCCCCGGTTGAGATCAGCGCCACTTGCGGTTTGCGGGTGACGGTCACCTCGGGGATGTTCATGGCGGCCAGCAGAGCGATATCGGTGGCGCGCAAGCTGCGTGGCGCGCTGACCTCTTGACCGGATTTGAAATCGGCCCCTTGGGGGCGGACGAAGGGGTTGTCTTCAAGGCTGTCGTTGATGGTGATCTTATCGCCATCGCGGGTGACATCCTCTTGGATCACCACGCGGTCGGCCCCTTGGGGCAGGGGTGCGCCTGTGAAGATGCGGGCGGCTTGGCCGGATGAAACGGTGCCGTCGAAGGCATGGCCCGCCGCCGCCTCGCCAATCACGGTCAGGGTTTGGCCGGGCTTTGCATCCTCGGCGCGCACCGCATAGCCATCCATGGCGGAGGCCGTGAAAGGCGGCTGATCGCGGTTGGCTTTCGCCGGGGCCACCATGCAGCGCCCCGCTGCCTCGGCCAGCCCGACTTGTTCGGTGGGCAGCGGGGCGACGAGGGAGAGAAGGTGGTCAAGGGCCTCGGCGACGGTGATCATGTTGCCTCGTAGCGGCCGGATTTGCCGCCGTCTTTCAAGAGCACGCGGATGCCGCCGATTTCCATGGCTTTGTCCACCGCCTTGGCCATGTCGTAGACCGTGAGGCAGGCGGTGCTGACAGCGGTGAGGGCCTCCATCTCGACGCCGGTTTGGCCGGTGGTTTTGACGGTGCCTTCCACCCGCACCCCCGGTAAATCCGGGTCGAGCGTGAGTTCCACGGCGACCTTGGTGACGGGCAGGGGGTGGCAAAGCGGGATCAAATCGGGGGTTTTCTTGGCCCCCATGATGCCCGCGAGGCGGGCCACCGAGAGGACATCGCCTTTCTTGGCGCGGCCTTCGGCGATGATGTCATAGGTGTCGTGGGCCATGCGCACGTGGCCTTCGGCCACGGCAACGCGGGCAGTCACGGCCTTGTCCGAGACATCGACCATATGGGCATCGCCCTTGCCGTCGAAATGGGTGAGGTCCGCCATATTACATGCCTCCGGCGGTGAGCGGGTTTGCCAGCAGGGTGCGCGTGGCCGCTGCCACGTTGTCTTGGCGCATCAGCGACTCGCCGATCAGGAAGCTGCGCGCGCCATAGCGGGCCATTTCGGCCAGATCCTCGGGCGTGTTCAACCCGCTTTCGCAGACGATCATCCGGTCGGGCGGGACCAGCTTGGCGAGCTTTCGGGTGGTGTCGAGCGTGGTCTCGAAGGTGTTGAGGTTACGGTTATTGATGCCGATCATGCGGGAATTGAGCGCCTCGGCGCGCTCCAGTTCCTCGCGGTTGTGTACCTCGATCAGCGCGTCCATGCCCCATTTTTCGGCGGCCTCTTCCAGCTCGTTCGCCTGTTGGTCGCTGACACTGGCCATGATGATCAGGATGCAATCTGCGCCCCATGCGCGGGCCTCGGCCACCTGATAGGGATCATACATGAAATCCTTGCGCAAGACCGGCAGATCGCAGGCGGCGCGCGCTTGTCTGAGGAATTCCGGTGCGCCTTGGAAGCTGGGCGTATCGGTCAGGACCGAGAGGCAAGTCGCGCCACCTTCGGCATAGGCGCGGGCCAGTTCGGCGGGCTCGAAGTCCTCGCGGATGAGACCCTTGGAGGGACTGGCCTTCTTGATTTCGGCGATCAGGCCATAGCCCTGCTTGGAGGCTTGCAGAAGCGCATCGGCAAAGGGGCGGACAGGGTCGGCGTCCCGCGCGGCGGCCTCGACCACCTCTAACGGGTGCTCGGCCTTGGCGGCCTCGATTTCGTCGAGTTTGTAGGCCTTGATCTCTTCAAGGATGGTCGGCGTGGTCATGCGGCCTCCGTGGTGATGCGGGCGAGTGTTTGGATGCTGGAAAGGGCGGCCCCGCTTTCGATGCTTTCGATGGCACGGGCGACCCCTTCTTTCGGATCGTCTGTTTTCCCGGCCACAACAAGGGCCGCCGCCGCATTGAGAAGCACGGCGTCGCGATAGGCCCCCGGCGCGCCTTCGAGAAGGGCGCGGAAGGCCTTGGCATTGTCCTCGGGCGTGCCGCCAAGGATGTCTTCGAAGGGATGCACGGGCAGGCCGAAATCTTCGGGGTGCACTTCGGTTTCGGATATATCGCCGTTGTCGCCCAGTTGTGCCACCCATGTGATACCGGTGATGGTCATCTCGTCGGTGCCGTCCGAGCCATGCACGAGCCAGGCCTTTTCAGAGCCCAGTTGTCCAAGGGTTTCGGCCATCGGGCGAATGAGGTCACGGGAAAAGGCCCCGGTCAGTTGCCGTTTGACCCCCGCAGGGTTGGTGAGTGGCCCGAGGATATTGAAGATTGTCCGCGTGCCCAGTTCCGCCCGAACGGGGCCGACATGGGCCATGGCGGGGTGATGCATGGGGGCCATCATGAAGGCAATGCCCGCTTGATTCAGTGCGCGTTCCACCACATCCACACCAACCATGACGTTGACGCCCATTTGCGTTAGCGCATCTGCCGCGCCGGATTTGGAGGAGAGATTGCGGTTGCCGTGCTTGGCCACGGGGACCCCTGCACCGGCCACGACAAAGGCTGTGGCGGTTGAGATGTTCAGCGTGCCTTTGCCGTCCCCGCCGGTGCCGACGATATCCATGGCACCTTCGGGGGCTTGGACCTTGTTGCATTTGGCACGCATCACAGCGGCGGCGGCGGCGTATTCATCGACAGTTTCGCCACGGGTGCGCAGGGCCATGAGAAAACCGCCCATNTGGGCCGGGGTCGCCTCACCCTCGAATAGCGTGGTGAAGGCGGCTTCGGCCTCGGGACGGCTTAGCGGACGGTCGGCGGCTATGCCGATCAGGGGTTTGAGCGCGTCACTCATGCGGGGACCTTCATGGTATTGAGGAAGTTCTGCAATAGGGCATGGCCGTGTTCGGAGGCAATGGATTCGGGGTGGAATTGCACGCCTTCGATGGGCAACTCGCGGTGTTTGAGGCCCATGATCGTGCCATCCTCAAGGTCAGCCGTGATTTCCAGAACATCGGGGCAGGTGGCGCGTTCAACCACCAGCGAATGATAGCGCGTCGCCTCGAACGGGGAGGGCAGCCCGGCAAACACGCCTTGGCCGCTGTGGCGGACCTTGCCCATCTTGCCGTGGACGATCTCCGAATGTCGGATGACCTTGCCGCCAAAGGCTTGTCCTATGGTTTGATGGCCAAGGCAGACGCCCAGAAGCGGGGTTTTGGTTTCGGCAGCGGCTTCGGTCAGAGCAAGGCAGATACCGGCCTGATCGGGATCACAGGGCCCGGGGCTGAGCAAAATGCCCGCCGGGTTCATCGCCATGGCCTCTTGCACATTGAGCGCATCGTTGCGGCGGACCACAACCTCGGCTCCCAGTTCGCCCACGTAGTGGACGAGATTATAGGTGAAACTGTCGTAGTTATCGATTAGCAGCAGCATCTTGCCCGAACTCCGTGCAGAAAGGGGGGTGGAGGCCCGGCCCCCGGTCGCGGTATACTTGTTCAGTCTTGCACGGAAGCGTCAAGGGGCGCATAGGTGTGAAAACGGGCAAATCAGGGGGCAAAGCAGTGGCACGTGGGATTTTCTCGGGATTCATTGTCGGCGGTGTGGTGTCGGGGGCCGTTCTTGGCGCGGCCTCCCTGTTCACGGAGGTGCCGGGGGTAAAACCGCCGGAAGCGACGGCAGTCGACGTGCCCGCAGGTTCCGAATTCGATCAGTCGCGAGAAGACCGGGAGGCGGAGTTGCCCGAGGTGAGCAAGTCGCCAGATGCGGGTGATGCCCCGAAAGTCAGCGTACCCGAGCCTGATGATCTGTCCTCTTTGGAGGGTGCCGATACCGATCCGGCGGCGCAGCCGGAAACCGGGGCGGCGGAAGGCACCTTGTCGGAGCCTGACATGGGGGATGCAAACGCGGGTGTCGAGGTGGATAGCGACAGCCCGGTTTTGCCCAGTCCGCAGGCCATGGCCCCGGAGGCACCGGAGGGGGAGGAGGATCTTTCGATTTCCACCGATCCGGCGCAGCCGCAGCAGCCCGAGGTGGAAGGTTCGGCTTTCCCGAGTGAAGAGGAGAGCAACGCGGAGCCGTCAAACGCGGCGGAGGGGTCTGACGCAGAGAGTTCTGACGATCAGCCAGAGACCGAGGCGGCCACTCCGAGTGACGCTGGGACCGATGCCGAGGCTGCGCCGGAAGAGGAGGCGCGCGAAGGCACGATTGGCGATATGGCCGAGGGTGTGACCACCAACCGCCTGCCGTCCGTGGGCCAAGCCCCCGAGGAAGAGGCGGTTGTGGAAGAGGCGACCCCTGACCTGCCACCGCTTGAGGCTTATGCGGCCGAGTTCGAGAACCCCGAAGACAAGCCCTTGATGTCTATCGTGTTGATCGACGATGGCAGCAGTCCGATCGGCTTTGATGCCTTGTCGAGTTTTCCCTATCCGTTGAGCTTTGCCATCGATGCTGATTGGCCGGGCGCGGCGGAGGCGGCGGCGAAGTATCGGGCCGCCGGGTTCGAGGTGCTGGCGATGGCGGATTTGCCGGCGGGGGCCAGCGCGGCGGATGCGGAAGTGGCCATGCAGGCCTATCTTGATGCCGTACCCGAGGCGGTGGCCATCCTCGAAGGGACCGAAACCGGGTTGCAGAGCGACCGTGAGGCCGCCGAGCAATTGGCGCCTATCCTGCTGGACAGCGGGCATGGGGTTGTCATGCATCCCAAGGGTCTCAACACGGCGCAAAAACTTCTTTCCAGAGAAGGGGTTAGCGCGGCCAGCGTGTTCCGGGATTTCGATGCCAAGGGGCAGCAGGCCACGGTTATCCGGCGCTTTCTGGATCAGGCCGCCTTCAAGGCCGGACAGGAAGAGGGCGGTGTGATCATGCTGGGCCGGATGCGCGCCGAGACTGTCAGCGCGCTGCTGTTGTGGGGATTGCAGGACCGGGCGAGCCGGGTGGCGCTGGCGCCGGTTTCGGCCATTTTGAGGGCTGAATAGGCCTGTCTGTAAAACGTCGGTATTTTGTCGGTATTGCGTCGGTGGGAATGACTGATGCGCCGAGATGCCCTGTGTGATCGTGAAAGGGTTTTTCGCGGCCGTCCTTGAGAGCGGGCCGGATGCCCGGTGGCGGGTGTCGGTATTTGAGTATTTTGGGAAAGATGAAGAGGGGCCGTTGTGCCCATTTTTCAGGCTTCGCGCCAGGTGCCGGGGGTGAGGCCATCGAGGCTGTGTTCGCCCACGCGCCAGCGGATGAGGCGTAGGGTCGGCAGGCCGACATGGGCGGTCATGCGGCGGACCTGACGGTTGCGGCCTTCGGTGATGGTGATTTCCAGCCAGTGATCAGGCACGGATTTGCGATAGCGCACTGGCGGGTCACGGTCCCAGATGTCAGGCGGGTCGATTTGCCGGGCCTTGGCGGGGCGGGTAGGGCCATCCTTGAGCGTGACGCCCTTGCGCAGGGCGGCAAGCGCCGCTTCATCCGGGGCGCCCTCGACTTGGACGAGATAGGTTTTCTCGGTCTTGAAGCGCGGGTTTGACAGCCTTGCCTGTAGCTTGCCGTTATCGGTGAGCAGCAAGAGCCCTTCGCTGTCACGATCCAGTCGTCCGGCGGGGTAGACGCCGGGCAGGTCGATGTAGTCAGAGAGCGTGGTACGGGGGCTGTCGGCGGTGCCCTTGTCGGTGAATTGCGACAGCACCCCGTGGGGCTTGTTGAACAAGATGAGCCGGGTCATGGGGGCATCACATGCCCCAGGGTGACCCGGCGCGCAAGGCTCAGTTGGTGAGCAGGCCTTCGGTGATCTTGTAGGTCCAGTCGCCGCCTGCGTTCTTCCAGCCGTTGACGGTGCGTTTGCCGGCGTCGGATTTGTCGCCTTCGAAGCCGTCGACCACGGTGTAGGCGGGCGTTTCGACGCCAGCCTTGGCCAGCTTGTCGACGGCCTTGGCACTGCGCCCGCCGGAGCGGCAGATGATCAGCAGGGCGGCGGGGTCATTGGCCGCGACATAGGCTTTGACTTGATCGACAAAGCCGTCGTTCGGCATCATTTTGTAGGCGCTTTTCTTGGGATTATAGGTATGGGCCGGATCGACATTCATGAAGGGAATGTTGGCATCCGTGTCAGTGGCATAACCCACGAACATGGTTTCCTCGGGGCTGCGAATGTCGATCAGGGCAACATCGTCGCGCTCCTTGAGAAGGGCGATGGATTCGGCGGCGGTGATGTAGTGGCCGGGTTCATTGGTCTTCTTCTTGGGCAGATCGGCCTCGTTCACCGAGGTTTCGATCATGGCGCCGTGATTGTCGGCGAAGCTGGGCGCGGAGATGGGCAGGGCGAGCGCCAAGGCAAGGGCCGAGGTGGTGAGAAGGCGGGCAAAGGGCATGGGGTGTCTCCTGTTCATAACACATATTGCATTTCGCATGTGTTCTGACTAAAGGTGATTGACGCCCCTATCTTTGATGTGGATCAACCGTTGCCATCGCCGGTAAAGCGCGCGGCATCGGCGGCGGCGCGGCGAATGGCGTTCGATTTATGAACGGTTTCCATATATTCGGCCTCCGCATCGCTGTCGTAGACGACGCCGCCACCGGCCTGAATGTAAAGTTTCTCGTCCTTCACCACCGCCGTGCGCAGCGCGATGCAGACATCCATATCACCCCGCGCCGAGAAATAGCCGACACCGCCGCCGTAGACGCCGCGTTTTTCCGGCTCAAGCTCATCAATGATTTCCATGGCGCGGACCTTGGGCGCGCCCGAGACCGTGCCAGCGGGCAGACCGGCGAGCAGGGCGGAGAGCGCGTCTTGATCCTCGGCCAGCTCTCCCACCACGTTGGAGACAATGTGCATCACGTGGGAGTAGCGTTCGATAATGAATTCCTCGGTCGGGTGGACCGAGCCGATGCGCGCCACGCGGCCCACATCGTTGCGGCCCAGATCGAGCAGCATGAGGTGTTCGGCCAGTTCCTTCTCGTCCGCCATGAGGTCGGCCTCATGCGCGCGATCTTCTTCGGGGGTGGCGCCGCGCGGGCGGGTGCCCGCGATGGGGCGTACGGTGACTTCGCCACCCATGACGCGGACGAGGATTTCGGGGCTGGCGCCCACCACCTGAAAGCCGCCGAAGTTGAAGTAGAACATGAAGGGCGAGGGGTTGGTGCGCCGCAGGGACCGGTAAAGCGCAAAGGGCGGTAGCGGGAAATCCTGCGTCCAGCGTTGCGAGGGGACGACTTGGAAGATGTCGCCCGCGCGGATGTATTCCTTGGCCTTTTCAACGGCCTGGTGATAGCCCTCGCGCGTGAAATTTGAGGTGGGCGGGCCGGGTTCATGGGCTTCGCCCAAGCCACGGGAGGCTTGCGGCAAGGCGCGTTCAAGGTCGCGCACGGCGTCCATCACCCGCTCGGCGGCCTGTGCATAGGCGGCCTTGGCGGATTGGCCGGAGGCGGCCCAAGCGGGGGCAACCACGGTCACTTCGCCTTTGACGCCATCGAGAACGGCGACCACCGAGGGGCGCATCATCACCGCGTCGGGCAGGCCCAAGGGATCGGGGTTCACATCGGGCANGTGTTCGACCAGCCGGATCATATCGTAGCCCAGATAGCCAAAGAGNCCGGCACTGGCCGCCGGAAGGTCCTCGGGCAGGTCGATGCGGCTTTCGGCGATAAGGGCGCGNAGGGTGTCGAGNGGNTGNCCNTCNTGNTCCNCGAAGGCNTCGCCATCGAANCGGGCATCGCGGTTGATGCGGCTCGTCTCACCGTGGCATTGCCAGATCAGATCGGGCTTCATGCCGACGATGGAATAACGCCCGCGTACCTCGCCGCCGGTCACCGATTCCAGCACGAAGGCATCCCGCGCGGCACCGGTGAGTTTGAGCATCACCGAAACCGGCGTATCGAGGTCGGCGGCAAGGCGGGTATAGACGACCTGATTTTGGCCTGCCTCGTACCCCTTGGCGAAATCCGCGAATGTCGGTGTCAGCTCCACGTCAGGGCACCTTTACTGGAAGTTGGAATGCACGGCGTTGAGCGCGCCTTGATTGAGTTCGATACCCGCGCGGGCGCGGATATCGTTGGCCAGAAGCTGGAACAGGTCCTGTCCCATGCCCGAGGCGGCCTGATCGCGCAGCAAGCTGTTGATCTGTGCGAGGTCCTGATCTTCGGGGTTGGGTTCGTGGACATCGTCGAGGCGCAGCAGGAACACGCGGCCGGTGCCGGGGACAAAGCGCGCCTCACCTTCGGTCATGCCAAATACGATCTCGATGAACTCTGGCGGTGTGTCGGGCTGGAAGCCGCGGCGGGTGATGCCTTCGGCGCTGTTGGTGGGCAGGTCGAGATCGGCAAAGGCGGTGCCTTGGGCGATGGCGCTCCGGGCCTGTTCATATTCGCTTTGGAGAGCGTCGACCACGGCCTGTTGGCGCCAGCCTTGGACAACGGCGTTGCGGACGCTGTCGAGCGGTTGAACCTCTGGCTCCACGATCTGGTCGAGGCGCATGGCGTAGATGCTGCCGTCTTCCAGTTCGAGCACTTCGGCGAAGTCATCCGTGCCGAGGTTTTGTGCCTTGGTGCGGAAACCGGCATAGGCGCCGATCCCCTCGGACACGCCGGGATGCCAATCAATCGAACCCAGTTCCATATCCGTTTCATTGGCCAGATCCTCGACCGTGGCCCCGGCGGCCAGCAGGTCGTCGATGGATTCGATGCGGGATTCGATGACGCGGCGGGCGCGGTCACTGGCCAATTCGTCACGCAGTTGGGGTTCGGCCTCCTCAAAGCTGGTCTCTTGCGCGGCCAAGATGGCATTCACGCGGAACAGCGCAGGGCCGACGGGGCTTTGGGCGGGACCGACCACATCACCGACCTCGGCGTTGAACACCGGGCCGGTTGCCGCGTCCAGATCATCGCGGGAGACATCGCCCATGTCGACATCGGCAAGCTGGAGACCGCGTGCGGCGACTTCATCCTCGAAGGAGGTCTCACCGCTTTCGATCCGGTCGGCGGCGGCTTGGGCCGCGGCTTCGTCGGGGAACACCAGACGTTCAACAAGGCGGCGTTCGGGCTGGATGAATTCTTCGGCGCGGGCGTCGTAAGCATCGCGCAGGGCTTCTTCATCCACCTCGACTGTGTCGATGATCATCTCGGGCGTGAGCCACGCATAGGTGATCTTGCGGGTTTCGGGGGTGGTGAACTGCGCCACGTTGGCTTGATGATAGGCCTGAAGGTCTGCTTCGGTGGGTTCCGGCAGGCCTATGGTCAGATCGCCGCGGTCCAGAATGGCCCAGGTCACGTCACGCTCTTCGCCGAGATAGCGCAGGACGGTTTCCGAATAGGCCTCGGGCATGGCGACACCGGCCATGACCGCCCCCTGCAAGAAGGCACTCGCGGTTTCGTTGCGCAGGTCTTCTTCGAACTCGACCTCGCTCAAACCGGCTTGATCGAGGGCGAAGGCATAGGCCTCGCGGTCAAAACTGCCGTCGACTCCTTGGAAACCGGGGATCGTCACGATTTGTTCACGCAGGGCTTCGTCGCCAACCGAAAGCTGCAAACGCTTGGTTTCATGGATAAGCGCCGCTTGGGCGACAAGGCGACTGAGCACGACGTCTGGAATGCCTTGCGCTTCGGCTTGGGCAAAGCTGACGGTTTCGCCCCGTTCGGATTCAAGCGCGCGGATCTCGTTTTGGAGGGCGCGGGAGTAATCGTTGATGTCGATTTCGGCCTCGCCGACCGAGCCGACGCTGCGCACGGTGCCCGAGAGATTGGTGATGCCAAAGCCGCCAAGGCCGAGGATCAGCAGGCCCATGAGGATCCAGACAAATGTTTTCGAGATACTTTTTCGTGCGGACATGCGGCCCCCGTCAGACGGCGTTGGATTTGATCGTTCGGGTTTGTCTACGCGCTGTCATGCGCAGGGGCAAGGGGCCAGCGGAGGCTTGCCAGCCTGTCGAAGAGCATGGCAATCCCCGCGCGGTCGACATTGGCGAAAGCGACGCGCATTTCGCGTTCCCCGGCAGGGTCGTCGACCGGGCGGAACATGGTGCCGGGAAGCAGAAGAACCCCCGCTTCGCGCACCAGCTTCGGCGCGAGTTCGCCGGAGGCTTCGGCAAAGGGGTGTTGCAGGTAGGCGAAATAGGCCCCGCAGCCCAGAAGTCGCCAGCCCTCGGCCTCGAGCCTTGGCATGTTGTCATGTATCGCGGCGCGGCGGTCCAGGATTTCGGCGCGTTCCCCGGCCAGCCATTGGCCTAGGTTCTGCATCCCCCAAAGGGCCGCGATCTGGCCCAATTGGTTGGGGCAGATGGTGACGGTATCGAGAAACTTTTCGGCCTCAGCCAAGCGTGCGGGGCTGGCCACCATGGTGCCCACGCGGTGCCCGGTCAGACGGTAGGCCTTGGAGAAGGAATAGAGCTGAATCAGGGTGTCGCCCCAATCGGAATCGCTGAACAGATCATGCGGCGGCGCGGGGCGGGCATCAAAATCGCGGTAGGTTTCATCAATGATGAGGGCCAGCCCGTTTTGCTTGGCCAGTTCATAGAAGGCGCGGACCAGATCGGCAGGATATTCGACGCCACCGGGGTTGTTGGGGGTCACCAGAACGATGGCGCGTGTACGGTCATTGATCCGCTGCGCGGCCTTGTCAGGGTCGGGCAAAAGCTCGGACCCNCAGGGTAGGGGAATGGCCTGAACCCCCGCCATATCAAGCCACATTTTATGATTGAAGTACCAAGGGGTTGGCAGGATGACNTCATCTCCTTCGGCGCAGAGGGTGGCAATGACCGCGCAGAAGGCTTGGTTGCAGCCCGAGGTGATGGCGACGTTCCCGGCGGTCAGGTCGCCGCTGTAGGAGGCGGACCATTGCGCGGCCAGTTCATCGCGCAGATCGGGGTTGCCAAGGACGGGGCCGTAGAGGTGGGCCGAGGCGTTGTTTAGCGCGGCCTCGGCAATGACTTGGCGCAGTTGTTCAGGCGGCGGGTCGACCGGCGCGGCTTGGCTGACGTTGATCAGCGGGCGGTCGTCGGGGAATGTCACGCCCTCAAGCCAGCGGCGTGCCTCCATCACGGGGGGTGAGAAAGTGGTGGCGGTGCGCGGTTTCGTTGTCATTGGGGTCTCCTTGAGCGCTTGTCACTCCTCACGGAGTTCCGCGCGAAGAGGGCGCGCAGGCGGCCGATGAGCGCCCGGTTCACGCCCCGCGGTAGGGTTCGACGTATTGCAAGGCCATGTCCCAGGGGAAGAAAATCCAGGTGTCCTGGCTGACTTCGGTGACATAGGTATCGACCATGTCGCGGCCCATGGGTTTGCCGTAGACCGTGGCGACATGCGCCTTGGGCATATGTTTGCGCACCACCTCAAGCGTTTTGCCGGTATCGACCAGATCATCGACGATCAGTACGCCTTCGCCATCGCCGACGATGTCCATATCGGGGGATTTGATCACGCGCGGCTCGCTTTGGGTTTGGTGGTTGTAGGATTTCACGCTGATCGTGTCGACCACGCGGATGTCGAGTTCGCGCGCCACGATCATCGCCGGGGCCATGCCGCCGCGGGTGATGGCGACCACGGCGCGCCAGCCATCCTCGGGCGCTTCGCCTTGCAGGCGCCACGCCAGCGCGCGGGCGTCGCGGTGTAACTGGTCCCAGCTGACGTGGAAGCCTTTCTCGTGTGGCAAACGGTTGGTCATGCTTTTGTCCTTATCGTTCAGTCAGCAGCCGCAGGCCGAGAATGCCAAGGATGCTGGCGGCCACACGGTCGAAGATGGATTTGAGGCGCAGATAGCCGTCACGCGCGGGTTTTGTCGAGAGGGCAAGGGCAAAGAGGCTGTAGGCGATCCATTCGACGATCAGGTGGTTCGTCACGATCAGGGCCTTTTGCGCCAATGTCAGGTCGGGTGGGAAGATGACAACGAGGACAGAGGCGGCGAAGAGCACCGACTTGGGATTGGCAAGGTTGACCATAAGACCGGTGCGGAAGGCGTGGCGGCGTGGNGCGGGGGNGCCTTGTGTGTCAAGGGCGGCTTGCGCGTTGCGCCACATGCCGTAGGCGATCCAGAGCAGGTAGGTGGCGCCGATGATCTTCATAGCGAGGTAGGCCCATGGGAAGAGCGTGAATATCGCGTCCAGTCCCAGAAGCGCCATCAGGGTCCAGATTGCGGCCATGGTGCCAAGCCCAAGCCCGGTGGCAAGACCTTGGGCGCGGCCACCGCTGAGCGTGGCTCGGATTGACAAGAGCATGGCCGGGCCGGGGCTGGCCAGCGCGGCCAGCAGGGACAGGTTGAAGGCGATGAGCTGCGTGAGTTCCATTGTCGGCCTCTCTTCAATCCCGCGCGCAGGGCGCGGGTGCATTTTGACCGACCCTGGCTTTTTTCAGTGCCCGCCGGTGGCGTCGATGTCGGGGGCGTCGACGGCCTTCATGCCGACCACGTGGTAGCCCGCGTCGACGTGCAGGGTTTCTCCTGTCACGCCGCTGCCCAGGTCGGACAGCAAATAAAGCGCTGATTTGCCCACGTCGTCGATGGTGACGTTGCGGCGCAGGGGCGAGTTCAGCTCGTTCCATTTCAGGATATAGCGGAAATCGCCGATGCCGGAGGCGGCCAGCGTCTTGATGGGGCCGGCGGAGATCGCGTTTACGCGAATGGTATCCTTGCCCAGATCCTCAGCGAGGTATTTGACCGAGGCTTCAAGTGCGGCCTTGGCGACGCCCATGACGTTGTAATGTGGCATCACCTGCTCGGCCCCGTAATAGGTGAGGGTGAGCATGGAGCCGCCTTCGGGCATCATCTTTTCGGCGCGCTGTGCGACGGCGGTGAAGGAATAGACCGAGATATCCATGGTCATCATGAAATTTTCGCGGCTGGTATCGACGTAGCGGCCGCGCAGTTCGGATTTGTCGGAAAAGCCGATGGCGTGGACGATGAAATCCATCTTTCCCCAGCGGTTTTCCAGATCGCTGAACAGCGCGTCGATCGAGGCGGTGTCGCCGACGTCACAGGGCAGGACGATATCGGAGCCCAGTTGTTCGGCCAGGGGACCGACGCGTTTTTTCAGCGCCTCGCCCTGGTAGGAAAAGGCCAGTTCGGCGCCAGCGTCCGCCAATGCCTTGGCGATTCCCCATGCGATAGATTTATCGTTGGCGAGGCCCATGATCAGCCCACGCTTTCCCGCCATCAGTTCGTTTGACATTTCTTGCCCTCGGCCCATTATCCTTGAAGCTGTCTTTAGGCGATCACCGTGCCTGCATCAAGTACGACGCAAAGGGATAGGTGATATGTCGTCAAGATTGGCGCACAGAGGGGCTTGGGTAAATTGCGCGTTCTTCTATGATGAAGACCTGTGCCGAGTGGGAAAGATGACGGAACGCAGTGGAATATTTGCCGGTGATGATCCTTTCGCGATTGCGCGAGAATGGCTTGCCGAGGCGGAAAAAAGCGAAATCAACGACCCGAACGCCGTGGCATTGTCCACCGTGGATGATGCGGGCATGCCAAACGTGCGCATGGTTTTGCTCAAAGAGATCACCGACACAGGTTTTTGGTTTTACACGAACTACGGGTCTGTCAAAGCGCGTGAGATCGAACATAGCGGGACGGCAGCCATGGTGCTCCATTGGAAAAGTCTGCGTCGACAATTGCGTGTTCGTGGTGTTGTAATTAAAGAGGATGGTCCGGAAGCAGATGCATATTACGCATCCCGGTCGTTGAAGAGCCGCCTTGGAGCCTGGGCATCGAAGCAGTCGCAACCACTCGCGTCTCGCTCCAAGCTCATGGCGGATGTGGCAAAGGTTACGGCCGCGAAAGGGTCTAACCCGCCACGCCCCCCGTTTTGGGGCGGCTACAGGATTGCCCCGGTGGAGGTGGAATTCTGGGCAGATGGTGCGTTTCGGTTGCATGATCGCTTTGTTTGGCGGCGTAAAACGGTCGATAGTGAGTGGCGAGTGCAACGTTTGAGCCCTTGAATTTGGCGTTACGCCAAATGCAAGAGGCTGAATATTAATGTGTTTTCTGGTTGCATCACATGTACGGTGTGTCAGAAGATGCGCTATATGGGTCTTGGGGATGAGACTTCTGGGTAGGACAACGTGACAACATATGCTGATAACACGCGCAGAATAAGGGGACGGGTTAAGTGGTTTGATCCTGTAAAGGGATTTGGGTTTGTGATCGCCGATGAAGGCGGCCCTGATATTTTGCTTCATGCCAACGTACTGCGGAACTTCGGGCAAAGCTCGGTCGCAGATCGTGCGGGTGTCGAAATCGACGTGCAGGACACGGATCGTGGCCGGCAGGCCGTGGAGGTTCATTCGATCGAGCCGCCCGACGATCTTGAGGCGAGCGGCCTTGCGGATCTGGATGAATTGAATCCGGAGGACATTCGCGATGCGCCGTTGGAACCCGCACGGGTAAAATGGTTCGACAAGGGCAAGGGGTTTGGTTTCGCCAATACCTTTGGCCGGGACGAAGATGTCTTCGTACACATCGAGATTTTGCGCCGTTCCGGGCTGGCCGATCTGCAACCGGGCGAAGCATTGGCGATCCGGGTAATAGATGGTAAACGTGGCCGAATGGCCACGGAGGTATGTGGATGGGAAACCGCCGTCAAGCAACGCTCGGACTGATCGCAGCCGCAATTTTGATGATGAGTGCCGCGCAGGGGTTCGCAGGCGAATGCCGTGAAAATCTTGTGGCGCTGCGTGGCGATTGGGGGCAGGCGCAGTTTACCATCGAGGTGGCCGATACCAATGCCAAGCGGGCCAAGGGACTTATGAATCGTGAAAGCATGCCCAAGACCGCGGGCATGCTTTTCGTTTATCCGCGGCCGAAAACGGTGGGCTTCTGGATGAAGAACACCCTGATACCGCTCGACATGATCTTCATGGATCGGACCGGGACGGTTCAGCATGTCCACCACGAGGCCCAACCCGGCGACCTGAGCCCGAAGTTCGGCGGCGACAACATCCAGTACGTTCTGGAAATCAACGGCGGGCTGGCCAAGCAGATGGGAATCGTCCCGGGAACGCAGTTGCGGCATCCGGCGATCCCCGAAGATCGTGCTGCCTGGCCCTGTTAGGGCTTTTCAAGAAGAAGAAATCAGATTAGACCCGCCGCACGGTCCGGGGCGTAGCGCAGTCTGGTAGCGCACCTGTTTTGGGTACAGGGGGTCGCAAGTTCGAATCTTGCCGTCCCGACCATTCCACTCACTGACACAATATCTTGTGGCTAGGCGCGGCTCTGGGTGTTTTCGGCACCCTATATGCCGGGGCTGCGAGATATTTTTAAATCGCATGAGCCAAGGGTTGGAACGCAGGGGGGCAAGGCCTTTGCAGGTGCAGCGATTCTCGGGACAAGTCTTCAGAGATTGCTCTAGGACTTTCGTCTAACCCGCTTACATAACACAGCTTTCCGAAATGCCCGGTGAACTCGGGTTTGGCGTCACTTCCTGTGGATGAATCACTCTGATCAGGGCGGTCTTCGTGAGGGCCTCAAGGTCAACTTCTTTTTGTCACAAATTCTGTAAAAAAGTCGTTGACCGTCTATGGGGGAATGCGTCAATTTGTGTCCACGGGCCGACAAGCCACAACATATAGTGGCGACGCTCAGCGGCAGGGATAGACCCACCTTACTTAGTACCGATTGTGCGATCGGAGGAGACGAATGCGCGGCGACATGTGTGTTTCGCCAAGGTGTAGCTTTGCTGTTGTGTAAGGTCGATCGGGCCTAGGTGATGGGCCGACACTTGGAAAATGCTGATTTTATGGGGCAGCGGACAGATGAAAATCGAACGTAAATTCACGACAGCAGGTCAGGACGCTTACGCAGCCTTGGAGTTCGTCACCACGAGTTCCGAGATTCGCAATCCGGATGGGACGACTGTGTTCAAACTCGACGCCGTCGAGGTTCCAGCGGGCTGGAGCCAAGTTGCGTCGGATGTGATCGCGCAGAAGTATTTCCGCAAGGCGGGCGTGCCCGAGAAGCTGGAAAAGGTGGCCGAGGATGGCGTGCCGGAGTTCCTCTGGCGCTCGGCCCCGGCGAAGGACAACACCGGGTTTGGTGGTGAAACCTCGGCCAAGCAGGTGTTTGACCGTCTGGCGGGCGCTTGGGCCTACTGGGGTTGGAAAGGTGGCTATTTCACCACCGAAGCGGATGCGCAGGCCTATTTCGACGAGATGCGCGTCATGCTGGCCAAGCAGATGGCGGCCCCCAACAGCCCGCAGTGGTTCAACACCGGTCTGCACTGGGCCTATGGCATCGACGGGCCCAGCCAAGGCCACTACTACGTGGATTATCAGACCAAGGAACTGACCAAATCGGCCAGCGCCTATGAGCACCCACAGCCCCACGCCTGCTTTATCCAGTCGGTGGCGGATGACCTTGTGGGGGATGGCGGCATCATGGACCTTTGGGTGCGTGAAGCACGGCTCTTCAAATACGGCAGTGGGACGGGCACGAATTTCTCGTCCCTTCGAGCAGAAGGGGAAGCCCTGTCGGGCGGAGGCAAGTCGTCGGGCCTGATGGGCTTCCTCAAGATTGGCGACCGTGCTGCGGGCGCGATCAAATCGGGTGGCACCACGCGCCGCGCGGCCAAGATGGTGATCTGTGACGCGGATCACCCCGATATCGAGGAATTCATCAACTGGAAGGTCAAGGAAGAGCAGAAGGTTGCCAGCATCGTCGCCGGCTCGAAGATGCATGAGCAAAAGCTCAATGACATCTTCGCCGCGATCCGGGCCTGGGATGGCAGCACCGAAGATGCCGTTGACCCCAAGAAGAACGAGCAGCTGAAAGGCGCTATTCGCGGGGCCAAGCAGGTGCAGATCCCCGAGACCTACGTCAAGCGCGTGCTGGACTATGCCAAGCAGGGCTATGACAGCATCGAATTCCCGACCTATGACACCGATTGGGACAGTGAAGCCTATGCCAGCGTGTCGGGCCAGAACTCGAACAACTCGATCCGCGTGACCAATGCCTTCCTTGAGGCGGTCAAGAACGATGAGGATTGGGCGCTGATCAACCGCACGGACGGTCAGGTGGCCAAGACCATCAAAGCGCGCGACCTTTGGGAAGATGTGGGCCATGCTGCCTGGGCCTGTGCCGATCCGGGCATTCAGTATCACGACACCGTCAACCAGTGGCACACCTGTCCGGAAGATGGCGAGATTCGTGGCTCGAATCCCTGTTCGGAATACATGTTCCTGGACGACACCGCCTGTAACCTTGCCTCGATGAACCTGCTGACCTTCTACAAGGACGGCAAGTTTGACGCCGAGGCTTACATGCACGCCACGCGCCTGTGGACCGTGACGCTGGAAATCTCGGTGATGATGGCGCAGTTCCCCTCGAAGGAAATCGCGCAACTGAGCTTTGACTTCCGCACGCTTGGCCTTGGCTATGCCAACATCGGTGGCCTGCTGATGAACATGGGGCTGGGCTATGACAGTGACGAGGGCCGCGCGCTTTGTGGTGCGCTGACCGCGATCATGACCGGTGTGTCCTATGCCACCAGCGCCGAGATGGCCGGTGAGCTGGGGGCCTTTGACGGCTATGAGCGCAACAAGCACCACATGCTGCGCGTGATCCAGAACCACCGCAACGCCGCCTATGGCGCGACTGAAGGCTATAAAGGGCTGGACGTGAAGCCGGTTCCGCTGGACCTGACCAACTGCCCCGATGCGAAACTCGTCGATCTGGCGATGTCGAGCTGGGACGAGGCGCTGAAGCTGGGTGAAAAGCACGGCTATCGCAATGCGCAGGTCTCGGTCATCGCGCCGACCGGCACCATTGGCCTTGTCATGGACTGCGACACCACCGGGATCGAGCCGGACTTTGCCTTGGTGAAGTTCAAGAAGCTGGCCGGTGGCGGCTACTTCAAGATCATCAACCAATCGGTGCCTGCCGCGCTTGAAAAGCTGGGCTATGGCAGCGCGCAGATCGAAGAGATCGTGTCCTACGCTGTGGGTCATGGCACCATCGGCAATGCGCCCGGTGTCAACCACACATCATTGATCGGCCATGGTTTTGGCCCCAACGAGTTGGAAAAGATCGACAATGCGCTTGGGTCGGCCTTCGATATCCGGTTCGTGTTCAACCAGTGGACCTTGGGCGAAGAGTTCTGCACCAATGTTCTGGGCATTCCTGCCGAGAAGCTGAACGACCCGACCTTTGATTTGCTGGCCTCGCTTGGCTATTCGAAAGCGGACATTGAGGCGGCGAACGACCATGTTTGCGGCACGATGACGCTGGAAGGGGCACCGCACCTGAAGGAAGAGCATTACCACGTCTTCGATTGCGCCAACCCCTGCGGCAAGAAGGGCAAGCGTTACCTGGATGTGAATAGCCACATCACCATGATGGCGGCGGCGCAAAGCTTCATCTCGGGTGCGATCTCGAAAACCATCAACATGCCCAACGATGCCACCATCGAGGATTGCCAGAAGGCTTATGAGCTGTCTTGGTCCCTCGGTGTGAAGGCCAATGCGCTTTACCGTGATGGCTCGAAACTCAGCCAGCCCCTGGCATCCGCGCTTGTCGAAGATGACGAGGAGGCCCAAGAGGTTCTGGAAACCGGATCGGCGCAGGAAAAAGCCGCCGTTCTGGCCGAGAAGATCGTCGAGAAGGTGGTCGTCAAGGAAGTGGTGAAATCGCACCGCGAGAAAATGCCGGAACGCCGCAAGGGCTATACCCAGAAGGCCATCGTGGGCGGGCACAAGGTGTACCTGCGGACGGGCGAGTACGAAGATGGCAACCTCGGCGAGATCTTCATCGACATGCACAAGGAAGGCGCGGGCTTCCGGGCGATGATGAACAACTTCGCCATCGCGGTGTCGGTTGGCCTGCAATACGGGGTGCCGCTTGAGGAGTTCGTCGATGCCTTCACCTTCACCAAGTTCGAACCGGCAGGCATGGTGCAGGGCAACGACTCGATCAAGAATGCCACCTCGATCCTTGATTATATCTTCCGTGAACTGGCGGTGAGCTACCTGGACCGGACCGATCTGGCCCATGTGAAGCCAGAAGGCGCGTCTTTCGACGATCTGGGCCGCGGCGAGGAAGAAGGCGTGAGCAACATCAAGGAGATGTCGGGCGAAGCGGCCTCGAAATCTCTCGAAGTGCTCAAGCAGATCAGCTCAACCGGCTACCTGCGCAAGCGTCTGCCGAATGAACTGGTGGTCTTGCAGGGCGGTCAATCGGAAGTGGCCCTGACCGGCACCGCCGATCCGGTGGGCGCGCTGCAAACCTTGGTGCCCGAGACCTCGGAGAGTGTGACCGCGGCTGTGGCGACTTCGACCACGACGACCACAACCAGTGGTGCGATGTCGATGGACGCCCGCACCAAGGCCAAGATGCAGGGCTATGAGGGCGAAGCCTGTGGCGATTGTGGCAACTACACGCTGGTGCGCAACGGCACCTGCATGAAGTGCAACACCTGCGGCGCGACAAGCGGGTGTAGCTGAGAACAGCGCCCTTCTGGGGGGCTTAGGGGCAACGGGCCACTTGGCCCGGCCCCGACGAGACAGGGTGGGGCGGAATATCAGTCCTTTCCCATCCTTACACGGGGCGGGTGCGCTCGCCCCTGACGACACTCAGGCCGCAGGCAGAAACCGGGCGGTATAAATAAGTGAGCTTGAGTGGCGAAACTTGACCGGGGGGCCCAGTGCCCCCCGTTTTTCTGTTCAGAATGTCGCGGGCGTGACCGGTCCGTCGAAGTCATATCCGAACAGGCGGCAATCTTCCGCGTGGCGTCTGGCGATTATCTCGGCGCTTTTGTCGGAATAATAGCTTCTATAGTCGGCAGATTTGGATGTGTTGACAGGCTTTTCGGGGATGCGGATGCGCAGGTTCAAGTGGTCTTTGAGGTTATGGGCATCTTGCCAAAGGCTTTCTTGCCGCAAGAGGTTGTCTACCTTGATTTCATGACTCTCGTCACTGGACCATTCCAACACTTGTTTCCCCAT
>PR_CR_10_Liq_1_inCRDRAFT_1000672_pt1 | contig 20838 bp, 17 predicted proteins | sample PRCRCaboRojoPR_3_FD_10241 | JGI IMG/M metagenome (IMG submission 10241)
AAAATCCGCGAAGATATTGCCCGGGCTCAGGCCGCGCTTGGCCTTGACGGGGCCGAAGGGGCGGCGGGTGATGCCCTGCGGTGGCTGGACGGGGTGGCCGACCGCGCCGAAGGGCAGTTGGATGAGCCGATTGCCGCGATTGGCCGGGCCATGGTGGAACTGGACGAGGCCGCGCAGGGGGTGACCCGTTGCCTTGATGGGCTGACGTTCAACCCGCTGGAATTGGAAGAATGCGAAGAGCGGCTTTTTGCCATCCGCGCCATGGCGCGCAAGCATGGTGTGGCGCCGGATGATCTGGGTGAATTTGCCGAAGGCTTGCGCGGGAAACTGGCGGCCTTGGATCAGGGCGATGCGGATTTGAAGGCGCTTGAGGGCGCCGTGACCGAGGCAGAAGCCGCATATGACACCGCCGCAGCTGATTTAAGCGCCAAGCGCATCAAGGCGGCCAAGTCTTTGGACAAGGCCGTGATGGCCGAGCTTGCGCCGCTCAAGATGGAGCGGGCGGTATTTTCCACGGTGATCGAGGCGGGAGAGTCGGGGCCAGAGGGGCGCGATGCGGTGACCTTTACCGTGGCCACCAACCCCGGCGCGCCGGCGGGGCCTTTGAACAAGATCGCCTCGGGCGGGGAGTTGAGCCGCTTTTTGCTGGCGCTCAAGGTCTGCCTGACGGGCACCGACAGCGGGCTGACGATGATTTTTGACGAGATTGACCGGGGCGTTGGCGGTGCCACGGCGGATGCCGTGGGCCGCAGACTCAGGCAACTGGCCCAAGATGGTCAGGTCTTGGTGGTCACCCATTCGCCGCAGGTGGCGGCCCAAGGCGCGCATCACTGGCGGGTGGAAAAGAAAGTGGTGGATGAGCAGACGCTTTCCACCGTCACGCCCTTGCCGGACAGCGATAGGGTAGATGAAATCGCCCGCATGCTGTCGGGGGATACGATTACGCAAGAGGCCCGCGCGGCGGCGCAGGCCTTGATGGGCTAAGCGAGCCGTAGAAGTTTGCGATATGCGCCCGGGGTCAGCCCGGTTTCTGCACGGAACACCCGCGACAGATGGCTTTGACAGGAAAACCCGCAGTCCTGCGCGATTGTGCTTAGGCTGTCGGTGCCGGTAAGCCGCGCCTTGGCGTGATCGACACGGCGCGACATGATCCATTTATGCGGGGATACCCCGCGGGTGCTGCGAAACATCCGGTGAAAATGAAACTCGGACAGGTCTGCGACGCGGGCGAGATCGGCCAAACGGATGGTTTGATCAAGGTGGGCGGCGATCCATTCGTCGCATTGGCGCAGGGTGCGCGGGGCAAGGCCGCCGCTTAGGGGGGCGGTTTCATTTGGCAGGTGTCCCAAAAGCTCAACCAGCGCGCTATCGGCCAAGAGGATATCGCCGGTTTGCGCGGCATGGGCCATGTGAAGCAAGGGGGCGGCCAGGGTGGGGGAGGTGACGAATGTGGCTTCCCGCACCGAAAGGCGGCGGGCGTCGCGGTGGGTCATTCGGGCAAATCCCGCGCGCAGGTGATCATCCGGAGCATAGAGGTGCACGAAGCGGAAGGGCGCGGTGATATGCCATTCCGAGCGGTGGCCTTCGGGCATCACGCAGATCGCGCCGGGAAAGCCCGCAACGGCCCCGGCATCCAGCCGTTTGGTGCCGCCCCCGCCCTTCAAATAAAGGCTGAAGGTGTGGCCCTGTGGCCCGTCATAGGTGATGTGCCCGCTGCTGTTTTCCCAGATCGCCACCTTGAACCCACGGCCCAGATCGAGCCCCGCGATCGGGTGGGCATCGGGCGCTTGGGCGAGGAAATCTGGAACGCGCTGTTGCATGATTATGGTTTAGCCTGTTCGAGTGCTGTGCAAAAGGCTGGCGCGCATTTCACCGCAAGATCGTGCAATCTTTATCCAGGGCGTGACGGTAGGGGTGGTGCCTCAAATGGAGGAACCGCGCCTTGCCCACATCCGCCCTTTTCATTGTCACGGTCCTGATCTGGGGGACCAGTTGGTACGCGATCAAATTGCAGATCGGGCCGGTGCCCTTGGATGTTTCAGTGTTTTACCGGATGGCACTGGCGGCTTTGATCCTGTTGGCGGGGCTTGCCGTAACGGGACGGTTGCAGCGACCGGCGCGCTGGCGGTTCGTGATCGTGCAGGCGGTTTGCCTNTTCAGCTTCAATTTTGTGGCCTTTTACCATGCGACGGCGCTGATCCCCTCGGGTTTGGTGGCGGTGATTTTTTCGCTGGCGTCGATTTTCAATGCCGTCAATGCGCGGATTTTCTTTGGCGAACGGATCACGGCGCAGGTCGGGATTGCCGGGGGCTTGGGGGTCTTGGGGGTCGGCCTGATGTTCTGGCGTGATTTGGCCGTGTTTGGTGAGGCTGAGACCCTGCAAGGTATCGGTTGGGCCTTGCTTGGAGCGATGATTTTTTCGTTGGGAAACATGGCCTCAAGGGTGAACAGCGCCTCGGGTGTGCCGCCGCTTTTGGCCAATGCATGGGGGTTGGGCATTGGGGCCTTGGCCCTTTTAATTATGCTGACCCTGAAAGCGGAGGCACTCGTCTGGCCGCAAGGCGCGCATTACTGGGGCGGGTTGCTGTACTTGGCTATCTTTGCCTCGGTCATCGGGTTTACCACCTATCTGGTGTTGGTCTGGCGCGTGGGATCGGCCAAGGCGGGCTATGCCACGGTTTTGTTCCCCGTGGTGGCTTTGGCGATGTCCACCCTGCTGGAGGGATATGAGTGGACACCGCTTGCGGGCTTGGGGGTGTTGGCGGCGCTTTTGGGCAATCTGATTATGTTTTGGCGGCGGCGTGTACCTGCGCCTGCACCAGCCGTACAATCCCCATCGCCGTAAGGCCGAGTACCCCGGCACTGACCACGGTGCGCAGGGTGTTGTAGACCTGCCATTTGCTGGAATAGGCCCGCCAGATGTCGCGGGCGGTTTCAATGTCTTCGGGGACTGTGGTGGCCAGCAAGGCGCGGTTCATCGGGACATTGACGGTGACCGTTACCAAAAAGGCCCCGACCAGATAGAGAAGCGCGGCTAAGCTGAACCATGTTGCCGCGCTCTGGTGGCCGGTTTTGAAAGACAGGCCAGCGGTGATGGCCAGAACGAGCGGTGTGCCGAAAAAGGCCGGGGCAAAGACGATGTTTCGCACGCTGTCGTTCATGCCGTTCATAGCGGTAATGGCGACGCGCGGATCAATGGCATCAAGCCCCCACATGGTGGAACAGACCCAAGCGTAGAAAAAGCCGAAGATCGCCGCACTGAGCAGCAGGGAGAGGGCGGCGAAGGTTTGAAGAGGGCGGGAAACTGTGGGCATGGAAAGTCCTCAAATGAATGCATGTCAGGGGTATACGACACAGCGCCGGACTTCCGTCGCCATCAATTCCTAGGCGGCACCAGTTTCCCGGGGTTGAGGATGTTTTGCGGGTCAAGCGCCTGTTTTATCTGGCCCATGACGGCCCAGCCGCCCCCATGCTCTTCGCTCATATAGGGGCGTTTGCCGATGCCGACGCCGTGTTCGCCGGTGGCCGTGCCGCCAAGGGCGAGGGCGCGTTTGACCATGCGGTGGTGTACCTCTTTGGCGCGTTCGGTGGCCGCCGTGTCGCCCTCATCGAACATCAGGATGGCGTGGAAATTGCCATCCCCCACATGGCCCAAAATGGGGCCGGGCAGGGCGGCCTCGGTCAGATCGGCCTGCGTTTCCTCGATCGCTTGGGCCAGTTTCGAGATCGGCACGCAGAGGTCGGTCACCACTGCGCGGCTGCCCGGTCGGCTGGCGAGGATGGCGTGGTAAGCATTGTGGCGCATGGTCCAGAGGCGGCTGCGGTCCTCGGGTTTTGTTGCCCAGTCAAAGCCGGTGGCGCCGTGTTCGGCAGCAATATCACCGAAGGTTTCTGCCTGCTCGGTCACGCCTGCATCCGAGCCGTGGAATTCCAGCAAAAGGTGCGTGGTTTCAGGCAGTTGCATTTCGGCATAGGCATTGACGGCGGCGACGCTGGCCGGATCCATCAATTCGATCCGGGCCATCGGCAGGCCCATCTGGATGGTGTCGATCACGCAGGCCACAGCGCTGCCCACATCGGGAAAGGCGCAGACCGCGCTTGAGATCGCCTCGGGCTGGCCATGCAGGCGGAGGGTCAGTTCGGTGATCAGGCCAAGGGTGCCTTCGGAGCCGGTGAAAAGCCCGGTGAGGTCATAGCCAGAGGAGGATTTGCGCGCGCGGGTGCCGGTGCGGATCACTTCGCCCGTGGCGGTGACCACCTCAAGCCCCAAGACATTGTCGCGCATCGTGCCGTATCGTACGGCGGTGGTGCCACTGGCGCGGGTGGAGGCCATGCCGCCAAGCGAGGCATTGGCGCCGGGATCGACGGGGAAGAAGAGGCCGGTGGCGCGTAGCTCGGTATTGAGCGCCTCGCGGGTGACGCCGGGTTGCAGGGTGACGTCCATATCCTCAGGATGCACCGATAATACCTTGTTCATACGAGAAAAATCCACGCAAAGCCCGCCATGCGGCGCCTGTGCCTGACCTTCAAGCGAGGTGCCGGTTCCCCAGCCGACAACGGCGCAGGAATGAGCGGCACAGATGCGCATGATCTGCGCCACCTCCTCAGTGGTCTCGGGGTAGGCCACGGCTTCGGGCGGCATTTCAGGGAAGTGGCTTTCGCTACGGCCATGCAAATCGAGATCCGACTTGGACTGTGTCAGCCGTTCGCCTAGAAGGTTGGAAATCTCGGTGAATGCCGCGGAATGGCCCATGGCCTTGCCCCCCTTAACAATTTCGGCGCAAGGTAGGGCAAGGGCGCGCGCATGAAAAGGCCGCATCAGACGGTACAGGGGCCATGACGGACGGGGAACAATCTATCCTCAAGCAAAAGGCGCGGGCGGCGATTGCCGCGCTGCGCAATGGTTGGCACGTCATGCTGGACCGGGGCCCGAGCCAGATACAGTTTTGGTTCATAGCCCTGATTATCGGGATCGCCGCGGGATTCGCCGCGCTATTTTTCCGTAAGGGAATCATGGCGTTACAGGGGTTGGTTTACGGTACCGAGGATATGTCACGCATACATTCGGTGGCCGAAACCCTGCCATGGTACTGGGTTTTGATTGTGCCGATTGTGGGCGGCTTGGTGGTGGGGTTGATCCTGCATCATATGACGGATGATGCGCGGGTGCGCTCGGTCTCGGATGTGATCGAGGGCGCCGCCTTGCACGATGGACGGGTCGAAAAACGCGAAGGCGTGGCTTCGGTTCTGGCGTCGATGATCACGCTGGGCACCGGCGGCTCCTCGGGGCGCGAGGGGCCAGTGGTGCATATGGCCGGTGTGATCTCGACTTGGGTAAGTGACCGGATCAATGCCGACGGGATCACAGGGCGCGATTTGCTTGGCTGTGCCGTGGCGGCTGCGGTCTCGGCCAGTTTCAATGCGCCGATTGCCGGGGCCTTGTTCGCGCTGGAGGTGGTTTTGCGGCATTTCGCGCTGCATGCCTTTGCCCCCATCGTGATTGCCAGCGTGGCAGGAACGATCATCAACCGATTGGAATTCGGGGATATTACCGAGTTTGACTTGCCCACCACGAGCGCCTTGGAATTCTATGTCGAACTGCCTGCTTTCCTGTTGCTTGGACTGGTTTGCGGGGTGGTGGCGACGGTGCTGATGCATTCGATCTTTTTCGCCGAGGATATGGCCAGTTACGTGCAAAAACGCACGCGGGTGCCCCGGTGGCTGCGGCCCATGGTGGCGGGGGCGATGCTGGGCGGTTTGGCGATTGGCTTTCCGCATATCATCGGGGTGGGGTACGAGACCACTTCGGCGGCCTTGACCGGGCAATTGGTTTTGCACGAAGCCATTGTTTTTGCGGTATTAAAGGTCGTTGCCGTCTCGATCACCATTGGTGGGCGCATGGGCGGCGGGGTGTTCTCGCCATCGCTCATGGTGGGGGCCTTGACCGGGCTGGCCTTTGGCCTGATCGCGACGGGGATTTTCCCTGATGTGTCGGGCAAACCCACGCTATACGCGCTGGCAGGGATGGGCGCGGTGGCCGCAGCCGTGCTGGGTGCGCCAATCTCGACCACGCTGATTGTCTTTGAACTGACCGGGGACTGGCAGACCGGATTGGCGGTCATGGTGGCGGTTTCGATGTCCACGGCCTTGGGCGCGAAACTGGTTAAACGCTCGTTTTTCTTGACACAATTGGAGCGGCGGGGGACGCGACTGGCCGCCGGGCCACAGGCCTATTTGCTGGCGATGTTCCGGGTGGAGCCGTTGATGCGCCCGCCCGATCACCCGCGCGGGGCCAGCGAGGAGGCCTGTTGGGAGATGATCGAGGACGGGGTTTATATCGGCATGAATGCCACTCTGGAAGCGGCGATGCCCTTGTTCGACCGCTCGGCGGTGCCGTTTATTCCGGTGGTCGTGCTGCGCGGGGAGGGGGAGCCGCCGGAGCTTCAGGGGGCGCTGTTTCATGTGGATGCGCTCAAGGCGTACAACCGGGCCTTGGCGGCGGTGTCCGAGGAAGAGCACAGCTGAGCCTGCGAATCGGGGCTAAGGTATTGGTTAACAACGAAAACCTGATTCTGTATCGCGTCGGTAAAACGTCGGTATCGCGTCGGTATTCTTTCCCGCATACCGCAGGGTTAACAGGGCGCGCGGTGCGTTTTGTACGAAACGTACGGACGTTTCGTACGCTTGAAGAGCGTTTCGCGGCGCGGGTCGACTCTTGGGGTCTGCAATGATCAGAGGTCTGTCAGCGTGCCAAGCGCGCGTTCGGCTGAGAAGCCTATGGTTTCGGATAATGTCGGATGGGCATGGACGGTCAGAGCGATGTCCTCAAGCCGGCCGCCCATTTCCATTGCCAGCACGCATTCGGCCAGCAATTCCCCCGCATTGCGCCCAACGATCGAGGCTCCCAAAAGGCGGTGCGTGTTCGGGCAATAGACCAGCTTGGTCAGCCCGTCGCTCCCGCCCGACGCAAGGTTGCGCCCGCTGGCGGCCCAGGGAAAGCTGGCGGTTTTGTGGGCGATGCCTTGATCCTTGGCCTGCGCTTCGGTGAGGCCGGCCCAAGCCAACTCGGGGTTGGTGTAGGCGACCGACGGGATGAGATCGGTATCGAGGGCGGCGGCGTGGCCACTGGCGACCTCGGCGGCGATGTGCCCTTGATGCGTTGCGCGATGCGCGAGCATCGGGTTGCCGGTGACATCGCCGATGGCGAAAATAGTCTCGACATTCGTGCGGCAGGAGGCATCGACGTGGATAATGCCCCGGTCGTCGATCTCGACGCCTGCGGCTTCCGGCGCGACGAGGCTGCCGTTTGAACGACGGCCCACGGCCTGAATCGCCGCATCCGCCTTGATGCTGCCCTCGAACCCACCTTCGCAGGTGAGTGTCAGGGCGGTTTTGGTGGCTTTCACCTGCGACACCTTGGTGCCGGTGTGGATCGTGACGCCTTCGGCCTCAAGCCCGGCGTGCAGGACCGCCACCGCCTCGGCATCGGCGCCGGGGGCGACTTGATCCATGAATTCAATCACGGTCACATTGCTGCCCAATGCGGCATAGATCGTGGCCATTTCCAACCCGATGATCCCGCCGCCGACAATGGCCAAGCGCTTTGGGATATCGCGTAGCTCAAGCGCATCGGAGGAATCCCAGATGCGGTCGTCTTCGGGCCAGCCTGGCAGGCGCACGGGGGCGGAACCGACGGCGATGACAGCCTGATCGAAGGTCCAGCTTTCGCCGTCGATATCGAGACTGCCCGTGCCTGTGAATTGCGCCGTGCCACGAATGGTCTGCACCTTGCGGCGTTTGGCCAGACCGGTGAGGCCTGTGGTCAGTTGCCCGACAATGCCATCTTTCTTGGCACGAAGCTTGTCCAGATCGACCGAGATCTTGCCGGTTGAGATGCCCCAGTCATTGATGTGACGGGCCTCGCGGATCACTTCGGCGGCGTGCAGCAGGGTCTTGGAGGGGATGCAGCCCACGTTGAGGCAGACCCCGCCAAGCGTGGCGCGCGGATCGACCATGACGGTTTTGCGCCCCAGATCGGCGGCACGAAAGGCGCAGGCGTAACCGCCCGGTCCGGCACCCAGAACGATGAGATCGGCGTGATTGTCAGACATGAATGCCCCCTCAGACCATGATCCGGCGCGGATCGGCGATAAGCCCGGCAAGATAGGTCACGAAGCGGGCCGCATCGGCGCCATTGATCACGCGGTGATCATAGCTGAGGTCCAGTGGGACCATCGGCACGGGGCGGGGGGTATCGCCCTCCCAGACGGTGAGGGTTTCGGTGCGGGTGATGCCGAGGATGGCCAGTTCGGGCGGATTGACGATGGGCGTGAAGCCTATGCCGCCGATCCCGCCAAGGTTGGAGATCGACATGGACGCGCCACCCATCTCATCCAGGGCGATCTTGCGGCTCTGGGCGCGGGTGGCCAGATCGGTGATCTCGGCCGCGATCTGCCACAGGCCCTTGCGGTCAACATCGCGAAGAACCGGCACCATCAGCCCGTGCGCCGTATCGACGGCGATGCCGATATGCACGTAATCCTTGAGGATCAGGGTTTTGCCATCGGCCGAGAGCGAGGCATTGAAGCGCGGAAACTCGCGCAGCGCACGGGCAAGCGCCTTGGCCTGAAACGCCAGCGCAGTCAGCTTGACGCCGCGCGCTTGCGCCTCAGGCTTGAGGTCCTTGCGCAGCGCCTCGATCGCGGTGACATCGGCGCGGTCGTGGTGTGTGACCTGCGGGATCAGCGCGTTGGCCGCGCCGAGGTTGGCGGCGGCCACTTGTGCAAAGCGGCTCATCGGCTCCTCGGTGACGGGGCCGTATTGGCTGTGGTCCACTTCCCAGTACGAGGTGTCGCCAGCAGGGCCAGCGGCGGGTTTGCCCCCCTCCAGATCTTCAAGGGCGATGCTCGTGCGGCCCAGATCCTTGGCCAGCTTTTCCAAGTCGATGCCCTTTTCAAGGGCGCGGGTACGAACCGATGGTGGTGCGATGATGTCGCTCATGTCCGCCCCCTTACCAGCTGGCCGAGATGTATTGGGTTTCCATGAACTCGAGCATGCCTTCATGCCCGCCTTCACGGCCCAAGCCCGATTGCTTCACGCCACCGAAGGGGGCGGCGGGGTCGCTGACCAAGCCACGGTTGAGGCCGACCATGCCGTATTCGAGCCGCTCGCAGACTTGCAGCGCGCGTTTCATGTCTTCGGAGAAGACATAGGCGACAAGGCCGTATTCGGTGTCATTGGCGCGGCGGATGACCTCGTCTTGGTCCTTGAAGGTCTGAATGGCCGCGACCGGGCCGAAGATTTCATCCTTCACACATTCGGCATCTTCCGAGACATTCGACAGGACCGTCGGCGGGTAGTAGAACCCCTTGCCCTCAGGCACGGTGCCGCCGCATTCTACCGATGCGCCTTTGGCCACGGCATCGGCCACGAAGTCGGCCACCTTGTCGCGCGTATCGGCATTGACCAGAGGCCCGACATCAACGGACGGGTCGGTGCCGTCGCCCAGCTTGAGCGCGCTCATCCGGTCGGTGAGGCGCTTGGTGAACGCCTCGGCGATGTCTTCATGCACGTAGATGCGGTTGGCCGCTGTACAGGCCTCGCCGAGATTGCGCATCTTGGCCAGCATGGTGCCTTCGATGGCCACGTCCATATCGGCGTCGTCGAAGACCACGACCGGCGCGTTGCCACCCAGTTCCATGGCGGGTTTCAACACCTGGTCGGCGGCGCCTTTCAACAGTTTCTGGCCCACACCGGTGGAGCCGGTGAAGCTGACCACCCGAACGCGCGGGTCGTGCATGATATGGTCGACCAGCGCGCCGGTCCGCCGCGAGGGCAGGACGTTGACAAGGCCTTTGGGCACGCCCGCTTCTTCGAGAAGCGGCATGAGGGCCAGCATGGTCAGCGGGGTTTCCGAGGCGGGCTTGATGATCACGCCGCAGCCCGCGGCCAGCGCCGGGGCGATTTTGCGGGTGCCCATGGCGGCGGGATAGTTCCATGGTGTGACCAATACCGCCAGACCGGCGGGCTTGTGCTGCACCATGATGCGCGCGCCCGAGGCGGGCGCGTGGGTGATCATGCCATCGGCGCGCACCGCTTCTTCGGCGAACCAGCGGAAGAATTCGGCGGCATAGGTGGCCTCGCCCTTGGCATCGACCCCGGCCTTGCCGTTTTCCAGCGTGATCAGGTTGGCGAAGTGATCCAGCCGGGCGGTCATCAGCTCCCATGCCCTGCGCAGAACTTCGGAGCGTTCGCGGGGCGTGCGGGCGGCCCAATCCTTCATCGCGGCCTCGGCGGCATCGAGGGCGGCATCGGCATCGGCGATATCGGCGGAGGCGACGGAGGCCAGAACCTCTTCGGTGGCGGGGTTGATGACGTCAAAGCGGTCGGATGTCTTGTGCCATTCGCCATTGATATAGAGATCGGTGAATTCCATTTTGGACTCCATGTCTTAGAGCAGGTGGCGGAGCGGATGCTCCATGCGACCCGCGAATTCGGAGAGAAGGCCCGTGGCCTCGCTTGCCGTGAGGTGATGGCTTGCGCATTCCAGCGTGATGGAAAGCCCGTCGTCCGCGCGTGTCAGGGTGAGAACGGGCATGTCCTCGGCCCCGAGGGCGACGGTGCTGATCTGGCTCAGGCGCAGGTCGCGCAGGGTGAGATCGGGTGCTGCCCCTTCATCGGCAGCGGTGATATCCCCAAGCGGCCCGGCGGGCACGGCGAAGGCACGGGTTTGGCCGAAGGTCTCAATCGCGACGATGGCGTGATCCTGTCCGAGGCTGGCCCCGGCGAGGCCCGCCAGCAGCGCGGCGGCATCACCTAGCCCGGCATTGTCCGCAGCCCATGTGGCGAAGGCGGCAAAGCCATCGCTTGGCAGATCGGCGGTCAGGCGGCGCGATTGCACGCCCGCCTCGCCCGCGGCAGGAGCCGTGGGCAGGGATTTGAGCACCTCGATATCCGCCGCGTGGTAGGGCTGTGGGTGGCCCGCCTCGACCAGCCGGTTCAGGTCAAGCCCCTGTTCGAGCGCCAAGCGCCGCGCCTTGGGCGAGGCGAGGATGCGGCCATCGGCACGCGGTTTGGCGGCGGGGGCCGGTTTTGGGGCCGCCGCTTTGGCCGGGGCCGTATCGGCGGGGCCGGGTTCGGCATCGCCATCCTGAGCCGGTTGCGGGGCGGCGGCTTTGGGGCTGGCCGCATCGGCGATGCTGCGCTGCACGGGGGCGTCGGGTTTGTCAGCCGAGATGATGGCGATCACGTCGCCCACCGGAGCCTCTTCGCCCGCTTCGGCCAGAAGCGCCGCGACAAAACCGTCTTGGCCGGCTTCGACCTCCATGGTGGATTTGTCGGTTTCGACCTCGAAGAGGATATCGCCCGAGGCGACAGCGTCGCCGGGTGATTTGTGCCAGGCCACGATCAGGCCGGTATCCTGCGCCATGCCAAGCGCGGGCATGATCACCCCGGCGCCCTCGGGCAGGGCGGTCGCTTGGGCGGGGGCCTCTGCCGGGGTGTCGGACGGGGTGTCGGCGGGCGCGGCTTTGGCCAGGGTTCCGCTGTCCTCGGCACTGTCGGAAATCAGCGCGATGACATTGCCCACGGGCACCTCGGCCCCGGCCTCGGCCTGCACATCTGTCAGGTAGCCATCGGCGGGGGCTTCGACCTCCATCGTGGCCTTGTCGGTTTCCACCTCGAAGAGCGCATCGCCGGATTTGACCGCATCGCCGGAGCTTTTGAACCAACTGACGATCAAGCCGGTATCCTGCGCCATCCCGAGGGCTGGCATGATGACCTCATGCGGCATGGATCATCTCCCCCGACATGAGTTTGCGGGCATTCTCGGCGACGGCTTCGGGGGTGGGCACGGTGATGTCCTCCAGCGCGGGGCTGAAGGGCACGGGCACATCCATCGCCCCCATGCGCAGCGCCGGGGCGTCGAGGTGGTAGAAGGCCTTTTCATTGATGCGGCTGGCGATTTCGCCGGTGATGCCAAAGCTCTGGTGACCTTCGTCCACGACGATCACGCGGCTGGTTTTCTTGGCCGATTTGAGCAGCGCGGCCTCGTCCAGCGGGACGATGGTGCGCGGGTCGATCACCTCGGCCTTGATGCCTTCTTTCGCAAGGATCTCGGCGGCGGCCTCGCAGACCTGCACCATCGACGAGGTGCCGATCAGGGTGATATCCGAACCTTCGCGTTTCACATTGGCCTCGCCGAAGGGAATGAGAAACTCCTCTTCGGGCACCGGGGCCTTGTCGTTGTACATCAGCTTGTCTTCGAAGATGACAACCGGGTTGTTGTCGCGGATCGCGGTCTTCATCAGGCCCTTGGCCTCATAGGCCGAGGAGGGCATGGCCACTTTCAGGCCGGGGATATGCGCCACCAGCGCGTGCAGCGATTGGCTGTGCTGCGCGGCGGAGCGCCGGGTGGCGCCGAGGTTGGTGCGCAGGACCAGCGGCACATTGAGCTTGCCGCCGGACATGTAATAGGCCTTGGCCGCCTGATTGCAGAGCTGATCCATGATCAGATAGATGAAGTCACCGAACATCAGGTCGACGACCGGGCGGGTGCCGGTCAAGGCCGCGCCCACCGCAAGGCCCATGAAGCCCGGCTCGGCAATCGGCGTGTCGACAACGCGCTCGGTGCCGAATTCCTCGACCAGACCGCTGAGCACCTTGAAGGGGGTGCCCGCTTCGGCGACGTCCTCGCCGATGATGAAGACGGTTTCATCCCGGCGCATTTCCTCGGCCAGCGCCTCGTTCACGGCTTGGGACAGGGTAATATTTCGCATGGGTCGTCCTCCTCAGGCCGTGTCGCGCGCGAGGGCGTGCTTGATGTCGGTGTAAACGTGCATGTCGACCTCGGATTGGTCGGGGTAGGGGGCCGCTTCGGCATAGGCGACCGCCTGTTCGGCGTCCTCCTTGATCTCGGCATTCATGGCTTCGATCTCGTCTTCACTGGCGATGCCCTGTTCGACCAGCCAACCGCGGAACTTGATGATCGGATCCTTGTTTTCCTTCCAATCCTTCTCTTCGTCCTTGGAGCGATAGTATTCGCGGTTGATGTCGCCCACATGGTGGCCGTGGTAGCGGTAGGTCATCAGTTCCAAAAAGAAGGGGCCTTCGCCCTTGCGGGCGCGGGCCACGAGTTTCTGGGTCAGTTCGTTGACCGCCAGCACGTCTTGCCCGTCCACTTGATGGGCCTCGATGCCGAAGGCCTCGGCGCGGGCGGTGATCGAGCCGGCGGCGATCTCTTCGGTCTTGGTGTATTCGGAATAGCCGTTGTTTTCACAGGCGTAGATCACCGGCAGGTTCCACAGCGCGGCCATGTTCATGACCTCGTAGAGCAGGCCCTGCGCGGTGGCCCCGTCGCCGAAGAAGCAGACGGTGACATCGTCCTTGCCCAGCAGCTTGGAGGTAAAGGCCGAGCCGGTCGCAATGCCCATGGAGCCGCCGACGATGGCGTTGGCCCCGAGGTTGCCGTTGGACTGATCGGCGATATGCATCGAACCGCCCTTGCCCCGGCAATAGCCTTCTTCCTTGCCCAGAAGCTCGCAGAACATTTCCTTGAATTCGGCGCCCTTGGCCACGCAGTGCCCATGGCCCCGGTGGGTCGAGGTGATCTTGTCGTCGGTGGTCAGCGCCTCGCAGATGCCGACAGCCACGGCTTCCTCGCCGGAATACATATGCGTCAGCCCCGGCATCTTGGCCGAGAGGTAAAGCTGGTTGGCGTTGTCCTCGAAGGTGCGGATGCGTACCATCTGGCGGTACATCCGCAGATAATCTTCGGTGTTGGTTTTGGTCTTGGCCATGATGTCCTCTTGGGCGATGGGCAAAGCGCCCGCCTTGCGCAGGGAGGAACGCAAGGCGGGGGGTGCCGCCGGTCAGTAGCGGTTGGCGATCGGCAGTTCTTCGGCGGGGAAGAGGCTGATCACTTCGCAGCCTGTCTCGGTCACGACGACTTCTTCCTCGATCCGGGCGGCGGAGTAGCCGTCTGCTGCGGGGCAGTAGGTTTCCAGCGCGAAGACCATCCCGGTCTTGATTTCCATCGGGTGATCAAGGCTGACCGCACGACTGATGATCGGGCGTTCGTGCAACGCCAGCCCGAGACCGTGGCCGAATTGCAGACCAAACGCTTGATCCTCATTCGCGAAACCGAGCGATTCCGCGGTCGGCCAGACTTCGGCCACCTTGTCGGTGGTGACACCCGGCTTGATCATGGCGATCGAGGCGTCGATCCATTCGCGGGCTTTCACATAGGCGTCGTTCTGCGCCGGGGTGGCGCGGCCCACGTTGAAGGTCCTGTAGTAGCAGGTTCTATAGCCCTGATAGGACTGGAGAATGTCGAAAAAGGCCTGATCGCCGGGGCGGATCAAACGGTCGGTGAAGTTGTGCGGATGCGGGTTGCAGCGCTCGCCGGAAATGGCGTTGATCGCTTCCACGTCGTCCGAGCCCATTTCGTAGAGCAGCTTGTTGGACATGGCGACGATGTCGTTTTCGCGCACGCCGGGTTTCAGCTCTTCGTAGATCATGTGATAGACGCCATCGACCATGCTGGCCGCTTGGGTCAGAAGCTGGATTTCATCCCAGTTCTTGATTTCGCGCGCCGCCAGCATGATCTGCTGGCCGTCGACGACCTTGATGCCTTCTTCCTGCAATGCGTGGAACATCGCGGTTTCGGCATAGTCCACACCGACGGGCATATCGGCCATGCCCGCATCCTTGATCAGCTGGGCGATCATCTTGGCGTATTTGCGCATCAGGCCGAATTCGGGCGGGATGGTGCCGCGCATGCCGACAACGCCGGCGAGGCAGTGATCGGGCTCCAGCCAGTCGGAGTGAAGCTGGTGATGCACCGCGGCGGAGCCGAAATCCCAGACGTAAGGCGAATCGTCGCCCGTCAGCAGGCAGAAACGGCACATCTTGTCGCGTTCCCATTCGCCGATCTTGGTGGCGCTGACATAGCGGATGTTGTTCACGTCGAAGAGCAGCAGAGACCCCGCGTTGGAATTCTGCAAGGATTGCCGGGTGCGGGCCAGACGGTAGCGGCGCAACCGGTCATGATCGACGCGGCGTTCGAAATCCACGGCCATGTGACCATGGGCCGGCAGCTTTTCGCGCCATTGCCAATTGGTTTCGAGGTCCTGCGGGGTGAGCAGGTTCGGCATGAGGGCGTTGCCTGGACGTTCTGACATTTGAAACTCCTTTCGGGTGCGATCATGCGCACCCGGTCATGATGAGAATTCGGGGGTGGCCGATTATTTCGTGACCCAGCCGCCGTCGATCGAGATCATCTGGCCGGTCATGTAGTCGCTGTCATTGCTGGCAAGGAACGACGCGGTGCCGGTGATGTCTTCGGGGTAGGACACACGTTTGATCACCAGGTTGCTTTCGACGATATCCTCGTAGGCCTGGCCCTCGCGCTCCTTGAAGCCGATATCGACAAGGTCCTTGTCGAGTTGCTCCCACAGCGGGGTGACAACCACGCCGGGGGCGTAGCCATTCACCGTGATGTTGTGCTCGGCCAGCCCCAGCGCGCCGCATTCGGTCAGCGCGAGGCAACCGTATTTCGAGGTGCAATAGACGGTGACATCGACCAGCGGCTTGCGCGAGGCGATGGAGCCCACGTTGATGAGCTTGTAGGGGTGATCCTCCATCGGGCCCTGCTCGATCATCTGCTTGGCCACTTCCTGCATGCCCAGCCACATCGCCTTGGTGTTGACGTTCATGATCATGTCCCAGTTGTCTTCGTCGATATCCATGAAGAAACGGGGCTTGTTCAGGCCGGCATTGAACAGGCCGACATTGATCGAACCGAAGGCCTCGACCGTGGCGGCGACGGCGGCGGCGTTGTCTTCGCGCTTGGTCACATCCATCTTGACCGCGATCGCCTTGCCGTTGCCGGCGTCGTTGATGCGCTGCGCAACCTGCTGCGCTTCGTCCAGATCAAGGTCGCCGATACAGACATTGGCGCCTTGCGCGGCAAAGGCCTCGGCATTGGCGGCGCCCATGCCGCGCGCGGCACCGGTGATCAGGATGTTCTTACCTTTAAGGCGATTGGGGTCCATGGTCTTTCCTCCCTAAGTGACGGTCTAGTTGTCAGTTTGTTGCAAGAGATCGGTGGCGCGGGCCTGCACCCGTTCCAGCGCGTTGCGCGGGCTGACGATCCCGCGCAGCATGTCGTGAAGTTCGTGGCCGCAGATGCTGATGATATCGGAGATCTGCGGGATCGGCGGGCGCGGCCAGAATTGCAGCTCGTCACGCCACGACATCTGGTCCACGAGCTCGAAAATCGGTGACAGGCGGCGCACTTCCGGGTCCGCGCCAACGGAATAGCGGGGGGCGGTCCGGCTGCCATTCTGCGCATAAAGCTTTTGTGCCCCGGCGACGTGAAGGCGACAAGCGCTTCGGCTGCCTCTTCCACCCGGTCTTCGGCCAGGTTCGATGGGATGCACAGCACATAGCCGCCGACCGGTGCGATGGGCACCCCCTCAGGGCCATGTGGGTGTGGCAGGTAGCCGGTATTGCCGTGTGCCGAACAGCTGGAATCCAGCTCGAAATACGGAGCCAGCAGGGTATACCCATAGGCCATGGCGACCTTGCCCTCGGCATAGGGCCTGACGCGTTCGTACCAGGACATCGACAGGATGTCGGGCGGCGAATACTGCATCAACTGCATCAGGTAATCAGCCGCCGCATGAGCGCGGTCGGTGTCGAAACAGGGCGCGAAGCCTCCATCGGCGAGGTGATCGGCGTCGAAACCGCCGGCGATCGCGGGCAGGTCGACGATGGGCTGACCGAATGCGGCGCAGGTCATCATGAAGGTGTGCCCCAATGCCGTGCCGCGGGCCGCATTCCAGGCCACGCCATAGCGACCCTTGCGCGGATCGTGGAACTGACGCGCGGCCGCAATGACGGCTTCGGTCGTTGCCGGGGGCTCAAGCCCTTCCTGCGCGAACCAGTCCTTGCGGTAGAACATCAGCTCCGGCGTGGTCTGGCTGGGCACGCCATAGGGCTGCCCGCCCCAATGGGCGGCGCGCCAGCCCGCGGTGTGAAAGTCGCTGGGATCGAGCCGGTTCACATCCATGACCTCGCCCAAGGGGCGGATCACACCCTTTTTGACGAACTCACCCAACCAGGGCAGGTCCACGGCGATCAGATCATAGCGGCTTTTGGGGCGGTCCGCGTTGCGCAGGGCTTCCTCGCGCAGCCGGTCGATCGAGAACGCGCGCTGGTGAATGCCGGTCCCAACGATCTGTTCGAATTGCCGCTTGAGCGTTTCCATGACCATGAAGGTCGGGTCGCCATGCACCAGGATGCGCAGGCCGCCCGGCAGCTTGAGTGGCTGGGGCAGGGCACTGGGCGGGGCGATTGCGGCCAGCCCGGGCTGGTAGGACCCGCCGAAATAGTAGTCGCTATCGCCGGCTTCGTTTGCCCGGCGCAAGAGTGTGGCCCGAGCCATCCGGTCGACACGATCGGCCAGCTGGTGGAAGCTGCCCAGAAGCTGTGGGCTGGGATGCAGTGAAAAGCTCTTGCCGGTTTTGGTGCGTGGGCGTTGCTCGATCAGTCCAGCCTCGCGCAGGTCGGCCAGTTTGCGCGTCGCGGTCGCATAGGGCACACCAGAGGCCGCGACCATCGACGAGGGCGAGATGACCCGGCCTTCGAGATGACCCCGCAGAAGGTGCAGAATCATGTTGAGATGCGGGTTAGGTGTATTCGGATCAAGCGCGGTATCGACCTCGACGCAGAAGTCCTGCAAGAAGTGCACGATGCGTTCCAGCTCGGCGCCGGTTTCCATCATGGACAAATTTTCCGCCGCGGTAACGGCGGAATGTCCGGAATGGATAGTTTTTGCGTCGGGCTGCTGCATGACTCGATCAGTTCGGGTGAAAACGGGGTGACGCTCCGATTCGCGCATCGTCGCTCTCCTGAAAAATGTTCAATTTGGGCGGGCATCAGTATCTATAATAAATCCAAAATGGATACCAAAAAGTTCAAAATGAACTAAATGGCCGATCACAAGCGGCCGAGAATCGCGCGTCATACAGCAGGGATTGCGCCGGATTCGGTCCGGGCTGAGAGGACAGCTGCAATTCACAAGAGAACATCCAATGGGAGGACCCCGGAAATGAAGAAGACCATGAAATTCGCCCTTGCCTGCACGACGGCCATGATCGGCACGTCGGCACTGGCCGAGGCTCACGCCAGCTACACGATCGGCATCACCCAGAACAACGTCGGTGTCGACAGCTACCAGACCACCTACGAGCAGGCCTTCATTGCTGCCGCCGAAGCGAATGAGAACGTCGAAGTCGTCGTTCTGGACGCCGGTGGTGACGTCGCGCGCCAGATCGCCCAGATGGAAGACCTGATCCAGCAGGAAGTCGACGCCATCATCATCTGGCCGACCAACGGTGAGGCCGTGATCCCCGCCGTGCGCAAGGCACATCAGGCCGATATCCCGGTGATCGTCACCAACTCCAACATCGCCGAAGCCGGTTTCGACTTCGTCGCGTCCTTCTCGGGCCCCGACAACGTGACCCAGGGCGCCCGTTCCGCCGAGATCATGTGTGATCGTTTCAAGGATCTGGGCATCGAGAACGAAGCCAAGGTCGTGCACATCACCGGCCAGCCGGGCTACACCACCGCCATCGAGCGGGCCCAGGGCTTCAACGACCGTCTGCCCGAGGTTTGCCCGAACGTCGAACAGATCGACGAGCAGCCCGGCGACTGGAACCGCGAAAAGTCGCAGCAGGTGATGGAAGCCTTCCTCGTCAAGTACGACGACATCGACGGCGTCTATTCCGGCGATGACAACATGGGCGTTGGCGCCATGAACGCCGCGATCGCCGCTGGCCGTGCCGATGGCATCACCTTCGTCGGTGCCACCAACTTCGCGGTTGGCTACGAAGCCATGGCCGAAGGCACCTACTGGGGTTCGATCTACCAGTCGCCGGTCGATGACGCCGAAGCCGCGCTGAAGACCGCGATCGACGTGCTCAACGGTGAAGACGTGCCGTTCCTGAACTACTTCGACACGCCGAAGATCACTCAGGAAAACATGGACGAGTTCTCCAAGCCCGTCTTCTAAGACACTCCCGGAATGCGCGGGGCGGCACGTCTGCCCCGCGCATTTTCGTATCCAGACATCAAGGGGGTGAGAGATGACCCGAGTCTCGGGGCGGTCCTGTATCGTCACTGGCGCGGCGCAAGGTATCGGCCGCGCAATCGGAGAGGCGCTCTTGGATGAGGGCGCGAATGTGTGTTTCGCGGATATCAACGCCGAAAAGATTGCCGAAGTGGCCGACGCCAACGCAGAACGTGCAGCGCAGGCCGGGGCGAAGGTGACCCATGCTGCGGTTGACGTGGTCGATCGCGAACAGGTTCGGGCGATGATCGCCCATACCGTCGACACCTTTGGTCGGCTTGACGTGAAGTTCAACAATGCGGGCGTCAACAAGCCCATGAACTTCCTTGATGTGACCGAGGAAAACTGGAATTTCATTATGGGGATCAACGGGCTGGGCTGCATGATCGGCATGCAGGAGGCGGCCCGGCAGATGATTGCCCAGGGCGGCGGCGGAAAGATCATCAACACCGCCAGCATCGCCAGCCGGCAGGGCTTTGACAATGTTGCGCCCTACTGCGCAAGCAAGTGGGCCGTGGTCTCTCTGACACAATCGGGCGCGCGGGACCTTGCCAAACATGATATCACGGTGACAGGCTTCGCCCCGGGCGTCGTGGCCACCGAGATGTGGGAACAGGTCGACCAGGACCTGATGGAGATCGGCGCCGCCGAGCGCCCGGGACAGGCCATGGAGGAATTCTCGGCCGAGATCCTGAAGGGCCGGGTGGCCAAACCCGAAGACATCACCGGGACCACGACGTTCCTGGCGTCACGGGACAGCGACTACATGACCGGACAGATCGTGATGATCGACGGTGGGATGACCTTGGTGTGACCGAACCGCAGGCCGCGGCGCACCAACAGGGAGGATGACATGGCGGAATTGACGAAAAAGGGCATTGGGGGGTTCCTTGCGCGGCAGGGTATTCTTGTGGCCTTCGTGATCTTCATGGTCGGCTTCGCGCTGGCCAATCAGCGGTTTCTCGCAATGGACAACATCTTCGGGGTGATCCGGTCCTCGGCGATCCTCGGCGTGATGGCGCTTGGCGTCACCTTCGTGGTGATCGGCGGAACCTGGACCTCAGCGTTGGGTCGATGATGTCGTTCTCGACCATCGTCGTTCTGGACCTTCACGACAAGATCGGCCCGACACTGGCCATTCCGGCCATGTTCGGCCTGACCCTATTGCTGGGGGCGTTCATCGGATTTCTTGTGGGGTATCTCAAACTCAATTCGCTGATTGTGACATTGGGGATGTTATCGGCAATCCACGGTCTCACCCTGACATGGTCGGGGGGCAAGAACATGGACATCGCCGACAAGCAGGGCACCTGGTTCAGCATCTTCGGGCAGGGCGATATCGTCGGCATTCCGATGCCGATCATCATCTTCGGGCTGCTGGCCCTCGTCCTTGGCCTGATCCTGTCCAAAACACCTTTCGGGCGAAAGATCTACGCCGTGGGCGGAAACGGGCAGGCGGCGACCTTCTCGGGTATTCCGCGTGCGAGGGTTGTCTTCTTCACTTATCTGGTCTCGGCCTTTTGTGTGGCCACGGCCGGTCTGTTGCAGGCCAGCCGCAGCCTTGGCAGTCAGAACACGGTGGGTCAGGGCTACGAGCTGGAGGTTCTGGCCATGGTCATTCTTGGTGGCGCCTCGCTGCTTGGGGGATCGGGCACCATTCTCAAGACCCTGATCGGCGTTCTGATCTTCGGCTTCATCGAGAACGG
>PR_CR_10_Liq_1_inCRDRAFT_1000673_pt1 | contig 20830 bp, 21 predicted proteins | sample PRCRCaboRojoPR_3_FD_10241 | JGI IMG/M metagenome (IMG submission 10241)
GCCAGCGGCGGCAGCGCCGCCAGCAGGATCAGCATCCAGGTGGCCGCCAGTGCCGCAATACCCTGAGGCCGCCGCGGCTGAAGCGACCACGCACCAGCCGCGCTGGCCCGGCGCGCGGATTGCGCCCACCCCACCAATTGCACGCCCAGCATGGCTAGGCCGCGCCCTGCGCGACCAGCCCCGATGATCCCGATGCTCATTCCGACCCCTCCTGTGCCTGATTGAAGAGAAACTGGCCGATCATCCGCTCCAGCACCAGCGCCGACTGCGTGTGCTCGATTTGATCGCCGTCGCCGAGAAAGTCCGGGCTGCCGCCCGGGTCCAGCGCGACGTACTGCTCGCCCAGCAGGCCCGCCGTGTAAATGTTGGCGAAGGTGTCGGTGGGCAGCTGATCGTATGCGGCGTCGATGCGCAGCGTCACCACCGCCTGGTAGGCCACTTCGTCGAAGGCGATGGACTCCACGCGGCCGAGCCGCACGCCGGCCATGCTCACCGGCGCGCGCACCTTGAGGCTGCCGATGTTATCGAAGCGTGCGATGAGCGCGTAGCCCTCACCGTTGCCGGCGGCGCTCAGGTTGCTGACCTGCATGGCGAGGAAAAACAGCGCCACGAACCCCGCCGCCATGAAGGCGCCCACCAGTATTTCCGTCGTGCGCGTCGTGCCCATCCGTCAGTCTCCGAACATCGGTATCCCAGCGTCAATCCCCGAACATCAGGGCCGTCAGGATGAAGTCGAGCCCCAGCACCGCCAGCGCCGAGTGCACCACAGAGCGGGTGGTCGCCCGGCTGACTCCGGCGGAGGTGGGCACGGCATCGTACCCCTGAAAGAGCGCGATCCAGCTCACCACCACGCCGAACACCAGGCTCTTGATGACGCCGTTGACCAGGTCCTCGCGAAAATCGAGCTTGGCCTTCATCTGGCTCCAGAAAGCGCCGTCGTCCACGCCGAGCAGCCCGACACCGACGAACCAACCGCCCAGTACGCCCAGCGCGCTGAACATGGCCGCGAGCAGCGGCATACTGATCCAGCCGCCGAAAAAACGCGGGGTCAGCACCCGGCGCACCGGGTCCACCGCCATCATCTCCAGCGCCGAGAGCTGCTCGGTGGCCTTCATCAGGCCGATCTCGGCGGTGAGCGCGGAGCCGGCGCGGCCGGCCACCAGCAGTGCTGTCACCACCGGCCCGAGCTCGCGCACCAGCGATGCCGCGACCATGACGCCGAGGCTCTCCTCGGCGCCGAACTGGTTCAGGACGTAGTAGCCCTGAAGGCCCAGCACCATGCCGACGAAGAGCCCCGACACCGCAATGATCAGCACCGACAGCACGCCGATGTTGTACAGCTGCGCCAGCAGGAGCCGCGGGCGCGGCAGCAGCGCCGGCACGCCGGCCACGATGCCCGCGAGCAGGAGGTGGGCGCGACCGATCCCCGCGAGCGCCGCGAGGCCGGAGCGCCCGAGCCGCGCCAGCGCCTCGGTGATCACCGGCGACGGTCCCCGGCGCCGAGCAGGTCCTCGGCGAGCGGCGCAGCCGGATAATGAAAGTGCACCGGGCCGTCCGGGTCGCCGTCCAGGAACTGGCGCACCCGGGGGTCGGGGTCCGCCGACACCTGCTCCGGCGTACCGCTGCACAGGACCCGGCCCTGGGCGATGACGTAGACCTGATCGGCAATGCCCAGGGTCTCCGGCACATCGTGGGAGACGATGATGCTGCTGAGACCGCCGGCGTCGTTGAGCTGATGCACAAGGCTCACCAGCACGCCCATGGAGATCGGATCCTGACCGGTGAAGGGCTCGTCGTACATCACCATCATCGGGTCCAGCGCGATGGCACGGGCCAGCGCCACACGCCTCGCCATACCCCCCGAGAGCTGCGCCGGCAGCAGGTCCGCCGCACCGCGCAGGCCCACCGCTTCGAGCTTCATCAGCACCAGGCGCCGCAGCAGCGAGGGCGGCAGGCGGGCGTGCTCACGCAGCGGGAATGCGACGTTCTCGAACACCGTCAGGTCGCCCAGCAGCGCGCCGCTTTGGAACAGCATGCCCATGCGCGTGCGCAGCGCATAGAGCTCGCCGCGGCCGAGGCGATGCACGTTCTGACCATCCACCTCGATGCTGCCCGCCTGCGGTCGGAGCTGGCCGCTGATGAGCTTCAGCAGCGTCGTTTTGCCGGTGCCGGAGGGGCCCATGATGGCGGTGACCGCACCCCGGGCGATGTCCAGGTCCACGCCGTCGAACACCATCTTGTCGCCACGGGCGAAGCACAGCCCGCGAATGCGCACCAGCGGAGCGGCACCGCCCTTGTCAATGGGCGGCCGTGCGTCGGGGTTGCGGGTGGCGGACGGCGGGGTGGGTGTGGCGGGGACGCCGTTCCCCATGTGCTGGCTCCCGGGCCAATGGCTGGAACAGCCCGGCATTGTCTGGACGGGCCGCATGGGCGTCAAGCGCCGCGCCCGCGCTCACGCCGGCGGCGAGGCGATGTCCACATACCCGAGCAGCTGCTGAAGCTGCCGCCATTGCGCGAGCTGGGTGCTGGTGGGCGCGGACAGGATCACCAGCGTCGCCGATGCTGCGGTGGCCCGCTCCCGCAGCCAGCGGGCCGCGGCGCGCAGGTCCCGCGCCAGCTCCGCCGGGCAGCGCAACGCCTGGCCGAAGACCACTGTCTGGTCAACCGCGGGCGCGATGAGCGCGCCGGATGACGCCGAGTGCCACTCCACCCAGCCGGCGAGCCGGTCACCCAGGGCGGCGACGGCGTCGCTGGAGCCCGCAGCCGGCCCCGGCCACTCCAGAAAGAAGCGGAACGCGGCGTTGACGTCGCCATGCCAGCTGCGCAGCACCGCCACCGGGACCGGCTGCCAGAGGTCGGCAGGCAGGTAAACAGCGGGATGCTCGTTGGCGAAATAGCCGAGTCGCCAGTCATCCGGCAGGTCGTCCGGATAGTACGCGGCGGCGTCCGCGAGGTCCTGCCAGCCGGCGGCTGCGATGGTGACGGCGGGTGCGGACACGGTAGGGATCGGCGTTGGTCGGACCTGGTGGCGGGCGGGCTGGCACCGGCGGCTGTGCGGCCCCGGTAACGCGTCGGTGGGCAAGGTGTATGGTACGCTTTTGCGCCGATATCAGGCGAGCTTACCCAATCCGGCCGGCACCGATGCAGGACGTACTAGAACGCGCGCAGCTGATCCGGGTCGTCATCTTCGATGTGGACGGCGTCCTCACCGACGGCAGCCTCTACCTCGGCGACGACGGTCAGGAGTACAAAGCCTTCAACTCCCGCGACGGGCACGGCATGGCCATGCTCCGCGACAGTGGCGTCACGCTGGGCGTCATCACCGGGCGGCGCTCCGAAGTGGTGCGCATTCGCATGCAGAGCCTCGGCATCGAGCACGTCCACCAGGGCTGCCGCGATAAGCTGCCGACCTTCCTGGCGCTGGCGGGGGAGCTGGGCGTGACCCACCGTGAAGTCGCCTACATGGGCGACGATCTGATGGACCTGCCCGTGCTGCGCCAGGTGGGGCTCGCGGTGGCAGTGGCAGATGCGCACCCAGTGGTGCGCGAGCACGCGCACTGGTGCACGCCGAGCCCCGGCGGGCGCGGCGCCGCCCGGGATCTCTGCGAGCTGATCCTGCGCGCCCAGGGCAAGCTCGAGCCCCTGGTGGCGGCTTACCTCGCCGCCGGCGCCGATAAGGAGAGCGAGTCCCCATGACGCTTTCCGCGAGGGAGGTGATGATCGCGCTCCTGCTTGCCGCGGCAGGGCTCGCCGCCTGGTGGTACCGCGGCGCACAGGCGCCGCCGGCGGCGCCGATGGTGCCGCAGCACGGCCGCCCGGACTATGTGGTGGAGCAGGTGGCGGCCGTGACCATGTCCGAGGACGGCATCCCCGCCCGCCGGCTGCGCGCCCCGCAGCTGCGGCGCTACCCGGGCACGACCGGCAGCGAGCTGGACGCCCCGGTGCTGCGGCTGCTGAAGCCCGGAGAGCCGGACTGGGTGATCCGCGCCGAGCAGGCCTGGGTCTCCGCCGCCGGGGACGAGGTCCTGCTGGAGGGCCGCGTCGCTGCGGACCGCGCGGCCGCGGCGGATGCGCCGGCCATGCGCATCCTGACCAGCGAGCTGCTGGTGATCGATGCGGCGGACTATGCGGAAACGGACCGCTTCGTCGAGCTTGAGCGGGGCGAGGACTGGCTCACGGCGGTGGACGGCATGCAGCTGTGGTATGCCGCGCCGATGCGCAGCCGGTTCTTCGGCCGCGTGCGTCAGCGCCTGGCCGTTGCCGCTGCCGACCAGGCCAGCGGAGCGGGCGCGCCGTGATGGGGCTCAGCCGGCACCAAGCAGGGCAGCCGCGACGGCGCTGCGCGATCACGGGCGCCTGCGCCCCGGCGCTCGTGGCGCTGCTCCTGCTGTCGGCGGCGCCGGCCTGGGCGCTCGACGCCGACAGCGAGCAGCCCATGTTCGTCGAAGCCGACGCCGCGGAGCTCGACGAGAAGCAGTCCATCAGCCTCTACATCGGCAACGTGGAAGTGCAGCAGGGCAGCATGCGCATCCGCGCCGACGAGGTCCTGGTGCACCACAAGCCCAACCGGCAGCCGCGCAAGATCATCGCCGTCGGCAATCCGGTGCGCTATCGCCAGCTCCTGGACAACGACCCCGAAGAGGTGCGCGCGCGGGCGCAGCGCATGGAGTACGAAGCCGACCGCGAGGAGATCACGCTCATCGACGACGCCGAGCTGATTCAGGGCGAGGATCGGTTCGTCAGTGATCGCATCGTCTACAACCGCATCACGGACCGGCTCACGGCGGGCAGCAGCGCACGTGGGCGCGAGCGGGTAAAGATCCGCATCGAGCCCGAGTCCGGAGGCAGCGACAGCGGTCAATGACGACTCTGCGTGCCGAGGGCCTGGCCAAGCGCTATCACCGCCGCCGGGTGGTCGACAACGTGAGCCTCGGCGTGGACGCCGGCGGTGTGGTCGGGCTGCTCGGCCCGAACGGCGCCGGCAAGACCACCAGCTTCTACATGATCGTCGGCCTGGTGCCGGCGGACGCCGGGCGCATCGTGCTGGACGGCGAGGACATCACCCTGCGGCCCATGCATGCCCGCGCGCGTCGCGGCCTCACCTACCTGGCGCAGGAGCCCTCGGTGTTCCGCAAGCTCACGGCCCGGGACAACCTGCTGGCGGTGCTGGAAGCCCGCGGCGATCTCAAGCGCGACGCCCGGCGCGTCCGTTGCGAGCAATTGCTGGATGAGCTCGGCATCGCCCATGTGGCGGACTCCTTGGCCATGAGCCTCTCCGGCGGCGAGCGTCGGCGCCTGGAAATCGCCCGGGCGCTGGCGGTGGAGCCGAAGGTGATGCTGCTCGACGAGCCCTTCGCCGGCGTCGATCCCATCGCCGTCGGCGACATCAAGGCCATCATCAGCCACCTGCGCCGGCGCAACATCGGCGTGCTCATCACCGATCACAATGTCCGCGAAACCCTGGACATCTGTGACCGGGCGTACATCATCAGTGAAGGGACCGTCATCGCCGACGGCACCCCGGACGCCCTCTTGCAGAACGACCGCGTGCGCGCTGTCTACCTCGGCGACGATTTCCGCCTTTGAGCGCGATCGGAGCTTGTTCGAAGCAATTGCCGACGGCTGGCTGCGGCTTGTGCCCAATCCCTGACGGACATCATTGCCTGTCCAGGTTGGCGCTGGACGCCCCGACAGGCCTGAGCCAATATCGGGCGCAGGATTTGGGCTAGAATCGAAACAGCATACAATTCCCGTACCACCCCATCACAGGGTGCGATGAAACAGACTATTCAACTCCGTCTCGGCCAGCAGCTGACGATGACGCCGCAGCTGCAGCAGGCGATCAAGCTGCTGCAGCTTTCCACCCTGGACCTTCAGCGCGAGATCCAGGAGGCGCTCGAATCCAACTTGATGCTGGAATCCGCCGACGAGGCCGAAGCCGAGATCGACACCACCGAGCTTGAGGCGAGTCGCCGGCAGCAGGAAGCGCAGGCAGACGGCGAAGTGCGCCCGGAGCAGGCGTCCATGCCGGAGGACCTCCCGGTGGACAGCTCCTGGAGCGACACCTTCGACAGCTACATCGGCAGCAGCTCGGGCGGCACCGGGGCCGGCACCGAGGGCGGCGCGGACCTTGACCCCTTCGCGCAGCACTCGCGCCCGCAGACGCTGCATGACCACCTGGAGTGGCAGCTGAACCTCTCCCGGCTGCAGCCGCGGGACCGGGTCATCGCCGAGGCGCTGCTCGACGCCATCGACGCCAACGGCTACCTGCGCACGGACATCGACGAGCTGGTGGCAGCCATCACTGATCCGGACGCCATCGGCGACGAGGCCGTGGAGCCGGACGAGGTCGAGGCGGTGCTGCACCGCATCCAGGCCTTCGACCCACCCGGCGTAGGTGCCCGCTCGCTGCGTGAGTGCCTGCTGCTGCAGTTGCGCCATCTGCCCGCGGAGACGCCCTACCGGGACGCGGCCATCGGCATCTGCGACAACCACTTCAGCGCCCTCTCGCGCAACGACCTGGACGATCTGCGCCGCCACACCAAGCTGCCGCCGGACGCCTTGCGCGAGGCATTGGCCCTGATCCGCTCCATGCATCCGCGTCCAGGCTCCCTGGTGGCGGACATCCGCCCGGAGTACGTCATCCCGGACGTGGTGGTGCAGAAGCGCAACGGTAGCTGGACGGTCGAGCTGAATCCGGAAACAACGCCTAGACTGAGAGTGAACCCGGGCTACCTGAAGCTGATCCGCCGGGCCGACGATGGCCCGGACAACACCTGCCTGAAGACGCACCTGCAGGAGGCCCGCTGGTTCATCAAGAGCTTGGCAAGCCGAAACGACACGGTGCTGCGGGTGGCTGCGAAGATCGTGGAACTGCAGGAAAATTTCTTCGAGTACGGCGAGGAGGCCATGAAGCCCCTGGTGCTGCGCGACGTCGCAGACTCCCTGGAGCTGCACGAGTCGACGGTGTCGCGGGTGACGACGCAGAAATACATGCACACACCGCGCGGGACCTTCGAGTTCAAGTACTTCTTCTCCAGTCACGTCAACACGGCGTCCGGCGGCGAATGCTCATCCACGGCCATCCGCGCGTTCATCCGCAAGCTCGTCGCCGCCGAGACGCCGAGCAAGCCGCTCAGCGACAACAAGATCGCCGGTATCCTGACGGAGCAGGGCATCAACGTTGCGCGGCGCACCGTAGCCAAGTACCGAGAGGCGATGGGCATCCCACCGTCCAACGAGCGCAAGCGCCTGGCATGAGTGCCTCGGGAGCAAGCAGCCGTCAGCATCCACCCGGCAGCGCCGCAGCTGCGCGGGGCGCACTGACTGCTCGGGCGCCCGCCGACGTGGGGCTTGAGTCAAGCCCGTCAGCGCGGCGGCGGGGCCGGGGCCGGCAGCCCCGGCGGCGCCACAGCGACCAGGGATGGTCGGCCCTCATCCGTTCATGCAACGGCGCCTGTAACACTGGAGTGACGCTATGCAAATCAACCTGACCGGCCATCATGTCGATATCACCGAGCCGCTGAAGGACTATGTCGACACCAAGTTCGACCGTCTGGCGCGGCATTTCGACGATGTGATCAACGTGCATGTCATCCTCAGCGTCGAGAAGCTGCGACAGAAGGCGGAAGCCACCATCCATGTCAACGGTGCCAACGTCTTCGCCGACGCGGTGCACGAGGACATGTACGCAGCCATCGACGGGTTGATCGACAAGCTCGACCGGCAGGTGATCAAGTACAAGGAGAAACGCCAGAGTCACCGCGGCAACAACAACGCCAAGGCTGCCCAGGAGCCGGAGCCCGCCGCAGACCAGGAGCACCCGGCAGACGAGGAGCACCTGGGCTGACGCCATCGCCGGCAACCGCAAGGCCGCGCCGGCCAACCGCTGCCCCGGCGCCGGCCGCACCGTCGCCGGCGGTGGCGGTGCCGACGCATCGCACCGCAGCGGCGCCGGCGGCCGACTGCGGCTTCCTGCCGCCGCACGGGGCGCGCCGGTCAGCACCGGGACGACGGACGCACGTCAGAACGTCTATGCTGGATCGCACCAGCATCATCGCGAACAACCAAACAACGAGCACGCGCGGGGTTCCTGGGCCATGGTGCCTGCCGATCTGATCACGGAGTCGAGACTGCTGAGCCGCTGCGAGGCGGCAAGCAAGAAGCGCCTGCTTGAGACCCTGGCGGGCCTGCTCGCGGAGGGCGATAACCTGCTCTCGAGCACACACGTCTTCGATCGGCTGTTGGAGCGCGAGCGGCTCGGCAGCACGGGGCTGGGCCAAGGCGTCGCCCTGCCGCACGCACGTATGCACGGCATCCAGGCGCCCATCGGCGCCTTCGTGCAGCTGCGCGATGGGGTGGCCTTCGACGCCATCGACGACAAGCCGGTGGACCTCGCCTTCGGGCTGCTGGTGCCGGAGGCCACCGACGAGCAGCACCTGCAATTGCTCGCCACCCTCGCCGCCGCCTTCGACGATGCCGCCGTGCGCACCGCGCTGCGGGAAGCGGCCGGCAACGCGGCGCTGCTCGGGGTGTTTCGCCAGCGGATCTTCGTCGGCTGATCGGCATGCGGGGAGCGCAACTGCAACCGCCGGCATGAATCCCGTCCACTCGCTCCAGGGGCTCGTCGAGCACATCGGGCCGCGCCTGAAGCTGCGCTGGCTGACAGCGCCGCCGGCGCAGAGCTGCCCGCTGCTGCGCGAGCACGGCAAGCAGACGTCGCAGAGCCTGGTGGGCTCGCTCAACTGCATCCACCCGAACCGCCTCCAGGTGCTCGGCGAGGCCGAGATGCTGCATCTGGCGGACCTGAGCAGGCCCGCCTACGAGGAGACCATCGAACGACTGTTCTCGGCGCGCCCGGCGGCGGTGATCTTCGGCTCGGACATCACGCCGGACCCGGTGTTCTTCGAGTACGCGGAGCGCACCGGCACACCGCTGCTCGGCTCCTCGGCCCGGGATACGGAGATCGTCGACCGCCTGCAGTACTTCCTGACTCATGCCCTCGCCGAGCGCACCACGGTGCACGGCGTCCTGCTGGAAGTGCTCGGCCTGGGCGTGCTGCTCACCGGCGACGCCGGGGTCGGCAAGAGCGAGCTGGCGTTGGAAATGATCGCCCGGGGACACCGGCTCATCGCCGATGACGCCCCGGAGCTCGCGCGCATCGCGCCCGAGGTGCTGGAAGGCAGCTGCCCGGCCCTGCTGCGGGACTTCCTGGAAGTGCGCGGTCTCGGTGTGCTGAACGTGCGGGCCATGTTCGGTGAGGGCGCGGTGCGCCAGCACGAGACACTGAACCTCATCGTGCATATGCGGTCTTTCGACAGCGAGGGGCTCGCGAGTATCGACCGGCTGCGCGGTAGTCTCTCCACCCGCACCATCCTCGGCGTCGCCGTGCCGGAGATCACGTTGCCGGTGGCGCCCGGACGCAATCTCGCCGTGCTGCTGGAGACCGCCGTGCGCAACCAGATTCTGCGTATCCGCGGCTATGATGCCGGCGTCGACCTGGAAGACCGCCAGGCACGGGCTATTGCAGGCAGTCGGTGAGCATCGCCTCTGCGCAGCAGCGCCCACTACCCGGTACGCCCGACTCACCCCAAACAGCCTGCGCCCAGCCTGCCAGCAAGCCCATGGACCTCTTCATCGTCAGTGGCCTGTCGGGTGCCGGCAAGACGGTCGCGCTGCGCACGCTCGAGGACCTCGGCTATTACTGCATCGACAACCTGCCCCTGTTCCTGCTGCGGGAGCTGGCCCTGGGTCTGCTGCGCACGCATCTGGGGCCGCCGGGGGAGACGCGTGATGGCGCTGCGGTGGGCATCGATGCACGCAATCAGCCGGAGTTTCTCGCCGACCTGCCGCGGCTCAGCGATGAGCTCCGCGCACAGGGCATCGACTGCCGCCTGATCTTTCTGCATGCCGACACGCACACCCTCATCAAGCGCTTCAGTGAAACCCGCCGCAAGCATCCCCTCACCAGCGGCGGCCTGTCGCTGGCAGAGGCCATCGAGCGCGAGTGCGAGCTGCTGGAGCCGCTCGGGCGCATGGCCGAGATCCGCATCGATACCACCCACACCAATGTGCACGAGCTGCGCGACCTGATCCGCGAACGGCTGGGCGGCGCCGTGCAGGCGTCGGTGCTGCTGCAGTCCTTCGGCTTCAAGAACGGCGTGCCCGAAGGAGTGGACTTCGTCTTCGACGTACGCTGCCTGCCGAATCCGCACTGGCAGGAGGCCCTGCGCCCGCTCACGGGGCGGGACGCCCCGGTGATCGCGTTCCTGGAGCGCGCGCCGGAGGCGGCGGAGATGCGCGCGGATATCGAGCAGTTTCTGGACCGCTGGATTCCGCGCTTCGAGACCGACGGGCGCAGCTATCTCACCATCGCCGTCGGCTGCACCGGCGGGCAGCATCGCTCGGTCTACATCGTCGAGGCCCTGGGACGGCACTTGGCCGCCGCCGGCCACCGCGTGCTGGTGCGCCACCGGGAGCTGCCGTGAGCGTCGGCCTGCTGCTCATCACCCACGCCGGCATCGGCGGCGAGCTGCTCGCCGCCGCCACCCGCATGCTCGGCGCCTGTCCGCTGCGGGCCAAGACACTCGCCGTCAGCAACAGCGACGACCCGGCGCAGGTCGGCGCCCAGGCCCGTGCCCTGGCGCAGGGACTCGACGCGGGCGACGGGGTGCTGGTGCTGACGGACCTGTTCGGCTCGACGCCCGCGAACATCGCCACGGGTTTGTGCGATGCGGGCCGCACGCGCATCCTGACCGGCGTCAACCTACCCATGCTGGTACGGGTGCTTAACTACCCCCAGCTGCCCCTGGAGGCCATGGCCGACAAGGCCTTGAGCGGCGCCCGGGACGGCGTGCTGGAATGCCCGGCCGTCGGCTGCGCGGCACCCGGCCAGTCGACACCCCGCCAGTCGGCCCGCGGACAGTCGAAGGCCGAGCAGCCGGCGCCGGGGAGCCTCGATCCAACCGGGCGCACCTGACGCGGCCATGATCAGCAAAGAGCTCGACATCGTAAACCGGCTGGGGCTGCATGCGCGCGCGGCGGCCAAGTTCGTCAAATGCGCCGGCGGCTTCGAGAGCGCCATCGCCGTCGAGCGCAACGGCCGCCGCGTCAACGGCAAGAGCATCATGGGCATCATGACGCTGGCGGCGGCGTGCGGCACCAGCATCCGCCTGGAAGTGAGCGGCGCCGACGAAGAGGCGGCCGCGGCGGCTCTCACGCAGCTCGTGGCCGAGCGCTTCGGGGAGGCGGAATGACGCTGTCACTGCATGGCGTCGGCATCGACGGCTCCCGCCCGGTGGCCATCGGCGACGCCTTCATGCTCAATCGCGAGCCGACCCTGGCGCCGGCGGAAATCCCACGGCATCAGGTAGCGGACGAGCTGAAGCGCCTGGATGCAGCGCTCGCCTGCGCCCGGCGGCACCTGGAGGATATCCGCGGCCAGATCCCCGCCGGCACACCCAAGCACATCGCCGAGTTCATCGACGCGCACCTGCTGATGATGACCGACTCGGCGCTGGTGGATGCCACCCGCGACCTGATCAAGGCGCGCTCGGTCAATGCCAGCTGGGCGCTGCAGTCGCAGCGCGACACCCTGGTGGAGATCTTCGACCGCATGGAAGATGCCTATCTGCGCACCCGGCGCGACGACATCGATCACGTGGTGCGGCAGATCCAGCTCTTCCTCGGCGCCGATGCGCAGACCGATCTGCTCGGCGATGCCGAGGTCAGCGGCCGTGTCATCGTCGCCGAGGATCTGACCCCCGCCGACACCATCCTGCTGCGCCAGCGTGGCGTGGCGGCCTTCGTCGTCGAGCACGGCGGGCCCATGTCGCACACCGCCATCCTCGCCCGCAGCCTGGACATTCCGGCGGTCATGGGCGTGCACCATGCCGTGCGGCGACTGCGCCCGGGGGAGCTCCTGGTGGTGGACGCCGAGACCGGCACGGTGCTGACGGAGCTGGAGCCGGCCATCCTGGAGCACTATCGCGGCCGGCTCGCGAGCTTCGATGCCCACCGCCGCGAGCTGCGAAGGCTGGTGCGCAAGCCCTCGGCGACCCGCGACGGTGTGCCCATCGTGCTGCTCGCCAACCTGGAGCTGCCGGAGGATGTAGCGGCCGCCCGGGACAACGGTGCCGCCGGGGTGGGGCTCTACCGCACCGAATTCCTGTACATGAACCGTCAGACGCTGCCGGATGAAGAGGAGCACCTCGAGACCTATCTCGCCATTGTCCGCGGCCTCGACGGCATCCCCCTCACCATCCGCACGCTGGATCTGGGTGCGGACAAACAGATCCCCGACACAAGCTTCCACCCGGCGCGCAGCAATCCCGCTCTGGGCCTGCGCGCCATTCGTCTGTGCCTGCAGGAGCCGGCGCTGTTCCTGCCGCAGCTGCGGGCCATCCTGCGGGCGTCCGCGCATGGCCCCGTGCGCCTGATGATCCCGATGATCTCGGGCATGGCCGAGGTCAACGCCGTGCTCGGTCTTATGAACGAGGCGCGGCGGCAGATGCGGCGCGACGGGCTGGCATTCGATCCGCTCATGCCCGTCGGCGGCATGATCGAGGTGCCGGCAGCAGCACTGATGGCGGGCGCCCTGGCGCGCCGGCTCGACTTCCTGTCCATCGGCACCAACGACCTGATCCAATACACCCTGGCCATCGATCGGGTCGATGACACCGTGAGCTATCTCTACGACCCCCTGCACCCGGCGGTCATTCGGCTCATCAAGCACGTCATCGATGCCGCGGCCGAGACCCGCACGCGCGTCAGCATGTGCGGCGAGATGGCCGGTGAGCCGCGCTATACGCCGCTCCTGCTGGGGCTCGGGCTGCGCGAGCTCAGCATGCAGCCGGGCTCTTTGCTGGAGGTCAAGGACCGGCTGCGCCGCTGCGACGTGAGCGCGCTGACTGCGACCCTCAGCGCGCACATGAACCAGCTCGACGACATGCCCGGCGCGGCGCTGCTGGAGCAGCTGGAAGCCTGCATACAGGCCTGAGCACCCGGCACCGGCCCGCAGGGAGCGGGCGCGCCCGGCGACGGGTCACCTGCCACCGCACCGCCGGCCATCCAGGCATCGGCCGCCGCACGCATCCCCATCCGCTGACTGCCGCATTGACGGTCCGGCTGCTACACTGGCGGGTCGCCTGTTGGGCCGCCCGCACGCAGCTGCGGCCCTCTCCTGCGGACGTCGGAGCCACCATGAACACTGACAGCATGGCCACCCAGGAGGCGGACCGCCTGGACGCGCTGCACGCGGTGCTGGAGTCCGGCTCCGTGCTCAAGGCCACGCGCATGCTGAACGCGCTGCACCCCGCCGAGATGGCGCATGTGCTGCAGTCGCTGCCACCGCAGCAGCGCAAGGTCGTCTGGGGCATGGTGGACGACGAGGTGGAGGGCGAAGTCCTGCTCTACCTCAACGACGACCTGCGCGACGAGCTGCTGCGCGACATGGCGCCGAGCCGCATCCTCGCGGCACTGGAGGGCCTGGAGACGGACGACCTCGCGGACCTGGTGCAGGACCTGCCCGCCACCATCACCCGCGAGGTGCTGAACTCCCTGGACGAGCAGCGCCGCGAGCGCCTGGAAACCGCCCTGGCCTTCCCCGAGGACACCGCGGGCGGCCTCATGAACACGGACATGGTCACCGTCCGCCCGGAGGTGACGCTGGACGTGGTGATGCGGTTCCTGCGCCGGCTCAGGGACGGCCTGCCGGATCTCACGGACAACCTCATCGTCGTCAATCGCGACGGTCGCTACCTCGGCGTGCTGTATCTCACCGACCTCCTCACCAACGACCCGGACGATTCCGTGGCCGAGGTCATGACCCTGCAGGTGCAGCCCATGCCGGCCTTGCTGGACGCCCGCGACGTCGCGAGCCGATTCGAGCAGCTGGATCTGGTCTCGGCACCGGTGGTGGACGAGGACGGTCATCTGCTGGGCCGTGTCACGGTGGACGACGTCATGGACCTGATCCGCGAAGAGGCGGAGCACCAGTTCATGGGTCAGGCGGGCCTCAGCGAGACCGAGGACATGTTCGCGCCCGTGCTGCTCAGTGCCCGTCGCCGCGCCCTGTGGCTCGGCGTGAACCTGCTCACGGCCTTTCTCGCCGCCTGGGTCATCGGCCGCTTCGAGGCCACCATCCAGCAGGTGGTGGCGCTGGCGGTACTGATGCCCGTGGTGGCGAGCATGGGCGGCATCGCCGGCACACAGACCCTGACACTCGCCATTCGCGGCATCGCACTGGGACACCTCAGTGCGAAGAACATGCGGTGGCTGTTGACCAAAGAGCTCGCGGTCTCCGTGATCAACAGCGCGGTCTGGGCCTTGGTGGTGGCAGCCATCGCCTGGCTTTGGTTCGGCAGCACCGACATCGCTCTCATCATCGCCGTCGCCATCACCATCAACCTCCTCGCCGCCACTTTCTCCGGCGCCCTGCTGCCGCTGCTCCTGGATCGCCTCGGCATCGACCCGGCACTCGCGGGCGGCGTCATCCTGACGACGGTGACCGACGTCGTAGGCTTTGTGGCCTTTCTGGGCTTGGCAACGCTGTTTCTGGTCTGATCACCGCGTTGCGGCCGGCACCCGCCTGACAGCGTGCGGCCCCGTGCCGACCGCACGCCAAGGCCAGCGCTCGCCATCCGCGCGCCGCCGCAGGCGCCGGACTCAGCGCCGATCGGTGGGCGTATGTCCGGCTCCGCACCACGCGAGCGGTGGCCGGCCGGCATCACTCATCGGCGCAATAAGGACCCGCCCACAACGCCTTTCGCCCGCCCCCACACGCACCCTCAGAGCCTTGGCGCCAGACTCGCCAGTGAGCCCTATAGCCGCCAGCGTCGCGCCCGCGGCAGGCGCCGACTACCTGCTCTCAATGCATCAGCGGCCGCCCGCCCTCTGAGCAAGAAAACAAGGCGCCGGTGCGAACCTCCGGCTTATCGAAACAACCGGGCGCTGCTGTTCACCGCATTGGCTGCTCCGCTGGCAGTGAGCAACATGAGCACCCAGACTGAGACGCGCATGCCATAGCGGCGACTTGCAGTTGTGATCAACGCTATTGACTTTTGCACTGCGTGCTATAAAGTTTAGCGCCAGCAAGCGCAGACGAGATCGCGGCAACGGCTTAGATTTCCCAGTTGACTTGATACGAGACGTTTCGGGCGCAGACACAAAGGTTAGTTGCGGCTGTCCCCAGCGGTCATATCCAGCCGGCCCTACCCGGTTGCGGAGCGCAGGCAAACATCTCAAGTCACAAACCCAGCCGCGCTGACGCGCTTCACGGGAAAGCGGGGCTAAGGCTGCATCCCAGCGCCATCACTGCGATCGAGTGCACCGCAGACGTCAGTGGATGACAGCAGACACAGCAAACGCAATGGGCATGTACGCAGGTCCAATCCGAATGCAGCAACACGCCTTCTGTTTGCCGGAGCCATGGCGGCAGATCCCGCGCGGCAGATCCCGCTGCCGAGCGCCGGAAGCCCCCTATTCGCATCAGTTTCCGGAGCGTCTCGGGCTGCCGAAGCCGTCAGCAGCCGACGCCGCGCCGGGGCTCAGCAAGTGCCTCAAACGCAGTTCTGAACATCTGTTCCGAACCCTCAACCCATACTGAAGACTCAAACCGGAGGTTGACCTTGGATTTCAAGAACCTGAGCGTCGATGAACTGCAGGAGCAGCTGCAGCAGATCGAGCAGAGCAAAGTGGACCTGGAGAAGGCCCTGTATCAGCGCTGGAACGAGGCCAAGACCGAGCTCGCACAAGAGATCCGGGAAATGATCGAAAGCCGGGGCTACGAGCTGGACGAGATCCTGGACTTGGTCGGGCCGAAGCGCCGGCGCGGCGCCGCCACCACCGCGAAGAAGGGCAACCGGAGCTACACCCGCTACGTGGACCCGGAGAACCCGGCCAATGTCTATATCCGCGGCGTCCTGCCCAAGTGGATGAAGGAGAAAATGACGGCACAGGGTTACGACCCCTCCGTCAAGGACGACCGCGAGGCATTCAAGGCCAACTACCTTCAGGCAGTCAAGGACTGATCCCAACTCGGCACTGGAGCCCTGCAACACACGGGCTCCCGTCGCTTGCTCCCACGGCCGTCTCCGGACGCCGCGGTACCCGGATGTGCCGGCGTCGGCACCGGGCCGTTTCTGTGCTCTGCCTACTCCATCCAATCCGGTCGCCCGGCCGGTCAGGAGTGCGTGCGCGAGGCAACGCAACGTCATGCCTGCCCGTCTACCAGGTTCCGGATCGGCGCACTGATCATCAGTGCTTGCCATTGGATTCAGTACACCCCGATGTCACCAAGGCTCCCGGTTCGGTGAGGGACCAAGGGCGCGTCTGCCCGGCCGGCTGCCATGTACGATGGCGCCAACCAAGCTGATGCAGTGTGTCTGAGCCGCCCGCCTGAGCTGCCGGGAGCCGCGAGCGCAGCGCAATGCTGCGCCACCCCGGATGTGACAGGCTTCACACTTTGCGCCCGCAATGGGTCGTGTCCAATGGCGCGGCTGTGATTGCGTGCGAGAATCTGCGGAGAGACTGCGCTAGGGTCCGGCTGCCGTCTCGTGCTGCGCGCGGCGCACGCAGCACTCTGGCACTCGAAGACCTGACATCGTGAGGGAACCATGTCATTGAACCGCACTCGCCCGGTCGGCACGGTAGTGCCGTGTCTCGCCCTCGCCGTCACGCTGCTTTGGCCCTTCGCTGCCACAGCGGCCAAGCACCCGAACACCTGCCCACCGGCGCCGGATCAGGTGATCGTCCGCTTCACCTATGGCTCGGAGAAGGCCGCCTGGATCTACGACGTCACCAAGGACTTCAACGCAAAGGGGATCCAGACCACCTCCGGCAAGCGCATTTGTATCCACGCCATCCCCAAGGGCTCGGGCGACAGTGTCAATGAGATCAAGAGCGCTCAGGCGGGGCCTGACGAGGTCCATGCCACCAGCCCGGCGTCCGATCTGTACGTCAATCTGATCAACCACGAGAACGCCGCGGAGCGCGGCGAGGACCTGCTCGCCGTCGAGGGCTTCCTGGTCAGCTCGCCGGTGGTGATCGCTGCCTGGGAGCCCGTGGTGCAACGCCTGGGCGGTGTCGATGACATGGGCTGGAAGGCGTTGTTCGAGCGCGCCGGCGCCGGCGGCCTGCGCTACGGCCAAACCAATCCGGAGCGCTCCAACAGCGGTCTCTCCGCCTTGGTGGCGCAATTCTTCGCGGGCGCCGAGGCCACCGCCGGCAAACCGGTGACGCGGCTCTCCCTGTCCCGGGTCGAGGACCCGCAGGTGCAGGCGTTCGTGGCGCAGGTCCACGAGAACGTCATTCACTACGGCAAGTCCACCGGCTTCTATGCCGACAAGATGAGCCGCGGCGGCCCCGAGTACGCCGATGCCGTGGTGCTCTACGAGAGTGACGTGATCCAGGCCAACAACCGCATCCGCACCGACGAGCTCGGCTTTCCGCGCCTGGTGGCCGTTTATCCAAAGGAAGGCACCTTCGTCAGCAACCACCCCTTCGCCGTGGTCAAGCGCGATTGGGTGGACGCGGACGAAGAAGAGGGCGCCAAGCAATACTTCGAATACCTGATGTCGGCGCCGGTGCAGGCACAGGCGCTGCAGTACGGCTTCCGGCCGGGGGTCGCACTGGATCTGGACCAGGACCTCTATGCCAAGGTCTGGAATGCCGACAACGGCACCAAGCCCTTCGACACCGTGCACCGCTTCCTCGCGGCCCCCAGTGGCAAGGTGGTCAAGGCGGCGCGTGATGCCTTTCGCAGCATCAAGAACAACGCCGTCGTCTACCTGGTGATCGACCGCTCCGGCAGCATGAACAAGCGCATCCAGGACCCGGAGCTGGGCGAGCCCCGCCCGCGGATCGACATGGCCGTCGACAGCGCTGACCTGCTGGCGCGCCGCCTACAGGACCGTGACCGCCTGGCGCTGCTGCTCTACGACTATGCCGTGGACTATTCGGACCTGACCCCGGAGGGCGAGCCGCTGGCCATGACCGCGGACGGCAAGCAGCAGCTGCGTACCGCACTGGAGCGCATCGAGCCCAAGGGCGGCACGGCCATGCGCAACGCCATCGGCCGCGCCTGGACGTCCGTGTGCAAGGACGTCAAGCGCAATCCGCAGGACCGTGCCATCCGCATCATCGTCGTGCTGACGGACGGCAAGGACAACGCCTCAGCCATTTCCACAGAGCGCATCATCGAGCTCATCGGCTACGCCGCGGCAGACGGCCAGGGCGGCTACCACGGCGACCCGGCCTGCAAGATTCCGGTGTTCGGGGTCGCCTTCGGCGGCGATGCGGACGCCGACTCGCTGAGCCGCATCACCGAAGCCGCCGGCGGCGAGACCCGCAAGGGCGACTCCGCGGAGATCCGCCACATCTTCGAGCGCTTCAGCGACCTGCTCTGACGGAGGCCATCATGCGCAAGCATCGCATGACGCAGCGGCGCGGCGCTCCGGCGCTGCTTGCCGCCCTGGTGCTGGCGATGACCATGGGCCAGCCCGGGGCCGCCGAAAAGCTGTTCGACTTCGGCGAGCTCAACGTCGACCTCTCCAAGATCCAGGCGAAGCCGGATGCCGCCGCCGTCAAGCAGACGCCGGCGCAGCAGCTCGACAGCACCCCCGAGAGCCCGGCACCACAGGTGCTGCCCAAGGATGCCGAGGTGGCCATCGACGAGACCGTGCAGCGCGAGCAGCTCAGGGTCACGCCGGTGAAGGTCCCGGCCGCCAACGCGGGCACGCAGGACGTGATCTACCCGGTCCCCGAAGACCGGGACGTCATCGAGGTGAAGATCGCCGCCGGCTCCGAGAAGCGCGGCTGGTTCGAGGCGGCCGCCGAGCAGTTCATGGCGGATACGTCGCTGAGCAACATCGACGGCAAGCCGATTCGGCTGATCATCGACAAGATCGGCTCCATCAAGTCCGGCATGCTCATCCGCGACGGCAGGTCCATGCACGACGGTCGCAACGAGTATCAGGTCTGGGCGCCGGCATCTTCCATCTTCCGCGGTGTCGTCGAGGACGCCTTCAGCGGCGGCAAGCTGTTCGAGACCGATGAGTCCGTCGCCCGCAGCCCCATGGTCTTCGTCACCTGGGCGCCGGTGCAGAAGCGCATCGACGCGGTGATCGAGAAGTCCATGAGCTTCGACACCATCACCGACATCTATGCCCGTGAGCTGAACGGCGAAGTTCTTGGCCCCGAGGGGCGCATCTTCCAGTTCGGCTTCACGCAGCCCGACAGCTCCAATTCGGGGGCGGTGGCGCTGATCACCATGGCCTACGAGTTCTTCGCGAAGGACAAACCGCGCTACAAGATCCGCATGCAGGACCTTCAGGACCCGGCCTTCCAGGCGTACCTCGCCTTCATGAAGTACATGTCTGATCAAAGCAAGACCAGCACCGGCAAGCTCGCCGAGCCGCTGATGCAGGCCGGCTACGGCGGCCAGCCGCTCAGCACCGTGTATGTCTACGAGAATCTGGCGGTCAAGCTCGCCTACATCCGCACCGCCAACGACCCGGACGGCGCCAAGCCCATCATCCGCTATCCGCGCTTCAATCTGGTATCGGACCACCCCTTCTACGTGCTGCGCCACGGCAACTCCCGCGAGCAGGTGGAGGCCGCCAAACGCTTCAAAGACTTCCTGCTGACCCGCGACATGCAGCTCATGGCACTGCAGCGCGAGGGCTTCCGGCCCGTGAGCACAGAAATCACCAACCAGGAGATGAGCCAGGTCTTCGGCGATTTCGTCGCCGACAACGGCCTCATTCCGGACCTGATCAAGGCGAGCCAGGTCCTGGTGCCGCGGCAGGACGGTGCCGTCATCCAGGCACTCATCGAAACCTACGCCCAGCTCGGTGATCCGCAGGGCGCAAACCTGTAAGGAGCCATGGCGCGCGCGCCCGGCGCCCATCAACTGAACCCCCGGGAGGTGATATGACGCACGTGCTTCGTAACAAGCCGGCCCTCGTACTCGCAACGCTGCTCGTCCTGCCGCCGTCGGGCGCCATGGCCGGCGGCTTCGGCGAGCTGCTGAAGCAATTCGGCGCCTTCGACTTCGGCGGCAGCGAGTTCGACACCAGCGAGATGCAGGGCAACCAGCGCAACTGGGAGGACCGGGAGCGCTGGGTGCAGGAGGCCCTGGACAACGCCTATCAGTCCCTGGCGCGGGCGGACAGCGAGGTCAGCCTGTTCGATTTCCAGAACTACATCAGCGTCCTCAACATCGAGTGGACGCCCGAGTACCTGGCCGACGCGGACAACATCGGCAACCTGAACGCCTATGCCACCTTCACCGAATACCTGTCCAGATACCTCAAGGTGAAGCAGGAGCTGATCGAGTCCATCGCGGCACTGAACCGCAACTACGCCATCCTGAACCGGGTGGACCCCAAGCAGCTCACCGGCCCCTTCCAGCTGGAGAGCACGGGCCAGACCAAGACGCTCACCGAGCGGGCCGCAGGCGGGGTGGACGCCACGGCCGCGGATATGGCGCTCGCCACCTCTGCCGGTGCGGTCGAGAAGTACACCGCCGAGTTGAATCGGGCCGTGGATTACGGCAACGAGCTGGAGACCTTCTTCAAGCGCGCCGCGAACATCGAGTAGTCCACCAAGGGACTCGGGGCGACGCGCCCGAAGGCACGCATGCGCCCCCGAGCAGCCCCCACAGATCGCCGGCGTGGTCAGAGCGAGCGGATCATCGACCGCCGTTCGAGTGAAGCGGCGTTCGCCTAAAACAAGGCTGCGCTCAGCACCGACCCGGGCCGGCGCCCGGCGCACCGTACAGCACGTGCCACCGGTGTCCGCCGACCCGCCACGGGCGGGCGCCGCGGCCCCC
>PR_CR_10_Liq_1_inCRDRAFT_1000674_pt1 | contig 20827 bp, 22 predicted proteins | sample PRCRCaboRojoPR_3_FD_10241 | JGI IMG/M metagenome (IMG submission 10241)
TTTACTTCCAACAAAGTATTTTTCAAGGTGCTTGGAGGAGCGGTGTCCTGTGGAATGTGCTTGCTCAGCATCCTTGGAACCATTTTGCTGTGCAACGAGTTCTGCCACGAGTGGAGTGGTTACTGGGCAGCAAGCAGTATTTATTTGTTTATGTTGGAAGTACTCGTTGCTCAAACTGTAGATATGCTTGTGCGCTACGCTTTAGTCAAAAAAAGGTTTAAGAATTCCTTAACTAACTAGACTTAATATGTCAAATATTCACTACTTCTTGGTAAGTCCTGACCCTTCTATTAGAAAAAAGATCCTTAAAAGTCAGTACAACCTTCTTAAACACGAAAAGAAACTGCTTTACGAAGAAGAGCCGCTTAAGCTAGGCGTCCTTCAGTGTTTGGTGCACAGAAAAAGAATTTCGGAGTTTCTCGACAAAACAGTCAGGGAGTTCCCAGCACTTTCTGACATTGAAGCTTTAAAAGCGCAAGAAACACTTCACAACTACACAAGAATCAAGTCGATGCTTTACTACTGGACTGTGGGGCTGAGTTGCTTTTTAGGAGCTTACTCAATCCTAAGGCCTGAGTTTGACTGGGTTTACCAGCAAAAAGTGTTTTACAGTAAGTTTTCTAAAAGCAACTTGTTGCAAAGAGCCCTTTTTGGAGGGTTTTTTCTGTTGGTCCTTGCAAATTCCAAAAACATCCGTGAGGTGCTTTTAACGGGCTATTACAGTGACTTGCTGGCTAATCTTCAAATCGGAGAAGAGTTTGAGTTAGGCCACCTCTCCAGAGAGTTTGTAAGTTCACTAGTAAATAATTAATAATGTCCCAGGGCAGACTGTTTGGAAGGGAAGAGTTCGACCCCTCTTACATCATTTTGCAAATACTGAGTTTACAAAGCGTGTTTTACACAACGCAAGGAACACTCACTGTACTGTTCAACCAGTTGTTTGGACTGAAAAGGGACTTGCTTCAGGTACTGAGTGCAGAGAGCTTTGAGTTTTGGGACTCTTACAGTTTAGTAGCGGTTTTAGTGACTTGCTTGACTTCGCCAGTTCTGGTCCTGGCTTTGGTGTTTGTGGTCGAAAGGGCCAGCAAGTGCTTAGATTTTTCAGTAACTATTTTTGTGGTCCACGCAGTGCTGGTGTGTGTTTACAAAGGGTTTCCGCTCGAAGTGGCTTGGTGGGTACTGCAAATTGTGAACTTAGGAAGTGTAGTGCTTGTTGCAGAGTTCATTTGTTTAAAAATAGAACAACAAGAAATAGTGTTGTCTTCGAAACAAGAAGTATAACTTACAATTATTTAATTAACTGTTTCACTAGTTTGGTGAGTTCCCAAATCCTTACACTCAGCACACGTTGGCTTTCTTTGTGCTGTTTGAAGTTGCTAACGGCAGACTCCCTTTGGTTCTGCAACTGGTTTTCGATTTCGGTCAAACAGGTTTTGTAGTAACGGATTCTTAACTGGTTGGAAGTGCCTTCCCACTTTTTGAAGAAGATTTTCAACTGCAGTTTGTAAATAACGTTGGCTCTGGAAAAGTAGGGTTCTATTTTGGACAGTAAGTTTTGAGAAAGGTCTTTGTAAACCTTTTCCACCTTAAAGTTTTGGGAGTCTAGGTAGTTGTAGACTGAACGGATTTTGTCAAGGTAGTCTTGGTGCATGGTGTCTTTGAGCCGTCCAAAAGACCGTTTTAGCAAGCAGTGCCTTTTAATACTCATAGTTTGCATAAGGTTGCAGAGCTTTATGCTGGTATTTCTGTAGTACCACTGCTTAGTTACTTCAAGCAGTTCCCAAAAAGTATCTTTGTTCTGAAGAAGAGCTGGGTAGATGCTTTGGGTGTAGTGGTATCTGTTCCTGATCCAAAGTATTTCTATCCACTTGTTTTTGCTTAGCTTGAACTTGGGTTTTCGTTTGGAGTACTTTTGTAGGTTCCACCTGTAAAAAGCGACTTTAGCAGCAAGTTTTTCTTTTTTTAAGTTGTTAAAAAAGGCAACCTGGCTCCACTGCACAAGGCTTGTTTTTAGTTTCTCAGAACTGTTAGAGTTGAACTTGTTTAAATAGTTCTGGATTGTAATGGCTATTTCTTGGAAACTAACTTTGGCTTTGAGCATCTCAGTAACTTCAACTTCGAGTTGCTGGAACATTTGTTCTTTTACTTTGAGAATGTTCCACTTGTAGTCTAGTTTTTCTTTTTCTAGTTGTTGAATTTGGGTTTTCACAGAGAGTTCTTCTTTTTCTTTTTCAAGAATTTGGAACTGTGTCCGGTACTTAAGTTTAGACACCACAGCTTCTTTGTAAGCTTGCAGTTGGGTTTGGTTGCTGTTGAACAGGGTGGTTTCTTCTAAAGCTTGTTGAGCTTTGGCTTCTTCTTGTTGGAGTTGGGACTCGCTGTTCAAGGAGTTGTGCCAGTTTTCAAGTTCTGTTTGTTTGGTTTTTAAGACTTCGTTTTGGCACTTAAAGTAAGCTTTGAGTTCTGAGTTTTTCCTGATCAAGAAATGGGTGTTGTGTATGATGGTCCCAAGTACTTGTTGGATTAAGTGGTCTTGAGTGTCCTCTTCCACTATTGCTTCGAGTTCTTTAAGGACTGTTTTAACTGAGTTAAGTTCTTCTTCAGGAATGAGTTGGTCACTGACTTCTAAAGAAAACACTGTACTTTCTAAGTCACTTTGTTTGGCTTTGCAAGCTGTTAGTTGGCTTTTGAGTTTTTGGGTTTGTGTTTCTAGTTGTTTGAATTTGTTTTCTACTTCTTGTTTGTCTTTGTCTAGTTTAGCTTTTTGGGCTTCCATCTTAACTAAAAGCGACTCTCTGCGAGACAGGTCTTCTTTGGCTTGGGTAATTTGGTTGTTTTGCGAATTCAGGAACTTCAAGTACTCATGTTGTTTCTCTTGTTGCAGAATTAAGTGCTTTTCGAGTTCCCTAAGTTCAGTGATTTTGTCGCCTGAAACTTCTGGAGCAGCTAAGTAACTCCAAATGTCGTTTGTTAGCTCTGGAAAAATGCTGCACTTGATCCCGTCAAGTCGTTTGTTGAGGTCTTCGGAGCTTTCGAGTCTAGAGATAGGGTGCATCTGGGTGCTTACTTCATTGTCAAGGAGTATTTTTTCCCTTTCCAAGAGTTCGTTGAGTTTGTTTTCGTACCACTGCTCAGTGAGTTCTAGTTCCTTTTCCTTTAAAGCAAGCTGGGATTCTTTGTGGGTGAGTTTGTTGATGAGAGGTTCTGGAATGGAAGTAGTTTGGATGCACTTTTCCCGTTTCTTAGTGTTGAATTTGGCCCACTCTTTGTCTACTTCTTCTTTCCTTTTTTGAAGGATTTTAAAAATAACTTGGGTGTCCGAGAGTTGCTCAGGAGGAACTAAGTCGTTCCACATTTTGAGCTTCTTAAGAAGGACTTTGTTTCTCCAGTTGGTGAACCCAGCTTTTTTGTTGATTCTGTTGGCTTGGATTCTTTCGAGTTTCAGAAAAGCTTTTGCTAAGTCTGGCTGTTGATCTTCTACTGAGAATGACTCTTCGGAATTCTGAGTTAGTATTTTTTCAAGCTGGTCTTCTTTCATTTATAAACGTTAGTGAGTTAAGTGGTAACTAGCCCTAAACTAGCCCTAAACAAAGACTAGTAAACTTTACGTTTGGGAGTTCTGAACTAGTAGTTATTTTGGAAAAGTTATTTAGTTAGCTTTGCAGAGAGGACACCCTGTTTTTTCTTTGAAGTAAGAAAGTATGCAGTTTACATGGAACTTATGTTTGCACATAAGGCGTCTGGAGTTTTTTCGTAAAGACTGTTGACATATACCGCATCCAGAAGTTTTAATTTGGTCGTCGAGTTTCAGAAGGACTTTTTCTTTTTTCCCGCTGAGTTCTGTGTGGGTTTGGTCGACTGTTTCCCTGTACTGCCTTTTGTTTTTCAGCAGTGAGTTTGTGCTGTTTTTTGGGAGCTGAACTTAAAAGAGCTCCTAAACTGTCTCTTGCTTTGGGCTTTTTGTTAGGAGTCCAAAGTTCCTTAGGTTTCCTTTTAAGACTGCTTTTACGAAGAACTTTATTAAGTATTTCTTCTACTATTTCTGCAGCAAGTTCGTACAAAAAGTCCTTTTCTTCCATTTAAAATGGCAGCAGAGTTCTTCCATAAGTATCGCAAACTGTTTTATGAGGACGAAGATGAGCCTGTGTCTCTAGAACACTTTTTAGCTAGTCGCTCCAAAAACAAGCCTACTTTTGCGCCCCACACAAACTTAACTTCACTTGCTCAGAAGCACGAGATCTTTCCTAAGGACTACATTCCCGAACCGGTAAGTGTGCATCCTAAACTGCCTTTTAACGAGTCCACTCCAGAAACCATCAAAACTAAGTTCAAGCAATCCCCCAAACCTTCTTACTCGCCCTTTAGACAAGAGTCCCCTGCACTCAGAAGCTTCAAAGAAGAAAGCCCTGACGTGAGCTTTGAGAAGAAACCTCCCTCTAGACAGAAACTGCCACCCATCAAACACCAAGTTGAAACCAAAGAACACATATTCCCCCAAAAGCTCCCTGAAACTAAGTCTGCACCTCCCTTGCAAACTGCTAAACAAAGGAGAAAAGAAGCCTCCAACAAAATCGAGTATAGAAGGGAAAGACTCAGAGACTTACTTTCTCAGGACAAAGTTACTTTGCAACATTATAATAGGTAATTAGTTTTAAATAATTAAGTTCTAGGACTGACTGGTTTGGTCTCTGCAAAACTAAGTAAGGGAGGAGGCTTCCTAGGCGACTTGAACTCTAAGCTCCTCAGACACAACACAGGAGACATCTCTGCAGAATTAGCTTTAGTAGAAGCCTCTTCTACCACTTCCCAGTCATCAATGTAGGGTTCTTCTCCTTTGCTGGAAAACACCTCACTTACGTCCTTTTTGAAGTATTCAGGATCAAAGTTAGACTTACGCATGTTAGGTCTGAAAGGAGGAACTGCTTTTTTAGATAAGACTTTTTCCCAGTCTACTTTCCTGCACCAAGGATGCAGTTTGACTTCTTGGAACCCAAAAGATGCTCCTAGTCTTTTGTGGGGGTTCTTGTCTAAAAGACTCAGTAGTAAGTTCCTGCACCTTTTAGTTAAGTAACTCGGCAACTTTAGTTCTTCTTGTTTGATCCGAAAGTACATTTTAGACCTGTTCGACTCGTAAAAAGGAGGGAACCCTGTGAGGAGTTCAAACAAGATTGCTCCTAAACTGTAAAGATCCACCATTCGGCCGTGACCACTGCCTTCTAGCATCTCAGGACTCATGTACTCAGGACTTCCACAAAAAGTCTTAGTTATAGTATTGTAAGCTACTCCTTCTTTAGAAAGGCCAAAGTCAGTTATCTTAATATGTCCGTCTAAGTCTAGCAAAACGTTTTCCGGCTTCAAGTCTCTATATATGATAGAGTGACTATGCAGGTACTCCAGTGCTAACAGTATCTCAGCAAAATAAAACTTGGCTTGTCTTTCAGTTAGTCTGCCTAAGTTGTGCAGATGGTAGAATAGTTCTCCTCCTGGACAAAAGTCCATCACTAAGTGCAGCTTAGATGGGCTTTGGAACGCCCAATGCAGCTTCACTATAAAAGGGTGTGAAAGCTTACTCATGACCTTGCGTTCAGTAAGAGCTTGGTTAAGTTTGTCTTGGCCTATCAAAAAGCTTTTGTCCATGCTTTTGACAGCAAACAGTTCACCAGTGTCAATCTTCATAGCTTGAGTTACTACTGAAAACCCTCCTTCTCCAATCATTTTAATTGGCTTAAAGTCTTCTAAGTTAACCTCATATTTGCAGCTCTCTGAGTAGTAAGCCACTAGCTTTTCACAGTCCAAAATAGGAATTAACTTTTTGTCGTAAAGGTTAAGCCAGTGGTCTATTGTTTCCAAACCACTTGAACTCTTTAAAGCGCATATGTGCTTGGTTGAGTTGCTAAGACGGTTTGCTTCTGAAAGCAACCAGCCACAAGTAAGGTTGGGGTCTTTTACTTTAATAACAAGTTTTTCTGAGTCAGTCACTACTACTATCTTTTTAGAGCTACCTGGAGTGAAGCCTTTGTTTGCTTTAGCTGAGTTAAGAATGGTGCTTTGGTCTTGACCCATATTAATTATTAAATGGATAAAAGACTCTCGAACAGGTTGTCTTCAGCTCACAAGTACTACACAGAGTCCAAGAAAAAGAACTTGTCAACTCAGTTGTTGCTTACACAAGAAAGCGGGTACTTAGAACCTGAGGAAGGTGAAAAAACCTACCAAGTCACACAAACCCAGCTAAAAGAACTGCTGCCTCAGTACAACTCCAGATTGATTTTTGACCTGAACTTAAGCTTAGGCGGGTACAACTTAGACTACACAAAGAACGGAAGCACTTTGCTTTTAGGAGGTCAAAAAGGCCACATAGCTTTGGTGAACTGGAGAGACTGCAAACTACTTAAGGAATTCCACACAAAAGAGTACACCAGAGATGTGAAGTTCTTGCACAACGAACTGTTGTTTGCAGTGGCCCAAAGGAAAGCAGTGTACATTTACGACAACCAAGGAGTAGAAGTACAGTACTTGAAAAACCACAAGCAAGCCCAAAAACTAGAGTTCTTGCCTTACCACTTTTTGTTGGTTTCTGCAAGCAACTTAGGCTTCCTCAAGTACATCGACGTGTCTACGGGAAAGCCTGTTGCTGAACACAGGTTTTACTTCGAAAACGTCAACGACATGAAAATGAACCCTTGGAACGCAGTAATTAACGTAGCAGACGCGAGAGGAATAGTTTCAATGTGGACTCCTAACTTGAACAAACCTGTTGTGAAACTGGTAGCCCACAACGGTCCTTGCCGTGCTTTAGACGTAGACATGAGAGGGCTTTACATGGCTACAGCTGGCGCAGACAACAAGTTGAAGATTTTTGACATAAGGAAATTAAGCGACTCTTTGCACGAGTACTGGACAGCTGCACCTGCTACTTCCATTTCGATGAGTCAAAAAGGACTACTGGGCGTAGGAGTTTTGGGAGAACTTAAGGTTTGGAAAGATTGGCAGCTTGAGAAACAAAAAGGTCCTTACATGTGCCACCAACTGCCTTCAGCTTGTGTAGACATGAAGTTCGTTCCTTACGAAGACTTTTTAGGAGTGGGCACAACTTCTGGGTTCAGCAACTTGTGTGTGCCTGGAAGTGGAATAGCTAACTACGACACCTACGAAGCCAATCCTTTCCAAACCAAAAAACAAAGACAGGAACAAGAAGTGCATTCTTTGCTAGAGAAACTCCCGCCTGACACAATTACTTACAACCCACACGAACTCGGGACCATCGACAGTGCGTCCAAAGAAGTCATTGCTGCCGAAACTGAAGAGCAAAAACCCCAGCCTAAGAAGAAAAAGACCCAGCAAGGCGACGAAACCAGAAGGCTGAGAGTGCAGAAAGAAATCCGCAAAAAGAAACAACACGTTTTGGAAGAGAACGAAAAAATGGCTAAGGATATCCAGTTCCTAGAAACTGCTACAAAAGACTTAGAATTACCTTTTAAAAAAGCAAAGACTAAAGAAGTGGCTTAACTAACTATGGCATTAATGCTAAAACAAATTAAGTTCTTCCACAGGCAAACTAGCCATACACTCGCTGATAACAACAGACCTTTCTGGGTCTTCTGAGTACTTATCAAAGCACTTTTGGATGTTTTCCTTAAAAACTGTTGAATTCTTCAGCCACTCTAAAAAAACTCCCCCGTCCTTCACCAACCCTGAAAGCAACATTATAATTTCGTTCACCAGTTTAAAGTTGCTGCAGAAATCCCCTAGCATGTCAACTACTTCCTCCAACAAACTTTTACTGAAGCAAGCTACTAAACTCTCCAGTCCTTTTTCTGCATACTACTTACTATGTGAAGCTACTTGTCTTAAAGCGTAAACTAAGTACACCAAAACTTCTTCTTCTAGTTTCCACACGTCAAAAACAACCTTAATCAAGTACACAAAGGAACTTTCAGACATGTGGAACAAGCAGTTTTTGTTTTTCAAAGAATTCACCAGCAACCTCAGTGTGTACTCCATCATGAACCAGGAACTGCAGTAAGTGTTCAGCACTGCTTTCAGCATTTCGTAAAACTTAAGGTTGTTGCTCATGCGCTCCAGTATAGAGTCGTGCATGGACAAGTTCACAAGAGTGCCTATGCACGTTTTAACTAACTTGGGGTGCTCTATGTACCTTTCAGCAACGTCAGTCAGGATCTCTACGCCTGCTGAATGTTCGATTCGGTAAGCCACCTCTGGAATAGTGGCTATGCTTCCTAGAGTTGCACTGATTTCTTTCAAAGGCAAAATGCAGTCTTCGAAGTAAAGACTTTTGAGGTTACTCAGCATCACGTCAACTATTGTAGGCGAAACTAGTTCTTTGTATTCAGCTAAGTGTCACTTACAGTTGCTGGCTATTCTTCTGAGGATCCCTATTAAGAAGGTTTGTGTGTGGACTTCGATTTGAACTCCCAAAAGAGAAATAGCTTTTCTGTGGAAAGAAGAAGTGTATAGGACACCTTGGATTTCTTGGTTGTCTATGCATGCTCTCCAAAGGGCGTAGGAGCTAGCTCTTAACAACTGGGAGTTCTGGGACAGCTCCAAAATAGCATCTATCCCTCCCTGCACCCATACAGTCAGCTGTTGGTCTTTTGTGCCTGCCATGCTGCCTAAAGCACCAATGGCTTCGTTAAGTACTTTTAAGTCGTCCGTAAGTCCGCCTTCTAGCTTGACTAAGCTGCACAAAATGCTGATGCCTGACTTTCTGGTTATGTAGTCTCTGTTTTTGGCACTGCAGTAACTTAGTTTGGCTATCATCACACAAATGAGTCTTACTAAGTCACGAGAACTGACTTCATTTGCCTTAACAAGACTCTTAAAGTAAGTCAAAATCAACTTAAGAGTGCCTTTTCTTCTGTAAGAGTTTAAGATTGACTTGTCAGCTGCAACCTGACAAGAAATCTCGAGCGAAGACAAAAGAATCCGTTTGTACCTCTGTGGGTTTTCGGACTTAAGGATTGAATTCATAAGTGACAAAATGCATGTAATGAAACCTAAGTTTATGCTCGGAGTGGGTTTTTGGGTTTCGTTTAGAGGAAAAGTGAACTCTGAGTGCAGATTCAAAGAATAGAACAGCTGTATGGCTAGTCTGAGAACTTCTTGAACTAGTTTGGAACTTGACCTCATTATGACCCACTCTGACATACAACTTAGGAGTTCGTCAATTTGACCAGGACTTAGGAATTCGGGTTCCTTTTTAATGATGCCTTTCCAGGACTCCAAGCTGCTTCTAAAGCCATTCGAGGTGTCCCCAGCTTGTAGGTTTTCTTTAAGTTTGTCAAAGTCCATTTCAGTTTCTTAAATGGAAAGCTATCATAAGATGTCTGACAGGAAAGAAGGAGTGGTAATTCATAAGCAGACTTACTACAACCAAACCTGCACTGAAAAGTGCTGCACTTGTGGCAAAAACAACTTAACTCAAGAAGAACTAGACAGCTTAAATAGTCTTAGAGTCAGGTCCCGCGTTAGCTTCGTAAAGGAGAACCAGCTCCATTTAAGTATGCTCAAGCACCTCTGGGAACTTTGCTTTCCTTCTGAAGAAGTTCCTGAGGACTGCAAGTCGTCCAACTGGAAAACTCTAGGCTTCCAGGGCAACGACCCTTCAACTGATTTCCGAGGAGCAGGACTTTTTGGGTTGCAACAGCTGATCTTTATAGCTGAGAACTACCCTCAGGAGTTCTCAATGATCAGGAAAAACGCAGTGGACTACTCCTTTGCTATTTCTGCGTTGAACGTGAGTGTAATGTTTAGTTAGTACTTTTTCATGTATTACTTTCAGCTTTTTAAGCCTAACATTGTAGGAATGCCTGAAAGCAGACACGCCAGGTCTACCGTGATGAAGGTTTTTTGCAGGCTTAACGCAGAAGACCTGGAGACCATTAACGAAATCTACTCTGCAGCTGTGATTAAAATGCACTACGAGTGGATCGAAATGTCCAAGGATTCTAGTGTGAATATAATGCACTTTAAAAATGCGATTGCAAAAGCCACTGAGTTTATAGAACAAGCTTTGCTAAAACAACCCATGGATGCTCTTCAGTTAAAACAAATAATTTTCACCTAATTAATTGTTAGGAGTATTATTAATATAGGATCAATAAGTGATGCAATTACCTGATAAAAAAGTGTTTAAACTAAAAAATAAAAATGTTTAGAAATTTGAGTAAGTTATCACATAACTATGCTAAGATTAGGTTTCTCTGGCTATAGTAAAATGGAAAGCCAATTTATTCCTGAGTTTTTGAAGTTGCTCATAGGGCAACTGAACTTGATGTATCTATTGCTTTGGAAGTGGGCATACTATAAGGAGTACACTAACAGCAGTGATGCTTCTATACTCACTAAACTTTATAAAGATCCTCAAAAATCCATTAGATGTAGTGTTTGCTTGAAATGGTTCAAAAACATGAAAGGATTGAGCCAGCATATGGGTAAAAAACACTCGGAAAGTAAGGGAGCTGAGTGTTATGTTTGTGGAAAGCTTTTTAAACACCAAAAGGCTGTAAAGTTCCATGTTGATCAAGTCCATGAAAGGAGGACCCGTGTGAAGTGCAATGCTTGCGGAAAGCTTTTGTACAATAAGTATGTTTTAGAAGACCATATGCGTAGAAAACACTCTTTACTTTGATTTAAGCAAATAATTAGAATCCTAAGTAAAAAATGTTTATAATTACTGAATGGTTATTTATTTCTAATTCAAAGGAACCATTAGAGAGGAAGTTGCCAAACAGCTAGCAGAGTTCTCTTCCCGAAAGTCAGGAAGGGACTCCCAACTACTATTCTGGATGTAGTCTTTGTGCATCTGCAGTTTCTTAAGAACTTCCGCTTTATTGATTAACTCAAAGTTCGCTAGGGCCTTTAAAAAGTACCCATACAGCCAAACGCACTCTTTTCCGTTGTAGTTGCTTGAAGGGTCATACTGTAGGTCTGAAGAGTCCAGAGTCTTCACTCCAAACTCAGTAGCTAAGCAGTTTTGGACTTGCTTAAGAGCTAGTTTAGCATGACTTGGGTTGAATAAAGATGGCGCTAGGGCCATCGCTATTACCTGGTTAGGTCTCATCTGGTACTCAGCTTCCTCAAACTGACTTCCTAAAGTGTCCTTGTAGATCCCAGTTACACCAACTAACTCTGGAACTATGTACTCAGAAAACCCAGACTTTGGAATCCAGTACAAAACCTCGAAAGTTTGCTCTATCAAAAGCTTCCATTCCGTAAAGCTCATAAACTCCCCATTTTGCAAGGTAACTCCTTTGTAAGAGTAAGTTTTGGAGCTTTGGAGCTTTTCAATGAATGCCAAAAAGTTGTAAAGCAAAGCAGTTACTTCAATTGGAGCTCCGTCTCTGGGAACTTCCATCCAAGTAGTCCATTTGCAATTGTTAACTAAAACTCCACTTTCAGGGTCAAGTCTTGTAGTGTCTGTTCCTTTAGCGTGGGCTGCTAAAATGCTTTGCACTAAACTAGCTAAGGTTTTTTTGGGTTCAACTTTAACTTTGAGAAATTCCAATCCTTCAGGAGAAGCTTCAAGGTACCTCTGCAAGCAGTACAAAAAGTACCAAGTGGCGTCTTTTTGGCTAGGTTTATTTTTTAAGCAGTTAGGAACGAAGCCTTCATGCGAAACCGAAGCAAAGGCCAAAAGAACGTACCTTGCTTCCCCCCACCTTTCGTTGCCCATCAAAAAGGGAACTGAACTTAAGAAAGCGTCAATGCCCTCCATTCTGGTTTCTCCACAGCACGAGTTAGGCAAGGCCTTAGCTAAGCTAGCTTCTCCCATATGAGTGTGTCCACTCAACACGTTGCCCCAAAACTGAGTAATTGAAAAACACAAAGTTTGCCTAAAAGAGTCTTGACTGAGTAACCCTGAAGCTTTTAAAAGCGACACTTTGATGTTCCTAAATATCAGCAAAATAAACTTGGCTGTATGGTAAAAAGTTATTAGCCTAGGAAGAGCCTGTATGCCAACTAGCATTGAGTGGAAAAGTTCCAAGAAGTTGCTCGGCATATTAGAGTTCAGAATTCGTATATACTGGTACTCTAGGTACCAGTTACCTTCGCTGAGGTTCTTAACTACAGGGTGGTCAGAGTTAATTTCTTTAAGCTCAGTAACTAGTCCTCCAATTCCTGCGTAGTTAAGAACTTTAAACCCCGGAACTTCATAAATGCCCCTTTGACCACGTGTAATATCCAGCTCTTCGTCCTTACTCCTCCACAGGATGTGATTTAGTTCTTCCAAACTAAGCTTGTCAAAAACTTCCTTGCAAACTTGGTAGTTATTCAGGTACTTGTAAGTTTGGTTCATTTGCGCAGGAACTGCTTCGTTCTGTATGTGGGTCTTTAAAACCAGGACAAACCCCTGAGGTATATGTTCTAGATTCAAAACGTCCCAATTACCCCTTTTAGTGATGTAGCCGTAAGCATACAGGTTATTGGAGATCTCACATCTAGCTTTAAGCCCGTTTATGTAGTGCTTGTCTTCTTGGAACTTGTCTTTTTCAAGGTCCAACACTGAAATAAACTGCACGGACTCCAAAACTCCAGGAAGTTCAAGTTCGTGGAAAGCTAAAGGCTCAAAACACTCACTAAGGGCTGGTCTAGCCACTAACAAGTAACTCTCTAAACTCAAAGGGTTGTGTCTAATGACTGCACTTACCTCTCCAACACTCCTGACTTCGGTCATAGTGTAGTTGTGGAAAGTTTTGTGGAGTTCGTTGAGCAGCTTCTTAACTTCGCACAAGTCACTGTAGACTCCAGGTCTAACTGGGAGTCTTTTTTCCACAACTAAAACGTTGTTGGTTATTCCGTTGTTTTTGATGTACCTTTTTTTAAAGTCGTGCACCCACACTGTGCCGTCTAAGATGAACTTGTACTGGTACTGGGTTCCCAACTTGTTTTCAGGAAAAACTAGAACTGCTCTAAAGTAGTTAGGTTCTACACAAACCATTTGGATTTCCGACCTCCACTTGTCCCACTCTCCTTTAATTTCAACAGTGCTTAGTAAAGCTCCGCTTTCTTGGTAAAACTCAACCAAAACCTGCACTCCGGTGTTTGGGTCAGCTCCTAACACAGGAGTTGTAGGCTCTGAGTAACTCTGTTTTGAGTCTTCTACTTTGTAAAGTCGGTTATCGAAAACCGAGACTTGTCTTGGAATAAGTTCATCAAAGCCTTTAGTTGACCCTGTACTACTCTCACTGAAAGCTACTAAAGCTGCTGTGGGAAGTGCGTCTTGTGGCGTGCGGAGTTGTGAAGGAGTAGGGTTGTCACTAGTGCAGTCAAAAAGTATAGTTGGAATGCTTGAAGGTTTAAACTTGTAAACTTGGCTTTTAGAAGTCAGCCCTAAAACTGAGTCGTTAAAAAGGTCACTTTCAGGCAAGGAGTTTAAACCCGAGTCGTTTCTGAGCAGCTCTTCTGGAGTTTGTGCATTTAGAGCTTCTCTAATTAGCAAGTCAATTCCTAAGCTTTCCACGAAGTAAGAGTCTAAAGTTGAGTTGCACGTAAAGAGTCCTGCCATAACTACTACTTTAGGGTTTGCTTTCCTGGCTTTAGAAACTAAGTACTTAGAAACGTTCAAAGGAGTTGAGTGTGCGTTATCGAGTTTGATACCTCCAAAGACTTGAGACATTTCGACTACGTACTTTTCCATGTACTCCCACAAGTCTGGAGACTCAGACATAAGTTCTCCGTACCTAAGTTTAACACAGTCGTTCCACACAACTACTTTTCTGCGTAGGTAGTTAAACGACTTTTTGTTTGCTATGTCTTTAAACACGTTTTTGTTGGATAATATAAACCCGTTCAGCAAAGCTACCTGCCCGTTTTGCAGTTCTACAAAGTAAGGGTTGACCAAGGGGTTTTCCTCCGTGACTTCTAAGTTGCGCAACTCAAGTTTCTGGTAGCGGATTTCAGCTTCGATGTTTTTGATGATTTCTAAGTAGTACTTTTTGAATTTCTGAAGTTGGTCTTTGTTAAAAGCGTTTAGGCACTTGGAGACTTCACCAAAAACTATTTCTTGGGGGAGTTGGATAGTTTTGACGGCCTTCCATACTAACTCGCAGTCAAGCTCCATTGCGTGTCTGCCTTCTCCTTGTTTGAGCACACAAAACTCCTTAATGAACTGCTGGAGTCCTTTGGCAAATATTACTTCTTGGAGTCTGAAATCAAGTTCTCCTTCAAATTCTTTGTTCATGAGTTTTTCTAGTGCACTTTCTACTTGTATTTGGAAGAACTCTTCAAGTTGCAAGGAGTCTATGACTTCTTTAACTGCTTTCATGACTTGTTTAAGACTTGTTTCTGTTTCAATTCTTCTTGAGTTAAAACCTTTCACTTCTCCTAGAACAAAGTCCTTTGATAGCTTGGCCAAAGCTAAGTCCAGTTCATAAGCAACTCTTAAGTACTGCGAGTTCTCTAAGTTGTAACAAGCGTCTGGACACTTACTCAGTAGTTCACTGTCTACTGAAATGTGGTTAAGAACTATATCCACTACAAATCCCACTCCTTGGCTTTTGAACTCGTTGACTACTTTTAGTAAACTTTGCTTCTTTTGAGTCTCTTCTAAGTCCCCAAAAATATCACTGCTGAGTTCGTTGTGGTTTGCGATGCAGTAACAATTGCCGCTAGTTCCTAATTTCTGCACAGGAGTCAAGTGGAAGGTGTTGTACCCCAAACGGGATTGTTGGCGAAGAACACTAGGCCACCTTTGGAAGGGTCCTAAGCTTTTAGCGAGTAAAGTTTGGAGACACATAGGCGGAAGAGAAGGNAGCACCAAAAAACTAGAAGAAGAAGTGCTGTGGAGGGTATAAGACACAGGGTGCGAGTACAGTAAGTGGAACGAATGAGGACCTGGAGTTTTAACTCTAACAGTCACTTTCCAGTGTCCGAAAGAAGTGACTTTTCCAGAAATAGGTTGGGAGTCCAGCATTAGAAGTGTTTTGGAAGAAACTAAAGGAGACCAGGCTTCCAGTTGCAGTTGGAGAGGAGTGTTTGGAGTCAGTTTGTACACAGTTCCTTCTTTTGGTTTAGGAAGTTTCCCTGTGTAAGGGTCTAGCTTACATACTAACTTAGACATAATACTGATGTAATAAATGGGTTGCGAACACTCGAAAGAACTAAGTGATGAAAATAAAAGACTCAGAGAAGAAATTTCCACTTACAAGGCCTACTACAAGTCAAGCAATGAGTCAGAAAAGCACCAACAACTGAAGTGGCACATTAGAAAACTAGAACATGAAATTCAAAATGTTAACTACTGCGTTAGTCAAAAAGACACTGAAATACTTAAAACCAAAAAACTAATCAAAAAGGCTCAGGACTTTAACGAAGGCTTAAAGTTACAACTTGCTGAGTTGAAGCAAGAAAAAGAAGCTTTAGAAAAGAACTTAGGTAAGAAATGAATAATTCTGATAAATATGGGTTGTGGACAGTCCAAGACTTCACTCATCGAAGGCATTTACGAACGAAAAACACAACTCTTATACGAAACAACTAGTTTGGAAGACAAAAAATCCAGCATCAGTAATTAGTAATTAGTTACTAAACTCCAAAAAGCCAAAGAACAAGTAAACACTCTAAGGCACTCCAACAGAAAAATCACTGAAAAAATAGAAAAAATCCACAGACAAGTTTCCTCACTTTCGCACCCAGAGCACTCAGTGTTTGACTTAGAAAAGATCCAGTACTTTCAGAGTTTTTTAGAAAGGAAAACTAAAGAACTAGAATTATTGGACTGCCCTGAACTAAGCCAGTCCCTGCGAAGTCTAGTAATTCAGATGTGGAAGACCTCTATTGAAGTAGACACTTTGGAAATAAGTGCCAGTAAGTACCACTACATGTTTAAAGAACTCGAGTACTTAGCTACCAAAAACGTCAAACTCGAAAGACAAATCCACAACCTTGACCGCAAAATCAGAGTTTTTGAAGGTCTTCTGATAGGAAAACTCAACCGAAACAAACACTTTACCGTCACAGAAGTCATTAACCAAAAACTCAAAAACAACGACTTACACAAAAAACTTAGCAAGAATCTGAAAGCACTTAAAAGCACTTTAGTAAACATCAAAGCGGTTTACAAGTCTATTTCGGAAAAACCTTCTGAAGACCTAAGTGCTGACTACGATTCACTTAAAGAAAACATTACACTTAGCAAGTCCTTCCTCAAGAAGCAACTAACTCCACAGAACTACTTAGAACTACTAAAAGCCAAAAAACTCATAACCGAAAACAACTTTAGAGTTAAGTACTTAAACTACAAAAAACACTACTTACACTACCTTGAGAAACTTCAAACACAAACAAGCTCACTAGAAGCTCTCCAGGACTGCATAAACACAAAAAGACAAGAAAACTGTACATAACTAAACAATAAATGGAAGTTAAACTCCAAAGGATTAAAAGAGTTAGAATGAACTCTTACAAAAACTACGAACTTAAGTTCTTGATTGGTATTTCAGAAGAAAGGAAAAGAATGATCAGGGGAGGTTCACCTATGATTTCTATTGCCAGAAACCAGTCCCGAATTTGCCAGTCTCCTAAACACATGCGCTCAAGTTCTTTCATGTCTGGAGACTCAAAAATCTTCAAAACGGACTTGGAGTACGAAAAAGTAAAGAACTTACCCAGCTACTTACTTGTATAGTTTACTTAGAAAAAACAATCTAAAATATTCGGAACTACTCCAACCAAATCTCCCAAAAAAGAAGTTTCCATAACCCTTCCTGAACAAGAACAAAGTTTCTACGAAGAAAAAACACCTTACAAAAGCAGAATTGACAGGCAACTCAGCTTGCTAGACCAGGACATTAACACTCATTTGAACAATGAATTTGAAAACCAAACCCAAGAAGAAAAAACACCTCAGGCTAGTTGCAAGCCCAGAAGTCTCAGCACAAAAAAACCAGAAAGCAAAGTAAAAAGGTACATGCAACAAGAAGTGATTTTTCCAGACATTAAAAAACCAAGAATTAAAACTAGAACTTCCAACCAAATTCCTAGCGAAATACTTGAACTCTATAGACCTAAACAAAAACCCTCTGCTTTTAAGTTGAAGTTGCCTAAGCTCCCAAAAGTAGTTAAATACAGTTCCAAAACTCCTAGTTACAAAGCTAAGTCAGTTATATTTAATTAATCTGTGAAAACCTCGACTCGATAGCATACAGTCTTTGCTGGAGTTCTTGTCTTTTCCTAGTTTCTAAGTGGAACTTACCTTGCAACTTAAGCATTTCTTCTTGCTTGAGTTGGGACTTAAGAGTTTCTAGTTGGAACTCATGACTACCTTCGGTGTACTTAGAAGTTTGGGACATTTCGAAGATTTCTTTAGTTTTGGTTTCAAGTTGTTTGAGGTACTTTTGGTTTTCAGACTGAAGAACTAACACTTGGTTTTCTTTAGCTCTAAGTTGGGTTTCGAGGTCTTTGTTGATGTTTGTGAGTTCTTTGGTGTTTTTAAAAGCGGTTTCTAAAAGGTTTTTTTGGTTATGGTCACTTAAGTGGCTTTCTTGGGTGTAAGACCTGAGTTGTGAAACTTCGCTTCTGAGTTCGTCTATTTGGTTTGCTTTGGAGTTGGAGTCTTCCATTAGTTTTTGGATTTGTTGGTTTAAGTCGCCTATTAAGTTAGTTCTTTTTTCTAAGATTTCACTAAGGACCTTTTTGTTTTCAGTGAGTGTTTCAATTTGGACTTGGAGTTCATTGAACTTGCTGAGTTTTTCATGAAGTTCTAAGTTAACTGCTTTTTCACAGTTCAGGTTGGTTTGGAGGTAAGTAACTTTTTCTTGGAGTTGTTTGATTTCTTCATTTAAGGTTTCGATTTCTTGTTCTTTTTCACAGTAAAACTGGTTGTAGTCTGCTTGCAACTGCACATACTGCAGAAGAGTGTTTTCTTTAATGAGTTTCAAAGAGTCCACTTTTCCAAGTAGTTCGTCATATGACTCTCGAGTTTTGTTCTTCATTGAGTAGTTTTCTTGTTCAAGTAGTTTGATCCTTGTTTCGTACTCTTCAATCATCAAAGACTGGTTGTCAGTTAGGCTTGTTTTTGCACTTGAAAAAGGACTGTCAATTTTGGCTTTTAAAAACTCAATTTCGTACTCAAGGTTCTTTTTAAGGGTGAGTTCTTGTTCGCACTTGAGGAGTTGTTGGTCTTTAGTGGAAATTTGGTTTTCAAGTTGTTTAACTTGGTAGTTAGTTTCTGCAAGTTTGGTGTTTAAGTTTTGGATTTCAGATTCTAAACCTGGGACTATACTGGCTTGCCTTTTGTAGTGGTTGAGTTGGTTTAGGAGTTCTTTTTTGTCTTTGAGTACTTCTTCGAAGTTGCTTTTGAGTTCACTGAGTTGTTTTTCTTGTTCTTGGAACTTCTTAAGTTTTTCTTCGATGTTTCTGTACTTAGTTTCTTTTTGGGTGAGTAAGTTGGTTTCGTGCTTAGCAAAGTCAAGTTCGTCTTGGAGTTTAGCAACTTCTTGGTTTTGTCTTTGCACTAAAGCATTTCTAGTTTCTAGGGCTTCTTGTAAGCTTTCTACTTTAGACTTAAGTTCATGTGAGTCGGTATCTTGCAGAGTTTCTTCAGTCTGGAGTTTAACTTCAGTTATTTCTTTTCGGACGCCTTTGAGTTGCTGTTTAAGGTCTTTCACTAAGACTTTGTAGTTTTGGAGTTCAGAAAGCAGTTCTTCTTGGTGTTTATTTTTGATCTCTGAAGAACTCACTCGCGAAGCCCTTGGCTTGCAAGGAGTTGAAAGTTCTCCAGCTATAGGCATCTTCTCTACGCTTCTGAGAAGTATCCTCAGCACTAGCTTTAGAACAATAGGCAAGCTCTCCCCACTTTCAAACCCCCAAAAAAAGCAGTTGATTTTTTCTCCACAAGAACAAGTGTTTGGCTGCGACAAAAAACTTACTAAAAATATTAGTTCCAAAATCTCCCACTTAGTCATCTCTAAAGAAAAAGTAGTTTTTAAGTGCCCAAACAGTCCGTTGGGGTCAAAGTTGGACTCTTTGAAGAAGTTCCGCATACAAGAAAGTAAGTAAAACCTTGGGTCTGTTTCTGTGCCCCCCACAAGCAAATCAGGGTTTCTAACTAGCAATTACATTGCATTTAGCAGCTGTATAAAAAAGGATCCGTCTTCACAAGAACGAAGGGTGTTCAGAACTAACTGGGACCTAGTGAAGTCAGTAAGTACTGGAGTGCTCCAAGGCAAGTCTACACACACACTTGACAGTTTTTCTTTGGCCCAACACAGTAAGAAACTATATTCTTGAGATCTTTCCATATTTTGTATCTTTAACTAGCAAGCATTTCTAATGCTTGAACATTTAAATAGTTTGCACATAAATGAGTTATTACACAAGTTAAACTGGGCACTTCTACATAGCATTTAATTCGAATTACTTTACACACAAGAACCTGGTTTTTTATAGGGACTCTAAGTGGCTTGTTATAACGAAATATAGTAAGAAAAGCTAATAAGTAATACATATTATGGATTCAATAGATAAACTACCCAAGAACTACTTAGAAGACCCACAGTTATCACAACTAAACACTTCGCCTTCCCTTAAAGGGTCAGTTCTTACGCCCCAACAATCACCTAGAAAGCTAAATCATAGAAAAGTAGGGGACTTCCACTCGCAATACTTAGAATTAGGGCAGTGGCCTCAGCTTTCATTTAACCAGCAGGTCAAATTGAGGCGGAAGTACCGAACACTCAGAGAAGAAGTAGAAAGGACTAAGCAGGAAAAGCAAACTCTAAAAGAGAAACTCAAGCAGAGGTCTGAATGTGACAACTGCCAAGTTTTGAAAGAAAAAGAACGCAACACACGCCAAGCCTTGAACGAGGCTGTAGAGTTAAGTAATGCTTTGTTGAAGAAAGTGTATGAATTGGACAAACGTATGCAAACCAACGAAACTCCTAAATTTAAAAAGTAACTTGTTAATTTATACACGAAGAACTAAATATGATAGTTGCTTGTTCAAGTTATAAATGAATCAAGCTTGGAAGTTGTTTAGTTTTTGGTACAAAGAAAACTACCTCACAAACAAAAAAGACAAAAAAATACACAAAATATTTGAAGAAGAAGAACTCGACTTACTCAACAGCAGGTACACTCATGCCTTTTTCTGGAACTCAGTTATCCACTTGGGACTGCTTTGGGTCATGCTTTACTGGGGAGTCTCTAAACACGCCCTTCAAGAAGTAAAGTTAGTTCCTTGGTCTGCCCGTGCAGTTTTGTGTGGAGGACTTCCCCCTTTGTCTGCTTATTTTAGGTTCCAAGACCTGTTTTACGACTCTCAAGTTCTAGAAATCGCTAGTAAGTACTCAGACCGGATTAATTAATGTTAGAGTGGATCAGGTAACTAAGGGTTGCTAAGCAGCCTAAAGGAACTCCTAAACTAAGTACAGTCTCCATACTCAATTCTCTTAAGTTGCCTATGTACACTTGGAGTGCGTTCAAAACTCCAAAGTGCAAAAAAGCACTTGCAAAGTATGACTTGAAGTCTACTTGCAAGCTTGCTAGTCCGTAATTCTTCACAAACATAGGCCCGCCCATGAAGCGCACTAGAACTTGGTACTTAAATGGTTCTTTTTCTACAAGAAGTAGCAGTTTTCTGCTGAGTCTGTAGTTCTCCAAAACTTGTCTGCAGGAGTCTTTTAAACAGTGCTTAGCTATCACAAAAGATACTGCAGTTCCTAATAACGAACCTGCTAGTGTCACTGCAAAGGCTTCAAAGGGGCTTAGCACCATAGAAACTGACAAGTTAAGTAGCAACAGGGGAAAACAAGCCACAAGCAGCACACAGTAAAGCAGAGTCATTAGTGCTCGAGAACTCTGCAAA
>PR_CR_10_Liq_1_inCRDRAFT_1000675_pt1 | contig 20814 bp, 20 predicted proteins | sample PRCRCaboRojoPR_3_FD_10241 | JGI IMG/M metagenome (IMG submission 10241)
AACTGAGGTTCGTTGCAGGTAAGTTCAACCTTTTAGATGTCTTTTCCAACCCCTATCTTTAACTTTGACAGACCACTAGCTAATACAACTGCCTACAACATGAAAGACAAGTTATTCATTTTGACAAACTCGGTGAATACCAAAGCTGTTGGTACAAAACAACCACAAGTCGAAGCGATTTACTCAGAAGACGTTACTTATACCTCTATAGGTGACCATATTCTAGAAAAGTTGGATCCCGCCGAATTAATACTTCCTAAAATAAAACTAAAAACTCCAAATGCCATATTAACTGACTACATATCAAATAATCTTACTGTCTACCCTTTTCAGATTTTAATCAGCGAGAAAACCCTTGGCATCTTAAAAAAATATACAGGTGCTCCGCATCAAATTTTTAATGCCAACTTTATCCATACAAAAAGATCAATAAGATACTACATTCTCCATTACCTTCCTTCTACTGTTTCTTATATAGACTTCCAGCGAAGTCAATTTGTCAGAGTGTATTGGACTGAAAAAAGAACAGAATCTTTCTCGGCAAAAAACTACCAGGAATTTGTTAATACTCCTGGGCTCGGAGGAGCTAAGCAAGTGAAGGCTTTATACTTAAAATCCAATATTCAGCTACCCGATTTCTTTCCTGTATCCCCGCCAGGCATTTTCTTGGTTAACGAGGAAATCGCAAATGCTATCAATCAAGAAAACGTCACAGGAGTTTGCCTCATTCCTTTTAAGGAAGGGGAAGATTTTACAGCGTCAATCTTCGAGAAGACAATGCGAATTGAGACCCCTACCTGGAAAGGTTTTACCAATGCTTAAACTTATATTTAGGAAAGCTCTACTTATCTTTAAGAGTCTCTGATCCTACGCCACCACCTCCTTCACCACCTTCAGGCTCAGGTCCAAACTCTGAGCCGAGTGCGTCAGCGCACCCACAGAGACGTAGTCCACGCCCGTCAGCGCCACTTCGCGGACGTTGTGAATGTTGACACCGCCGGAAGCCTCCGTTTCAAAGCGCTTGTTGACCGTGTGCACGGCTTCTTCCATCAGCGGCAGTTCGAAGTTGTCCAGCAGGATACGGGTGACCTGCCCAACCTGAAGGACCTCGTGCAGCTCTACCAGATTGCGGACTTCCACTGTAACGACAAGGTCCGTACCTTTTTCCTTTTGATAAGCTGCTACCCGCTCGATGGCTGCCGTAATACTGCCACAGGCATCAATGTGGTTGTCCTTGATCATAATCCAGTCGAAGAGGCCGAAGCGGTAGTTGTCACAGCCGCCCAACTTCACCGCCAGTTTTTCCAATGGGCGGATCAGCGGCGTGGTCTTACGCGTATCGAGGATGGTCACATTCAGGTCTTCCACCTCAAATTTAAAGCGGTTGCTCAGGGTAGCAATACCGGTCATGCGTTGCATGGTATTGAGCACGAGGCGTTCGGCACGCAGCAGTGCCTGCGCATTGCATTCTACCTCAAAAGCCACGTCGCCGTAGCTGACGGGCTGACCGTCTTTCACCTTTGGGGTGAAGGTGGAGCTGGGGTCCACATGCCGGAAAATGTAGGCGGCAACATCCATCCCGGCGATCACGCCCGGGTCTTTGACATATAAGCGGGCCTTTGACCGTGCATCTGCCGGAATACAAGCTAAAGAAGTATGGTCACCATCGCCCACATCTTCTTTTAGTGCCTGTGTAACGAAAAAATCGAGGTAGTCTTGAAGTTCTGCCATGTTTGTGCTCATACCCTGTTTGTTTTGTGCCCGGATTTAATGCGGCCCGGCAGTGCACCAGGCAGCTTTTGGGCCGCAAAGGTAAAGCTTTTCAGGCAAATTATCCAGTGGTGGCTGGATGAAAGGTTCATGCTTAGGGCGGTAGTGTTTCACGCAGCGTACGCTAAGGGGACGCAAAGTGCGCAAAGCGTTCCGGATACACCTCCTGCGCTGCGGCCTTTGCGAAACCCTTCCTTTGCAGCCTTTGCGTGAACCCCTCTCTCTAGAACAACACCCCCAGCCGTAGCACAACGCCCCGCGCAACGCCTTTGCTTTCCTCAGCATCCTGATTGGAAACGCTGTTGTCCAGGTAAACGGTGTCATCATCTTTGGTCACATCCGTAAAGCCAAACTGCAGGCCAATGCCCGCTACCAAAGAAGTGCTTTCAGAAACGCTGTACTCAATGCCGCCATTCAGCCCCCAGAAGAGATTCAGCAGGCGCACGTCAGGGCGAATGTTGATGTCATTGCATTCTTCCGCATCGTCAGCATTGCGAATGTCGCCTTTGGCCTGCGTGCGGAAACCGATGCCAACATTAGGCTCCATGAAGTAGCGGATATAGCCGAATTCCCGGGTGCGCATTTTCAGCCCGATCGGGATTTCCACGTACTGAATAGAATATTTCAAATTGGGCGCCTGCCGCTCTTCCATGAAGAAGGCACAATCGGCAGGGACTTCAGAGTTGGCCCAGTAAATACCGGTATTGGAGTGCAGCAGCGTACCTCCTGAATTGAAAGAAAACCCTAAGCCTGTGGCTAATGCGTAGTTTTCCTGAAAGTAAAACTCGCCCATCAGGCCCATTTTAAGACCCAGGTTGGTACCATTGGTGCTGATGGAGTTTTTATCGGTAGACATCCAGTTGAAAGCGGGGCTGACCTGAAAGCCAAAGCGGACCGCCTGCTGAGCTTCCGCTAAGGTGGAAAGTCCAATCAGGAAAGCAGCAAAAACAACAATTTTTTTCATCTTCTTCAGTTTTTGTAAGCAGGTGTATGATCAGGAAGCGTCTGTGCTCTTGATGCAAAAATAAACGTACATCATCAAACGTGGCGGTAAAATATAAAAAACACAACGTTAATGTTTAATGCAATACTATTAGCTTCGCGATTCCAAACCACAAATTCAACTTTTATGAGCGTAAAACGGATGCATTTGTTCGCTTTTTTGACCGCAACTACCCTTATTTGGGGCTGCCAAACAGGGGAACAGGAATTTGTACCTGATGTTTCAGGCATCGAAGCGGAGGTGGATATCCGGCGCTTCGATCAGGCGCTCTTTCAGCTGGATACGAATAACATGCAGGCAGCTCTGGAAGGGCTGATGAAAGACTATCCGGAACTGGGCGACCTTTACTTTAGCCGCATCCTCCGGGCCAACGACCCACGCATGGCACCCGATGGGCCCGCTCCCTATGTCAAAGGGTTCCTGCAGCACGAGCCGGTGCGCAACCTTTATGATTCCGTACAGGTACACTACCCGGACCTGTCAGATATAGAGGAGGAGCTGGAGCAGGCGTTCCGGTTTTTCCAGTATTATTTCCCCGATGAGCCAGTACCCACCGTCTCCACACTAATTTCGGAGTACGCGGTAGCGGCTTTCGTGTACGGTGAAAACGACCTGGGAGTTTCTCTGGATTATTTTCTCGGAGAGGATTACCCCTACCAAAAGCTGAACCCCCGCGATCCGGCATTTTCCGCTTACCTCACCCGTACCTTCAACCGGCAGCACCTGACTTCCAAAGCCATTCAGACCCTCATCAACGGGCTGGTGCCTCCGCCCCGGCAGCAACGCCTCCTCGACCTGATGGTCAACAACGGCAAAAAGCTCTACATCCTGGACAAACTGCTGCCATACGCCCCGGACAGCGTCAAACTGGAAGTGACCGGCGAGCAGGTGGAGTGGCTAAACGATAATGAGCTGGAAATGTGGGCTTTCTTCATCAAAGAGGACCTGATGTACGAGACGGACAGCCGCAAAATCCGAAAACTCGTGGATTACAGCCCCCATTCCCCCGGCATGCCGGAAGAAGCGCCCGGCCGCACCGCCAACTGGGTGGGCTGGCAGATCGTCCGGGCCTACATGCAACGGCACCCGGAGGCGACGATGCAGGACCTCATTGCGCTGGAGGACGCACAGGCCCTGCTCGATGCCAGCCGCTACAAACCTGGCCGGTAAACGCCTGGAATTTTGTATCTTTGCATACCTCGAAAATAGCCATGCATGAGCAATTTTATTGTTTCCGCCAGAAAGTACCGCCCTACCCGCTTCGATGAAGTGGTGGGCCAACAGCACGTTTCGCTTACGCTAAAAAATGCACTGCAGAACGACCACCTGGCGCATGCATTCCTTTTCTGTGGCCCCCGGGGGGTCGGCAAAACCACCTGTGCCCGTATCCTGGCCAAGGTGCTGAACTGCCAAAATGTGACCGAAGACCACGAGCCATGTGGCGTTTGCGACTCCTGCAAGTCCTTTAGTGAGAATGCCTCCTTCAACATCACTGAGCTGGATGCTGCTTCCAACAACAGCGTGGAGCACATCCGCGCACTCATAGAGCAGGTGCGCTTTCAGCCGCAGCAGGGCAGGTATAAGATTTTCATTATTGATGAGGTCCACATGCTTTCCCAGCAGGCCTTCAACGCCTTTCTGAAGACCCTGGAGGAACCGCCCTCCTACGCCATCTTCATCCTGGCCACCACTGAGAAGCATAAGATTATCCCGACCATTCTGTCCCGGTGCCAGATTTTCGACTTCCGGCGGATACAGGTGCAGGATATGGTCGATCACCTGCAGAGCATTTGCGATACCGAAGACATTCAGGCTGACCCGGATGCCCTGCACATCATCGGACAAAAGGCAGACGGCGCCCTACGGGATGCCCTGTCCATTTTTGACCGCATCGTCTCCTTCAGTGGCAACCGCATTACCTACGAGGATGTCATTGAGAACCTCAACGTGCTGGACTACGACTACTATTTCCGGGTCGTGGACGCCATGCTGCAGGAGGACCGCAATCAGATGCTGCTGATTTTTGATGAAATCCTGCGCAAGGGTTTTGACCCTGATCTGTTCATCAACGGGCTGGCAGAGCACCTGCGTAATGTACTGGTGTGCAAAGACGCCCAAACCCTCGATTTGCTGGAAGTCAGCGGTGGGCTAAAAGACCGGTACGAGCAACAAGCCCGGCTGTTGCCCGCCCAACTGCTCCTCACCGCCCTGAATATTGCCAATGACTGTGACCTTGGCTATCGTCTGGCCCGCAACAAGCGCCTGCACGTTGAAATGGCGCTGCTCAAAATGACTTACATCAACCGGGCCTTTCAGCTGTCTGAAGCCCAGTTGTCTGCGCCTGCCCCGGAAAAAAAAACGGCTGACGTAAGCACCTCAGCGCCACCACCACAAGTCCCGGAACCTGAGCCTGAGCCCGTAGCAGTCCCTACAGCGGAGACGCCTGCATCAACAACTGCAGAAGAAGCGCCTGTAGCACCACCACCGGATTCAGCAATAAAACCCGCCGCCCCAACGCCTGTAAAAAAGACTAAACATGTCTTGCCCAAGATGAAGAAGCTGGATGCAATGCTGGCTGAAATCAAGGAGGAAGAGGCACAAAATACGGAGGAAGAAACAGCAGAGCCCATCACTCTGGAGCGGGCGCAGGAAGCCTGGGACCAATACATTGACCAATGCGAGCAGGAATCAGTGAAAGTGATCATGCGCAATGCAGAGCTCGCACTCCTGGGCGAACAGGAAATACAGGTGACGGTCTCTTCCAATCTGGCAGAAAATACCGTAAGGCAGGAAGATGGCCTGGTAGAGCACCTACGGTCGGTCCTCAAAGCACCAGGCATCATGATGCGGGTGGAAGTGGATAAAAGCAGCGCCCCGGAGCCACCACCCAAACCTAAACGCCTGATGACCAGCAAAGAAAAATACCTGGAGATGCGGGAAACCAACCCCCTGCTTCAGGAAATGCAAAAGCGGTTTGATCTACGCCCCGACGAGTAGGGCTTTCCCGGGAAACCTCACTAAAAGGGCGTTCAGCATCTATTTATCGTAAATGTTCTGTGCCGGACACTTTCTCCGGATGATCTTTGAAATGGAAATGCGCAACCGGCGTTTAACCATTGTATTTGCAAAGCTATACACCTCCGCAAACTAAACCTGAAAGGCTATGACTAGCGATCAGTCCCTTTGGTACCTTGAAAATATTGATCTGAGTGGCATCCTCTGCCCGCGCAAGATTAAGCGGAGCGACCTGGATACCCACGAGCACAAAGTATTTGACAAAGGCAGCTATATTTATTTGCCTGATGAGTATGCCGACCGCATGTTCTTCATCACCGAAGGCCGGGTAAAAATCGGCACCTACAGCGATCAGGGCAAGGAGGTCACCAAAGCTATTATCGGCCCCGGTGAGGTATTTGGCGAGCTGTCGATGATCGGAGAAAACAGGCGGCATGACTTTGCTTACGCGATGGAGCAGACCCGTACCTGCATCATGACGGTAGGAGACCTACAGGATATGATGCGGGAGCACAGTGCCCTGTCTCTGTTCCTGATGCGCACGATGGGCTCGCGCATGCTGGAAATGGAGAACCGCCTGCAATCACTCGTTTTCAAAGATTCCCGTACCCGCATTATTGATTACCTGGTCAGCCTGGTCCACACAAAAGGGCAGCGCGTGGGCTATGAAATGCTGGTCCGGAAGTTCCTCACCCATCAGGAAATTGCCAACCTCACCGCTACTTCCCGGCAAACCGTGACCACCGTCCTCAACGAGCTGCGCAATAAAGATATCCTCACTTTCGACCGCAAACGGCTGCTGGTCCGTGATATGGAAGCCCTGGAAAAGGAAAAATAATGCGTTTGCCCGTTTTTAGCGGTAACTGTCTTACCTTTGCGCCCTAAATCATCACGTTTGGCAAGGATTCTGAGCATCGACTATGGCACAAAGCGCACCGGGCTGGCAGTGACCGACCCGTTGCAGATCATCCCTACCGGGTTGGACACTGTGCCTACTGCTGAGCTGGAAGCCTATCTGCAGGATTACCTGAGCAGAGAAGAGGTCGAAACTATCGTTGTCGGTGAGCCCTTTTATCCGGACGGCAATCCGGCCCAAATCCATCATATGGTGGTGGGGTTGGCCCGGAAACTGCGCAAACTTTTTCCCGAAGTGGAAGTTGTTATGCAGGATGAGCGCTTCACTTCGGAAGAGGCCAAAGCTGTAATCCGTCAAAGTGGTGCCCGCCGGAAAAAGCGACAGGACAAAGGCCTTGTGGACAAAGTTAGCGCCGTCCTCATCCTGCGGGATTATCTTGAACAAAACCGGTACTAATTCATCATGATACTGCCCATTTACGCCTACGGACAACCTGTCCTTAAAAAGGAAGCAGAAGACATACAGCCGGACTACCCCGGCCTTGCTGAACTGATCGAGAATATGTGGGAGACCATGTACTTTGCTGAGGGTGTGGGGCTTGCTGCCCCCCAAATTGGCCGTTCTATCCGCATTTTTATGGTCGACACGGCACAGGTCGAGCGCGAAGACAGCGAGGAGGAAGGCATTAAAAAAGTCTTCATCAATGCCCACAAAGTAGAAGAAGGGGGCAATCCATGGCCCTATGAGGAAGGCTGCCTCAGCATTCCGGATGTACGGGGTGAAGTGGAGCGCCCGGCTCAAATTCGCCTGCGCTATATGGATGAAAACTTTGAGGAGCACGAGGAGGTATTTACCGGGTTTAATGCCCGGGTCATACAGCATGAATACGACCATATTGATGGCATCCTGTTCACGGAGCACCTCAAACCGATCAAACGCCGCCTCGTCCGCCGAAAGCTGGACAGCATCAAAAAAGGCAAAATCAAGGTGGACTACAAGATGAAGTTCCCACGGTAAACAACAATTCCTGCTTTCAGAAAATACGAGCGGAGCGCCTTTGGCTCACCCTGCGCGATAGAAAGAAGGCGCCACCCCAAACTTTTTCTTAAAGGCTTTTGTAAATGACCGCCGGTCGGAAAAACCCAGCTCCCGGGCAACGCTGCTGAGGTTATCCCCTTCTCCTACCAGCCGGGTTGCCTTGTGCAGGCGCAGTTCCAGCACCTGCTGATAAGGCGTGATGCCGAATGCCTGCTTGTAAGTCCGCAGCAGGTGGTATTTGGATAGCAAAGCCGCTTTTGCCAGCTCCTCCAGCTGCAAATCGTTGCAGTAATTGTCATAAATATACTGCCGGGCGATGCACAACCGGCGGTACAGTTCTTCCCGCGTAGACCGCCGGGCACAGTCGATGCCCTTCATTTCCTTCTCCGTACGCCAGTGGGTGCGCAGGAGTGCGGTAGCTACATCAAAAAATACCTGGTTGAAATCCAGTTGCCGGTGAGCTTCCAGTGCCGGGCGCAATTGTTCCAGATAACGGCCGAGCTCATTCTCATCCGTGCGGTAAATCTTTTCCAGAAAACGAGGTGCTTTGTTGGACTTCGGTGCCGGATCGTCCAGCAGGTCCCCGGTGGTGCGCGACAGCCCTGAAGCAGCTTCCTGAATCAGGCGTGGGCTCAGGTAAAAGCAAAAGCCCTCCACCGGCGTGGGATTACGGATAAAACAATCGAAGGTTTGATGGCGGTTCACCAGCAGGTATTCTCCACGCTGCAGGCTGACCTGACGGTTCCTGAAGAAGTAACGCTCCGTGCCAATATGCCCCAGCTTGATTGACAGGCCGGAATCGCTGACCGATTTGTCAAAGTCCCTAAGCCGGGAGTGAATGATAAGATCTTCGAAGTTAAGTGGCGTATGCCGCAACTGCTCTGACATGCGGACGAGCGGCTGCCGGGTGGGCATCCCATTACCTGTTAATAGCGTCATGTTGGACTGCATTTTAATGATGTGCCGGGTGACCAGCATAAATACCGCAGCGACAGGCACTGCGGGCAGTTTTATTTACGTAACAGATGATGGGCAATGAGGCGAGAATTAACCTGCCTTGATTTATTGCAGCTTAAAGATTGGAAATATCCATGGTTTACAGCGAATTAATCTATCAACGCCGCTTTTTTGCCGACGAAAGCAGGCAGGCAGCCCTCTGTACAAAAGAAAGCGCCGCTTTTGGGAGACAAAACACTCCCAAAAGCGGCGCAGTAGATTATCATAGGCGGATGCCTTACTGCACCACAACCAAGGTAGTCTCTACCCGTTGGCCGGCCGTAATACGCAGCACGTAGCTACCAGCAGGCAGATCAAGATCAAGGGCCTCTCCGTGCCAGCCAAAGCTGCGCTGCCCCAGGTTTTCCTGATAAACGGTCTGCCCCTGCAAATTCACGACTTCCAGCTGCACTTCAGCCGCTCTGGGCAGATCGTAGCTCACGAGAAGCTCACCGGCAGTAGGATTAGGCGCAACGCGGAGCTCAAAGCCGTTGTTTGTCCGCTCATGCGGAGTAGAAGTAGGCGTTTCCAGCGGTTCTGTGGTATACAACCGGTATGCTCCGGGCTCCAGTGGCAGCAGCTGATTGGGCGTAATCACCTGAAAAGTTTCCCCGGAAAAGTATTCGTACCAGGTGCCCGTCTGCGTGAATACCTGGGAAGCACTCTGATTGGTCACGCCAAAGTTGGCGACAGCCACCGCATCCATGCTTTCGTGCCGCAGTTTGATCACCTTTGTGGAAGGCGCCAGGTCATACTCAATATCATCGGTATGAAAAACATCATAGGCCTGCGTCACCAGGATGAGGTCGCTCATCGTTTCGTAAAGGTCGCGCCGTCCTTCTTCCTCCAGAAAGTCCCAGCGGATGGGCTTGGGGCCGGTCCGGCAATCCTGATTGATGCTGCCATCTTCGCAGTAGTTGATGGAGAAGTCGTAGCCCAGCTCACCAAACTGCCAGAGCATTTTTGGCCCGGGGATGGTGTAGAACATCGTAGCGCCGGCCGCTACCCGGTCCAGCGCCGTTTCCAGCTCTCTCACGTTGTAGTCGCCCTGTGAACTGCCGAACTCAAGGGCTTCGTACACCAGCCGCTCTTCATCATGGCTTTCCATGTAAGACACGATACCCGGTACATCCCAGCCGCGGTGGGTGTAGGAAGCGCCGGAAAGATTGGAGCCAAAGCCGAGCACGGCATTTTTGTATTGCGGCTGCATATTGTTCCACATCAGCATGCCCTCGCCGTAGTTGGCCATTTCCACTTCTTCAGCCCAGTCGCCCAGATGCTCCATGATGGCGTAGGAGCCCGGTGAGGCATCCCACATTTCATCCGCGTAATCTTTGATGATGACCAGCCGGGAAGGGTCGTAGGCACTCCAGGCGCCCACATCGGTGGTTTCTACCTGCGTAAACCCTTTGGAAAGGTCAAAGCGGAAGCCATCCACCCGCATTTCCTCCAGCCAGTAGCGCATGGTACGCTTTACAAACTCCCGGGTGTGCGGGCTTTCGTGGTTGAAGTCATAGCCTACGTTGAAAGGGTGCTTGGCAAATTCATTCAGCCACGGATTGTCAGGCGTTGGGCGGAAGTTGTTCCCATCCCAGTAAAGTTGACAGAGCGGGCTTTGGCTAAAGGCATGATTGTACACCACGTCGATAATGACCGCCAGCCCGCGTTGGTGGCAGACATCCACAAAGCGCTTGAATTCATAAATCGGTCCGTAGTACTTGTCCAGCGCCATATGGAAGGACGGGTTGTAGCCCCAACTGATATTACCCTCAAACTCATTCACCGGCATCAGCTCAATGGCATTGATGCCAAGGCGCTTGAGGTAGTCAAGGGTGTCGATCAGATCGGTATAGCTGTGGCTTTCGAGGAAGTCGCGTACCAGCAGCTCATACACCACGAGCCGCTCTTTGGGCGGGCGCTCGAAGTTGTCTACCTGCCAGTCGTACTCCGCCACCTGTGGGTCTACCAGGGACACGATCCCCTGCGCATTATCCGGATAATCGGGCAGGTTCGGATACACCTCCTCTTCAATAAAGGGGTCGTTGCCGGGGTCCAGCACCAGCGTACTGTAAGGGTCTGCCACCCGGATGCTGCCATCGACCAGGTATTGGAAAGTGTGTGGCCCTTCGGGGTCCAGTCCATCAATTTCTATCCACCAGTTCCCGGAAGCGGAAGGGGTCATTTGGTACTCTGTCAGCGGGCGGTAATCGTTGAAGCTGCCCAAGACGAAGATGTGCTCCTTGTTTGGAGCAAAAAGATTCAGGCGAAGGGTACCGGATTCGAAAGTAATACCGGGCTCCAGGTCAGCGGGCACATCCTGAGGCGCAACATCCAGAGGCACGGCGTAGGCGAAGTCCAGCACAACGCTCTCCTCCCCATTATCTACGGTGATTTCGACAATATGCGTACCCGCTTCACCTGCAATCAGGTCATACTCCAGTAGCGCTGTGGTTGCAGAGACCAGTTCTTCTCCGTTATCGGTAACCGTCATGGTCGCTTCTTCAGAAACGGCTACCCGAACCGGTATAGCCTCTCCGGTTTGGGCAATGATGGCATTGCTCGCCGGGCTTTGCAGTACAGCTGTAAAACCAACCCCAGCTTCGAAGAGCTCAAGAAAGATATCGCCACCACCCGTTGCCCGTCCGGTTTGGTTACCTGTAGCATCGCGGAAGACAAAAGCCATTTGCTCTACCGTCTCACTGCCGGGCACACCGTAGTAGGCATTGACGGAAGGGGAGAAAGTATAGCTGTAGAGGTTGTCTTCCCCGGGCACCGGTGTCATTTTCCAGTCGTCGTTGGCCTGCCCCCATGTGGTAGGCACGTAGCGCCAGTCGGCGGGGCTTGAGCTGACATTGGTGATCACACCGGTGTGCAGGTACACATCGCACCCACAGTTTTCCAGCCCTCCGTTGCCTTCTGAGGCGTTGAAAAAGACCGTGACTTCATCTTCGGGTGTTGGGAATGCTGGTTCGCTGTAAACGACCTGAGCTTGCAGGAGCGCAGTATTTAGGCCGAGCAACAGCAACGGCAAAATTGATTTTAGCATGCTAATGATTTTTCTTTCAGTTTTATGATAGCAAGACTATCAAATTTACGCAAATTTCGGGACGTCTGTGCCATCAAATTGACTGAATGGAGACAAAAAGAGCAGTCTATTCTACATCGGGACGCCCAAATGGAGGATACGCCCTCCGGTCTGATTGATCGGGCTCACACTCTTTCCTATGACCACTCCATCGTGCGGAGCGGTGTAGCGCTTGATAAAGTCTCCGAAGATATTGCGCAGGGTGGCCACTTCCTGCCCGGCTTTCACGCGCTCTGTAAGGCCCGGCTGTACCGTGAGAATCCCACCTGTATCCGTGTACAGCCAGCTGGAATCCTTGCACAGAATTGCGGGTTCTTCCGGCTCTTCCACCGTGTCGCCCGTCATACCCAGGTGCGCCAGTACATTATGGATACCGGTCAGCCCGGAGCGGATATGCCCTTTCTGAAAAGTATTGGGATTGCCGACTTCCAGGGTGATGGCGTGTATGCCCAGCTCATCGGCGGCGCCGCGCAACGTACCGTCGGATGGGGGGTTGTGGACAATGATCTGCGCGTTTTGCAGCAGTGCCATGCGCCGGGTGGTTTCACTGTCCATATCTGCCCGGATGTAGTAAGAATTAACCCTTCCGAAGCTTGCGGTGTGCAAATCGATGAGGTAATCAAATTTGGCTACTATCCAGTTGACGATGCGGTAGGCATAGACCTGACTCACGTTGCCATCTTCCCGACCTGGCATGATGTGGTTGAGGTCAGTGCCGTCAATAAAGCGCCGTTTCTTGCGCAGCAAACTCGGCAGGTTGACCACGGGAACCCCGACAATAGTCCCCTTCAGCTCCCGGGCATCAATCTCCCGAAAGAGGCGCTGAATGACCGGAATTCCGTTGAGCTCATTGCCATGCACCGCAGCAGTCAGCCCCACCACTGGACCCTCTTCTACCCCTTTTGCAACAATCACCGGGATGAATACGGGCATCCCCATACCATCGGTTACAAGGTGGAGCCAAAAACGCTGTAAAGTGCCCTGAGGCACGACTTCCAGGTCGAGTTCCCGGATAACCGGCGCATCATCGGGCAGTGCTGAGTAGGTGGATTCCATATACTTTGGTTTGCTGAGCGGACAAAGGTAAGCCCTTCACCATAAAAAATACGCCCCGCAACTGTTCTTTGTTTACGGGGCGAATGGGAAGTCCAAAATACGAAAATCAAAGAAAACAAATGGGTCAGGTCAGGTGCAATTGCATACCATTATCTCCGGGTGTATAGGTTTCAAGGGATTGCGCCTTGAGCTGATAGACCGATCGGTAAGCTTCCGGATTGCTGAGGAAGGCATTGACTCCGATTTTGGTGCCATCATCAAGCAGGGCAGCGAGGGGTTGGGCTACCTGCCAGATTTGGGGCAGGGCATCCCTTAATTTCAGGTCCCATGCCTTGTAGTATTGCTCAAAATCTTCGGGCCGGAGCTGTTTACGACAACAATCATGAGCACACTGCAGGTCCATGGGCTGTGTCAGGTTGAAGAGGCCGTACTCGTCCGTAATTTCCTCACCGGGCTGAATGTCGCGAATGGCAATTTCAAAGCCATAGCCCGTGCTCATCGTGTTGCAGTTGCAGCAGTGGTTGACGTATTTGGCGAAGTCCCAGCTGACGATGCGGTACCCGCGCTCGTCAATGTAGGAATACTTCTCAATAGCGGCTTGCATTTCGGGATTATGATTCCGGTAGGTGTCCGGGCTGATCTCCATTTCCAGGCTGTCTTTGACATAGGTAATGGTGCCCTTGGGCAGGAACCGGGTCGCAAAAACACCGTAACCTTTATGGTCGTCGATGTATTGCAGCTGAGTGTGCGGGTGGATCATTGTTTAGAATAATTGGGTTTCGTCCTTGAGCCAACCTGTGATGCTGCACCGTTCGCGGTGGGCGACCTCTACTTCGTGCTCAATGGCATGGCTTTCAAACAGCATCAGGCGTCCGGCTTCCGGTAGAACGGTAACCGTCTCTTCTGTGCCATCTTCATTAGGTAGATAAAGCTTCAGGGCACCGCCATCGGTTGCCGTCCATTCCGGATTGAGGTAGCAAATGGCGGATAGCTTGCGCGACTGCGTGCGGTGGAATACATCGAGGTGGCGTTTGTAAAAACCACCCGGTTGATAAACAGCAAAGTGCATCTCCATGTCCCGAATCCCCAGATAGCAGGTGCGGTTCAGGTATCGGATCATATTTTGCAGGCGTTCAAAGTAAGGCAGACAGGAAACGGGGGGATCGTTGTGGTCTACCCACCGGATTTCATCCCGTCGAATTTTCTGATTGCGTTGAAAATCCGCCCCCTGTCCTATACCTGCAGGATTAAAGGCGCCCTCTGCTTCCTCAGCATGTATAGTATTAAGGATCTGGCTGACTTCTACAGGGCTGAGAAAGCCATCGATAATACTATAGCCCCGCTCCGCAATCTCGATAGCGGCCTGTTCATAAATAGCTTCCTGTAGAAGCACAGTGGTTTTAGTCATGTTGTTCGCTATTGCAGATTGACTTCCTCACTCAGCCAGTACTGCGGATGATTGTATTTGGGTGGCTTAGTGATCTTCAAAGCCTTTTTGGGCCGGGGGGCATCCTCCTGCTCAGTGCCTCGCTTTTTAAGCCGGGCTTTGTCTGTGGATTTACCTTTCCTGCTCATTTTTTTAGGCAAAAAAGCGCGCAGATTCTGAATAAAAACTGAATTTTACCATCCTGAATAAAAAATATGAAGGTTTTACTTATCGGGGCGGAATCTTCCTCCCGAACAACGCTGCAACGCTACCTGAAAAGACAGGGCCTGGAGGGTCAAACACTCACTCAGCCCAGGGCTGCGGTACAGAAAGTATTGCAGGTGGAATTTGATGCCGTGGTGGTGGCGGAGCCGCTCGAAAAAGGCAGCACAATGCGCCTGGGGCAGTTGCTCCGGCAACAGGAGATGCAGGGTGGGCTGCTCTTGCTCACCCCCTCTACCCTATCTGCCTATCGGATTGAGGCGCTGGAAGCCGGTTATGATGATGTCGTATCCCTCCCTTATGATTTAGCTGAGGTCCACGCCCGCCTAAAAGCCATCGTGCGCCGCCGTACCGGGCTATATCAGCGGGAGCTCCGACTGGAGGGCCTGGTCATCCGACCTGATGAAGCCACCGTTTGGATTGACGGGCAACGCCTGGAACTCACCAAGAAGGAGTTCAATATCCTGTTTTTCATGGCCCGCAACCGCAATCGCGTAGTCAGCAAAGACCAATTGATTGACTACCTTTGGGGGGAAGAGGCAGAAGATATAGATGGGTACGATTTCCTGTACGCCCACCTAAAGAACCTGCGCCGTAAACTAAAGGCACTGGGTGCGGAAGGGCTCATCGAGACCATTTACGGCATGGGCTATATCCTGCGGTCCTGAATTTAAAGACAAGACTCAACAAGGGCCGCTGCCCGCTCGTTTATTCGAAGTACAACAACCAATACATGGAAGTCGCAACAAAGAAAATTGAACTCCGCAACCTCACCCTGGATGACTACATCGGCCTGAAAGAGGCGATGATCCAAGCTTATTCGGGCGGTGGCGTAACACATTGGAATAAGAAGGCCATTGAAAAGCTGCTCAAAATTTTTCCGGAAGGACAGATTTGCGTGGTCGTCGATGACAAAGTGGCGGCCTGCGCCCTTTCGATAATCGTCAACTACAGCAAGTACGGTGACAAGCACACCTATGATCAGATAACCGGCAACGAGACCTTCAACACGCACGATGAAAACGGAGATGTGCTCTACGGTATTGAACTGTTTGTGCACCCTGAATTCCGGGGTATGCGCCTGGGGCGGCGGTTGTACGATGCCCGGAAGGAACTCTGCGAATCCCTCAACCTGCGCTCTATCATTGCCGGAGGGCGTATCCCAAAATACCGGGAATATGCCGATGAGCTGACGCCTCGCGAGTACATCAATCAGGTGAAGATGCGGGAAATCTATGACCCCACCCTGACCTTTCAGCTGTCCAATGATTTCCACGTCCGTAAAATCATTCAAAATTACCTGCCGGAGGACAAAGCCTCGAAAGAGTATGCCACCCTGCTGGAATGGAACAACATCTACTATCAGGAGGAAGAAAAGCTCATCAACATCCCTAAATCGGATGTACGTATTGGCATCGTGCAATGGCAGATGCGCCTCTTTCCCAACTTTGACGCCCTCATCCGGCAGGTCGAGTACTTCGTGGATGCCGTGAGCGACTATCAGTCCGACTTTATCCTCTTTCCGGAATTTTTCGAAGCGCCTCTTATGGCGGATTACAACCACCTTGGGGAGGCGCGGGCCATCCGTGAACTGGCCGGGTATACCAATGCTCTGCGCGAGAAATTCACAGAATTTGCCGTCAGCTACAACGTCAATATCATAACCGGCAGCATGCCCAAAGTGGAAGAGGATGGCCACCTGTATAACGTCTCTTACCTCTGCCGCCGGGACGGCACCTGGGAAAAATACCGCAAAGTGCACATTACGCCTTCCGAGCGGGATGCCTGGGGCATGAAGGGAGGCAGTGAGCTGAAGGTTTTTGATACCGACTGTGGCAAAGTAGGCATCCTCATCTGCTACGATGTGGAATTCCCGGAGCTGGCCCGCATCTACGCAGATCAGGGCATGCAGCTGCTCTTCGTGCCATTCCTCACCGATACACAGAATGGCTACAACCGGGTCCGGCTCTGTGCGCAGGCGCGGGCCATTGAGAATGAATGCTACGTGATCATGGCGGGCGCCGTGGGCAACCTGCCCCGCGTCAACAATATGGACATCAACTACGCCCAATCTGCCATCTTCACCCCTTCTGACTTTGCATTCCCGACCAATGCCATCCGTTCTGAGGCTACCCCAAACACAGAAATGACAGTGATTGCGGATGTCAACCTGCAACTGCTCAAGGAACTACACGAATACGGTAGCGTGAACACCCTCAAGGACCGCCGCAGAGACCTGTACGAGGTTAAACTGAAGAAATAATGAGCCTGAAAAAAGGAGAGGACAAGCAGTTTGACGAGGACGTCCTGCGTCACTACGGGGTTAATCCGGACTATGTACACGAGTTGTATTTCCTTCAGGTGGAACTGCTAAAATTGCAAAAGCACATTCATGAGCAGGGGCAACGGCTGGCGATTCTGTTTGAGGGCCGGGACACCGCTGGCAAAGGCAGTGCAATTGCCCGTTTTTCCCAGTTCCTCAACCCCCGACACTACCGCATTGTAGCCTTGGGCAAGCCCTCGGAGGAGGAGCGGGGGCAGTGGTATTTTCAGCGGTACATCCGGCAGTTGCCCAATGCCGGGGAAATGGTTTTCTTTGACCGCAGCTGGTACAACCGGGCGGTGGTGGAGCCGGTCATGGGGTTTTGTACACAGGCACAATACGAGCTGTTTATGCAACAGGTCAATACCATGGAGCGCATGCTCACCGATGATGGCATTATTCTGGTCAAATTTTGGTTTTCCATTGATGCTGAGGTGCAGCGCAGCCGCATCGAAGACCGCCTGTCGAGCCCGCTCAAGCAATGGAAAGTCAGCCCGGTCGACCTCCTCGCCCAGGAAAAATGGGATGCCTTTACCGCATACAAAGCGCGCATGTTCGAGCACACTTCTACCGAGGTCAACCCCTGGTTTGTCGTGAAGGGCAATGAGCGGGAGCGCGCCAGAATTGCAGCGATACGGCATGTGCTTCATCAACTGGACTATGAGGGCAAGACTGAAAAGCTGCAGCCACCGTCTATGGAGATCCTACAGCGGCACCATTGAGGGCTAATGTATCCCGGTAACGCCAGGATAGATCACGCACGCGCCTTTTGCGCTACCTCCGGCATGCCCTATTCCATCCACTTGCGGTAGGACATCCGAAGGTAACGAAGGCGGGAAAAACGGCCGGACTCGTTCCGTATTGTGAGCTACCGCCCGTTCGGCTTCCCACTCGCCCGCTCCACCGCGCTGCCGCTGATAGCATCACTAAAGAAAAGCGCGTTGGCGAAAATACGGTTGGTGCCGTACCAAAAAGCCCGGAAGTTGGGGTCAAAGGGCAGACAGATGACCCGTCCCTGCCCTGCACCGCTGACTATAGCGGCAGCAGCTCCCGCCAGCTTGCGCTTGTGCTCCGGCCGGGCATAACCGCTGATCAAAGGTGGCGTGGCATAAACGGCTGGCGTAGCGTAGCGGTTACCCGTGGGGCGATAAGCCGTAGTGCCCCGCTGGAAAATAGGAATAGACGTGCGGTTGTAACCGAAAAACAACGGATGGCTCAGGTCGGCTTCGATTTCCATAATCGCACCACCAATACGATCAGAGCCCCGGTCCGCACCGAGCTTTTCATAAGGTCGCTGCCCGGACGCCTCCCGGGCATCTCCAATGGCACTGACCTTCGCTAACCCCTGCCGGTCTGCCCAGTCAATGGCGGATTTAACCGCAATCAGATTACCGCCATCGCTTACCCATTCGCGCAGGTTGTTGTTGCCGCTTTGACTGATGCTGCCGTAGCTGCCATCGACCATGATAATCGTATTAAAATCTGTCAGGTCAGCCCGGCCAAGTTCATTGGTTTCCAGCATCGTGAGCGGGATGCCGTAGCGCTGATCGAGCAGGTGCCAGGCAGCGCCTGCTTCGTAAGCATAAATGCCCTCCCCTACGATCAGGGCGGCCTTCAGTGCCTCCAGCCGTTCAAAACGCCGGCTACCGAGGTCGATGCCGGTTGGGGTCAGCCCCGTGCCCACGGCGGTAATGGCTGCACAGCCTGCACCTGCCTTTTTGACTTGCTCATGAATTTCAGTAGCCGACAAATCCTGGTTTTGAACAGGTACCAAAATGGTGCCCCGCTGATAGGACTTGCCATTTAACACAAAGGGTTCGGTGGCGACCTTGGTGCGCAGGCCGGCTGCCTGCATCTGGTACAAGGCTTTAGGTGCGCAGTAGCTTTCCCATTCCAGCAGATAAGCGTAGGCACTTTGCTCCGGGGCGGAAAAAACAGCTTCCGGTACCGTCTCTACCCGCTTACCCAGCAAGCGGTTGCTAAATTGCCCATCGCCCAGCTCCGCGTAATCCATACCAAAAGCAAGGGGCAGTGTCCAGCTGGACACATCATAAAAAATACTGTCGGTAAAGGAGGTCATGGTCTCAAACATACCTCTCACCAGCCGATATTGGGCCTGCTCTGTGGGCACCACATAGCTCTGCCCGGGGGCATACGCTTTCCCATCTGCTTCCACCTCCCGATCCAACTGATAGACCTGCACTTTATGCTTCAGCAAAAGATCAAGAAAGGCCGAAGTCCGTACCGGGTCTTCCGGTGCCCCAAATACGTAGCCTTTGACTTTAGCGCCCCGGGCCTCTTCCAGCCCCTCCCGGTAAAAATCATATTGATACTGCAGCAGGTCCTGACGCAGCGCTACCCCCGCCTTTTGGGTAGAAAGGGCCGTGCGCACCTGATTGCGAATGGTAAATGGGAAAGTCAGCAGGCCGTTCTCCGTCTCCTGCACATGCCCGCGCGAGCTCGCCTGCTCGAACAGGATGCCAATACCGCCATTCGCATCCGGATAGGTGGAGCCTTTGCCGTAGTAGAAATCGTCGTAGCTTTCTTTGGTGTAGTAGAGGGAGCCGATATCATCCAAGGCTTCTGCATGGTAATTGCCGATGCGCCCGGTCAGCTCCTGATTCAGGGGCGGGGTGATGGGGTTGGTACGGGACGGAATACCTGGCATAAAAAAGAAGGTCGCATTGGAGCCCATCTCATGATGATCCGTCAGTACATTGGGCTTCCATTGGTGGAAAACCTCGATGCGGCCCCGGCTTTCCGGGTGCTGTACCAGTAGCCAGTCACGATTGAGGTCAAACCAGTAGTGATTGGTGCGGCCGCCGGGCCAGCTTTCGTCATACTCCCGATCCTGAGGGTTGGAAGTGAGGTGCAGGTTCTTATGCATATTTGCCCAGGTGGAAAAGCGGTGGAAACCATCCGGGTTAAAGCAGGGGTCGAGCAGGACAACCGCTTCTTCCAGCGTTTGCAGGACCTCCGGACTCTGGCCCGCTGCCAGGTAATAGGCAACCAGAGGTGCTGCATTGCCCCCGCTCGCTTCGTTACCATGTATGCTAAAGCCCTGATAGAGGACCACCGGCTGCTCTTTCGCGGGCTTGCGGTTGGTTTCCGGGTTGGAAAGAGCCACATGCTGCGCCTGTATTTCGTCCAGCCGGCTGTGATTGTCCGGTGAGGTGATGGTCAGGTAAAGTAATGGCCGGCCTTCGTAACTGCGGGCATATTCGGTATACGTCACGCGGGGAGAGGCTTCCGCCAATGCTTTCATGTAGTACACCAGTTTATCGTGGCTCAGGTGCCACTCCCCAATTTGATGCCCGAAGAAGGATTCCGGTGTTGGGATGCTTTTGTCGTATTCAATATCTGGCAGGTAGTAGGTTAGAGGTTGCTGTGCGAAGCTTAGTTGGGCAAAAAGGGCCAGCAGGCAGGCTAGCAGCGTGGGCTTACAACTCATTGGCGTTGGTTTTGATTATTGTTTGCCCTTAAAATGAGGATTTTTTGGGAATTGTTGCCAAAGCCATTCAAAGCAGCAACAGAATTCTCTCTTTTTCAAACCAAAGCCCCCGCAGAAACGTATTTTTGTCCACCAACGAATCTACAGACCATGTACATCCTGCTCATATCTATCGTTATCGGCCTGTTTGTGGCCATGTTGTTTGTCAATGTCTACTTCCGGGTGAAGGTGCTGAAGAGCTACCGCAAGCTGATCAAGGCGCGGGTGGAATTTGGCGCGGCGCACTTGTTCAACAAAGAAAAAATGGAAGCTGAGGTGATGCCCAAGTACCCGGATATGCGGGAGGAAATCGAGACCTTCACCAGCCACATACAATACTCCATGCGCATGGCTACGGTGCTGATTGCGCTGATCACGCTCTTTGGGGCGATCCTGATGTACTACCGGTAAACCGTGAAATGGGGAATATGCNGAAAATCCCCTACTTTTGCAGCCGTAAAAAAAGGACCACCTATGTTAAAGATTGGCGTTTTGGGCACCGGCCACCTCGGTAAAATCCACCTCAAGTGCATT